>SAMEA104404098__coassemble_15_pt1 | contig 33566 bp, 28 predicted proteins | sample SAMEA104404098__metabat2_low_PE_002 | metagenome-assembled genome bin SAMEA104404098 (sample SAMEA104404098) | Balaenoptera acutorostrata | reverse complement strand
GATGTTTTTCCAACCCTTAGTGCGTCTATTAAGGAGAACGAAGGACATTTTTTCCGTTGGCAACCCGTATGGTAACTAGCTATGAAAGAAACGATTGAAAAACTCGAAAAAACTCTACCGCCAAGTGCGTTTTTCTCAACGAATTTACAGGATTTTGCTTACAATCCGAATACGCACATAACCATTGAGTGTGATGAACTTAGTTTAAAGATTTATGGTTATGAGGGAAAGTTATCGATTGATATTGATCGTACCCAGACTGGTTTGAGTAGTGTTGAGGCGTTACTTAACAAAATTCGGCTTCTTGCTGATGATGAAGTGCCTTTTCCATGGCAGGAAAAAGTGAATGATAATGCTATTTATATTACCGATGAACGGGACTTTTTAATCGTTACTTATAGCTTAGTAAATGCTGAACATTTATTGCTGGAACGACAAGCGCAACATATACTTCCAGAAAAACTTAATCCACGCACACAAACCGTAGCGAATGGATTTTTATAAAAACCTTAAAGACGCCTCAATTTTCGAAAATTTTTATGAAAATTGGGGCGTTGTTCATTTCAACCTATTTTTAAAATAGATTGAGGAGTAGGGATTTTGATAAATTATACTGGCGTAATAAGTAATAAATCAGTAGAATTGCACGCTTATTTTAACCAACCTTTACTTGCCGTAATGTGTAACAACAAGGCCAATTCATGACAACGAATAAAATCAATTTAATGAACTTAACACGCCCTCAAATGCGTGAATTTTTACAAGAACTCGGGGAAAAACCATTCCGCGCGGACCAATTGGTGAAATGGATCTACCATTTTGGTGAAGATAATTTCGATAATATGACCAATATTAATAAGAAATTACGCGAAAAATTAAAAGCCGTGGCTTATATCCAAGCACCAGAAGTGGCGGTAGAACAAAGAAGTAGCGATGGTACAATTAAATGGGCGATGCAAGTAGGCGATCAGCAGGTTGAAACCGTTTATATTCCAGATGGCGATCGTGCAACCTTGTGTGTTTCTTCTCAAGTGGGTTGTGCCCTTGCTTGTACTTTCTGCTCAACAGCTCAACAAGGTTTTAACCGTAACTTAACTGTATCTGAAATTATCGGGCAAGTATGGCGCGCATCTAAAATTATTGGTAACTTCGGGGTAACAGGTGTTCGTCCAATTACCAATGTGGTAATGATGGGCATGGGGGAACCTCTCCTTAATGTAGCAAATGTTATTCCAGCAATGGAAATTATGCTTGATGATTTTGCTTATGGGCTATCTAAACGTCGCGTGACCCTTTCTACTTCAGGCGTCGTGCCAGCATTAGATAAGTTACGTGATCAAATTGACGTCGCATTAGCGATTTCCTTGCACGCACCGAATGATAAAATTCGTGACGAAATTGTACCTATCAATAAAAAGTACAATATCGAAATGTTAATGCGATCTGTGAATGAATACTTGAAAGTGTCGAATGCCAACCATGGTAAAGTGACGATTGAATATGTGATGCTCGATCATGTAAATGACGGGACGGAGCATGCGCATCAACTTGCAGAAGTACTAAAAAATACGCCGTGTAAAATTAATCTTATTCCATGGAATCCATATCCAGAGGCACCTTATGCGAAAAGCTCTAATTCTCGTATTGATCGCTTCCAAAAAACCCTTATGGAATATGGTTTAACAGTAACGATTCGACGTACCCGAGGCGATGACATTGACGCAGCCTGTGGTCAGTTAGCTGGTGATGTGATTGATAGAACAAAACGTACATTACAAAAACGACAATTTGGTCAAAATTTGGATGTAAAAACAGTAAATTAATCAAATGAGGAGTAGAAGTATGTTAAAGATAAAGTCAAAACTTGGATTTATTGGTTTAATGATTTTGTCTGCTTCTTTGACAGCTTGTTCGAGTAGTACGATGACATCTCAAGATGGAGCGACCAAACAAGCTGCTGCGAGAGCAAGGGTAGAGCTAGCTTTAGGTTTTTTAACCTTAGAGAACTTTAGTGAAGCTAAGCGTAACCTTGATAAAGCCGCATCTTATACTCCGAATTCACCAGTTGTTTCTGTTGGCTACGCGTATCTCTATCAGTTACAGGGTAACATACCACTTACTGAGAAATATTATCAAAAAGCTATCCAGGAAGATCCTACGCAAGGGGATATTAAGAATAATTATGCAGTATTCCTCTGTGAAACTGCGCAATACTCTAAGGCTTATCGACAATTTGATTTGGCATTAGCCTCGCCTAATTATTATCATCAAGTTGATACTTATGAAAATATTGCAATTTGTGCCTATTCGGAAAAAAATTGGGCAAAATTTAATAAGTATTATGGAAAGCTTCAAAAAATTTCGCCACGTAATGCCAAACAATTACAGCAGAAACTAAAAGAATTATCACATTAAAATAAAAACGCCTTACTTTAGTGAGGCGTTTTTGCTATTGAAAATAGCCATTACAACGGGAATATGTACAGTTAATTGAGGAAAACGGTTGCAAAACAACAAGGGGAACTTTAAAATTTAGCAGAATTAAATAGAAGTAATCGAAATTATCTCAATTAAAAGGGCAATCTTGTGCATAAAGAAGAAAAATTAAACTCTCATTTAAATAACGACTCAGCAGAAGTTTCGCAGCCTTCTGATGGACAAAGTTTAGGTCAACTTTTTCAAAAAACACGTGAATCGTTAAAACTGTCATTGGAAGATGTTAACCAAAGAACTCAAATTCGCCCAGTTATTTTAAAGGCATTGGAAGATAATCAGTTTGAAATTGCAGGAATTCCATCTACCTTTATTAGAGGTTATATTCGAAGTTATGCGGCTTGCTTAGGGCTACCAGAAGATAAATATATCGGCTACCTTTCTCAATTACCGGAAGAACCGGCATCTGATTTACAAAAACACCACAGTGCTAACGGCGTAGTTGGCTTACGTGAAAATGCTCACGGAGGACGTTGGATTTCGATTATTACAGCGATTGTTATTATTGCCGTTTTATTTGTAACCGCATTATGGTGGTGGGAGAGTTATAAACAGAAATCAGATTCTCGGGCTCAATTAGTTTCTCAATATGATGCTCAACAAGCAACAAAAAAAGTAGAGACACACCTTTTATCATTACCAACAAGTTCATTGCCAAGTAATACGATAGATTCAAAAGATGCTATCGGGTCAGCCAATTAATTCGCGCCGATTTGCATAAGTAGTAAAATAAAAAAATCTAGTTAATAAAAGAGATCTTTATGTCAACAGAACCAAAAATTATACGCCGAAAATCTACAAAAATTTGGGTGGGAAATGTTCCAGTCGGCGGCGATGCACCTATTGCTGTGCAATCAATGACAAATACGCGTACAACAGATGTAGAAGCGACCGTTGCGCAGATTAAAGCGTTAGAACGTGTAGGTGCGGATATCGTACGCGTGTCTGTGCCAACAATGGATGCGGCAGAAGCTTTTAAAGTTATCAAACAACAAGTTAATGTTCCTCTCGTTGCGGATATCCATTTCGATTATCGTATTGCATTAAAAGTTGCTGAATATGGTGTGGACTGTTTACGTATTAATCCAGGTAATATTGGACGCGAAGATCGTATTCGCGCAGTCGTGGATTGTGCAAAAGATAAAAATATCCCTATCCGTATCGGGGTAAATGCGGGTTCTTTGGAAAAAGATTTACAAGAAAAATATGGCGAACCAACACCGCAAGCATTATTAGAAAGCGCACTACGTCATGTAGATATTTTAGATAGATTAAACTTCGATCAATTTAAGGTCAGTGTAAAAGCATCAGATGTTTTTCTTGCTGTAGAAAGTTATCGACTATTAGCAAAAGCAATTGAACAGCCAATTCATTTAGGTATCACAGAAGCGGGTGGTGCACGCGCTGGTGCAGTGAAATCTGCAATTGGTTTAGGCTTATTACTTTCTGAAGGGATCGGAGATACATTGCGCGTTTCACTTGCCGCTGATCCTGTAGAAGAAATCAAAGTCGGTTTTGATATTTTAAAATCATTACGCATTCGTTCTCGCGGTATTAACTTTATCGCTTGCCCGACTTGTTCTCGCCAAGAAATCGATGTAATTGCTACAGTAAACGCACTAGAGCAACGTCTTGAAGATATTATCACTCCTATGGATGTATCTATTATTGGATGTATCGTGAATGGTCCTGGTGAGGCATTAGTTTCTAACCTTGGCGTAACCGGCGGAAATAAGAAAAGTGGTTTCTATTTAGATGGTGTTAGACAAAAAGAACGTTTTGATAATGACCAATTAATTGATCAATTAGAAGCAAAAATTCGTGCCAAAGTCGCACAACAAGATCCGAAAAATCGTATTATTTAAAGGAAGTATCGTGGCAAAAATTATTCAAGCAATCAGAGGGATGAATGATTGTCTCCCAACTGAAACACCAATTTGGCAGTGGGTAGAAAATCAAATTCGTAATACATTAGCGAGTTACGGCTACAGTGAAATTAGAATGCCAATCGTTGAAAGTACGCCACTTTTTGCGCGTGCAATTGGGGAAGTAACAGACGTTGTAGAAAAAGAAATGTTCACGTTCAATGATCGTGATGATGAAAGTTTAACACTGCGTCCAGAAGGAACTGCGGGTTGTGTACGCGCAGGCATTCAAAATGGTCTACTGTATAACCAAGAACAACGTTTATGGTATATGGGACCAATGTTCCGCTACGAACGCCCACAAAAAGGTCGCTACCGCCAATTCCATCAAGTTGGTGTAGAAATTTTTGGTATCTCCAATCCTGATATTGACGCAGAGCTTATTCTATTAACTGCCCGTTTATGGCGCCAGCTTGGTATCATTGATCATGTAAGTTTACAACTTAACTCAATTGGTTCGTTAGAAGCTCGTCGTAATTACCGTACTGCGTTAGTCGAATATCTTCAACAGTATTACGATATTCTTGATGAAGATTGCAAACGCCGTTTAACGACAAATCCATTACGTATCCTTGATAGTAAAAATCAAGCGGTACAAGCGGTTTTAGATAATGCTCCAAAACTTCAAGATTATCTTGATGAAGAAAGCAAAGCACACTTCGCTGAACTTTGCCATTTATTAGATCAACTTGGTATCCGTTATGAAGTAAACCAAAAATTGGTTCGTGGTCTAGACTACTATAATAAAACTGTATTTGAATGGGTTACTGACGCACTCGGCGCACAAGGTACAATTTGTGGTGGTGGTCGTTATGATGGTCTAGTTGAACAGTTGGGTGGACATGCAACCTGTGGTGTAGGTTTTGCAATGGGATTGGAACGTCTTGTATTACTTGTACAAGAAGTAAATAAACATATTCCAGTTGCAAATCCAGTTGATTTTTATGTTGTTTTTGCAGGAGAGAATACGGCTGTGCCGGCGTTCCAACTTGCCGAAAAATTACGTGATGAGTTACCAGGTAAACACACTATGTTAAATTGTAGTGGTGGTAACTTTAAGAAACAATTTAAGCGTGCAGATAAAAGTGGCGCAGAAATTGCACTTGTTGTTGGTGAAAGTGAAGCAATGAATAATGAAGTAGTTGTGAAATTCTTACGAGAAGATCGCCCGCAACAAACTGTTGCCTTACACGATATTGCACAGTTTTTAGTCTCTTTAGAAAACTAGTAAACCAGAAGGAAGAATTATGGCTTATTCCATTGAAGAAGAACAAGATCTTGATCAACTGAAAAGATGGTGGAGAGAAAATTATAAAGCCATCATTGCCGTTGTTGTAATTGCGTTAATTGCTGTTTTTGGATGGCGATATTGGAAAAATTATCAAATGAGCCAATCAATTCAACAATCTATGCAATATGAAGCACTGATTGTAAGTAATAATGCGACCAATAAGCAGGCTTTTGAAGTTTTCACACAAGAAAATAAAGGAAGCACTTACAGTGAATTTGCATTATTAGAACGTGCAAAAGACGAAGTAGCAGCTCAACATTTTGGTCAGGCGGAAACTTTACTCCAACAAGCAGTGAGCCAAGCAAAAGATGCTGTTTTAAAAGATGTTGCTACTTTACGTTTAGCAGCGGTTCAATATCAGTTAAAACAGTATGATCGTGCGCTTAAATCATTACAAAGCGTACAATCTAGTGTATGGCAAGGTCAAAAATTGCAACTTCAAGCGAATATTGAATTAGCACAAGGCAATAAAGATGTCGCTAAAAAGGATTTTCAACAAGCACTTTCATTAGTGAATCCGTTAGAGAAAGCCATGATTCAAATTCAGTTAAACAACTTATAATAAATCCCCAAAGTCCCTTAAAATCATTAAGGGACTTTTTTATCATAAATTTTTACGAAAAATGGGGCGTGCTTTAAAAGATGAATGTTCTTAGTACGTTACTCATACACGAGCAGTAGTATTAATATGAATCATAACTTGATTTTTTATAAGATTGAATAAAAGAAAAGCCCCAAAATTGGGGCTTTTAACTTTTTAAATAGGCATTAAAGGAATTTTCTAAGTAATACATAACTATAGGCAATGTAGCCAATAAGGAGAAGCGTACCATCAATGCGACTAATACGTCCTGGTTTTGTTTTTCCATCGTAGCCTAGGATAAAAAGTGATAAAGTAAAGGCAATAATCACCATCATATCTCGTTCAAAAACATCTGGACTTAAATGCGTTGGCATAATTACGCCAGAAATTCCTACGACGGCAAGAATATTAAACATATTTGAACCAATCAGATTTCCCATAGCTAAATCGGTTTCACCACGTCTTGCTGCAATTACGGAAGTGGCTAATTCTGGAAGCGACGTACCAACTGCGACGATAGTTAAACCAATAACAAGATCACTCACGCCAAAATATTCGGCAATTTTTACTGCTCCCCATACTAACGCTTCCGAACTTGCCATAAGTGCTACTAGTCCGCCGAGCATATAAATAATGGCACGAGCGAGAGGAAGTGATGGTTGGTTATCTAAATTTTCTGTGAAAGTTTCACTGAGAGGATCTTCTTTTTGACGACGACCATTCCAAATACTCCAAAGGATATAGACACCGAAAAGAATTAAAAGAATCCAAGAATTATCACGAGATAAGTAATTATCCGCAATCATCCAAGCGGAAATAAGGGTGGCAATAAAAAGAATAGGGAGTTCTTTTTTGATAACCGTAGAAGTAACGGTAATAGGTTTAATTAAAGCTGTAATTCCGAGAATAAGCCCAATATTCGTAATAATCGAACCATAGGCATTCCCAAGTGCAACCGCTGGTGAACCATTTAAACTAGAAATTGCGGAGACGATCATCTCAGGGGCAGAGGTGCCAAAGCCGATAACAAGAATACCGATTAGAAGGGGAGACATCCCCATCGTTTTAGCAATGCTAGAAGAGCCTTTTACAAAATAATCCGCGCTTCCAACAAGGATGATTAAGCCTAAAATCAAGGCAATACAAGGAAGTAACATACCAATATCCCATACTATAACTAATAAATGAAAACAAATGTTTACGCGTTGTATTTATGGAAGTTACAGCAATAAATATAACGTTATAGCGGTATTATTTATTAAAAATAACGAAAATACAAGCAGATAGTATGTAAGTAAAATATGTAAAACTTTTTGAGATAAAAAAACTATTTACCCCATAAAAAATCCCAAATGCTTCGTGTAATAGACTTTTTAGTCGCATCACATACCGAGGAGTTATCGGTTTTCCAATAAGGAATTTTGTATGGTAAATCACATTGCCAATCGCCGTTATAATTAATCCCAGCCCAGTCGATATCTGCTGGTTGTGCCAACTGTAATGGTGTGACAGGGTAACGGTTAAGATATTGTTTATAAATTGGTAAAGCACCAGTCGCGCCAGTGAGGTTAGTTGGATCATTATTATCACGCCCAACCCAAATAGTCGTAACATCTTGCCCATCAATCCCTACGAACCAAGCATCGCGAGATCGGTTAGTAGTCCCTGTTTTTCCGGCTAAATTTAGATTAGAAAATTGTGATTGCAGACTACGCGCCGTTCCATTTTTGACAACATTTTGCATGGCAAAAAGGGTAAGGAAAGAAGCTTGTGGTGGAACGACTTGTTCAGCTTGAATATTATTATGATAAAGCACGTCACCTTTGCGGTTTGTAATATCTGTAAACACATGAAGTGGAATTTTTTTACCTTCATTAGCCAGAGTTTGATACAACCGTGTTACTTCGTATGGTGAAAGCGAATAGACTCCAAGCAACGCAGATGGAACTTGTGGAATATCCGCATTTTCCCAACCCATGGCCTTTTGGGTAGCAATAATTTTCTTCAAACCTACTTCTAATCCCAAATTAACAGTTGGAATATTCATAGAATGCGTTAACGCATTAATCAGGGTAACTGGCGCGCTGTATTGGCGATCATAGTTGCGTGGTTGCCAATAGGTTCCATTGGCTTGCTTAATACTAATAGGTTGGTTATCAAGTTTAGTATTAAGGGCAAAACGGGTAGGTTCACTTAACGCGGTTAAATACACCGACGGTTTTACCAGAGAACCAATTTGGCGACGCGAATCAACAGCACGGTTAAACCCTGCAAATTCGGTATTTGCCCCTCCAATTAGCGCGCGGATACCGCCTGTTTTATAATCGGCAATAACGATAGCACCCTCTAAAGGAACGCGACGGCGTTTATTAACATTTTGAAGTTGTTGTGTTAATGCCGCCTCGGCTGCTTTTTGCTGATTTACATCTAGTGTCGTAAAAATACGCGTACCAGATAGTTCATTCACATTTGCGCCAAGATTAGCTTGTAATTCGCGACGTAAAAGTTGAATAAAAGCAGGGAAGGATTGGGCAATTTGTCCTTTCTCTTGTACCCCTAATGGGCGACGCGAAAGTAATTCATATAAAGAATTATCAATCACCTTCTGATCACGTAAGATGCCAAGGACCACATTACGACGTTTTAACGCATTCTCTGGATGTCGCCAAGGATTATACAGTGATGGACCTTTTACCATACCAACTAATAAAGCGATTTTATCTAGGCTAATTTCATTAATTGGTCGATTAAAGTAAAAAAGACTTGCCAGTGCAAAGCCATGGATTTGGGTATCGCCCATTTGACCTAAATAGACTTCATTCAAATAGGTTTCAAGAATACGATTTTTACTGTAACGGTAGTCCAATAATAGCGCCATGTAAGCTTCATTAAACTTACGAACAAAAGAACGTTTATTGGTTAAAAATAGGTTTTTTACAACTTGTTGCGTTAACGTACTTCCGCCTTGCACACTATGTCCTGCACGAAGATTTGCGATGGCAGCACGGGCAATACTCATAGGGTTAATCCCATCATGCTCAAAGAAATCCCGATCTTCTGTCATAATCAGCGTATCAATTAATAAACGTGGAAAATGATTAAGCGATAAAGCCAGACGGTCTTCTTTATCCGACTGCAACATGGCGATAAGTTTAGGTGCTAAGGAAAAGTGATCGAGCAATTGATATTTATTTAAATCTTCAATTCTAACCAATTGATCCTGTGAAAAATGTAGGCGTAATAAACGCTGTGGTTCAACGTCATTTGGAAAGGCAAAAGCACGTGTTAGGAGTAAAAGATTACCATCCTGCCACTGATAATCGCCTGGATTGGCAATCATTTTAGTTTGCTGATAGCCATTGTCTTTAAGAATACGTAAAACATCTTGCACCGATATCTGATTTTTCAAGGAAATATCAGGTATTTTAGCATAAACTTCAGCGGGTAATTGCCAAAGTGGACCGTCCATACGATGACGAATCTTTCCATCTAAATAAACGCCGTAAAGCCCTAAGGCACAGAGCAAGGTCACGGACACTTTAAGGGTTAATGAAATCCCTTTTTTATGATTGACATAAAAATCTTTTAAGTTATTCAAGCATGACTTTTTAACTTTTTTAGCCCTAGTGCGAGTGGTTTTTTTAGAAGTAGTAGTACGACGACGTACGGGCGGTTTAGACATAATAATTATTCTTTATTTATCGTGAATGAAATCAAGGTAGTTCTGAAATAAATGCTGAAAATCTTCCAAACCACAGCAAGCCATGCTTTCATCTTGATAAAGATGAAGATCTTCTGCTGGCATTTCATCTTCAGAATGCTGTAAAAAATTCGCTTTTACGATGGCTTCGTCATTATTTAAAAATAAACTATATTCACGCCCGATAAAGCGAAGATTTTTTGAGTGTGATGAGGAAGTTAACTGCTCTAGCGCAGTTTGCACGCGAGGAAGAATATCTGGTTGCAACGGCACTTCGATATTAAACCAATGGGCAAAGGCTTCATATCCCATTGAACATTGAGTAAAAACCTTGCCGTAAAGATTATTAAATTGAAAATCCATATTAGATATTGAACGAAGAACCACATCCACAAGTACTTGATGCGTTCGGGTTTGTTACCACGAAGCGAGAGCCTTGTAAACCTTCCGTATAATCCACGGTTGCACCGATTAGGTATTGCAAGCTCATTGGATCTACCACTAAATGAACACCATCTTTTTCGATAGTGAGATCACCTTCATTAACTTTCTCATCGAAAGTAAAACCGTATTGGAATCCGCTACAACCACCGCCAGTGATGTAAACGCGAAGTTTTAAATTTGGATTTTCTTCTTCGCTGATGAGCGTTTTTACTTTAGTTGCAGCTGCATCAGTAAAGATAAGAGGGATAGCTAAATCTGACATAATTTATTCCTAAAGATAAGTTTATTATTATTGATATAGATAGGTTATTATCTTACAAGACGCCTAGGCATTCAAGGAAAGGCAAAGATTTTTTCTAAAAAATCATAAGAATAATGCTATAATACCCGAACATTTTAATAAGATTTACCAAAGAGGAGATTTTTATGCGTATTCCTTTGAGAAATGAAGAAGAAATTGAAAAATTACGCGAAGCTTGCCGCTTAGCCGCGGACGTACTTGTTATGATTGAGCCTTATGTAAAAGCAGGCGTAAGTACAGGTGAATTAAACGATATTTGCCATCGTTACATGGTAGAAGAACAAAAAACCATTCCAGCACCCTTGAATTATCATGGCTTCCCAAAATCAGTATGTATTTCAGTTAATGAAGTAGTGTGTCACGGTATTCCGAGTGAAAGCAAAATTTTAAAAAATGGCGATATCGTTAATATCGATGTAACTGTGATTAAAGATGGTTACTATGGCGATAATTCAAAAATGTATATTGTTGGTGGCGAAACCAATATTCGTAGCCAAAAGTTAGTGGATGCGGCACAGGAAGCATTATATGTTGGACTCCGTACTGTTAAACCTGGAATCCGTTTGCGTGAAGTAGGTAAAGCAATTCAACAATATACCGAAGCACAAGGTTTTTCGGTAGTTCGTGAATATTGTGGACACGGGATTGGGACAGAATTCCACTGCGCACCGCAAGTTTTACACTACTATGGCGATGATGATGGTGTTGTGTTAAAAGAAGGTATGGTATTTACCATTGAACCAATGATTAATGCAGGTAAAAAAGAAACCCGTTTAATGAACGATGGTTGGACAGTAAAAACTAAAGATCGTAGCCATTCCGCACAGTTTGAACATCAACTTGTAGTAACAAAAGATGGTTGCGAAGTGATGACAATTCGTGACGAAGAAATCGAAAGTGGACGCATTCAGCGCCACATGGTAAATCAATAACACGCCCCGATTTCCAGAAAATTTTATAATGAAGGCAGATTATTCTGCCTTTTTTTATGGCTACTGTAAAAAGAAAAACCTCACAATGATGCGAGGCTTATATTAATCGTTAGTCAAAACTTGGTTTGATGGTTAATAAGTTACAGTGTAACCGACTAATAACGTGTTCAGCCGTATTACCTAAGAAGGCAGCTGCGAGTCCACGGCGACCGACGGTTCCTAATACCACCATTTCTGCTTCGAGTTGTTTCGCTACTTCAGGGATGACATCTTCAGGAAAACCTTCGACAACATGTGCATGGTCACTTTCGATCCCAAATTTTTCACAAAGTGCTTTCATGTTCTCTTCATGAGATTGGCGCTCACTTTTTTCGCTTGCTCGGTTTTGGAATTCTGGCATATCAATGGTCACATTGATTGCAGATGGAGGATAGGCACTTACAAGATGAACATTCCCACGTTCTAAGTTATTTGCAATTGTCATTCCAAGCTGAACTAATTCATCATTGAAGGTGGTATGCATCAAATCGTCATCACCGACATTAACCGCGATAAGAATTCGGCGCTGATGTTGCCAATTTGTATTTCTTACCATCATAATTGGCGCTGGGCATTTACGCAGGAGTTGCCAATCTTGTGGCGTAAAGAGAAGTGCGCTGAGCCCTTCATCTTTCGCTACGGTATATTTAACAACGAGGTTGAAATGCTCGGAATCAACAGCTTCTGTAATGGCATCTGCTTCGTTGCTACTCCATACAACTAAGGTTTTAAATTGGATATCTGGATCATGATATTGGGCTAAAATTGGCTGAATTTCTTCGCTACGTTTAGCAATAATACTATCACGCATTTTGCGTTTATCTTCTTCGCTTGAAAGCAATTCAGACATCTCGTATGCAATATCATATACCGACATGAAAACCGTAATTTCAACTGGTTGAGGATTTTTTTGTTCTTGTGCTAATGCAACAGCACGCTCCAGTGCATATTGTTTAGTTTTATTAGGTTCTAATACAACAAGCATTTTATTGAACAGCATAGGATTGCCTCCATAGAATGGTAAATGTTAGCTAAATGTTATACCAAAGAATCAAGAAGTGGAAGAAATAAAAATGAATAAAAAGAAGGGTATATTTTTATTCACTTAAAAATATACCCTCATATATTAGGCAATGTTTTGAGCTTGGCATTGAGAAATGCTAGCTAAACTTGTTAAGGCTTCCATATCAAGAATAGTGATATATTTACCTTGCACATTCAAAATGCCCATTTTTTGGAAACGTCCCAACAATCGGCTAATTGTTTCAACGGTCAAACCGAGGTAATTACCAATATCACTACGTGTCATAGTCAGTCTAAATTCACGAGCAGAAAAGCCACGAGCAAAATATCGATTAGACAGATTTTTAACAAATGCCGCCAAACGTGTTTCAGCACTCATTTTAGATAAGAGTAAAATCATATGCTGATTACCTTGAATTTCTTGACTCATCAAACTCATCATTTTGCGACGCAATTTAGGAAATTTACCACTCAATTCATCTAAAATTTCAAAAGGAATCTCACACACCATAGCCGTTTCCAATGCTTGAGTAAAGCTAGAATGGTGCATAGAGAAAATACCATCGAAACCTACTAAATCGCCAGGCAAATGGAAAGCGGTAATTTGTTCTTCGCCAGTTTCGCTAATCGTGTAGGATTTAAGGGTTCCTGAACGAATAGCATAAATAGATGTCAAAGGCTCACCCGCTTGGAAAAGAACTTGATTTTTTTGTACAGGTTTTTTTCGCTCAATGATATTATCCAATTGGTTAAGTTCAAAATCATTTAGCGAAAAAGGGATACAAAGTTGGCTAATACTACAATTTTGACAATGAATGGTGCAGTTGGAAGCTTGTCCTTTGCGCTCATTTTTTAATTCACCGTATAATTTATTCATTTAAGTTCATCTCAGTGCGATAATGCGATAAAATTGATCTAACGCAATAAATGATATCATTAAATGTGTCAGTTAAAAAGTTATAATTTATAATAGACCAGTTAAGAAGGACGAAAAATGCCCGCAGAAATACTTACTAAAAAACGCCTTATCCAGCTTATTGCTGTATTATGTGTCCTTTTAAGTGCTTTTTTTTACCGCACTTATCATTACACACCGCCTGCGCAGCATACCGAAGTGGCTAAGAATACAACCAAATAGCATAACTAACTGTACGTGTTGAAAAAATACGCTTGCATAGTTTATGGGAATCTTATAAAATCCACGCACTATTTTATGAAGTGCCTAGACTTCAAGGTTTAGACACTTATTATTTTTTTGTCTTCTGTTTCTTAGGGTATAAATAAAAAATTCATACTTCCTGTTGCGACAGAAATGATTAGCTATAAACAATAGAGGAAAAGACTATTAAAAACGTAAGAAAAGCCCCAGCGGTCAATCGCCCAAATCGTATTAATGATGAGATTCGTGCGAAAGAAGTTCGTTTAATTGATGCAGAAGGTGAACAAGTAGGTATTGTGAGCCTCAAGAGCGCATTAGAACAGGCAGAACAATCAGAATTAGATCTTGTTGAAATTAGCCCAAATGCTGAGCCACCTGTTTGCCGTATTATGAACTATGGCAAATTTCTTTATGAAAAAAGCAAATCATTAAAAGAACAGAAGAAAAAACAGAAAGTTGTACAAGTGAAGGAAATTAAATTCCGTCCTGGTACAGACGAAGGCGACTATCAGGTAAAACTACGCAGCCTGATTCGCTTTTTAGAAGACGGGGATAAAGCTAAAATCACTGTTCGTTTCCGCGGACGTGAAATGGCTCACCAACGCTTAGGCTTTGAAGTGCTAGAACGCGTTAAAAACGACTTAGCGGATATCGCGGTTGTTGAAGCAGCACCTGGTAAACTTGAAGGTCGCCAAGCAATTATGGTACTTGCCCCTAAAAAGAAATAATGTGGCAATTCAAGTAATAAGTCAGTAGTACTTATTCGCCCATTATATTTTGATTAACAATACAATGCGGAGTTTTTAAACAATGCCTAAAATTAAAACTGTACGCGGTGCAGCAAAACGCTTCAAAAAAACAGCGTCTGGCGGCTTCAAGCGTAAACAATCTCACTTACGTCATATTTTGACTAAGAAAACCACGAAACGTAAACGTCATCTACGTCATAAATCAATGGTTGCAAAATCAGATTTAGTATTAGTAGTAGCTTGCTTACCATACGCATAAGCAACGTACGGAATCGTAAAATTTTAGACAAATTATAGACAAATAGGAGATTTAATAATGGCTCGTGTAAAACGTGGTGTTATTGCAAGAGCACGCCATAAGAAAGTTCTTAAGGCTGCTAAAGGTTATTATGGTGCACGTTCACGTGTTTATCGTGTTGCGTTCCAAGCTGTAATCAAAGCTGGTCAATATGCTTACCGTGACCGTCGTCAACGTAAACGTCAATTCCGTCAATTATGGATTGCACGTATCAACGCTGCAGCACGTCAAAACGGTTTATCTTACAGCAAATTCATCAACGGCTTGAAAAAAGCTTCTGTTGAAATCGATCGTAAGATCCTTGCTGATATCGCAGTATTCGACAAAGTTGCATTCGCAGCTTTAGTAGAAAAAGCGAAAGCAGCACTTTAATTCTGAATAAGAATTAAAAAGAGAATAGCGTGGGTAATGCCACGCTATTTTTTTATGTGTAAAATAATAAAATGAAATCAGACAAGGGGAGTAGAGAAATGCAACAAAAAATTCATGCACAGTTAAACGAATTACAAAATGTTTTAGAAAAATATGAATTATGGTCACTTGTACCACCAAGTGCAGACGCACTTGCAAGTACAGAACCATTTGCAATTGATAAGTTAGATGCTCACGAATGGCTACAATGGATTTTCATTCCAAGAATGCGTGCATTACTTGATGGGAATTTACCACTACCAACACAAATTGCGATTAGCCCTTACATTGAAGAAGCACTAAAAGATCACGATAATTTAGCTGATTTACTGGCACCATTATTGGCGATTGAAGAATTACTAAAAAAGGATAAATAAATGTTAGATATCCTTTATCAGGATGACAATATTATTGCCGTAAATAAACCTGCCGGCATGCTAGTTCATCGCAGTTGGTTAGACAAACATGAAACGGTTTTTGTTATGCAAACCTTGCGTGATCAGATCGGACAACATGTATTCCCAATTCACCGTTTAGATCGCCCAACATCTGGGGTGTTACTTTTTGCGTTAAACAGTGAAACCGCAAATTTATTGTGTCAGCAATTTACGCAGAATCAGGTACATAAAACATATTTAGCAGTGGTACGTGGTTATGTGGAAGGCAACGGTGAAATCGATTATGCACTAAAACCGAAATGGGATAAGATTGCCGATAAATTTAGCCAACAGGATAAAGAAGCACAATCGGCACAGACAGGATATTGTGCATTACAGAAAGTGGAAATGCCGTATGGGGTGAAGCGTTATGCAACTTCGCGTTATACTTTATTACGTCTTATGCCCAAAACTGGGCGTAAGCACCAGATTCGTCGTCATTTAAAACACATTTTTCATCCGATTTTAGGGGATACCCAATATGGCGATTTACACCAAAATCGTGCTTTTAAAGAAAATATTGGCGTAGAGCGATTAATGTTACACGCAGAAACGTTATCTTTTATGCATCCCTATACACAGGAAAAAATAACATTACATGCCCCTTTGGATGAAGGCTGGAAAATGGTATTAAATAAATTACAATGGTCAATGCCTTAAAGTGAATTTATGTGAGGAATTTTTATGTTAGATATGTCATTAGTTAACCTAACGCACGAACAGCAACAAGAAGCGGTAGAAAAAATTCAAGCCTTAATGCGTGAAGGCGTCAGTAGTGGCGAGGCGATTGCCTATGTTGCCGCAGAGCTTCGTGCGGCGCATCAGACAAAAAAATCTATTGGTGAAATGCACGCAGAAGACGAAAGTGAGAAGTAAAATCAATACGTTATCTTATTGTTACCGCGTAACAAAAAAAGACAAATAAAAAACATCACGCCCCGATTTTCGTAAAAATTTTTCAGAAAATCGGGGCGTGATTTTATGGTTTTATATTGCTTATGAAATTAGATGGCAAGACCACTGAGGTAGAAACCGACTAAAACAATAGCAATAATCACGGTGCCAACATTAAGTTTATGCCAATCACCTTTTACGATGCGACCAAGTACTAATGCGGCAAAGCCAAGCATGATACCTGTTACGATATTACCGGTTAATACGATAAATACCGCACAGATTAAACCGCTCATTGCGCCAACGCCATCATTAAAATTGATATGGCGCACATTGCCCATCATCAATAAACCTACGTACATTAATGCAGGCGCGGTTGCATAATTTGGGACGAGTGAGGCAAGCGGTTGTAAGAAAAGCATGCAGAGGAAGCCAATACCTACAACAACCGCAGTCAAACCAGTCCGTCCGCCAGCAGCCGTTCCTGCAGCAGATTCGATATAAACCGCAGTAGGCGTTGCCCCTAATGCACCTGCTACAATACTCATGATTGAGTCAGAAGCAAGGGCTTGACCACCACGAATGATACGATGATGGCTGTCTACAAGTTTTGCTTCTTCCGCTACGACACGAATAGTCCCGGTTGCATCGAATACCGCTGTCATTACTAAGGCAAATACCACAGGTAAAATAGCAGGCTGTAATGCGCCTTTTACATCCATTTTGAAGAGAAGTGAATCTTCGCCAAAGTGGGGAATACGGAAAAAATGACCAGAGAATTTTACGTTTGGATCGAAGATCATGCCGATAATGGTAATACCGATAATCACCCAAAGGATACCGCCTTTAATTTTACGATTTTCTAAACCGATGATGGTGACAAGCCCAAGCAGTGACATCCATACGGAGAAAGAAGTAAATTCACCGAATTTGATTGGTAAACCTGCCGTATTAGGTACAACGATACCTACGCCATTAGATGCGATTAATAAGAGGAAAAGTCCAATACCAATCCCTGTTCCTTGAGCGATACTGATCGGTAGGTTTCTTAAAATCCATGCACGGACACCAGTAACAGAGATCCCTGTAAAGATAACCCCCATAACAAAAACAGCACCAAGCGCAACTGGAACGCTAACGTGCTGTCCGATAACAAGACTAAATGCCGTGAAGGCCGTCAGGGAAATGGCCGAGCCAACAACCATAGGCGTGTTCGCCCATAAACCCATCAGCAATGAGCCGATACCAGCGACTAAACAGCATGCAATAAACGCACTTTCTTCAGGAAAACCTGCAGTGTGGAGCATATTGGGAAGGACGATAATAGAGTAGACCATCGCGAGGAAGGTGGTAAGACCTGCGGTTACCTCTTGGCGGACAGAAGATTTGCGATTTGATAAATCAAAGAACGTATCTAAAGACATTTGTGTACCTAGCTTTTTATTTTATAAAAGTGATACGACCCTATTTTAAAATTAAATGGCAAAATAAGCAAATAATTGCGTAAAAATATTTTGAGAATTTTTCCCTTTTTCTCCACAAAAATTTATACTGTGCGCATTCGTATTTTTTCCCGACAATAACAAGATGAAAAACAAGCATTATTCAATTTATTTAAAAGAAATCTTCAGCCGTAATATGCTCATTTGTGTATTTACTGGTTTTAGTTCAGGCTTACCACTTTATATTTTGGTGTCATTATTACCCGTATGGTTACGAAAAGATGGCGTCGATCTGAAAACAATTGGCTTTTTTACGTTAGTGACGTTGCCTTTTACCTGGAAGTTTTTATGGTCACCATTAATGGATAGATATGTTCCGCCATTTTTGGGACGCCGTCGTGGGTGGATGCTTATAACCCAAGTCTTGTTATTAGTTTCACTTATGTTGTTTGGATTTATCAATCCAAAAACGGAAATGGGATTATCACTGCTTGCGGGGCTTTCCACTTTAGTTGCCTTTTTCTCGGCAAGTCAGGACATTGTTTTAGATGCTTATCGTCGTGAAATTTTACCTGATAAAGAATTGGGACTCGGTAATTCAATTCATGTGAATATGTACCGTGTGGCGGGATTGGTACCTGGGGCATTATCTTTAATTCTTGCTGATCATTATAGTTGGCGTGTCGTCTTCATTATTACGGCTTTATTTATGCTGCCAGGGCTATTTTTAACGTTAGTGCTAAGTTATGAGCCGAATATTCCGCTCAAAAAACATCGCACGCTCCGCGATAATGTTATTGAGCCTTTTAGTGAATTTTTCCGCCGAAAAGGGGCAAAAGCAGCACTGGGCGTGCTTGTTTTTATTTTTCTTTATAAACTTGGCGATAGTATGGCGACGGCATTGATTTCTCCTTTTTATTTAGATATGGGGTTTAGCCCAACGCAAATCGGAATTGTTGTCAAAAATGCCGCCCTTTGGCCTATGATTGTGGCTAGCATCGTAGGTGGCATCATCATGCTGAAAATAGGGATTAATCGTGCATTGTGGTTATTTGGTGTAGTGCAACTTGTCACTATTCTTGGTTTTGCGTGGTTAGCGCATTATGGACATTTTGAGCATGTTGATACGAAAGCATTACTCAGTTTAGCACTGGTAGTATCGGGAGAATATATTGGTGTAGGATTGGGGACAGCGGCATTTGTTGCCTATATGGCAAGGGAAACCAATCCACTTTATACCGCAACGCAATTAGCATTATTTACAAGTTTTGCTGCATTGCCACGTGCAACTTTTAACAGTCAAGCCGGCGCATTAATTGAATATTTTGGTTATTATCATTATTTTTGGTTTTGTTTCTTTCTCGCCATTCCAGGAATGCTATGTTTATTTTGGGTTGCCCCTTGGAGCAACAAAGATGGAATGAATAGTACACGTCAGGAATTAAAGGAAGAAGATGCAAAAATTATTGCTGAAAGCGAGAAAAAAGCGCCCAATGCGTAAAGGATGCGCAGTAAACGGTAGAGATTAAGACGTATTTTGGGTAAACTAAGCAAGTTTTTTTACATAACCAAGAGGTTTTTATGAATATTATTCTTTTAGGCGCACCAGGTGCAGGTAAAGGTACTCAAGCACAATTCATCATGAATCAATATGGTATCCCACAAATTTCTACAGGGGATATGTTACGTGCTGCAATTAAAGCCGGAACTGAACTTGGTAAACAAGCAAAAGAATTAATGGATGCAGGTAAATTAGTACCAGATGATCTTATCATTGCTTTAGTAGAAGATCGTGTAAGCCAAGATGATTGCAAACACGGTTTCTTACTTGATGGATTCCCACGTACTATCCCTCAAGCAAATGCATTAAAAGAAGCAGGGATTAAAATCGATTACGTTTTAGAATTTGATGTTCCAGATGAAGTTATCGTTGAACGTATGAGTGGTCGTCGTGTTCACCCAGCATCAGGTCGTTCTTACCATGTTGTTTACAATCCACCAAAAGTGGAAGGCAAAGATGATGTAACTGGTGAAGATTTAGTGATTCGTGCTGATGATAAACCTGAAACTGTATTAGATCGTTTAAAAGTTTATCACGAAACAACTCAACCTTTAGTAGATTACTATCAAGCTGAAGCAAAAGCACACAAAACAAAATACTTCCGCTTAGATGGAACTAAAAAAGTAGATGAAGTAAGCAAAGAATTACATGAAATCTTAGGGTAATTTTTTACTTATTGGTAAATAAAAAAGAGCGTATTTAAACGCTCTTTTTTTATGAACGGGCATAAAATCACGCCCGCATTTTCAGAAAAATTTATGTATTATTTAGCGTAATAACCACCCATCGCACTATAAATTGCATTTTCGGTTTGAATAAGTTTATTCTTCGCACCGAGTAAAGCTAATTTAGCTGCGTTTTCTGAATTTTTCGCATTTAACCAGTCACGTAATTCTGTTACGCCAACGGTGTAACGATTCTTATAATATCGAGCCATATAAGCTGACGTATTATAAATGCCTTCTTCGTTATTAAATTGTTCTTGGGCTTGTTGATAAGCAAAGTAGTTCTTATCAATTTCATTTAGCGCTGTCGTAATACTTTGTTCAAAGTTTACTTTCGCTAAGTTGTATGCGGCTTCTGAAATTTTTACATTCCAACGTACTGTATTCCAGCTAAGGAATGGGAGATTTAGAGAAACTAAGCCAGATGCAAACGGGCTATGTAATGTTGTACCAATGCGATCGCTACGTCCACCTAAACTTGCACCAAGGGTTACGGTCGGGAACCAACTTTTTTGAGTCGCTTTAGCATTTTTAAACGCACTATTTAATGAATAAAGTTTTGATTTTACATCTGGACGATTAGCGATAACCGATACGGGAACATTCAAATTCACGCCTGCAAGTTTGGTATTTAACAGATTTGGTAGTTGAATATTAAGCGGATCGCTTGGTTTCAAATTCAAGAGATTACGCATCATCGCTTGTACGACTTTTTGCTGATCTTGAAGTTGGCTTAAATTATTTTCAGCCGCTAAAACAGCACGTTCAGTTTGGTTAGTGCTTGCACCATCGACGACGCCTTGTGCTTTTTTATTAAGCATAATACGGTTAATTTGTTTAAAATCATGGATACTTTGTTCAGTAATCGCGATTGCTTCTTTTAAATAAGCAAGTTGATAGTAAGTGCCTACTACTGCATTGACTAAAGAAAGTTTTGCTGATTCTAAATCTTCTTCACTCGCAGAGTGTTGCCATTCAGCGGCAGAAGTTTGATCTGCCATACGTCGCCATAAGTCAAGGGTATAACCTACATTAATACTGCCGTTATAAAGTACGGGTACAGTTGATGGTGGGAATCCGCCATTAGGATTTAATTGAGTATTTTGTCCCGTTTTAATGTTTTTTTGGACAGAGGCACCCACAGTACCGGTAAAGTTTGGAACAAGGCTTGCACCTACTAAGTTTGCTTTATATAAGGCAACATTTACCGCAATTGCTGCTTTGGCTAAGTCTTTGTTGTTCGCAAGGGCTTCGGCAACTAATTTATCAAGTTGAGGATCGTGATAAAGTTTCCACCAATCTTGATCTAATTTATATTGATCGGTAATTTTTTGATATGACTCGAAAGTTTTTTCACTTTGCTTATGTGAATCATCAATATTGGCACATCCCACTAAAAAGATGGAGAGTGCAACTGCCGTAGCAAGTTTCGTAGGCTTAAACATATTTATTCCTTATGCTATTCATCGTTATTACTTATGGATTTTCAACATAAATATCAAAAAAATCACATACAAGGCGTTATTGAATGCAATATAATGAACGTTCGTTCATTGATATGCAAATTTTACAAGGCAAAATGAGGAAAAGCAACCTCTGCTTTGTATTCTCTTTTCAAAACAGGTAGAATAGCAACACTTTTTTGTCAAATTTTATTGAGGTCAATAATGCACCATTCAGAACAACTAGAAAATACAGAAGTTCGTCCAACAAACTTTATTCGAAATATTATTGATGAAGATCTTGCAAACGGTACTTGCACACAGGTTCACACTCGCTTCCCACCTGAACCAAATGGTTACTTACACATTGGACACGCTAAATCTATTTGTTTGAACTTTGGTATTGCAAAAGATTATAACGGATTATGTAACTTACGTTTTGACGATACCAACCCAACCAAAGAAGAAGTAGAATACGTTGATTCAATTAAACAAGACGTTGAATGGTTAGGGTTTAAATGGGCAGGTCAGCCACATTATGCTTCAGACTATTTTGACGCTTTATATGGATATGCGATTGAATTAATTAAAAAAGGATTAGCTTATGTTTGTGAGCTTACTCCTGATGAAATGCGTGAATACCGTGGGACTTTGACAGAACCAGGTAAAAATAGCCCGTATCGTGATCGTAGCGTAGAAGAAAACTTAGCCCTTTTTGAAAAAATGAAAAATGGGGAAGTAGAAGAAGGTAAAATGAGCCTTCGTGCGAAAATTGATATGGCATCGCCATTTATGGTTATGCGTGACCCTGTAATTTATCGTATTAAATTCGCGACCCATCACCAAACTGGAGATAAATGGTGCATCTACCCAATGTACGACTTTACGCACTGTATCTCCGATGCAATTGAGCGTATTACGCATTCTATTTGTACATTAGAATTCCAAGATAACCGTCGTTTATATGACTGGGTGTTAGATCATATTTCTATTGAACGCCCATTACCGCATCAATACGAATTTTCACGTTTAAATTTAGAATATACACTCACTTCTAAACGTAAATTACTCAAATTAGTAGAAGATAAAATCGTAGATGGTTGGAATGACCCGCGTATGCCAACAATTTCTGGTTTACGTCGTCGCGGTTACACACCTGCATCATTACGTGAATTTTGCCGCCGTATTGGGGTAACCAAACAAGATAACGTTGTAGAATTTAAAGCGTTAGAAAGTTGTATCCGTGATGATTTAAATGAAAATGCACCACGTGCAATGGCGGTAATTAATCCATTACGTATTGTTATCGAAAACTTTGACGGCGAAGAAGTGCTAACTGCACCAAATCATCCAAATCGTGAAGAAATGGGCACACGTCAATTACCATTTACTCGTGAACTTTTCATTGATAAAGCGGATTTCCGTGAAGAAGCAAACAAACAATATAAACGTCTTGTTTTAGGTAAAGAAGTGCGTTTACGTAATGCTTATGTGATTAAAGCAGAGCGTGTTGAAAAAGATGAAAATGGTGAAATCACAACCGTTTACTGTACATACGATCCTGAAACACTAGGTAAAAACCCAGCAGATGGTCGTAAAGTAAAAGGCGTAATTCACTGGGTATCTGCAAAAGATAACGTGCCAGCTGAATTCCGTTTATACGACCGTTTATTCACTGTACCAAACCCAGGTGCGGCAGAAAATATGGAAGATGTGTTAAATCCAGAATCTTTAGTGGTAAAACACGGCTTTGTTGAAAAATCACTTGCTAATGCAGAACCAGAAAAAGCGTATCAATTTGAGCGTGAAGGTTACTACTGTGCAGATAGCAAAGATAGTACAGCAGAGCATCCAGTCTTTAACTTAACCGTAAGTTTGAAAGAAAGCTTCTAATATGATGAATTGCCTAGCCTAAAAAGCTAGGCAATTTTTTTAGCCAAATTTTATTGAGGTAAGCAAAATGGCACGAAAAATTATTCTTGATTGTGATCCAGGTAATGATGATGCGATAAATATCCTTTTAGCATTATCTAGTGATAAATTAGATATACTGGGCATCACCACAGTTTTTGGCAATGTTGATGTAGAGAAAACGACACGCAATGCGAATTTAGTCTGTTCTCTTGTTAACAAGGTCGTTCCACTTTACCAAGGTGCATCAGAACCGCTTGTCTTACCTCGCATTGATGCTGCGGCTGTCCACGGTAAAACGGGGTTATCAGGCGATCCTGATATAACGCCAATATTGTCCGTAGAACGCCAACATGCGGTCGAATTTATTATTGAAAGTATTTTACGTTATCCGCATGAAGTCACTCTTGTGCCAACAGCATCCTTGACAAATATCGCGCTAGCCATGAAACTGGCACCACAAATTGTTCCGTTGATTAAAGAAATTGTGTTAATGGGAGGAAGTACAACATTCGGCAATCGTACACCCGCAGCCGAATTTAATATCCTCGCAGATCCTCATGCTGCTGCAGTAGTATTCAGAAGTGCAGCCCCCGTTACAATGTTTGGTTTAAACGCAACGCATCAAGTTTTGGCAACCCAACCTATTATTGATAAATTCTATGCGCTTCAGACTAAAGTCGGCGATTTCGTTGCTGGGATTTTAGAACACTATAAAGCGTTTTATGAAAAACGATATGGTTTAGCAGGAGGCGCATTGCATGATCCGCTAACGGTTGCCTATCTACTTGCACCAGAACTTTTTCGTTTTCAACCGATGGTGGTGGAAGTCGATACCTCCGAAACGCATAATATGGGACGAACAACTTGTGATGTGTGGGGATCTTGGCACGATGAGAATCTTAAAAAAACGAAAGTTGCCGTAGAAGTGAATGCACAAGGCTTTTTTGAATTATTACTCACGCAGTTAAGTAAATTTTCATAAGTTATACTATAATTACAAAATACATTACGATCGTCGCTCATTGGGCGACGATTTGTTTTAAAAGGAAAGATAATGATAAAAACAGATGAATCAATTACGCCTCAATTTTGGGAAAAAAAATCACTTTTAGAAATGAATGAGGCAGAATGGGAAGCTTTGTGCGATGGTTGTGGTAAATGCTGTTACCGTAAATATTTAGATGAAGATGATGAGCTTTACTACACACGTATCGCGTGTAATCTTTTAAACACAAAAACAGGCAAATGCACTAACTATCCAAAGCGTTTCCAATATGAAGACGATTGTACGAAATTGACTAAAGATAATCTCCCAGAGTTTACGTGGCTCCCTAAAACTTGCGCTTATCGTTTGATTTACGAGGGTAAACCATTATTCGATTGGCACCCGCTTATTTCTGGCAATCCAAAATCTGTAAAGCTAGCCGGCATTCCGATTAAAAATGGTATTCATGAACGTGATGTTATTGATTGGTTTGATTTTGTGATTGATGAGGAGTGATTCTAAAGAATTCCCCGTATTAATAAGATAGATCCCTTCTATGCTTTCCTAAGTTTAGGCACTTTTGGATAAAATTTCATTATGTTTATCGCTACCTCTAATGTTGCATGAAATAGCCTTGTATAGGTATAACTATATCAAAATTTTATCTTTAAAATGATAGTCATTAATTAGGGATGATGAAGATTTTATGGAATTATAATTCACTATGATTCTATAAAATTTTAGTCATATTCTAATGGAGTTATGGATTGCTATTAGGGATTATCAAATGAATAAAATTTTTAAAGTTATTTTTAATAAAACGACGCAACGATTTGTAGTGGTCTCCGAATTAGGCAAATGTACGAACCGCAACAAATCGCAAATCCTCATCAAAACACCTTCCTCTCTTACTCAAATTTCCCACTTTATTTTTACATTTACACTTGCTGCATCACTTATCCAAAGTGCAATGGCAGATAGTGTAGCTATTTCTCAGAATCAAATGGTCGCGTGGGCGAATAGTGGGGATGCGGCTGTTAAAGGGAATGCAGTTGCGTCTGGTGAAAATTCTGTAGCGGTAGGTAACAATTCAAGATCAGGAGGAATAGTTTCAGTTGCTGTAGGGAGTTTAGCAAATAGTAGTGGCTATGGTTCAGTATCAATTGGGAATGCTTCTCATTCTAAAGGTGCATATTCTACGGCATTAGGTGGCGATGCTCAAGCCGTTGGTTTTAATAGTACTGCGCTGGGAAATACGTCTTCAGCCCTCAGTAAAAATACTGTTGCGATTGGCTATTCAGCCAATGCTATTTTGGAGAATGCAACGGCAGTTGGCGAAAATAGTCAGGCGAGCGCCGTCAATAGTTCCGCTTTTGGTCATTCTGCGGTCGCTAGCGGGCACAATTCTCTGGCGATGGGGATTAGCGCTCAAGCGTCTGCTTGGGATACGATCGCGCTGGGTTCTTTAGCAAAAGCTTTACACCAAAATGCAATTGCCATCGGTGCAAATGCTTTAGCCCAAGGTGCCGAAAGTATAGCCCAAGGGAGTGAGGCTAGAGCAATGATGGATCAGAGTATTGCAATAGGGTATAACGCAAATGCAGAATCTAATAACAAACAAGATTCGCGCGGTATAGCGATAGGTTACAATACGCATGCGGAAAATGAAGCGGCACTTGCACTTGGTAATTCATCTATAGCAACCGCAGATTCATCTACGGCTATTGGGCGAGGAACAATTGCAGCTGGTGATGCTGCTATTGCGATCGGTAACTATACAAGTCAAGTTATTAAAAATTATGGGGACATTCAACATGTTCCACTTCGATTTCGAACAATAGCGACTGGGGCTCATTCTCTTGCTCTCGGCTCTTTTGCACATGCTACAGTAGATGATTCTATTGCATTGGGTTCAGGAAGTATAGCAAACCGCCATAAAGGTTTTGAAGGCTATGATGTAAGTGCTTCACCAAATACTGGAACGAGTCAAAATAGTCAAAATCTCTCTCCAACATGGCGCGCAACAAGAGCAGCTCTTTCTATTGGTAACGGCTCTCAAATTACTCGTCAAATTACTGGCGTAGCGGCGGGTACAAAAGATACCGATGCGGTTAATGTTGCGCAACTTAAACGCGTAAAATCACAATATGTTGCTGATAATGGGACGCTAATTTCTCGTAAACCAAATGAAGTTCTTTCTCTTGTAGGGGGCGCAGAAACAGGGGTCGCGGATAGTATTAAAACGACGGGAAATGCGAATGGAACAATTCATTTCCAAGTATCTAATACGCTTAATGGAATGAATAAGATTACGTTTGGTATGCCTAATCAGGCTAGCTCAAATGACAGGGTTTCTATTAGTACTAGTGGTATTAGTGCGGGTAATAAAGTAATTTCTAATGTCGCAAGTGGTGGGAGTACGATAACGAATGCCGCAAATATTGGTGATGTGCAAAATGCTATAAAACCTATTAAAACTGAACTCGCTCAGAATAAAAACGTGATCTCAACTAATTTTCAAAATATTAATATCAATAAAGGATCGATCGCTGAAAATATTAAGAGTATTCAAAGTAATGCTTCAAAAATTACTACAAATGAAAATTCAATTAATGATATTCATACAAGTTTAGAAGAAGGGATTAGTTTTAGAGGCGATACGGGAGAAGTAAACAAAAAATTAGGAGAAACTTTAGAATTTGTTGGTGGTTCAAAACAAACCGATTTGACTAAAGGAAACATTGGGGTAAATGTTGAAAATGGTAAGATTGATATTCAACTTACCAAAGATCTTAAAGGTTTGAGTTCTATTAGTGTTGGCGATACCAAAATTAATACACAAGGTATCACTATCATTGGTGGTCCAGCTCTTACCAGCTCAGGCATTGATGCAGGTAATAAAGTTATCTCTAACGTAGCAAGTGGTGGGAAAACTACAACAAATGCTGCCAACATTGGGGATGTACAAAATGCGGTAAATCCAATTCAAGAAGCCGCGCAAGTTAATCATCAAAACATCACCAAGTTACAGAATGAAACCCTTCAACTTGGTGCAGGTGATAGCACAGTGACTGATCCTCAAAAACTTTCTAAAGCAGGCGGATTGAAGTTTGATATTGTCGGTGAAGATGGCATAAATACCACAGCAACTGGCAATGAAATTAAAGTGAGTTTGGATAAAGACAGCGTCCGTCATCTTGCTCAAGAAGCGGTAAAAGTAATTGATGGTACCCATACTACGGTTACAACTGGAAAAGCTGGCAATGCGACGACTTACCAAATCAATGTGGAAACTGACGGTAAAGTCGTAAATGGTAACGAGGGTATCGTTACTGGTGGTGCGGTTAAAATTGCCCTTGATAATCAAGTAATCGGTTATTCTGCAAATAAAAAAGCGGACGCAACGCCGGCTCAGCAAACGATAAAACTTAGCCAAGGACTTGATTTTATTAATGGTACCAATACAACGGCTAAAGTTGAGGCGGGAGGAAAAGTAACATATAACGTTAACGCCAATTTAACAGGTATGTCTTCCATCGCAGGAAATGGCTCAAAAATTATTTTCAATAAAGATGGAATTACGTTAGGTGATTCAGTTCATCAAGCACCAATTGTACTACACGGCGTAAAAGCAGGTGAACAAAATACTGATGCCGCTAATGTTGGACAATTAACGAAAGTGGAAGGAACGACGGGACAATTAGACGTTACTACTTCTGGCACAACGGCGACTGGGAAAACCTATACAGTTAGCCTTGATCCTATTATAACGCAACATATCCAAACGAATACGATTGAGGCGAAAAAACATAGTTCTGTTGTGGCTGAAGGTAATGGACTCGCTGTCACCAATACTGCTGAAAATTCAGCAGGAGGTACGGAATACAAAGTAGCATTAAAACTAGGTGATGTCGCTTCTGCAAATATAACTCAAGCTGTAAGCGGTAGCGCTGTTAAAACCTATGTAGATGCACAAGAATTTGGGCTAACGGCAGGAGATAACAATACATTATCTCATCATTTAGGTAATGCAATTTCTGTAAAAGGTGCAGATAATCAGGCAAATATCGTGACGAAAATTGAAAACGGTGCCTTGACTATCGGTTTAACAAAAGCAGCCCAAGATAAACTTCAACAAGCTGATATCAACAAAAATTCCATCGCAAATATTGGCGATATCGTAGGGGAAAACGGTATTACAGTGACAGGAAATGCCAATGTTAAAAATGGCGCCGTAACCTTAAAACTGAATGATAATGTCGTTCGTGGATTAGCTAAAGAAGCCGTGCAGGTGACCCATGGTAAAAATACGACGGTAACAACTTCAACAGTGGGCGATACGACAGCCTATGCCGTAAATGTAATTACAGATGGGCAAGTTGAGGCAGGTAATAATGGTATTGTTACAGGGAATACTGTCCATGCTGCACTTATGCCAATAGCAAAAGATATCGCTGAAAATAAAACACAAATTCAACAAAATGCTCACACCATTAATCAAGGATTACAATTTGGTGCAGACAGTGCTACGGCAAAAGGGGCAAATCCTATTACTAATAAACTGGGTTCCCAAATTGATATTAAAGGTGATGGCAAAAACATTCACACTACCGTTGCTCAAACCATCAATAATGGTAAAACAGACACAATAATTTCCGTTAATTTAGCAAAAAATTTAACCGATTTAAGTGGCGTGCATATTGCAAATGGTCCCTCAATGACAGCCGGCGGGGTTAATGCGGGGAATAAACAGATTACGCATGTAGCAAGTGGGTTACAGGGGCAATCTATTGATAAGGCAACAGGCAGTATATTACAAAATGCGGCTAATATTGGCGATATTCAAACCGCAATTAAACCGATTGAACAAAATGTTGCGATCAATAAACAAGATATTACGACCAATAAAACTACAATTGTGCGTAATACGCAACGTATTGACACAGTTCAATCTACTTTAAACAAAGGTCTTTCATTCACTGCAGATAGCGGTAATGTGAATAAACAATTGGGTGATACCTTACATTTTGCGGGTGGCGCGGATAAGGCTAAGCTGACTGATCATAATATTGGCGTAAATGTTGAAAATGGCGTGATTCAAATTCAACTTGCTAAAAATTTAACGGGATTAGATTCAGTTACAGTGGGTAACACCAAATTAGACAATACTGGTATCGCTATCACTGGTGGTCCATCAATGACAAGCACAGGTATTAATGCAGGTGATAAACAAATTACTGATGTTGCAAGTGGATTAGGTCATCAAACCCTAGATGATGCAGATTCTGCAACATTAATGCATGCAGCTAATATTGGTGACTTGAAAAATGCGATTATGCCAGTAAAAGAAGCAGTAAACGTAAACAAAACGACTGTTACCGATCTAGGTAATAATACGATTGTGTTGGGTGGCGATAAAAATTCTCGCACTGAACCACAACAACTTAATAAGCAACATGGTTTGCAATTTAATATTGTTGGCAATGATGACATTGTGACCACAGCGAGCGGTGATCAAGTTGCAGTTCAGCTAAGCTCAGCAACAAAAGCGAAAATTGATCACGCTACCGATAATGATTTGAGCAATCTCACATCAAAAGCGGATAAAGTGATTACAGGTTTAGGAACTATTGTAAAAACGAATGGTATTGCGTCTGTTTCAGAAACCCAAAATGCGCAAACTGGACAAGCAACTTATACGGTAACTGTACACGCGAATGGACATGTAGTGGCAGGTGATCAAAATGCCGTGAGTGGCGATACCGTACATAAAGCATTAGTAGCGGGTAATACGGCATTAACCGACAAAGGATTTAGCTTAGCGGGTGATGCAGGGAATACGGTACATAAAAATCTTGGTGAAACGATCAAACTTGCCGGCGATACTAATATCACCACTACCGGAGTTAACCAAGCAGGCGAAGTTAAAATTACATTAAATAAAGCCTTAAAAGGTCTGACTTCTGTTCAGGCCGGCAATACGACATTAAATAATGATGGTGTCACTATTGCCAATGGACCAGCTATGACAAGTACTGGCATTAATGCGGGTAATAAACAAATTACCAATGTCGCAAGTGGCCTATCGAATGGTCAAACCTTAGAAAATGCTACACAAACGACATTACAGCATGCAGCGAATCTTAGCGATCTTAAAACAGCGATAAGCCCAATCCAACAGGCGACTACACACAACCAAACAGTCATAGCAACCAATAAAACTGCGATCGATAACGTACAGAACCAGGTTAATAAAGGATTAAATTTTGTTAGCGATAACCATAATGCTCAAAATACGGCGACAACAATTAATGAAGCTTTAGGCGGAACATTAAGTATTGTTGGTGGTGCAGACAAATCTCAACTTACAGATAATAATATCGGTGTAAATGTTGAGAATGGCAAAATTCGAGTTCAATTAGCACAAAATCTTACGCATTTAACGGGAGTACATATCCTTAATGGTCCAGCCATGACAAACGCAGGAATTAATGCGGCTAATAAGCAAATTACTGATGTTGCAAGTGGTTTAGGTCAGGGACAAACCTTAGAAAATGCGGATCAAGCAACGTTGCGTCATGCTGCAAATATTGCTGATCTTAAACAAGCGGTCACAACGGTTAAAACGGATATGAGCAATCAAACACTTGCTTATTCTGCAAATAACACTGGTGCAAAACCACAAAAAACAGTTAAGTTAAGCGAGGGGCTGAATTTCTTCAATGGTAGCAATACCACAGTAACTGTTGCTGATAACGGTAAAGTCACTTATAACCTAAATTCTGCATTAACAAATATCCAATCTGTATCAGGTGAAAACGCCCAGATAGCATTAGGGAAAAATGGTATTACTGTTGGCGATAAAGCCCATGCTCCAGTTGCAATCCATGGCGTGAAAGCAGGTCAAGCACAGACCGACGCAACCAATGTGGGTCGATTAACTAAAGTTGAAGGACAAAGTAAAGAAGTTATTGTGAAAGGTACTGCTAATGCAACAGGAGGTACTACTTACCACGTAAGTTTAGCACCGAATGTGACACAAGCAATCGCAGATAATAAGGCTGAAGCTGCCAAACACAGTGAAGTTATTTCAGAAAATCATTCACTTAACATCACTGCGGATAAAACCACAGCAACAGGCGGTAAAATTTATAACGTTGAAGTTGCAACTACAGATTTAAATGTGGCAAATGGCAAAGTTGTTATGCCAAGTCATCAAGCCGAAAATAACGCAGATGTTGCCGAAACGAATAAATTTGTGACGGCTGGCAATATGGCAAATGTATTAAATAACATTGGTTTTACCCTTCAAGCACAAGGAAAAAATGGCTCGCTTATCAAAGCGGGTAGCCAAGTTAATTTAGCGAATACGGATGGCAATATTCATATTGAAAAAACAGCGACCAATGGCGATGTAACCTTTAATTTAAATAAATCTTTAAACCTTGATGCTCAAAATCAAGGTAGTGTAAGTGGATTGCAAAATCATCTTATGGCAACCACCGATGCTAAAGCGGTAAGTCCAACGATCTCTACTCAAATCGAACATCAGGCTGCCACCGTGGGTGATGTTTTACATGCTGGTTGGAATATTGCTCAAGGAACAGTAAATAAAGGGATAATTAATCCATACGATACTGTAAGTTTTGCAAATGGAAATGCGACGACTGCCACTGTAAGTACCGAAAAAGATGGTCAGGTTTCCGTAAAATATGGCGTAAATGTTGATGACAACACCATTAAAATTAAAGATGGAAAACTAGAAGCGATTATTCCGAAAAATACGGGAATCATGGAGTTACAAGTTGGGGCAGACAATACACAAAATTTAGCTACACACAAAGTCGCACCGATTACGCTTGATCAAAAAAATCATGCAATTAGTATTTTGGGTACTGATAATGAAGTGACAACTCAAGTAGTCGGTAATAATGTCAAAGTAGCGCTTGCTTCAAAAGTGAAAAATGAACTAGCGAAAGGCTTATTACATACAACGGTTTCTAAAGGTAATAACATCACCATTACCCCAACTAAAGCGACGGCAACACAAGGTGCAAATTATCAAGTTAGCTTAAATGCTGATTTGAATGGTATTGCCTCTATTCGCAATGGAGATACGGCAACAGGAACGCAAATTACACTAGATGCTCACAGCAAGAATGTGAATGTTCATGATGCTCATATTAGCCAAATCCAATCAGCGATAGCAGATCAATCTGGACAAAACTATCTAGACAAATTGCATGCTGCACAAAATCAAGTAACTACGGCACAAGATGCTGTAAATGTAACGGATTTAGCAAATACAGCAACGGCGCTTAATAATACGATTGCCAACAAAGTCACAAATCTTGAAATGCAATATCAAGGCGACAATACGCAAGTCACGATTAAGCGTAAACCTAGTGAAATCTTAACATTGAATGGCGGTGCGACGAGTGGTTTAGATGACAGTATTCAAACTGTTGGTAATGCAAATGGCTCCATTACTTTTAAAGTATCTAAAACACTTAACGGAATGAATAGCATCACCTTTGAAAAAACGGCAGGTAGTGGAAGCAATACGTCAGCGGTATCGATTGGTAAAAATGGTATTAGTGCAGGCGATCAACAAATCAAAAATGTGTTAAGTGGTGGTGATATTGACACCAATGCGGCAAATATTGGCGATGTGAAAAAAGCGGTTGCGCCGGTGCAACAACAAGTTACTCAAAATAAAGCGGGTATTGAACTTAATACCAACGCATTAAACAAAATAGGAACGGTTGAAATCGCAGGTGATGGTGGTTTAGAAATTACTAGTGCAAATAAAAACCTT
>SAMEA104404098__coassemble_14_pt1 | contig 41006 bp, 41 predicted proteins | sample SAMEA104404098__metabat2_low_PE_002 | metagenome-assembled genome bin SAMEA104404098 (sample SAMEA104404098) | Balaenoptera acutorostrata | reverse complement strand
TCCTCATTTCTCTTAGTGCAACAAGCCACTTCCTCTTTTGGAAGTGGCTTTTTTTCTATTTATTTTTCGATAAAGTTGATTGCTATTTGATATTCTTTATAAAAAATTAATCAAATTTAGCTAACACTGCTGGGTTTTGTTATACAATAGAAACTTTCGTTATCAGGGGATAGATTTTATGATTCGAAGAACATCTATTGCGGTAAAAATAGGTACTTATCTATTATTGATTTTATTGTTAGCTGGCATAATGACGAGTGTTGGTATGTTAATTATCGCGAGCCATCGTTCGGATGCCGAATTGATTAATACAACAGGTTCATTACGTACGCAAGCCTATCAATTGTTATACGCGATGGAACATGAAAATAAGCAAGACGTTCAGCTTAAAATGTTGTTACACAGTTCTACATTATCAGCTACCATCTTAACGGATTTAGATCGTCAATATTTTGTTCCTCGTAAGATTAAGGTTGGGTATCAGGATATTATAAAAAGCTGGACTCAGATGAAACAATATGCGTACGAGTCGAATTATCGATTATATCGTGCGGATTTGAAAAGCTATGTTAACCAGATTGATAATTTCGTGTTGCTCTTACAAAAATATATGGATAGACGTAATGAGATTATCGTGCATTTCCTTCTTGGGATGGTGGTGATCATTATCTTTATTGTTTCTTATCTCATATTTTTCCTCTATCAAAGAGTGACTAAGCCATTGAAAATGCTAATGCTAGCAAGTTCTCAGATTCAGATTGGTCAGTTCGAGAATATTTTGGTGGAAACCAGTGAAGATAATGAAATTGGACATTTAGGGTGCGCCTTCACTCAGATGTCAAATACGCTAAAACAATTGTATGTGAAGTTAGAAGGGCGAATGAATGAAAAAACAGAGAAATTGGCTAAAGTAAATCGCCGATTGACTATGTTATACCAATGTTCTCAAATTCTAACGGCAAAAAAACTCACTTATCCATTATTACAAGAAGTATTACATAAAGTTTTCGAGTGCGAAAATTTTATTTATTTGAAATTAGACGTACGTAGTCAACCAAACTGGAATACAGAATTAGGTGAGCAAAAGCAATTGTTAGCAATGCAACAAGAAGATTTGGTGATTGATGATTATTCTCTAGGTACTCTATATTGGCAATCACCTACCCGAACAGATGAACGTACGATCAAAAATGCAACGCAAATGATCGCTCGTGCAATCTTCTATTACGAAGTACAAAAACAACAGGAATATCTGTTGATTCTTGAAGAACGTAGTATCATTGCGCGTGAGTTACACGATAGTTTGGCACAAGTGTTATCCTTCTTAAAAATTCAGCTTTCACTATTAAAACGCTCTTTAACGAAAGAAGAAAATATTAGCCCTGGAACCATGACGATTGTAAACGATTTTGAAGATGCATTAGTCTCTGCATATTCTCAATTACGTGAACTATTGGCTACATTCCGATTAACTATCCAAGAAGCGAATTTAAAAACAACATTAGTTGAGGTCGTCAATTCTCTTCAATCACAAACCAACATTGTAATGGATGTGGATTGTGATTTACCAACAGAGGTCTTTAGTGCACAAGATCTTATTCATATTTTACAAATTATTCGCGAGGCAATTTTAAATGCGATTAAGCATTCTAATGCAAAACATTTAGATGTTATTGCGCACATCAATGAAAATGGTGAGTATGAAATTCTTGTGAAAGATGATGGTGTGGGAATTAAGAGTTTAGATGAACCAGCAGGGCATTATGGTTTGAATATTATGACCGAGCGTGCAAATCGACTAGGTGCGCGGTTATCTATTTTAAACAACCATGGCACTGAGATAAGATTAATTTTTAAAGCAAATCGAAAGCACATTTAGGTAAAAATATTTATGCATAATTTAAAGGGGTTTCATACCTTTTCTATTCCGGTTAATGCATTTGCGGTAGAAGAAATTACCACGATTCCGCAATTAATCGCATGCTATGAGAAAACGAAAGCACTTGAAAAACCATTTCTATTTATTGGAGAAGGAAGTGATATTCTTTTTACGGATAATTTTTTAGGTACTGTTGCGGTAAATAAAATACTTGGGAAAGAATATCATGAAGACGCAAATTATCATTACTTAACCGTTGCTGGTGGAGAAAATTGGCATCAGTTAGTGGAGTGGTGTGTGGATAAAGGGATTGGGGGATTAGAGAATTTAGCATTAATTCCTGGGTGCGTTGGATCGGCACCTATTCAAAATATTGGCGCTTACGGTGTAGAAGTAAAAGACTTTTTAGATCAAGTAAAAGTACTTGATTTGGAAACACAGCAACTTACCACCTTAACTAATCAAGAATGTCAATTTGGTTACCGTGAAAGTATTTTTAAACATGATTTAAAACACCATCATATTATTGTTGAGGTAACGTTTAAATTACCAAAGGTTTGGGTGCCACAAGTCGCCTATGGTGAATTAGCAGCATTACCGCCAGAATTAAAAACTCCAAAAGGGATATTTGATAAAGTTTGTGAAATTCGGTCAAATAAATTGCCTAATCCCAAAGTTGAGGGGAATGCGGGGAGCTTTTTTAAAAATCCTATCGTGAGTAAAAGTGTTTTTTCAGCATTACAAGATCGTTATCCACAAATACCTCATTATCCACAACCTGATGGGACAGTAAAATTAGCTGCTGGATGGTTAATTGATCAGTGTCAGTTAAAAGGCTATCAAATTGGAGGCGCCAAAGTTCATCCTAATCAAGCGCTCGTTTTAGTTAATATTGGGAATGCGACTGCGGGAGATGTGATTGCGTTAGCTCGCTATGTCCGAGAAAAAGTTTTGATAAAATTTGGCGTAGCTTTAGAACCAGAAGTTCGATTTATCGGGAATAACGGTGAGGTTGATGCATCTGCTTTAATTAGCTGATGGACGCTGGCAGATATTGCTTATCTCGACAATAAAGTTAAAATTAAGTTATAATTAAAAAGTATTTATAATAAACCGAGAGGAAATAGAAATGAGTTTATTAAACGTTCCTGCAGGTAAAGAATTACCTGATGATATTTATGCAGTAATCGAAATTCCTGCGAATGCAGATCCAATTAAATACGAAGTTGATAAAGAAAGCGGTGCTTTATTTGTTGACCGTTTCATGGCAACTGCGATGTTCTACCCAGCAAACTATGGTTATGTAAACCACACTCTTTCTGAAGATGGTGATCCAGTTGACGTATTAGTACCAACTCCATACCCACTTCTACCAGGTTCTGTAATTCGTTGCCGTCCAGTTGGCGTATTACTTATGACTGATGAAAATGGTCCAGATGCAAAAATCATTGCTGTACCACACGAAAAATTATCTAAAGAATACAGCCACATCCAAAATATTGATGACGTTCCAGCTTTATTAAAAGCTCAAATCCAACACTTCTTCGAAAGCTACAAAGCATTAGAAAAAGGTAAATGGGTAAAAGTTGAAGGTTGGGGTGATGTTGAAGCAGCTCGTAAAGAAATCTTGGATTCTTACGCTCGTGCAAACAACAAATAATCACTGATTAGTCCTATTTTATGCCCTCAATGAACAATGAGGGCATTTTTTTATAAAAAAATCCTCGTTTTAATAACGAGGATTTTTAGTATAAATTGCAGTAAGATAATTACTCGAGGCGTTCTGCTAAGTCTAATAAACCTTTTTTAAACTCACGTTGCATATTATTGATAGCATCAATAATATCATGGTGAACAAGATGTTCATTTTGGATACCAACACAGTAACCACCTTTACCCGCAAGCAATAAATCTACCGCATAAGCCCCCATACGAGAGCCAAGGATACGATCGAATGCACAAGGTGAGCCACCACGTTGAACATGACCTAAAACGGTCGCACGGGTTTCTTTATGCACACGTGATTCAATTTCACGAGCAAGTTGGTTTACATCACAGATCATCTCAGTAATACAAATAATCGCATGACGTTTACCTTTTGCAATACAACGTTCAATTTTACGAATTAATTCTTCACGATTAAATTCCATTTCAGATGGAACGATATATTCCGCACCACCCGCAATACCTGCTGCGATAGTTAAGTCACTGCAGTGACGACCCATAATTTCTAGAATTGAGATACGTTGGTGGGAACTTGAAGTATCACGTAAACGATCTACAGCTTCAACGGCTGTTTCTAACGCGGTTTGATAACCGATAGTATAGTCCGTTCCTGCTACGTCATTATCAATCGTACCCGGAATACCAATACATTGGATACCGTGTTCTTCAGTTAAAAGTTTAGCCCCCATGTAAGAACCATCACCGCCAATAACGACAAGGGCATCAATATTATGCGAGCGTAAAATATCAGCACATTTTGCGCGAATTTCAGGATTTTTAAATTCTGGGAAACGTGCAGAGCCAAGAATTGTACCACCTCGGTTGATGATATCTGAGACAGAGTAACGATCTAATGGTTTAATCTTATCGTGATATAGACCATAGTAGCCCTCATAAATCCCAAAAACCTCAAGTCCTGATTTTAATGCAGAACGTACAACTCCACGAATAGCGGCATTCATCCCTGGTGCATCACCACCACTTGTTAATACTGCAATTTTTTTCATAGTTTTACCTTATTGTAATTTAAATAATTTTTAGAAAAGATTTATACAAGGCAAAAGAATACTTCCATCTTCTCTTAGCCAGTATTCATTATTCTAAGGGGCGAAAACTATACGCCCCTATTTTCCGAAAAATTTTTAATTATTCGGAAATCAATACCCCAATTAAGCTTCTTGTTTCTTCTTTTACTTCACTTAGCTGGATATTTACGATATCTCCAATCTTGTAGCGACGTTCACCTTTAATATAGAGTGCCAGTTCGTCACTATTAAACTGGTAATCATCTTTATTTTCAGTGATTGTTGATGCGGGTACGAAAATACTTGCACCATTTTCAGTTAATTGTACACGCATTCCGCCTCGGCTGACATCTTGAATTTTAGCATCAAATTGTGGTTTCGCTTCAACTTTATCTGCGAGATAACGACAATACAGCCAATCTGCGATATCACGTTCAACCAAACGATTTTGACGACGCGCTTCTTGTAAGCGTTGAAGTACACTTTCGGAAGGTTCCGTAAAATCTGTTTTACCCTGAATGAATGATTTAATTAAACGATGGTTTACCATATCGCTATATTTACGAATTGGTGAGGTCCAAGTTGCATAACCAGTAAGCCCCAAGCCAAAATGTGGCGCGAGTTGAGGTTTAAATTCGGCAAAAGTAAGATATCGACGTAAGCGTAATTCTAAATAGTCACTGTCTGCATCATCAATATCTTGACGCATTTGACGATAGCCATCTAACGTCGACAACGTTTCTTCCGTATAGCGTACGGCTTTATCCTCTAAGGTAACTTGATTGAGTAGAAAGTCCTTAGCTGCTGTAAGATTTTTGCTGTCAAATCCCATGTGAGTATTAAAGACACCACAACCAATATTTTCATTTAGATATTCAGCAGCACACATATTAGCAAGAATCATCGCTTCTTCTACGATTTGATTCGCAATACGGCGATAACTTGCGTGAATAGCCAATACTTTACCATTTTCTGCAAGCTCAAAAGAGTAGTCAGGATTTTCTTTAAATAATAAAGAATTCTGCTTACGCCATTCAATTCTGGTTTTCGTGAATTGGAATAAATAATTAATTTGCGCTAGCGTTTTTTCATCTTCTGGTTGCCATGGATTAGGTACTTTTTCAAGATAATCAGAAACTTTATCGTAGGCTAATTTTGCTTTTGATTGTACGTAAGCGGATACGAAAATAGGTTTTTCAATTACATTACCTTCCATATCGGTTTGGATAGTACAAACAAGGGCAGCCTTCGTATCATTCGGCGTTAGAGAACAAAGATCATCAGCCAATTCACGAGGTAACATTGGGATATTAAATCCCGGTAAATAGTTTGTGAAACAACGTTGTTTCGCCGCTAATTCAATTTCGCTGTCTTCCGCAATGTATGCAGTAGGATCTGCAATCGCAACGACCATTTTCCAACCGATTTGTTGATTATTTTCGTTAAGGGTTGGTTCAATGTAAAGTGCGTCGTCCATGTCTTGCGTACTTTCGCTATCAATAGTTACGAAATGTAAATTAGTAAGATCAACGCGCGCTTGGGTATCGAGCATACAATATTCTGCTTGCCCTTCAACAGGATAGCGAGATTGTTCATGCTTCGCGAGGGTTACCCACCATGGAGCGAGCTCATCATCCTCATGGCAAATAAATTGAGTAATCTCTGCAAAAAGAAAGCGATCATCACGTAATGGATGGGTTTTTAATTCAGCCACTACCCAATCACCAGCCTGTAACGATTCAGTTAATGATTTTGCTTGTTTGGCACCGATAGGTTGGTTAATTTGTGGATGATCAACAATGACTTGTAATTTATTATCTTTATTAAAACGCACTTTCGCAATAAAGCGCGTAAGCATTGGTTCTATTAATTCTAATGGTTCCGCTTGCTCTTTATCTCCAATAGTTTCGATTGCAGCGCGGATTTTATCGCCATGGACTAGTTTTTTCATAGCCGGAGGAGGCAGAAAATAACTATTCTTATCGCACTCTAAAAAGCCATAAGATTTATCGGTTGCACGGACGATACCTTCCACTTTGGGTTTTGCATCATGGATTTTTTGTTTTAATTGAGCAAGTAAAGGATTATCTTGAAACATAATAATTAAATCTAAAAAAGAAAAAACCGCACTCAGAGAGTGCGGCAAAGAAGTTTATTCTTCGTCTGCTAATTCGCTCATAGCAACGATACTAAAACCGCCGTCAACATGGATGACTTCACCTGAAATACCACTTGCGAGTGGAGAACATAAGAAGGCAGCTGTGTTACCTACATCTTCGATTGTAACAGTACGACGGATTGGGGTTGTTTTTTCGCAAGCAGCCAGCATTTTTTTGAAGTTTTTAATGCCTGATGCAGCAAGAGTACGGATTGGACCTGCTGAAATTGCATTAACGCGAACACCATCTTTACCCATAGCTTGTGCCATGAAACGAGTGTTTGCTTCAAGAGATGCTTTGGCAAGTCCCATAGTATTGTAGTTAGGGATTGCACGTTCTGCACCAAGATAAGTGAGAGTGACTAACCCTGCACCTTCGTTTAGCATAGGGCGAGCTGCTTTTGCCATTGCTACAAAGCTATAAGAACTAATGTCATGAGCGATACGGAAACCTTCACGATTTACAGCATCAACGTAATCTCCATCTAATTGATCTGCTGGCGCATAAGCAATAGAGTGGACGAAACCGTCAAATTTTTCCCATTTTTTACCAAGTTCGTTGAAACATTCAGTAATGCTAGCATCATCTGCAACATCACATGGAATAACGATATCAGAGCCGAATTCAGCTGCTAATTTTTCAACACGAGGTTTTAATTTTTCGTTTTGGTAAGTGAATGCAAGTTCTGCACCTTCGCGATGCATTGCTTGGGCAATACCGTAAGCGATAGAACGATTACTTGCGACACCAGCGATTAAGATACGTTTGTTTACTAAAAATCCCATAAAGAATCCTGTTAGTCATTAAAAAATGGTCAATAGTATAAGGCAATTTTTGTAGAAAACCAATTCACAAGGTGAGATGAGATGGATTTTTTATTGAAAAATATTTAGCCACTACCAACAAAAATATTATTTTTATTTATGTATTTAAAGAAAACTCTTTAATTAAAACACTTGTCTAATTAAGAAAAAATGAGGAGATTAAAATTGTTGAGAATATTATCAAATCGCCAAAAATCGTGATGTTTTTGGTTGAAAAAAAGGGGAATAATTGAGAAAATCTAACTCATTTTTTTAAGCGATCTTTTACAGCCGTTTTTGACGGTTGTTTGTGTTTTTATAAGATCATTCTTTTCAAATTTTATGACATTTTAAGATAAGAGTTATGGCAGAAAAGCGTAATATTTTTCTAATTGGTCCTATGGGTGCGGGAAAAAGCACTATTGGTCGCCAACTCGCTCAGATTCTTGGTATGAATTTTGTGGATTCCGATACTGAGATTGAAACTCGTGCGGGGGCAGATATCAGCTGGATCTTCGATATTGAAGGTGAAGAAGGTTTTCGTAAACGTGAAGAACGCGTTTTAAATGAACTGACGCAATTACAGGGAACGGTTATTTCTACTGGTGGCGGTGCAATTCTTTCTAAAGAAAACCGTAAACATTTATCCGCGCGTGGTATCGTAATTTATTTAGAAACAACAATTGATAAGCAAGTAGAACGTACTCAACGTGATAAGAAGCGTCCACTCTTGCAAGGTGAAGAAGACACAAGAACGATTTTAGAAGATCTTGCGAAAGAACGTAATCCGCTTTATGAAGAAATTGCTGACATTACTTTAACAACTGATGAACAAAGTGCGAAAGTTATGGCAAATCAAATTGTGGATCTGATTGATAATTTCCAAGATTAATTGAGGTTCTTAAGATAATGTTGTGCGTGGACGTGTTACATTCAAACGGACAGTATCCCATTTATATTGGTAATAACTTGCTGACAAATGGCAAATTATTCCCAGTAAAATCAGGGGATAAAGTTATGATTGTTACTAATGAAACAGTAGCACAATATTATTTGGATACCCTTCAACAAACTTTAAATGAGTTAGGGTGTGAAACGAATGTTTGTTTAATTGGTGATGGGGAAGCTTATAAAAATTTAGAAACACTCAATCACATTTATACAACGTTATTAGAGCATAATTATGGTCGAGATTGCATCCTAGTTGCACTAGGTGGTGGGGTAGTCGGCGATATTTGTGGACTTGCAGCTGCCACTTATCAACGTGGTGTGCGTTTTATTCAGGTTCCGACAACACTTCTTGCCCAAGTTGATTCGTCCGTTGGCGGAAAAACCGCCGTGAATCATCCATTGGGCAAGAATATGATTGGTGCATTTTACCAACCACAAGCTGTAATTATTGATCTTAATACGCTAAAAACCTTACCACCTCGCGAAATTGCAGCAGGACTCGCAGAGGTGATCAAATACGGTGTCGCGTTAGATAATCTCTTTTTTACTTGGCTCTGTCAGAATATTATCCAGTTAAAGCACTTAGATCTGGAAGCGCTCGCTTATGCGGTAGCACGTTGTTGTCAGCTAAAAGCTCAAATTGTTATGCTGGACGAGAAAGAAGCGGGGCAACGTGCATTATTAAATTTTGGACATACCTTTGGTCATGCCATTGAAACAGAAATGGGATATGGTAATTGGCTACACGGTGAGGCAGTAGCTGTAGGCATGTGTATTGCCACTAAACTCTCTGCTAAGCTCAATCAAGAAAAAAATAACGAAACGGTTTTATTAGATAGTGATGTCACTGCATTGTATGATCTTTTAAAACAAGCGGGGTTGCCTACGCGTATTCCTCAAGATATGCCATTAGAACAATTTTTTGTTCATATGCAACGTGATAAAAAAGTGATGCATGGTAAAATGCGACTTATCTTATTGCGTTCACTTGGAAAAAGCTATGTAGATAGTGATATTCCTAAAATAGATATTGAGCAGGTTTTAAAGACCTGTTATCACTGATACTTTGCTTTTATTATGAAAATACCGAGCTTAATTACTATGCCAAATCATCGTGCTTTTTTAAAATGGGCGGGCGGAAAAGGTCGCCTTATGCATGAAATTAATCAAGTTTTACCGACTAATAAGACTTGTTTAATTGAACCTTTCGTTGGAGCAGGCTCGGTCTTTCTTAACACTGATTTTGAAGAATATCTGTTATTTGATATCAATCCTGATTTAATTCATTTATTCAATTTGGTAAAACGTGATGTGGAAAGATATATCCGTGTAGCGAAGATGTATTTTGAACATCCTAAAAGCAATAGTGAAGCATTTTACTACCATCAAAGGAATAAATTTAATCAATCTACTGACCCTTTTGAACGGGCAGTTTTATTTCTGTATTTAAATCGCTTTGGCTACAACGGATTATGTCGTTATAACTTACGAAATGAGTTTAACGTTCCATTCGGACGCTTTAAAAGTATTTATTTCCCTGAAAAAGAATTACGTTATTTTGCGAAAAAGGCGCAAAAGGCCGAATTTAGATGCGCGGATTTTACTGAAGCATTCCAATATGCGGATAGAGATTGCGTGGTTTATTGTGATCCCCCTTATGCACCGTTAGATCAAACCACAAATTTTACGGGCTATGCGGGTAATAAATTTACCTTAGAACATCAGGAAAAGCTGGCGGAAATTTCCCGTAAAACGGCAAGACAATTAGATATTCCAATTATTATTTCAAATCATGATACGCCTTTTACTCGAGATATTTATCATGATGCGATGATTAAAGAATTGCGTGTACAACGGTTCATTAGCCAGAATGCAGGGCAGCGCTTATGCGTTAAAGAACTCTTTGCAATTTTTTAGAAAAAATAGAACACGCCTCAATATTCAAAAAAAATTATGAAAATTGAGGCGTGTTTTTTATTTAAAAAAACAAAAAAGGCTAAACCTAAGTTTAGCCTTTTCCACATTTGGATAATAAATAAATTATTTACCAAGACGTTCTTTGATACGTGCTGCTTTACCAGAACGTTCACGTAAGTAGTAAAGTTTAGCTTGACGTACCGCACCTTTACGTTTAACGTTGATGCTGTCGATCACTGGAGAGTGAGTTTGGAAAACACGTTCAACGCCAACACCGTTAGAAGTTTTACGTAAAGTGAATGCACTGTGTAAACCACGGTTACGGATAGCGATAACAACACCTTCAAATGCTTGAAGACGACGTTTGTTACCTTCAACAACCCATACTTTAACTTCTAAAGTGTCACCTGGACGGAAGCTAGGTACGTTTTGTTTTAATTGTTCTTGTTCGATTTGTTTAATGATGTTACTCATAATGTTTACCTTTTAATTCCTAGAATTAACTGATTGTGATTGACTGTGTTTAGCTTTAATTTGCTTCAACAGTTTTTGTTGTTCGTCAGTCAGAGCTAGGCCTTCTAAGAGCTCAGGGCGGCGTAACCATGTTCTTTCAAGCGATTGCATTAACCGCCATTTACGAATTTCTTCATGATTGCCCGACATTAATACAGGCGGAACAGCCAGATCTTCTAAGATTTCAGGACGAGTGTAATGAGGACAATCTAAAAGACCTTGAGCAAAAGAATCTTCTTCTGCAGAGGCCATTTTTCCTAATACGTTTGGAATAAACCGTGCAACGCTATCAATTAATACCATTGCAGGTAATTCACCACCTGTTAATACATAGTCACCAATAGACCACTCTTCGTCGATTTCAGTTTCAATTACGCGTTCATCAATACCTTCATAGCGACCACAAACTAAAATAAGATTTTTAGTTTTCGCTAAAGATTCAACGCCCGCTTGATCCAATTTACGACCCTGAGGGGAAAGGTAAATCACTTTCACATCATCTGGTGAATCTGGATTACATTTTGATAGTGCTACTTTTTTTGCTGCATGAATTGCATCACGCAACGGTTGCACCATCATAAGCATACCTGGACCCCCGCCATAAGGGCGGTCATCGACAGTTTTATGCTTATCAAAAGTGAAATCACGAGGATTCCAACATTCGATTTCAAGTAAATCGTGCTTAACGGCACGACCTGTTACCCCGTATTCTGATACAGCTTTAAACATTTCAGGGAAAAGACTAATAACCCCAATCCACATAAAAATTCCTTGTGTTTAATGTTCGACGCAAAGCCGTTCAGTTTACCTTAGGTTAGAAACCAGCGTCCCAGTCTACGTCAATAGTCTTCGTGCTGAGATCGACTCTTTTAACTACATTGTCAAACAAAAACGGAATTAACCGTTCTTGTTTTCCGAAAGCATCTTTGCTGTTGGCTTTTACAACTAATACATCATTAGAGCCAGTTTCCATTAATTCAGAAACTTTACCTAAATTATAACCTTGTAGATTAACCACTTGGCAGCCGATTAAATCGTGCCAGTAGTAGTCGCCATCTTCAAGTTCAGGGAATACTTCAAGGTTTACCCCAATTTCTGCATTAGTTAACGCTTGTGCACTTTCACGATCATCAAAGCCTTTAATTTTAGCAATGAATTCATGATTGTGATGTTTAAAGCTTTCTAATTCAACAGGTTGCCATTGACCCTTAATTTTTAAAAACCATGGCTGGTAATCAAAGATACTTTCAGCTTGTTCTGTGGATGAATAAACGCGAAGCCAGCCGCGGATACCATAAGTAGCGCCGAGTTTACCGACAACTTCGATTTGTTGTTGCTGTTCCATTTTATTCACCTTTTATCTTTCGTAATTAAGCAGCTTTACGTGCTTCTTTTACTAAGTTAGCAACACGGTCAGATAAAGTTGCACCTTTTTCCATCCATGCATCAACACGTTCTAGGTTTACACGAAGACGTTCTGCTTTACCTTGTGCTAATGGGTTGAAAAAACCAACACGTTCAATGAAACGACCATCGCGTGGGCAACGGCTGTCAGCTACTACGATTTGATAAAATGGGCGTTTTTTAGCGCCACCACGAGATAAACGAATGGTTACCATAACCTTCCTCTAATAATTTAAAAATAAAAAGAAACCCACAAAACAACGTGTGGGATTGCTTACTTTTTTCTCTGTATATATAGACAAAAAGCGATGGAATTATACGGAAATTAATAAAAATTGCAAGAAATATGGTAAGAAGTTTGCTAAAATTCACGCTCTTTTAAAGGACTGTCCAGATGGAGTTTAGGAATGAAAAAATTACTGGTTATCAGAAACGATAAGCTCGGCGATTTTATGCTAATTTTGCCAGCATTAGCGTTGCTCAAGAAAGCTATGCCAGCGTTAGAAATTACGGCATTGGTACCAGAATATACGGCACCAATGGCAGAAATTTGTCCGTATATTGATAACATCCTATTAGATGTCCCATCTCATGATAAACAAGCTGTGAAAGCGTTGGTTGCTAAAATCCGCGAACAGCGATTTGATGCGACAATTAATTTTTATGCGAGTTTACATAATGCCAAAATCTGCTTTGCAAGTTGTATTAAAAAGCGTTTTGCGCCTGCAACCAAAATTTTCCAATTTTTATACAATTATCGGATTAAGCAACGTCGTTCCCAATCCGTTAAGCCAGAATATGAATATAATTTAGATTTAGCACGCGCTTTTCTGCAAGAAGAAGGGATTGATGCATCGCAAATAGAAGTGCATGCGCCTTATCTTTTCCTTGATCCAGAAAAAATTGAACAACAACGTACCAAATTGATTGGACTAAGCCAGCGTGTTTTAAAATTAGATAAAAAGTGGATTTTTGTCCATTGTGGCTCAGGGGGGAGTGCGACAAATTTAACCTTACAGCAATATGCAGATATTATTCATGGCTTATTAGCAAAATTTGATGCGCAAGTTATTTTGACTGCTGGTCCTGGTGAGCTTGAGCGTGTTGCACGACTTGAAAAATTAATTCATGAACCACAACATGTGGTGATTTATGAAAGTCATGATGGGCTTATTGATTTCACTTATTCCTTGGCATGTGCAGATTTGTTTATTAGTGGCTCGACTGGACCGTTACATATCAGTAGCGCATTAAATGTTCCAACTATCGCTTTTTATCCTGCGCGACGTTCTGCGACAGCTTTACGTTGGCAGACAGTAAATGATGAACGTCTGAGTTTTTCTGCACCCGCAGGAAAACATACAGAAATGGATTTAAGTTTAATATCTATTGATGAAATTTTTCCAGAAATCATGACCTTTGTGGAAAAGCAATTTTGTCGAAAAAATAGCTAATTTTTTGTATCCGTTGCTTGTATTTTTAAGATAAAGGCGTATTATAGCCATCCATACGTTTAAACATCCAAATAAAAAGGAATGAGAGAATATGTCAAGTTATTTATTTACTTCTGAATCAGTATCAGAAGGGCATCCAGATAAAATTGCTGATCAAATTTCAGACGCTGTTCTTGATGAAATTTTAAAACAAGATCCAAAAGCACGTGTAGCTTGTGAAACTTATGTGAAAACAGGTATGGCGCTCGTGGGTGGCGAAATTACCACATCGGCATGGGTTGATGTAGAAAACCTTGCTCGCCAAGTTATCTGCGATATCGGTTACACCAGCTCAGATATGGGCTTTGATGGCAATTCATGCGCGGTATTAAATGTAATTGGTAAACAATCATCAGATATCAACCAAGGTGTTGACCGTGAAACTCCGCTAGAACAAGGTGCAGGTGACCAAGGTATTATGTTCGGTTATGCAACAAACGAAACCGATGTATTTATGCCAGCAGCAATCACCTACGCTCACCGTTTAATGGAACGTCAAGCAGAAGTGCGTAAAAATGGCACTTTACCGTGGTTACGTCCTGATGCGAAAAGCCAAGTTACGTTAAAATATGAAGATGGTAAAGCAGTAGGAATCGACGCAGTTGTACTTTCAACTCAACACGCAGACAGTGTTGACCAAAAAATGCTTCACGAAGCGGTAATGGATGAAATCATCAAACCTGTACTTCCTGCAGAATTATTATCAAAAGATACTAAATTCTTTATCAACCCAACAGGTCGTTTCGTAATCGGTGGACCTATGGGGGACTGTGGTTTAACGGGTCGTAAAATTATCGTAGATACTTACGGTGGCGCTGCTCGTCACGGTGGTGGTGCATTCTCTGGTAAAGATCCATCAAAAGTTGACCGTAGTGCAGCTTATGCAGCGCGTTACGTAGCAAAACACATCGTTGCTGCTGGGCTTGCAGATCGTTGTGAAATTCAACTTTCTTACGCAATCGGCGTGGCTGAACCAACTTCTATCATGGTAGAAACTTTTGGTACAGCAAAAGTTGACGAAAGTTTATTAGTAAAACTTGTACGCGAAATCTTTGATCTTCGCCCGTACGGTTTAATTAAAATGTTAGACTTAATTCAACCAATCTACCGCGATACAGCGGCTTACGGTCACTTTGGTCGTGAGCAATTCCCTTGGGAAAAACTAGATCGCGTAGAAGAATTACGTTCTGCAGCAGGTTTAAAATAATCTTACAATGATTGAAAAAGGCAGGTTTTCCTGCCTTTTTTATTTTAAAGGATGACGTATGAGAATCTTGGCAATGCAAGTTTTACGGCGGGTTAAAGAATGTATGCAACTTGCCGAAATGTATTTTCAACGATCGTTTGTGATGCCAGATATTAATTATCATGTGCGAGGTCAGAAAGCTGGAGTGGCTTATCTTGCCCAAAATGAGGTGCGATTTAATCCGATTTTATTGCAAGAAAATACCCAAGATTTCATTCATCAAGTTGTGCCACATGAAGTTGCCCATATTATTGCTTACCAACAATTTGGGCGTGTTAAACCGCATGGGATGGAGTGGCAAAATATTATGAAAAATATTTTTGGGTTGCCGCCTGAGGTACGTCATCAATTTGATACAACGAATACTGTTAAACACGTTTTTACTTACCATTGTGGTTGTCAAATTCATCATTTAACCGTGCGCCGCCATAATAAAATTGTTCGAGATCGAATGCGTTATATTTGTAAAAAATGTGGCGGAACACTACGTAAAATTAACGAATGATCACGCCCCATTTTTCGCAAAAATTTATGCAGTTTTTATTTCTTCGACTCGGCTGATGATGATTCCTTTTGCAAGATGGGTCCGAATAATTTCATCTTTTTGCACGTCATTTGCATTTTTAATGACATGTTCTGTGCTGTTTAAGGTAATAGAATAGCCTCGGCCAAGAATAGCCAGTGGGCTAAGCTGATTTAATTCTGCACAGAGTTTTGAAAAATGATATTTCTGCTGCTGGAATTGCCCTTGTACTTGTTGTTGTAAGCGTTGGGTGAGTGCTAAACAATATTGTTGATCTTTTTGTATTTTTAATGGTAATGGATTGTGCTGTAAACGTTGCTGTAAGGATTGCATCTGCGTTTGCTGTTTAGCTATGTATTTTTGCATGGCGGTTTGCAATGCGTAGTTGAAGGCTTGGAAGCGTTGTTGGCGATCGGCTAACTGTTTTTGAGGGTGGCATTGTAAAAGACGCATTTTTAGCTGGTGGAGCTGATAAGTTTTTACCCCAAAGCAGCGATCTAATGCCATACCTAAATGTTGAGTCGCATTTTGTAAACGATCTAATAAGGCTTGGCGATCACGGCTAACTAATTCAGCAGCGACGGACGGTGTTGCTGCACGCACGTCTGCAACAAAGTCAGCGATCGTGACATCAACCTCATGCCCCACCGCACTGATAATCGGAAGTTGCGAACGATAAATTGCCTCGGCAACAATCTCTTCATTAAAGCACCAAAGATCTTCAAGCGATCCGCCCCCGCGTCCGACAATAAGGACATCGACTTCTTGGCGACGGTTAGCGAGATCAATCATTTCTGCAATATTTGCTGCCGCTTCTTTTCCTTGCACCAAGCTTGGATAGATCACGACTTCTAAACTCGGATCACGACGACGTAGCACTTTAAGAATATCGTGGAGAGCAGCACCAGTTGATGACGTTACGATACCCACACGTTGGCAATTTTGCGGTAACGATTTTTTAAGATAGGCATCAAACCAACCACGTTCAGCCAGTTTTAATTTTAATGCCTCGAATTGTTGTTGTAATAATCCATCACCTGCAGAAAGCATTTGCTCTACGATAATTTGATAGTCACCTCGGGGTTCGTACAAACTGACTTTAGCACAGACGATAACTTGCATTCCATTTTGAGGACGGAATGGGGTACGGGAATTATATCCACGAAACATCGCACCACGGACTTGTGCCGCATTGTCTTTCAGAGAAAAATACCAGTGTCCAGAAACAGGCTGAGTGAAGTTGGAAATCTCACCGCTTAGCCAGACTTGGCGAAAATTGCCTTCAAGTTGTGCTTTTACTGCTGCGTTTAATTCGGAGATTGAATAAACTGGTGGACGAGATTGTTGCATAGTGCGTCCTTATTTTTAGCGTTGAAATCGCATAAATTTTTACGAAAATCGTGGCGTTATTGTGCCATTTTTTGTGCTTGTTTTAAAAAACCTTGTGCGGTCTGATAATTCTCTGCTTTACCTTGTGCCATAAGGATTTTATCGGCTAGTTCACGAAAAGCGCCACGACCACCGCAGGTTTCTAATACAAGATCTGCTTGATTTTTTACATATGATAAGCCATCGGCAACTGCAACGCTTAAACCACACACTGCAAATGCAGGAAGATCGACACTGTCATCACCGATGTAGGCGGTTTCCTCTGGACGAACGCCTACCGCTTGCATAAGTTGATAACAAGCCGTTTCCTTTTCAAGTTTACCTAATTGAAAATGTTGAATGCCTAAATCACTAATGCGTTTGCGTAAAACAGCAGAATCACGTCCAGAAAGAACCGCAACGTGTACGCCATTTTCCATTAGAAGACGGATCCCTAAGCCATCTTTGACATTGAAAATTTTAAGGATTTCACCTTCGCTACTGTAAATTAATGAACCGTCTGTTAATACGCCATCAACATCCGTAATCACAAGTTTGATATTTTTTAATTTATTTTCAATATGTTGCATTTTATATCCTTAACTTGAAAATTCGACTAATCCGACAACTTGTTGATTTTCATCCACAACCACGAGGGAATGAATTTTATGTTTTTTCATAAAGTCTTCGGCTTGAGAAAGGTAACTTTCTGCCGAAATTGTTTTCGGCTGGGTAGTCATAAGTTCTTGAGCGGTTTTATTGAGAATATCCGCGCCTTTAGCGGTTAATGCACGGCGGATATCGCCGTCGGTAATGATGCCCAGTAATTTTTGATTTTCCATGACTAATGCCACACCCATGCGCCCTTCATTCATAATGCTTAGGCAATCTGTAAAGGTGGTGGAAGGTAAAGCAATCGGTAAGCGAGTTTGCATTTGATCTTTAACTCGACACAATAAACGGCGACCTAAACTGCCACCTGGATGGAATTTAGCAAAATCAAGCGGGCAGAAGTTGCGGGCTTTAATGAGGGCGACCGCAAGTGCATCACCCAATGCAAGTGTAACCAGTGCAGACGTTGTCGGAGCGAGGTTATTCGGGCAGGCTTCACGCTCAACTGAAATATCAAGGATATAGTCTGCATGACGGGCAAGCGTAGAATGTGGATTTCCCGTTAAGGCAATGATTTTATTACCAAAACTTTTGAGGCTTGGAATGAGTTTATTGACATCATCTGTTTCACCACTGTTTGAAATCAGCATGACGACATCAATAGGTTTGAGCATCCCTAAATCGCCATGAAATGCCTCTGTGGGATGAAGAAAAAAGCTCGGTGTTCCCGTAGAGGCAAAGGTTGCCACCATTTTTTTACCAATTAAGCCAGATTTGCCAATGCCACCAATGACTAAACGTCCTTGGCAACCTAAAATAAGATCGATAACTTGATTAAAATTATCATCAAGATGATCGCTTAAGCGGGTTAAGGCATTTTTTTCTATGGATAAGGTTTCTTGGGCAATCTTTAAATAATCCATCTTTTTTCCTCGTAATCACTTCAAATAGCACTATTCTACTTTAAAAGAGGAAAAAAGAGGAATTTTGCTAAATTGTCATTGAAAAAATACGCGTTTCAGGTTTATGGCGCATTAAACGCAAGTCGAAGGTCATGCAAATATTACGCACAAACATACGTCCTTTTTCGGTAATGTGTAGTTTGGTACCGTCATAGGTTAACAAAGCATCTTTTTCCATTTCTTGAAGTTGTTGGCGGATTTGACGTTGCATATCTTCCGATAAGCCAACTGCAAGATCGGTTTCTAGATGACACATTAAGTTTAGAATATGTTGACGCATAATCAGATCTTCTGCCGTGAGCAAGTGACCTTTCATAATCGGTAATTGATTATTCTCAACGCGTTGTGTGTAAGCTTTTAATGATTTTTCATTTTGTGCGAAGGCATACCAAGAATCACTGATAGAAGACATGCCAAGCCCAATCATTAATTGCGTTTTCCCTGCCGTATAGCCCATAAAATTACGGTGTAATTGATGATTTTCTAATGCTTGATAAAGCGTATCAGTCGGTAGGGCAAAGTGATCCATCCCAATTTCAACATACCCATTGGCAAATAGCATTTCTTTACCGAGTTCGTAGAAATGACGTTTTTCTACATCTTTCGGTAAATCATTTTCATCGAAACCACGTTGCATAACACCTTTTACCCAAGGCACGTGCGCATAGCTGTAATAAGCAATACGATCAGGACGCAAGGAAACTGTTTTTTCGATCGTATCGCGGATACTAGACTCCGTTTGGAACGGTAAGCCAAAGATCAGATCGTGGCTAATAGAGGTGTAGCCAATTTCACGAGAAAGATCGTGGATCGCTTTAACTTGCTCAAAACTTTGAATACGATGGATCGCTGTTTGTACAGTAGGATCGTAATCTTGAATCCCAAAACTATTGCGGCGTGCACCGAGATCGTATAGAGTTTGTACCTGTTCCGCAGATGTATGATTAGGGTGAGCTTCGTAGCTAAGCACAAAGTCTGGGTGTTTAGTACTATTTTTAAGCAATCCTTCAATCAGAAGACGTAAATTTTCTGCTGAGAAAAAAGTCGGCGTACCGCCCCCCAGATGAATTTCCTTAATTTGGGGTTTTTCAGAAAATAATTGACGATAAAGCGCCCATTCTTTTAGTACTGTCTGAATATAAGGCAACTCGACATCATGTGTTTTGCTGATTTTCTTATGACAAGCACAGAAGGTACAAAGGCTAACGCAAAACGGTAAGTGAATATAAAGGCTAATCCCTTCGCTTTGATTACTTTGCTGAAAGGATTGAGCAACACTCGCTTGCCAATCAATTAACTGAATACCTTCTGGATTCCAAAAGGGAACCGTAGGGTAGCTTGTATAGCGTGGACCCGGAATATTGTATTTACGAATAAGCGCTTTATCCATTTTTACCTCACGCCCTATTTTTCGGAATAATTTTTGACGGCATCAACGAAGGCATGCACATTCTCAAGTGGAATATTAGGCAAGATACCATGACCGAGGTTGGCGATATACTTATCTTTACCAAATTGGTCGATCATTTCTGTTACCATTTTGGTGATCGTTGCTGGCGAAGAAAGTAAGCGTGCTGGATCAAAATTCCCTTGTAAGGTAATTTTATTATGTGTTAACTGACGCGCTAATTGTGGGCGCACAGTCCAGTCAATACCAAGAGCGGCAGCAGGCGAATTTGCCATTTCATCCAATGCAAACCAACAGCCTTTCGCAAACGCAATTACCGGTGCTTCGTCTTTTAAGGCATTAATGATTTGTAAAATATATTGCCAAGAGAAAGTTTGATAGTCATCAGGGCTTAACATGCCGCCCCAAGAGTCAAAAATTTGCAGGGCATTTACACCTGCTTTCACTTTGGCTCGTAAGTAAGCGATCGTGGTATCGGTAATTTTTTGTAAAAGTTGATGCGCTAATTGCGGGTGCGTAAAGCAAAATGCTTTAGCTTGATCAAAGGTTTTTGAGCCTTGACCTTGCACGCAATAGCATAAAATTGTCCACGGCGATCCCGCAAAGCCGATGAGGGGCACTTCATCATTTAATAATTCTTTTGTCGCTTTAACCGCATCCATCACGTAGCCAAGGCTATCATTAATGTCAGGAATGATTACGTTATCAATGTCTTGTTGGGTACGGATCGGATTTGGTAACCACGGACCGATGCCCGCTTTCATTTCGACATCAATATTCATTGCTTGTGGAACAACGAGAATATCAGAAAACAGAATGGCAGCGTCCATACCGAAACGGCGAATAGGTTGTACAGTTAGTTCACTCGCTAATTCTGGGATACGACAACGAGTGAAGAAATCATATTTAGCTTTAATTGCTTGAAATTCTGGTAAATAACGCCCAGCTTGACGCATCATCCATACTGGTGGACGTGGAACAGATTTGCCTTCAAGGGCATCAAGAAATAAGCGATTTTTAATCATAATAAATCCCAAAAAAGTATTTGTTAATATTAGCTATTTGCTACCTGTTGTAAGGCATAATCAATGGCGGTAGCCACTTTTTGTAAATCTTCTTGAGTCATAGCACTGCTTAAGAACCAAGATTCAAATTGTGATGGTGGTAAGAACACGCCTTTTTCCATCATTGCCCAGAAGAAAGTTTTGAATTTTTGCGTATCTGCTTGTTGAGCCGTTTTAAAATTCGTCACTTTTTCTGTGGTAAAGAATGGGGTAAGCATTGAACCAAAACGGTTAACTTGAATATCTACACCATGTTTTTTCGCGGCTTGATAGAACGTTTCCTCAAGGAATGCGGCATTTTTTTCAAATTGGGCGTAAGGATTTTGTTTTTTCAATTCTTTGAGGGTCGCTAAGCCAGCACTCATTGACATAGGGTTGCCAGACAGAGTACCCGCTTGATACATATCGCCAAGCGGTGAAACTTTTTGCATAATTTCGTCACGCGCGCCGTATGCACCAACAGGGAAACCACCACCAATAATTTTACCGAAAGTAGTGATGTCTGCTTTTAAGCCGATAAGATCTTGTGCACCACCAAATTTGGAGCGGAAACCCGTCATCACTTCATCAACAATGATTAAAATATTATTTTCACGCGCGAGTTTTTGAATCCCTTCAATAAAGGCTGATTCAGGTAAAACCACGCCCATATTTCCTGCAATAGGCTCAATAATCATTGCAGCAATGTCATTTGGAAAGGCTTCAACTAATGCTTTAACGCTTTCTAAATTATTGTATTCAGCAATGATGGTATTCTTAACCGCATCCGCTGGCACACCCTTGCTATCTGGTAAGCTGAATGTGGCGACACCAGAACCTGCAGCCACTAAAAGTGAATCTGCATGACCATGGTAGCAACCAGAGAATTTAATGATTTTATCTTTGCCTGTGTAAGCACGTGCTAGACGCAATGCACTGAATACTGCCTCAGTACCTGAGTTCACAAAACGGACTTTATCCATATGTGGGAAGGCATCACAAACGATTTCTGCAAGTTGAATTTCAAGTTCGGTGGTTGCACCAAAGGCATAGCCCACTTTTAAGGTTTCTTCAAGCGCACTTTCAACTGCTGGCGCGCGATGCCCGAGGATCATCGGACCATAAGCTTGCACGAAGTCGATATATTCATTGCCGTCAACATCGTAAATTTTACTACCCAGCCCTTTTTCAATAAAAATAGGGGAGCCACCTACGGATTTAAACGCACGCACAGGTGAGTTTACACCACCGACAAGATGTTGTTGGGCTTTAGCATAAAGTTCTGCAGATTTTGTTGTTTTCATAATAATTCCTGAATAATTAATGCTGTTGTTGAAGGCAAATTGCCGCTTCTTTTGCAAAATAAGTAATGATGATATTAGCGCCTGCACGTTTCATTGAAAGTAAACTTTCCATCATGACACGGGTGCCATCAATCCAGCCTTTTTCAGCGGCTGCTTTGGCCATTGCGTATTCACCACTGACGTTGTAGCAAGCGATTGGAACTGGGAACTGATTTTTAACATCACGAATAATATCCAAATAACTCAACGCAGGTTTTACCATTAAGATATCGGCTTGTTCTTCAAAATCTAACATCGCTTCACGCATTGCTTCATCACGATTTGCAGGATCCATTTGATAAGTGCGACGATCCCCAAAAGTTGGCGTTGAATCTGCCGCATCACGGAATGGACCATAAAATGCAGAAGCATATTTCACGGCATAGGACATAATTGGTAAATTAGGGAATCCTGCCTCATCTAAAGCTTGGCGGATAGTTGCAATCATACCATCCATCATGCCAGATGGTGCCACCATATCAACGCCTGCTTTTGCGTGAGAAACGACTTGTTTAGCAATATTTGCCAAGGTCGCATCATTATCAACATCGTGATCGCAAATAGGTCCGCAATGACCATGATCTGTGTATTCGCAGAAACATACGTCGGTAATTATATAAAGTTGTGGATAATGTTGTTTAATGAAACGGACTGCTTGTTGCATAATGCCATCATCTTGCCAACTACTTGAACCTTCGCTGTCTTTATGTTTTGGGATACCGAAAAGCATAATTGCAGGGATGTTCAAAGCGACCACTTCATCAAGTTCTTTACTCACGGTATCTAATGACCAGCGTTTGATGCCCGGCATAGAAGGAATTTCAGCCTCAATATTTTCCCCTTCTTCAATAAAAATTGGATAGACAAAATCATCAACAGAAAGTTGAGTTTCACGAACAAGGCGACGGATGTTAGTATTTTTGCGTAAGCGACGAGTGCGTTGGAAATTCATTATCGTATTCCTCTTATAACTGTTTCATTAAGCTTTGTTGGGCTTCAGCAATCACGTCTTCAATACGTGGTGAACGAGCAACATGGACTTTTTCGAAATATTTTTTAGCGGTTTGCGCGGTACTTTCGCCGATACAAAACGCTAATTTATTTGTGTTATTTTGCTGAATAAAACTTTCTACCGCGGAAGGGCTAAAGAATAAAACAGCATCGATCTCATCTTGCACTTTAGTTGGGCAAAGATGCGTTTGGTAAACTTCAATTTCTTGTAATTCAATCTCTTTATCAGCAAATTGGCGAGCAATATGACCTAGGCGTTTATTGCCACAAAAATAAGTGACTTTTTGACCTTCTAGCAAAGGAATAATCGCTTCTGCTAATGCCTGAGAAGAGGGGGCAGTCGTTGTCACTTTTCCAAATTTTTCTTCTACTAATTTTGTCGTTTCTTCCCCGACACAATATAAATTTTCAAATCGGAGTTGGTCAGCAGCGAAATTATCCAATAAAGCTTGAACTGCATTTTTACTGGTAAAGATAACGTGCGGCTGAATAGTTTTAATCACTTCAGGCGCTAGTGTATTTGTTTCAGTTTTAATGAAAGGTTGGCAACTTACTTCAAACTCATCTGAAAAGAGAGCGCATTGAGCAGGTGTTAAGACTTTGGTAGAAAGCACTTTTACCTTAAACGTTCTGCCATCCATTTGCATAATTTGTTTACCACCTTGTGCGATGACTTCATCAGCACAACTTTTAGCAATGCTATTTGCCTCAGTAATGGCAACATGGCGATGAACCTCAATTTTCTTGGTCCCGTCTTGGCTTAATAAAATTCCTGTAAAATTGATAGATTGATTATCTTTATCTAATTGAGCCAGCGCGCCGATAGGAGCACTACAACCCCCCTCAAGAAGGTTTAAGAAATCGCGTTCAATGCGGGAACAAATTTCCGTTTCTTTATGATTGATTTTTTCACACGCCGCCAAAATCGGTAAATTTTCTGCCATTGCGGTAATCATAATGACGCCTTGGGCAGGAGCAGGAATCATCCAATCTAAATCTAAACTATTTTCTGGACGTAAATTAATTCGTTCTAAACCTGCAGCTGCAAAGATAGCACCGTTCCAGTCATTGGTAGCGAGTTTATTTAAGCGGGTTTGCACATTACCACGTAAACTTTCAACGTGATGGTGGGGATAGCGGTTTAGCCATTGTGCTTTACGGCGTAAGCTACTGGTTGCCACAATACCGTGCGTGGCATTAAGAAAATCTAAGTTATCTTTATAAACTAAAATATCATGGAAATTAGCTCGCTCTAAAACGGCAGCTTGTACAATACCTTTAGGGAGGATTGTGGGCACATCTTTCATAGAATGTACAGCGATATCAATTTCGCCACGTAACATTGCAATGTCTAGATGACGTGTAAAGACGCCAGTAATGCCTAATTCATATAACGGTTTATCTAAAATCACGTCCCCTGTGGCTTTTAGCGGTACGAGCTCAGTTTTATAACCTAATTGATTTAATTTATTTTGAACCTGAATCGCTTGCCATAGGGCGAGTTGGCTATCGCGTGTGCCAATTCTAATGGTGTTCATAATTAGTAGACTCCGTTAAATTAAAAATATCCTGAATAAGTTGTGTACTACTATCAATTGACGTGTTTGGATCTTTTAAATAGGTGACAAACTGGTTAAGAATTTTTTGAATAATACGCCCAGAAAGTACATTTGCCTGCTCAGGATTAAAGTTCTCAATATTGCGAGCGGCCCCCGCAATTTCTTTTTGTTGTATATCCGTAAACGCTTGCTTGAGCGCTTGAATAGTTGGAGAAAGTTTACGTTGTGCAACCCAATCTAAAAATTCTTGTTGATAGTTATCGATAATCTTTTCGACGAGTGGAATTTTGGCTTGACGATTTTCAATGGTGGCATCAGTAACTTTAGAAAGTGCATCAACATTCATCACGGTAACATTCGGAAACGCTTTTATTTCAGCAGCTACATTTTCTGGTATAGAAAGATCTAAGATAGTAAGCGATCTGTCTGGAGAAATGAGATCGGGTGTAATAGTCGGTTTATCCGCACCCGTTGATACGATTAAGATATCATTTGCTTGAATTGCATCTGCAAGATGACTTTCTTCATGCACGATAAGGCTTGGTAATTCCTCTTGGAATTTTAATGCGGTTGCGTGTGTACGATTGATTAAAGATATTTGGCTATCAGTATGGGTAAGTAAATGTTTACACGTATTTTTACCAATTTTACCTAGTCCATAAAGTAGGATATTTTTTTCAGAAGTATTTTCAATATTGTCTAACAGATATTTCACGGCGGCATAGGCAACCGAAGTTGTTCCCATGCTAAATTGGGTACAGGATTTCACTTCTTTGCTAGCTTGAAGAACTGTATTGAATAAACGATCAAGATATACGTTTACCGTTCCCATATCGCGGGCTTGTTGAAAGGCAAGTTTTAACTGACCAGCGATTTCGTGATCACCTAAAATTTGACTATTTAAACCAGATGCCGTACGGAAAAGATGATTGATTGCTTGAGTATCTTTATGAATGATAGCGACTTCTGAAAATACACCCATTGATCCTTGGCAGTGCTTCAATAAAAGATTGATAAGCTCATAGGGATGATGTGCAAAGCCCATGATCTCGGTACGATTACAAGTTGAAAGTACAAAAAGTGCGTTTAAGCCTAGAGATTTAGCTTCTTTGAGGAGTGCCTCTTGCGCTGCACTATTTAAGCTAAAACGTCCTCTAATATCAGTATTGGCTTTTTCATAGCTAATCCCGACGTTATAAAGTGCAAGGCTTTTTGCTGACGTTGGCTGCATAGTCAAATATCCTTTTACAATGGTAACAGTAAGGAAAGTATCCAAAAATAAAGGACTAAAATAGCACCAAAGTAGTTTCATATCAAACTATTTCTAATGATAATATCTCAAAAGATAAGATTATTTTCTGTAATTAAATTTATAACGATATTTTTTAAAGAAATGCTTTTTGCCATGTTAGTAAATAGGGATAGAAAACGTTAATGATTTTATGAAATATCGCTAATCTGTTAAATTTTTTCTAGTTTTTTGAAATAAAGTTGGATATACTGCTAGGTAAGAGTTGGTTAGACAATCGCTGGTTTATTGAAGTCCTTAACTGTTTTTTAACAAACAAGTGAGACAAATAAACGAGAGGAAAGTCCGAGCTACACAGGGCAGAGTGCCAGATAACGTCTGGGGGGCGTGAGCCCACGACCAGTGCAACAGAGAGCAGACCGCCTTCTTCGGAGGGTAAGGGTGAAAGGGTGCGGTAAGAGCGCACCGTGCCACAGGTAACTGATGGCAGCATGGTAAACTCCACTCGTAGCAAGACCAAATAGGTTCGCAATTGCTGGCCCGGCAAGCGAACGGGTAGGTTGCTTGAGCGTTAGTGTGAATTAACGCCTAGAGGAATGATTGTCCACGACAGAACTCGGCTTATCGACCAACTCGCATTTCTACTTATCAAATCATGTTCAATCATCGATATATTGCCTATGTGCAGGGAGAAACGAAAAATGAACAGTGCTTTAATTTTTGTTGTCGGAATCCTTTCAATCCTAGCCGGTATTTTTGCTTTCTTTGATCCTTTAGCAGCGACTGTTTCTGCAGAGCAACTTGCGGCATGGTTATTCTTATTTGTTGGATTTATGGAAGTTTTCTCAGCTATCCGAGTAAAACATGTAAAAGGAATTTTCTGGACATTAGTATCAAGTGCAATTATTGCATTGTTGATCGGTGGTTTCTTACTTTTCTGGCCAGTTCAAGGTATTTTAACATTAACTATCGCGCTTGCGGTTCTTTTCCTTATCAGCGGTATTGTTAAACTTGCGTATTCATTTATGCTACGTGGTGAAAATTATTTCTGGGCGCATGTCGTTTCAGGATTAATTTCTATTGCCCTTGCTGCTTTAATTTTTGGATATTTCCCAGAATCTGCCGCTTCTATTCTCGGTATTCTTCTTTCTGTTGAATTACTTTTCAGTGGCGCATCTTTGGTAATGGTTAGCTTGTTCTTCAAAAAACAAGAAAAATTAGCTAACGTATAGAATAATATCTTGTTTAATCGGACATGAAATAAAACAGTCACCCAGCGTGGCTGTTTTTTATAGGTAGAAAAAATGAACAAAAAGTGATCTATCTCAAATAAAAGATTAATTTATGATCATAAAATGCTTAAAAAATACGCTTTATATTTAAGGAGCATTTTATGAAAAAACAACTTGCTACAGTGCTTGCATTATCGTTAGTTTCTAGTAGTGCATTCGCTATCCATTCCGCAGGGGATGTCTTTGTCCGCACAGGTCCTATCCTCGTAGTACCAAATACAGATACCACCAATCAAGGTAGTAAAAATATAATGCCTTATGATTTTGATGTCAGTTCTAATGCACAATTAGGGTTGACGGGCACTTATATGGCCACAGATCATATCGGTATCGAACTTTTAGCTGCTACCCCATTTAGCCATGAAATTAAATTAGCACAATTAGGCGATAAAACGATTGCCAAAACTAAACAACTTCCACCGACCCTCTCTGCACAATGGTATTTTTTAGATTCTGATTCTCCAGCACGCCCTTACGTAGGCGTAGGTTTAAACTACACAAAATTTTTCCATGAAAAAGAGAAATTGGATGGTTTAACTGATCTACATCTTAAACAATCTTGGGGACCTGCCGTGAATGCAGGGTTAGATATTGGCATTACCGATAATTTATTCTTTAATACTTCTCTTTGGTATGCACGTATTAAATCAAAAGCAACCTTTAAGCTTGCTGGACAAGATCAGAAAGCCGATGTGAAACTAAATCCGATGATTTTCTTCATGGGGGTAGGTTACCGCTTCTAAAGTTGACATATTTCTTCAACAATTTCCGCCACATTTGTGGCGATTTTTTTATATAAAGCGTCATTTTTATTCGCTTTTATAAAAAAATCCTGTATAATCGCAAAACCCTGTTGATGAGCGGATTCCCACCGCTCATTATTTTTTGTTATGAAACACTCGAAGGGGTGTGGTGATAACATTGGTTGTGTTTGAAGTTCAAACACTGGGTTTAAAATAAAAATTATTGGTATTTATTAATGAAAACTTTTGTAGCAAAACCAGAGACAGTAAAACGTGACTGGTACGTAGTAGATGCATCAGGTAAAACTCTTGGTCGTCTAGCAACTGAAATTGCGCGTCGTTTACGCGGTAAACATAAAGCAGAATACACACCACACGTTGACACTGGTGATTACATTGTTGTTATCAACGCTGAAAAAGTTGTGGTAACAGGTAAAAAAGCCACTGATAAATTATATTACTGGCACACTGGTTATGTTGGTGGAATCAAACAAGCGACTTTCACTGAAATGCTTCAACGCCGTCCTGAATCTGTGATTGAAATTGCGGTAAAAGGTATGTTGCCAAAAGGTCCATTAGGCCGTGCAATGTATCGTAAAATGAAAGTGTATGCGGGTGACAAACATGAACACGCAGCACAACAACCACAAGTTTTAGATATTTAATCACGAGGTAATAAAAATGGCAGAGAATCAATACTACGGCACAGGTCGCCGCAAAAGCTCTTCAGCTCGTGTATTCGTTAAAGCGGGCAGTGGTAAAATGACAATCAACGGCCGTTCATTAGATGTTTACTTCGGTCGTGATACAGCTCGTATGGTAGTAATGCAACCATTAGAGTTAGTTGAATTAGCAGACAAATTAGACTTATACATCACTGTAACTGGTGGTGGTATTTCTGGTCAAGCAGGTGCGATCCGTTTAGGTATCACACGTGCATTAATGGAATACGATGAAACTCTACGCCCTGCATTACGTGCAGCTGGCTTCGTTACTCGTGATGCTCGTCACGTTGAACGTAAAAAAGTGGGTTTACGCAAAGCACGTCGTCGTCCACAATTCTCAAAACGTTAATTTCAACGTCACTTTATCAGGAAATTGCAAGCCATTTGGCTTGCAATTTTTTTTTGCTTGAAAAAAGAGATACGCCCTGATTTTCGATAAATTTTATGGAAAATCGGGGCGTATTTTATTTTTTGAATTAAGCTAAACCGAGATGTTTTTCATATGCTTGTAACGTATTTGCCATTAGCATGGCAATTGTCATAGGACCTACACCACCTGGAACAGGGGTAATAAAGTCTGCACGCTGAGAGGCTTCTTCAAAATCGACATCTCCAACAAGTTTACCGTTAACGCGATTAATACCTACATCTATTACAATAGCGCCATCTTTAATCCATTCACCTGGAATAAAATGAGGTCTACCTACCGCTACAATGACAATATCCGCTTGTTTAACATGTGAAGCCAAATCAACAGTAGCACTATGTGTCATCGTGACCGTACATTTTGCTGCGAGAAGTTCTAATGCCATAGGGCGACCAACAATTTTAGAGGTACCCACTATTACTGCATGTTTACCCCGTAATTCAATACCCGTTTCTTCTAAAAGTTTCATCACGCCATAAGGTGTACAGGAGCGAAGGGTAGGGATGCCTTGACAAAGGCGACCCACATTATAGGGATGGAAGCCATCTACGTCTTTGTCTGGCGTGATGCGCTCGGTAACTTTTGTGGTATCAATATGTGGTGGGAGAGGTAATTGCACCAAAATCCCATCAATTGAATCATCTGCATTTAATTCATCAATTAGGCAGAGTAATTCTGTTTCCGTAGTGGTTGCTGGTAAATGGTGAGAGATAGAACGGATATTAAGTGCCTCACAGCTACGTTGTTTATTGCGGACGTACACTTGTGAAGCGGGATCTTCACCAACAAGAATAACGGCAAGAGAGGGTTGTCTTAAATTTTGTGCAGTATAGTTTTGAATTTTTTGATGTAATTGATGTTTTATTTTAGTACTTAAATCAGTACCTGATAGAATTTTTGCCGTCATCATGATCCCCTTATTTCCTTGATTAGGAAAATTTATCTCAGAAAAAGGAAATTATTCTCGCAGAAAAAAAATGAAAAAGTAAGCACTTTTGCTAGAAAATTAGTCACTTAAACGCATAAATAAAAAAAAAGTTTGACTACAAGAAAAAGAAAACTATAATGCAAAACACTTATCGGCGAGTAGCGCAGCTTGGTAGCGCAACTGGTTTGGGACCAGTGGGTCGTAGGTTCAAATCCTATCTCGCCGACCACTTCTTCTTATCCATTTGAAATGCGCCCTTAGCTCAGTTGGATAGAGCAACGGCCTTCTAAGCCGTAGGTCATTGGTTCGAATCCAATAGGGCGTGCCATTATATAATTTCTTTTCTTCTTTTAATAAATATCTTAATTAAATTTCTTTAGAATGTGATCTGTATTGTTTCATCATGACTATTGTTTTTGTAGAATTTCAGTATTTACTCTTTAATTTTTCATAAACAATAGGAGATGAATATGACTTCCCCTACATCCTCAAATTTATTTACTCTACAAGGCATTAAACAAGAATTTTTTGGAGGGTGGAAACCTTTTGAAGTGGTTTGGTTATCCCTCTTTCTTATTGCTCAAATTTGGGCATATTGCGTCGCTCCTGACTCTGTCCTAGGTATGATCTCAGGGATATCTGGCATCTTATGCGTAGTTTTCGTAGGAAAAGGAAAAATTAGTAATTATCTGTTTGGGATTATCTTTGCATATAGCTATTTTTATATGGCATGGGAAAGCAAATTTTATGGTGAAATGAGTACAGCACTTTTCGTGTATATTCCTGCCCAATTTATTGGCTATTTTATGTGGAAACAAAATATGGTCAATGAGCAAGATGGAGAGTTGGTGAAATCCAAGATGTTGACTTTACGCGGTTGGGTTGCACTTACCATTAGTGTTGTAGTTGCGACGATCGCTTTTTATTTATTTTTAAGTACGACTGATGGACATTCGATTGGGTTGGATGGGTTGACAACGGTTCTTGTGATCGCAGCACAGATCTTAATGATTTATCGTTACAGCGAACAATGGCTATTATGGATTTTGATTAATATTCTTTCTATTGCATTATGGGCAAATACGCCATCCATGTATATTATGTATAGTGCTTATTTATTAAATTCGTTATATGGATATGTAAACTGGCGAAACCTTGCTAAGCAAGGATTATAATGATTTGAAATTATTATGGATAAATAAGATAAGTTGCGAGTCAGTACGAGGCTGTAATTGGTTGCGGGGGCTGGATTTGAACCAACGACCTTCGGGTTATGAGCCCGACGAGCTACCAAGCTGCTCCACCCCGCGTCAGATGGTTGTTAATATACCTGATTATTTTTGTAAAGCAAGTGTTAAAATAGCTAAAATGCACTGAGTGCTATAAAAATAGGCATATTAACCCTGATGAGTAGCGATATTTTCTTGTTTTTATAATGATTTTGTAACAAATTTTTGCTAGTTTATGGAAATTTTTAGAATGAAAGGATAATTAGAATGGAACGCGTTGATAATTACGAGCAACGATTTGGTGGTATTGGACGATTATATACGCCTGAAGCCTTAGCTTATTTTCGTCAAGCTCATGTTTGCGTTGTTGGGATTGGCGGTGTTGGGTCATGGGCAGTGGAAGCGCTGGCACGATCAGGTATTGGTAAAATTACGATGATTGATCTTGATGATATTTGCGTGACTAACATTAACCGTCAATTACATGCTTTATCAGGTACGATAGGGCAACTTAAAACTGAAGCGATGGCCGAGAGAATTAAGCTGATTAATCCTGAATGTGAAGTAGAGATTATTGATGATTTCCTAACACCAGAAAATATGGCGGAATATTTAACAAAAGACTATGATTATGTGATTGATGCTATTGATCAGGTTAAGGTTAAAGCTGCGATGATTGCTTATTGTAAGCGTAATAAAATTAAAATTATCACAGTGGGTGGTGCTGGCGGACAAACAGATCCAACGCAAATTAAAATTGCAGATTTAACTAAAACGATCCAAGATCCGCTAGCCGCTAAAGTGCGTTCGCTTTTGCGTAAAGAATATGGATTCAGCCAGAATCCTAAGCGTAAATTTAGTGTCGATTGTGTTTATTCAACACAACCGCTTATTTTTCCAAAAATGGGGGATGGCTGTGCGGTTTCAGCCACAATGAATTGTGCCAATGGATTTGGTGCGGCAACGATGATTACAGCAACTTTTGCATTTTTTGCTGTATCTCGTGTTTTAGAAAAACTTGTTGTTAAACAAGCCCAAGAAGGTCATTAATAAGAAGGAGAAAAGAATGTCGGTCTTATTAAAAAAAACATTATTAGCTAGTGCGGTACTAGGGCTATCTAGTATTGCTCAAGCAACTATCGTTACTTCCGTTAAACCTCTCGGTTTTATTGCGTCCAGCATTGCCAATGGGGTCACTGATACTGAAGTTATTGTTCCCGCATACGCATCACCCCATGATTACAGCTTAAAACCAACAGATATCTTAAAATTACGGTCAGGAAATTTAGTGGTTTGGGTCGGTAAGCATGTGGACAGCTTTTTAGATAGCGCGATTGATCAGTTACCACAAAATGAGGTGTTAACTCTGGCTGATTTACCGCAATTTAAACAAGATCCTGCGTTACTTTTAAATGAAGAAGCACACGACCATGATCATGCTGAGGAAGCCGATGAGGATGATGAAGGGATTAATTGGCATATCTGGTTATCGCCTAAGATTGGTAATTTTATTGCAGAAGCCATTGCGACACGTTTAGAAAAAATTTACCCAGATAAAACGGCACAAATTAAAGCAAATTTAGTGCAATTCCAACAAAATCTGGCGAAAGAAAATGGCGTAATTAAACAAGAATTGAGTCCGTTAAAGGATAAAGGTTTCTATGTATTCCACGACGCATACGGCTATTTTAATCGTGCATATGGTTTAAAACAATTAGGTTATTTCACGATTAATCCAATGATTACACCGGGAGCGAAAACCTTAGCTGCAATTAAAAAAGAAGTGGCTGATCATGCGGTGCAATGTTTATTTACAGAACCGCAGTTTACGCCGAAAATGATCGATATCTTGCATAAAGAAATGCACGTTAAAGTTGGCGTTCTTGATCCGATGGGCAGTGATATTCCACTTAGCAAAGACGCCTACACGCAATTTCTCCAAAGCCTTGCAAATGGCTATGCGAAGTGCTTAGGGTAAATTAAATAAATTTTTACGAAAAAAGGGGCGTAATAAAACGCCCCTTTGTTTTGTGTAATCAACTTAGAATTACATTTTTTCTACGGTTTTAATACCAAGAAGATCTAAGCCAGTTTTTAATGTTTTGCCTGTTAATAAAGCAAGTTTTAAACGGCTTAATTTTAATGCTTCGCTATTTGCAGTTAAGATTGGGCAGTTTTCATAGAAGCTTGAGAACGTGCCTGCAAGTTCGTAAAGGTAAGCACAAAGAATGTGTGGTGTACCCTCTTTAGCAACAACGTGTAATGCTTCATCAAATTGCATTAATTTAAGTGCTAATGCACGTTCTTTATCATCTTCAAGGATGATTGGTGCATTTTCAACATGTTGCATATCAATATCAACTTTGCTGAAGATTGATTGAATACGTGCGTATGCGTATTGCATGTAAGGTGCAGTATTACCTTCAAAACTTAGCATGTTATCCCAGTCGAATACATAGTCCGTTGTACGGTTTTTAGAAAGATCTGCATATTTCACTGCACCGATACCTACCGCTTCAACAACAGTTGCTTTTTCTTCTGGAGAAAGGTGAGTTGATTTTTCAGAAATTAATTTATCCGCACGTTCAACTGCTTCATCTAAAAGATCAGCAAGTTTAACTGTACCGCCGCTACGGGTTTTGAATGGTTTACCATCTTTGCCTAACATCATACCGAAGTTTTTGTGTTCAAGCTTAAATTCTTCAGGTACAAAACCGCCTTTACGTGCGATTAACCATGCTGATTGCATATGTTGGCTTTGACGCGTATCGGAGAAGACAAGAACACGATCAGATTTTAATTCATGGCAACGATATGCAGCGGCTGCAACGTCGGTTGTAGTATAAAGGTAACCGCCATCTTTTTTCTGTACGATAACCCCCATTGGTTCACCTTCTTTATTTTTGTATTCATCAAGATAAACCACAAGCGCACCATCATCTTCAACAGCTAAACCTTTTTCTTTTAAGGTTGCAACAACGCCTGGTAGCATTGGATTGTAAAGGCTTTCACCCATGATACTATCGTTCGTTAAGCTTACGTTTAAACGATCGTAGTTATGTTGGTTTTGTTGCATCGTAATATTTACAAGTTTTTTCCACATGGTACGGCAATATTCATCACCACCTTGAAGTTTTACTACATAACTACGTGCTTTTTGTGCAAATTCAGGATCTTCATCATAGTGTTTTTTCGCATCACGATAGAACGCTTCTAAATCAGATAATTCCATTTCGGTTGCGTGTTCATTTTCCATTTTTTCAAGGTACGCGATTAACATCCCGAATTGTGTGCCCCAGTCACCGATGTGGTTAGCACGGATAACACGATTACCTAAGAATTCTAACGTACGAACAACGGCATCACCGATAATAGTTGAGCGCAGGTGACCAACATGCATTTCTTTTGCTACGTTTGGTGAAGAGTAGTCGATGGTTACAGTTTCAAATGGAATAGCGTCTACACCTAATTTTTCATCTTTCACAGCCGCATCTACTTTATGTGCTAGCCAAGCCGGTGTGAGGAAAATATTGATAAAACCAGGACCTGCGACTTCCATTTTTTCGATCATATCGCCTTTATCCACGTTTTGGATAATTTCTTGTGCGAAGTCACGAGGGTTTTTTCCTAGTTTTTTTGCTTCTGCCATCGCACCATTTGCCTGATAATCGCCAAATTGTGCTTTTGCTGATTGGCGAATCATTGGATTACATTCGTTGCTCGCCCCAGCTGCTACCATGGCTTTTTGAATTTTATCTGATAAAAGAGATTGAATAGTCATGACATACCTTAAATTTACACTAATTAAATGATCAGCTATGATACCGCCTATTAAGTTAATATAAAAGTAACACCGATTAAAAATGACAATATTCCTCAAAAATCCTGAAATTTTATTCACATTTGAAGAATTTCAGCAAAAAATTATGCAATTATCTCAGGAAATGCATCTTGATTTAACTCAACAAGAAATTGACCATTTGGCAATTCGAGTTAATGAGTTAGATGAAGCGCAGAAATGGCTAGATTTATTAGTTCAGTGCGGTACAATCATTAGTCAAAACGAGGTTAATGGACGACCTATCTACTTGATTAAGCTAAATACGCCGATAATGATTTTTGATAATCAAGTGAGCGTAATTGAGCTACCTTTCCCTAAAAAAACGTATCCTGTTACAGGGTGGGAACATTTAGAAGTTGTTATGCCTTTTTTACCCCAAGAAAGCATTGCAGATTGGGAAAAACGTATTTTAAACCACTATGGTTGGGCAGATGATAAACGTTTAAAAGTGAAGTGTAGCCAGCCACAAGTAGAGGGCGAGCAAAAGCCGAATCCGTCCATTGCAGTAAGTTTTAAAGATATGACTAATAATCATTGTTGTATCAAAGTTCATCCTTACACAATTGAATCAATCATTGAGGTATCAAAATGAAAAAAGTACTTTTTATCGTCCTTTCGACAAGTTTATTAGCAGCGTGTGCTCACCAAGCAAAAGACACTCAAACTTATCGTGGTGAAGTTATTGCAAGTCAGGTACAAGGCAAAAATATGACCTTAACCTTAGCTAAAAATGATTGCCAAAAATTGTCTACCACGGGGCACCTAGAAACTTATTCTATTACTGTACCTTATAATTCAAATTTAGTGGTTGGTTCATGTGTTCGTTATGATCGTAATGCACAAGGTCAACTTCAAAATGTGGAAAATATTTCACGCTCAAAATCCAATGATATGATGGCGCGTACAGGCATGTACTAACCTAAAATTTCATTGCATTTTTATCTGTTCGTGCTAAACTTCCCGACTCTTGTCGTCGCTGAGTTAGAGATCGGCGTGCGATGTATGATTAACACTATTCTTGAAAAGGATACATTATGTCTCTAAGTACAGAAAAAAAAGCACAAATCGTTGCTGAATTTGGTCGTGACGCGAAAGACACTGGTTCTTCAGAAGTTCAAATCGCACTTTTAACTGCACAAATCAACCACTTACAACAACACTTTGCAGTGCATAAAAAAGACCATCACGGTCGTCGTGGTTTATTACGTATGGTTTCTCGTCGTCGTAAACTATTAGACTACTTAAAACGTACTAACCTTGAGCTTTACTTAAGCACAATCGAACGTTTAGGTTTACGTCGCTAATCCGTATGGATATGAAAAAGGCTTTCTTAGGAAAGCCTTTTTTGTTTTAGAATATGGGAAAATAAATTAAGAGATATCCTATGTTTAGCGATGATTTTGAACGACAAATTGAGCAATTTTTTCCGCATTCACAGCCGTTACTTATTGGATTAAGTGGTGGGGTGGATTCTGTTGTTTTAGTGCATTTATTGCATAAAATTTCTCGAAAAACGGGGCGTTATCCGCTACGCGTGATTCATATTCATCATGGTTTGAGTAAAAATGCAAATGAATGGCAGAATTATTGCCGTCATTTTTGTGATGAATTGGGCATCCCATTTTTGACAGAAAATGTATTGGTTCAGCGTGAGGGAAAAAGTCTTGAAGATGCGGCTCGTCAAGCACGTTATCAAGCGATTGCTCAGCATTTACAGCCAAATGAAATCTTTGTAACCGCACATCATCGAAACGATCAAGTTGAAACTTTTTTCCTAGCTTTAAAACGAGGCAGTGGCTTGCAAGGCTTATCTAGTATGGGGCAATTTTCGCAATTGGGCGACATCCCCTTATTTCGACCTTTACTCAATTTTTCACGCGCACAAATCGAACAATATGCTAAAGATCATCAATTACATTGGGTGGAAGATGAGAGTAATAATGATACGGATTATGACCGTAATTTTTTGCGTCACGACGTGTTGCCGATTTTACGACATCGTTGGCAAGCCTTTGATCAAACCGTTGCCCGCTCCGCTCAACTTTGTAGCGAACAACAAAAATTATTAGATGAATTACTCACGCCCGTTTTTTCGGAAAATTTTTTGCCAGAAAGCGGGGCATTAATCGTAGAACAATTTACGGCATTTTCAACAGAAAAACAAAATACATTGCTCCGAATGTGGCTTCAGCGTTTAGGGCAGCCGATGCCGAGTCAAAAGCAACTTATCCAGATTCGCCAAGATGTAATTTGTGCGCAATCAGATAAAAATCCTGCTTTTCAACTTGGTAATAAGATTTTACGTCGTTATCAGCAGCAATTGTATTTGACGGAAAAATTTATGCCACTGGAAAAAGTGTGCCTGCCGATAAGCGTAGGGGAGGAGATTGCTTTACCTGATGGTTTGGGAAATTTGAGTTTGCAAAGTGATGGACAAACGAATTGCTTTCAATGGCAAAGGGGAACAGTGAAGATTGTGATGCATTTGCCATTAACCGCAGAACCAATCTGTATTCGTTTTTATTACTCAGGCAAGGTAAAACAGGCGAATGGTCATCAGGAAACGATGAAAAAATGTTGGCAAAAGGCGGGGGTTCCACCGTGGGAGCGCCAACGCACTCCGCTTATTTTTTACGGCGAAACCTTTATAACTGCTTTGGGAGCGTTTAAGTCGGCTCAGTAATGCGTCGCCATTCTTCAAAGAATGTAGGGAAAGTTTTATTCACACAGCTTGGATCGAGTAGAGTAATTCCTTTCCCTGCAAAACTGGTCAGCGCAAAGCACATGGCGATACGATGATCACGGTATGTTTCTATTTCGGCGTGTTGGAACGCATTTTCTGCGAGGGGATAGACATGAATAAAGTCTTCACCTTCCTCAACTGTAGCACCGATTTTGCGTAATTCAGTCGCCATCGCGCTAAGACGATCTGTTTCTTTAACTCGCCAGTTATAGACATTGCGGATATAGGTATCCCCTTTGGCAAAAAGGGCAGTCGTGGCAATCGTCATCGCCGCATCTGGAATAGCATTAAAGTCTAAATCAACACCGTGTAATTCACCTTTTTCGGCTTCAATAAAATGATCGCCATAGGTAATTTTCGCCCCCATTTTGGCAAGAACTTCGGCAAAGGTCGCATCACCTTGTAGGCTATTTTTATCAATACCATAAACGCGTACTTTTCCTGCTAATGCACCTAGCGCAAGAAAATAAGAAGCACTTGAAGCATCACCCTCTACAAAGTAGTTTTCTGGATTTTGATAAGACTGTTTGGCTTTAATAAAGAGATTTTGCCCTTGCCATTCTACATTTACTCCAAAAATTTCCATCATTCGGATAGTCATTTCAATGTAAGGTTTGGAAACCAATTCGCCTACAATTTCAATATGGGTATCTTGCTCACAAAAAGGAGCAACCATTAATAAGGCACTTAAAAATTGGGAAGAAATAGAACCATCAATTTGAATATGACCGCCCCCTAATCCCGTACTTTTAATGCGAAGTGGTGGATAATTTAACTTATCTTGATATTGAATATCTGCACCTGCTTGACGTAGCGCATCGACCAGATGTCCGATAGGACGATTCTGCATGCGTTCTTCCCCGGTGAGTACAATACTCTGTGGCATTGGTGTTTTTAATGTTAAGGCAGCCGTAAGAAAACGCATGGCGGTTCCAGCATTGCCAAGGAAAAGAGTCGGATTGGCTGGGGATTGGAAAAGCCCCCCGCAACCCGTAATTCGGCACGTTTTAAAATCATCAGAAAACTGCATGTTGACACCAAGTTGGCGTAAGGCGTCACGCATGTAGCGCGTGTCATCACTATCGAGCAGATTATAGAGTGTTGTTGTACCGTGACTTAACGTCGCGAGAAGAAGGGCGCGGTTAGTTAAACTTTTAGAGCCGGGAAGATGAATTTCACCTTGTGCTTGGACCAGTGCTGGGAGGGTAATTTTAGATGGCATAATTTAGAAAATATATAATAAAATTTTATGAAAATCGTGGCGTGATCGCCACGAAAATTAAACTTGTAACCAGAAACTCACTGGACCGTCATTAACAAGGCTGACTTGCATATCCGCAGCAAATTGTCCAGTTTCAGTATGAATTTGTTTTTGTGCTTCAGCCACAAAATAGTCATAAAGCGCTTCTGCTTTTGCTGGTACCGCGCCTTTAGAAAAACTTGGACGCAGACCTTTTTGCGTATCCGCTACTAAGGTGAATTGGGAAACGACTAATAATTCACCCTGAATGCTTTTTAAGCCAAGATTCATTTTGCCGTTTTCATCGGCAAAAATACGGTAATTTAGAACCTTTTCTAGCAATTTACGTGCTTTTTCTTCAGTGTCATCTTGTTCGACACCAAGCAGCACTAGAATTCCCTGAGAAATTTTACCGATCGTTTGTTGATCGACTTCGACAGAGGCGGATTTAACGCGTTGAATAAATGCGATCATTGTTGCTCCTTAATTTGTTCGAAAGTCAGATTATTTTCACGCATGGTTCTTAAATCTTGGAGGGCAGCGGCAAGTTGTGCACCGAGAAGAATCGCAAGCCAACTGAGCTGTAACCAAAGTAAAAGAATAGGTAATGTCGCCATTGCTCCATAAATGAGATGGTAAGATGGGAAGGTAACGATATACCAATTAAAACATTTTTTACCAAGCGTAAAAAATACTGCTGCGACTAAAGCACCGACTGCAGAATCGCGCCAATTAATTTTCGTGTTAGGCACGATTAAATAAATAAAAGTAAAGATGATCCAGGTAATGAAAAATGGCACAATTTTGAGGAAATTGATGCCAAATGGTAACGAAAAACTACTTGGAATTAAATGTGAAGCAAATAACGTCACGTAACTTGTCACGGCAAGGCTAACAGCCATCAAAATGGGACCTATAATGAGAATCAACCAGTAGATCCCAAAGGAATAGAGTAATGGGCGTTTGTGGGTATTCCGCCAGATCTTGTTGAGAGTCACATCAATAGAATGGATAAGGAGTAAAGCAACAAAAAATAAGCTGATGATGCCTATCGCACTCATTTGACGTGAGTTTTCGACAAATTGCTGTAAGTAGTGACCAACAATATCCCCCGTCGTTGGTGAAAAATTTGAGTAAACGAAGTTTTGTAAACGTCCACTTAATTGGGCAAAAAGTGGAAAATGGGAAAAAATAGAAAAAACCACCATAAGGAGCGGGACAAAAGCAAGCATAGTGCTATAGGTAAGATATCCCGCTGCCTGTGGCAGATTATTTTGTTGAAAGCGAATCAAAAAAAGTTTGCTAAATAATTTAAAGGTTTTTGGTTGCATAAGATTTTGTAATAGTTATATAAAAGTAAAAATTAAACAGATACAGCATTCTTTAATTTTTTTAGTGCGTTATTTTCTAACTGACGTACACGTTCAGCCGAAATATGATATTTATCCGCTAAATCTTGCAACGTGGCTTTGTCGTCATCTAGCCAACGCGAACGGATAATATCTTGGCTTCTTTCATCCAACGCATCCAGTGCACTTGCAATTTGTTCTGTGGCTTGGGTTTCATAATTTTCATCTTCAAGTTCGGCTGCAAAATTAGAGCTTTTATCTTCGAGATAAAGAGTAGGTGAGAAACTATTTTCTTC
>SAMEA104404098__coassemble_13_pt1 | contig 49685 bp, 52 predicted proteins | sample SAMEA104404098__metabat2_low_PE_002 | metagenome-assembled genome bin SAMEA104404098 (sample SAMEA104404098) | Balaenoptera acutorostrata | reverse complement strand
CGTTGTGTGGGGCGTATTATAGATATTTTGAAAACCTTTGCAAGTACTTTTTTAATTTTTTTTTAAATTTTTTTAAAGTTTTTTATAATTATTTTATTTTTCAATAAGTTAAATTTAAAATTTTGTTATATATTTGTTCGTTATTTATTCATTTTGAATTATATAAAGAACTTTACATACTATTAATACTTGAAAATTGAGTAATAATTACTCAGAATATCCCTTTTGTGTCACCTGTTAAGCATCTGTATGACGATTTTCACCACAACACTATCTTCTCCACTTGGTACCTTATGGCTTGGCGATTACCAAAATAGCTTGTGTTTTATTCAATTTACTCCAGAAGGTGAACTTTACACGCATCTGAATCGTTTAGTAAAAAAATTGAATACGACACTTTGTGAGAAGGAAACCCCTCTTTTATTAGAAGCCAAACGACAATTAACTGCTTATTTTAATAAAGAATCTAAAACCTTTTCCTTACCCCTTTTTTTAGCGGGTACTGATTTTCAGAAAAGGGTATGGCAGGCATTAACGACTATTCCTTATGGAGAAACCTGCTCCTATCAAGATATCGCGCGTAAAGTAGGTAATATAAATGCGGTTCGGGCTGTCGGGGGAGCGAATAATGCTAATTTATTACCGATTGTGATCCCTTGTCACCGAGTTATTCAGAAAAATGGAGGGCTAGGTGGATATGATTGCGGAACATCGCTCAAACAATTTTTATTAGATTTAGAGCGCTCCGCGTAATGCGCAATGTAAGGTGATTAAAAATAGTTCTTCTGCATAGTTACCTCCTTCTGTACAATGCAATGGTTTATTTTTAGATAAACAATTTGTAATTTATATACAACTTTTATAGAGGTTCTAATGAACTATTTTTTTCAAAATTATATTGATACCGTAAAAAGTTTTTCTTTTAAAGGTCGTGCAACCCGCAAGCAATATTGGCTATACACTTTATTTCAGTTTTTTATTTTTATAATTTTTATTGGTGTAACCCTCCCTTTCCAAGGAACTCAACATGGTCCAGAATCCACAGGGGGGATTTTCGCCAATCTTATAGCGATTTCCTATTTCATTTACCTCCTAGCCACTGCTATTCAATCTTTAGCCATTACTACACGCCGTCTTCATGACGCAAATTTATCAGGTTGGTGGCAACTTCTGATGCTTCTTCCCTATCTTGGGAACATTATCCTTCTTGTTCTCGTAGTATTGCCTAGCAAAAATCAACCTAATCGTTTTGGCCCGTTGCCTGAACAAAACTAATTTGATCGAATGCCACTCAAAAATATCGCCACAAAAATGTTTTTCTTTCTTTTTGTGACGATAGTTTTATAAATCACGCCCCAATTTTCGTAAAAATTTTTAGACTTTTTCTAAATTATTCCAAAAACTGGCTCATATTTTCTTGGAAACAAGTTTGCTTTTCTTTGTGATGTTTAAACACTACATAAGGTTTAGAAGCGGGACAATGGTAATCTAGTCCGTCGTCATGTAGATGCAACCAACTCCCTTCTGGAATGCCTACAACGGTTTGATGTGGATTTCGGATGCAGTATTCTAAAATACGTTCATCTCGAGTTTCACCCATGTGGTTTTCGATCGTTGCATCAATATAATGCGGGTTAATTTGGAAAGGAACAAAATTAAGTGAAGATGTAATCGCGGCATCTACGATACACATATCATTGGTTGTACACATTGTTGGCGCACAAATCACTGTACCCGCACTCCAGCCAACATACACTTTATTTTGTTTTAATACGGCTTTACGGATTGGTTCGATTAATCCAAAATCATGAAGTGATTTATTTAAATACCAAGTGTTTCCACCACTCACTAAAATCGCATCTGCCCATTCAATACCTTCAACAGGATCTTTAAATTCATGGATACCTTTAATATCTAACGGCATATCACTAAAGCTATCGCGCACACTATTCACTCGTTCGTCATAGCTTAAACGGATAACTGCATACGGGATTACAACAACTCTTTGGACATTTTGTTTTAAAAATGAGGCCTTAATTTCAGGTAATGCAAATTCTAGTAACACTTTTGATGTCGGTAATTTGCCATTACTTAACATGAAAACTTGCATAAACATCTCCTATTAAAAGGTTAATAAACTAATCAGTGTAGAAATAATAATACCACCTAACATTGGCACTGCGGTACGTTTTGCTAAGGTAAATGGAGAAACATTCGCAACCCCCGCGATGGCGACCACGTTTGGTGCAATTGGTGAAATATTTCGGCTCATACCAGAAACAAATTGCATTGGTAATAGCATCATAACTGGGGCAATTCCCATACGCCCTGCAATTTCTGGGACTAAATTGGCGAAAGAGAAAAATGCGGCATTGCCAGAACCCATTAGGATAGAGGTAACCATAATGATCACTACCATTACGATAGTCATGGCGATTGGTCCAAAACCAGCGGTTTCTGCACTATGGATAATAATGTCAATTGCTCCGATGGCTTTTAAACCCTCGGCAAAAGTTTGCCCAGCCACAATAAAAGTTACAACAGTGGCAAATTGTTTTCCCATGCCATCAAAGAAAACTTGTAATGAATTGACGACCTTTTTACCTTGGCGTAAGGAGATATATTCAAAAATTAGTGCAATTACAACGGAAATAAACATGGCTGTGGTAACATCCATATTAATGCTACTAATTGTGAGTTTGTTAAACATGAAAATTAACACAAGCGGAATAATAGGTAACACCGCATAGATAGTCGGTGCTTTGCTTAAAGTACCTTGAGTTTGATCATCAATATTTAGGTCATCGTCACCATCACAATTTGTATCAACGGTATTACGATCAAGGAATTTATTCACGATAACTAATAGGACAGCAATGACGGCTAAAGAAGCAATACTGACTAGAATTTGATATTTCACTACGTATTCCACCACATTAATGCCAATAATGTCGGCGGCAAAATTCACATTACCTTGTGCTGGTCCCATTTCCACGGCGACGGCAGTCGCAATTGGTGTACAGGCAGTTAATGGTGTTAATCCTACACCTCGCATTAATGGGTAAAGCGTTACCATCAGTAAAACGCCTAATCCAGATGCGCTGGTGATGAAGATAGAAAGAAATTCCCCAACTAAAAAACACAACGCCATAAACAAATAAGGTTTATGGCGGATCTTTTCTAATGGTTTTGTGAGAACTTTAACAAGTGCCGCTGATGCGCCGACCTGTTGCATATAAAGAGCAAAACCAGCAATTGCCATAATTTTTAGCCCAAGGCCTGCATTTTGTTCTGCAAAGGTATTCTTCATATATTGAAAAATATCCAATAGATGCGAGCCTGTTGATTTATCAGCTGGCAATGGCATACCTGTACCAAAAATAAATGCAATCAACATAAGAAGCATCCCACCACCCATGAGGGTAGCTTGGGCTTGATATCCCTTTAACACAAAATATGCCACGGCTATCGTAACCGCACTTGCAACAATAATTTCCCACATATTTAATCCCCTACAAAGTTTATGACTAATAAGATAATAGGTAATGGATTTTTTTGTGCAATGGGTTTCGTCTGAGGAAAGGTTTTTAAGTAAGAATGTTTAAATGAGTGTTAAAAAGAGGAAAAGGATTTTTAATAAATTGGTTAAATCTCACACTTTTAAGGTAAGTGTGAGATTTGTATAAATTTTTCCGAAAAAGGGGGCGTGATTAATCAATCACAACATCACTCCACAAATCGTATTCATCAGCATCAGTAATTGTGACTTGAAGAATTTCGCCTACGGTTGGTTTAAAATATTCCGGTGCTGCAATATATACAAGCCCATCAATTTCTGGAGCATCTGCCATAGAGCGTCCAATAATGCCTTCTTCATTCACTTCATCCACCATCACTGGCAACGTTTTGCCAATTTTTTGTTGAAGACGTTGCGCAGAGATTTCTTGTTGAAGTTGCATAAAGCGGTGGAAGCGTTCTTCTTTCACATCTTCTGGTACTTGATCAGGCATATCTGTTGCTGTTGCCCCTTCTACAGGACTAAATTTAAAGCAACCCACACGGTCAAGTTGTGCTTCTTTTAAGAAATCCAATAGCATTTGGAAGTCTTCTTCTGTTTCACCTGGGAAACCAACAATGAAAGTAGAACGCAAGGTTAATTCTGGGCAAATCTCACGCCATTGTTTAATGCGTTCTAATACACGATTCACCGCACCTGGACGTTTCATTGCTTTTAGAATTTTAGGGCTTGCGTGTTGAAGTGGAATATCTAAATACGGAAGAATTTTTCCTTCTGCCATAAGTGGAATTAAATCATCAACGTGCGGATATGGATACACATAGTGTAAACGCACCCAAATACCCAGTGTACCAAGCTCACGGCAAAGACTAACAAGATTATTTTTAATCGGTTTACCTTGCCAGAAAACGGTTTTATTTTGATTCTCTTTACCTTGATCAAGTAAATACGCAGAAGTATCTTGTGATACTACTAATAATTCTTTTACACCTGCATCAGCAAGGCGTTTCGCTTCATCTAATACTTGTGTGATATCACGACTATCTAATTTTCCTCGCATTGAAGGAATAATACAGAATGTACAGTTGTGATCGCACCCTTCAGAAATTTTTAAATAAGCATAGTGTTTTGGCGTTAATTTCACACCTTGCGCTGGCACTAAGCTGACGAAAGGATCACGTTCTGGTTTTGGTACATATTTATGGACTTGTTCCATAACGGTTTCATAACTGTGTGGACCACTCACTTCCAGTACTTTTGGATGTACTTGGCGAATTTGATCCTCTTTTGCTCCAAGGCAGCCCGTTACAATAACACGACCATTTTCTTCTAGTGCTTCACCGATAGTTTCTAATGATTCTTGTACCGCACTATCAATAAATCCACAGGTGTTTACAATCACTAAATCCGCATTTTCATAAGTAGGAATAATGTTATAACCGTCAGTTCTTAATTCCGTTAAAATACGTTCCGAATCAACTAAATTTTTAGGGCACCCAAGGCTTACGAAGCCAATATTTGGTGTTTTGCTCATGTTCTACTCTCAATAAATTAAAAAAAAGACCGCACTTAAAAAAGTGCGGTGTTCTTCAGAAATACGCTTTATTTCTGGTGTGTTTTTTGATGGCTATCAAACCATCCTCGTACAAATTGAATACTCACAATAAATCCAATTAAAATAAGGATATATAGAATATAACTTACAATTGGGCTAGACACTTCTTCTGCTTTCATAATTGGTTTAATTGATACAATATTTGGGTAAGTATCAAAAATTTTAATTCGCCAACCATAATATTTGACTTGCACTAAATGATCACCTTCAAGGCTTTGAGCCATTGCGGCGACATCAGCAGAATTAAATTTAAAGTAAAATGGGAAGCCCCAACGAGTATCTTCATCACGATATACTTTTACACTGCTATCGTTATCAGGCGCATGCGTATAGATGAAATAAACATCTCGCGTTGGACCATCTGCGACATTAGATTTACTAATTAGTCCATCTTTATCCATACGTTTTACTTCAATCCCCGTAACATAAGCGGTACGATAACTTGGCATCACATAATTTACGCCAACAGCTAAACTCGCAAAAATGGCAAAGATAACGATAAATAAAAAATCTTTTACATATCTCATTTGATACTCCTTACTCCTAGACCCTTAGCCTAAAGATTGTACATCAATTTTAAATAAACGCTCAAAATTTTCTGTAGTAATCTGTGCAAATTCGTCTACTTTATGATTTTTTAGCGTCGCTAAATATTCGCAAACTTGGCGAGTATAAGCAGGTTGATTCTGTTTTCCACGATACGGAATAGGAGCCAAATATGGACTATCCGTTTCGACAAGTAAACGATCTACTGGCACTTTACGCACTACATCACGTAAATCTTCGGCATTTTTAAAGGTAATAATACCAGAAATTGAGATATAAAAACCTAGATCTAAAACGGCTTTTGCCATTTCCCAATTTTCTGTAAAACAGTGAATTACACCGCCGCATTTATCTGCTTGCATTTCTTTTAATAAGCTAATGGTATCCGCTCGTGCTTGACGGGTATGAACAATAATTGGCTTATTCACTTCATTCGCAATTTGGATTTGCTCAGCAAAAACAGATTGTTGTTTGGTTTTACTTTCTTCACTGTAATAATAATCCAATCCCATTTCTCCCAACGCAATCACTTTTGGATCTTGCACTAAGCGACGAAGGCGTGAAAAATCAATTTTTTCATCTTCAATATCTAACGGGTGAATACCACAAGCAAGCGACACCTCTTTAAAAGGACTTAACATATCGTATGCTTTCTCAAAACGATCAAGCGTCACCCCAACCGCTAACATATGTTTTACATCCTGTGCTTTTGCTTTGGCAATCACATCGGCAACATTTTCATGTAATTTTTCATAATCTAATGCGTCTAAATGACAATGACTATCGACAATAAACATTTATTCTATTTCCTTAAGTTCTGGGGCAAAAATTTTTGTGATTAATTGAGTAAGCCCATCTAATAAAATTAATTCCTGATTGACTGCATTAATTTCGCGTAAATCTTTACGCATTTTTTGTAAAATCTGTTGAATACCCACTAATGCATCAATACTAAGATTCTCAGCAAAACGTTCTACACCTCTAGCGATATCAAGGCATTGCCATCCTGAAGCAATCCCTAATTTACATTTTAAGCTATCATTTACAAAGGATTCTATCCAATCAAGTTGTTGAAATAATAAATTTTTATCAAATGAAGATAAAATCTCTAGCGGGGATAATCGTGTATAAAAAAGCCAAAAATGACGTAATAATGCCGTCCTTTTTTCTAATAAATTTTCTTGTACAAAATTAAGTGCTGATAAAGGTCTATGCGCACTCATTCGCAATGCAGTCATTAAAATATCTGCTGAGATATGCGGTAATTGTGCTTGTAACCAACTCATACTCACTGCCATCGCTGGCGTAGCAATTAACCATGGCTGACAACGGCTATAAATAGTAGGTAAAAGGGAGAGTCCCTGTTCGTTCTTAATTAAGAAATACGTATTAGGACGTGGTTCTTCTAAATTTTTTAAAATGGCATTCGCGGCTGCTTCCGTTAATCGATTCGCCCCATCAATAAACACAACCTTATTTCCGCCTTGTTGTGCTGATTGGGTTAACTTTTCTAAAATCTCACGTACTTGATCCACTCCAATATCTTTATCCTCAATGGGAGATATCCGATAAAAGTCAGGATGATTATTCGCTTGATAAAGACAACATTGATGGCAACGACCACATGGACGTGTTTCATGGGATTGGCACAATAAAAAAGCAGCAATATGCAGAATTAGTTCCTCAATGCCTAATCCAGTATCGCCCTTAAATAACAACGCATGATGTCCCAGCCCACGCTGAAAGGCATGTGTAATCTTTTTATAATCAGTTGTAAGCCAAGGGTAAAGTGGTTGCATAATCTCTTTTTTCTTTAGTTTTATTGCGTATTCTTAACAAAATTTTCAATTGCTTGCTTGATTTGCAGTTTAACACTCTCAAGCGATTCTCCCGCATGGATTAATGCTGCCTTAGGCTCATGTTGCATTAAATCGAGATAAGCTTCTCGCGTACGCGTAAAGAAATCAATGGCTTGATTTTCAATACGATCAAGCTCACCCCGCCCACGCGCTCTCGATAATCCTTGCACAGGGTCAATATCAAGATACAAAATAAAATCTGGTTTGAAATCGCCGAGGACCACATTACGTAGCGTTTGCATCAACGTTTTATCCATTCCACGGCCGCCACCTTGGTAAGCTTGTGAGGACCAGTCATGACGATCGCCTACTACCCAGATTCCTTTCTCCAAGGCAGGTTTTATCACATTTTCAACGAGTTGAACACGTGCTGCGTAGAGCATTAATAATTCTGCTTTATCCGTGATATCTTCTTCGTTTTCATGCTTAATCAATTGACGAAGTTTCTCAGCAAGTGGCGTTCCACCAGGCTCACGCGTAGAAACAATTTGCGTAATTCCTTGTGCTTTCAATAATTCGATTACATATTGATGCGCCGTTGTTTTGCCCGCACCTTCTAATCCCTCAATGACAATAAACTTGCCTGGTTGCATGTTATTTTTTTCCTTGAATATGTTGGCGATACCATAGTAAATATTCCCGTACCGCTTGATTATGTTCACTTAACGTATTACTAAATTTGTGCCCACCTGTACCATCAGCAACAAAAAACAATGCTTTTATATCTGCAGGGTGAGCAGCTGCCTCTAATACGGATTGCGTTACCATCGCGATCGGTGTTGGTGGTAGCCCATTAATAATATACGTATTATAAGGCGTTGGTGTCATTAAATCTTTTTTACGGATATTCCCATGATAATTATCGCCCATACCATAGATTACCGTAGGATCGGTTTGTAATCGCATACCTTTTTTCAAACGATTCACAAAAACCGCAGCCACTTTTGGTTGCTCTTCTTTAAGACTTGTTTCTTTTTGTATTAAAGACGCCAAAATTAACAAATCATATGGGGTTTTAAGCGGTAAATCTTGTGCGCGGTTTTTCCACGCTTCCGCCAGAGCTTTTTGTAAACGCGTACTTGCTCTTTTTAATAAATCTAAATCCGTTGAATCAGGCGTATAACTATACGTATCGGGGTAGAACCAACCTTCTAAGTTCGTATTTCCTGTTGTTGGTAAGCCGAGTAATGAATAAATTTGCGCATTTGTTTTACCCGTTAATGTATGTCTAAGATGAGGCAACTTATCTAAAATTTGTCGCCATTCTTTAAACGTTGTACCTTGAATAAAACGCGCTTGGAATTGGACCTCTTTTCCCTTATTCACGAGTTCTAGTAATTCCTGGACATCAGTGATTTTATCCAACGAATAAGCGCCCGCCTTAATATGTCCTAATTCTGGATGCAATTTTAAATACCAAGGTAATAAACTTGCATCTTGTAGGATATGATCTTCTTCAAGAAGTTTTGCGAGTCTTTTTGTTGTTGTCCCACGTGGCACATCTAATAATTGCCCCGCTTGAATAGTTAATTTTTGCTTAGGAAATTGCGTAATTTTTTGGTAACCACTCCATACCGTAAATCCGATCCCTACTACAAGCACAGTGCAAACAACCGTTGTTGCTTTACGCATATACTTTCCCTTCGTATTAATTGTTAGAAAATTTTTTCCTTGTAATGTTTACGGCATACAGAGATATAACTTTCATTACCCCCGATCTGAATTTGTTCACCATCTTTCATTACTTGCCCATTGGCATTCAGCCGTAAAACAAAATTCGCTTTTTTGCCACAATGGCAGATTGTTTTTAATTCTACTAATTTATCTGCCCAAGCCAGCAAATACTGACTACCTTCAAAGAGTTCTGCACGGAAATCATTTCTTAGCCCGTAGCACAACACAGGAATATTTAATTTATCTACGACCTCACTCAGTTGAAAAACTTGCTGCTTTGTCAAAAACTGTGCTTCATCTACTAAAATACAATCTAAGTGCTTAGCGCTATCTGCTATGCGGATATCTTCAAATAAATCAGTTTCTTTATTAAATAGCTTTGCATCACAACTGATGCCAATGCGTGAAGATACTTTTCCGACACCAAAACGATCATCTATTGCCGCTGTGTAAACGCAGGTATGCATATTGCGTTCACGGTAGTTATAATCAGACTGCAATAATGTCGTCGATTTCCCTGCATTCATTGATGAATAATAAAAATAAAGCTTTGCCATTTACATTACCCTTCGATTGCTGCTAACTCAGTCATTGCCCAACGTGGCTTGACTTGAATCGCTAACGGAGAGGTTTCACCATGTTTTAAGCGTAAAAAACCCACATACGCAATCATGGCTCCATTATCTGTACAAAATTGGGGCTGTGGATAAAAAACACGTCCGCGGAATTCATGCATTAATTTTTCTAAGCCTGCGCGCAAAGGTTTATTTGCACTTACGCCTCCAGCAATTACTAGTCGTTTTAAGCCCGTTTGTTTTAATGCGCGACGACATTTAATGATCATCGTATCAATAACCGCTGCTTGGAACGCGTAGGCTACATCTGCGCGATCCTGTTCAGAAAGTTCACCTTTCTCTTTTAAAATTTGATTAATTGTATTTGCCGCAAATGTTTTCAACCCTGAAAAACTAAAATCCAAACCAGGTCGATCCGTCATTGGTCGAGGGAAGTGAAAACGATCTGGCGATCCTTTTTCTGCTAAACGCGATAATGCTGCCCCACCTGGATAATCAATTCCTAATAATTTCCCAGTTTTATCAAAAGCTTCACCCGCGGCATCATCAATACTTTCGCCAAGGATCTCATATTTCCCTACGCCATCAACTCTTACGATCTGCGTGTGTCCTCCCGACACGAGCAACGCAATAAATGGGAAATCAGGACGATCTTTTTCCAACATAGGTGCCAGTAAATGCCCTTCCATATGGTGAACTCCCACTGCTGGCTTATCCCATGCATAAGCTAAAGATCTTGCAACTGTCGAGCCGACGAGTAATGCCCCTACTAATCCAGGTCCTGCTGTATAGGCGATACCATCAATATCATCAGGAGTTAGATTGGCTTCCTCAAGTGCTGCTTTAATTAATGGTGCTGTTTTACGAATATGATCACGCGATGCTAATTCTGGCACCACGCCACCGTAATCCGCATGCATTGCAATTTGAGTGTATAATTGGTTAGCAATTAATCCTTTTTCTTCATCATAAATTGCAACACCTGTTTCATCACAAGAGGTTTCTATTCCTAAAATACGCATTTTTTTCCTGAATTTGTTTCTAATTTAGCCTAAAAAAGTGGCAGAGATTTTACCCTGTTTATATCAATTTAAAAAGTTTAGTTAAGGATTTTCCCCAAAAGATCAAAGTTTATTTTGCTTTTGAAGCAAAATTAGATTAAAATTGCGACCCTTATTTGACTATCAATTAGCAACGCACGTGCGTTCATTATTGATATACACATAAATTTTGCAAAATATCTATTATTGAGGTGATGGCATATGCCAGTAATTAAAGTACGTGAAAACGAATCTTTCGACGTTGCATTACGTCGCTTTAAACGTTCTTGCGAAAAAGCAGGAATCTTAGCAGAAGTTCGCAGCCGCGAATTCTACGAAAAACCAACTACTATTCGCAAACGTGAAAACGCAACTCGTAAAAAACGTCACGCAAAACGCGTTGCTCGTGAAAATGCACGTAACACACGTTTATACTAATTAAGTCGAATCTTTTACTTTTTTAGTAGACCGAGTTATACAGACCGTGATGCGTTCAGCGTCACGGTTTTGTTGTATAATAAAGACCTTTTTTGGCAAAATACCAATTCCATTTATTCTCTATCACTTATAAGCAGGCAAAACAATGGCGGGTAGCATTCCACGTGGATTTATTGACGATCTTTTAGCAAAAACAGATATTGTTGATGTCGTTAGTAGTCGAGTGAAATTAAAAAAAGCAGGACGTGAATACCATGCTTGTTGCCCATTTCATCACGAAAAAACACCATCCTTTACCGTCAGTCCTAAGAAACAATTCTATTATTGTTTCGGATGTCATGCGAAAGGTAACGCAATTACCTTTTTGATGGAATATGATCAACTCTCTTTCGTTGAAGCAATCGAAGAACTTGCGAGTCGACTTGGATTAGATGTTCCTTACGAACGCTCCTCAAACTTCGATCCGCAGAAACCTCAGCGTACACAGCAAGCCAAACGTGATCTTTACGATCTTATGCAACAGATCGCACTCTTTTATCAAGATCAATTGGCACAATCAGCACCGGCTCTCGACTATATTCACACCCGTGAGCTCTCTCCTGAGGTTATCTCAAAATACCTTATTGGATATGCTCCTGCAGGCTATACGGTTTTAGAAAATACCTTTAGATCACGCCCCGATTATCGTAAAGATTTATTAGATCTGGGCATGCTTGCCTCCAATGATCAGGGGAACCTTTACGATCGTTTTCGGGATCGCTTAACTTTCCCTATTCGTGATCGTCGTGGACGTGTTATTGCTTTTGGTGGACGTGTTCTAAATAATATAGATAAACCCAAATACCTTAACTCTCCTGAAACGGCTACTTACCATAAAGGGCGAGAACTGTATGGTTTATATGAAGTCTTACAAAATCGCAATGATATCCAACAACTTTTAATTGTCGAAGGTTATATGGATGTGGTGGCGCTTGCGCAATTTGGCGTAGATTACGCTGTTGCAAGCCTTGGCACAGCAACCACACCTGAGCAACTTCGTATTGCTTATCGACATACTGATAAAATTGTTTGCTGTTATGATGCGGATCGAGCCGGTCGAGATGCGGCATGGCGCGCACTAGAAAATGTTTTGCCATTTTTAGAAGACGGTCGCCAAATTAAATTTATTTTTCTACCTGATGGTGAAGATCCTGATACTTTCGTGCGTAAATATGGTAAAGAAAGTTTTGAGGCTTATATTGAAAATGCCCAAGGATTCAGTGATTTCTTCTTCAATCATTTAAAGCCGTTAATTGATTTTTCTAGTGAGGAAGGCAAAATCAAATTAGTGTCATTAAGTATGCCACTTATCGCTAAAATTCCTGGTGAAATGCTAAAAAACCATCTGATTACAACCTTACAAAGTTTAGTAGGTGTATGGGATCAGCAAGCATTAATGAAGCTCTATCAACAGCAAAAAGATGAAGAAGCATCCACGGATAAAAAAGTAACAAAACCGACCGAGCGCAAAATTACCCCAATCCGTGTGTTGATTAGCCTGTTATTACAAGAGCCCAACCTTGCTAATCTTAAAACAGCCGATGGTCAAGAAATTATCTTACCGGCTGTTGATGAAATTCAAGATACTGGTTTCGCATTATTTTCCCAGTTATTTCAACAATGTAAGGAACAGGTTGGAATAACTACTGGGCAGTTATTAGAAAACTGGCGTGAAAGTAAGTTCTTCAATGCCCTTGAAATTCTTGCAACTTGGGATCATCTTGTAGAAGATGAGAGTCTTTACGAAATAACGTTTATTGAAAATTTACGTGTTATCCAAAAACAATATTTGGAAAAGCGGATCGCAACGCTTATTGCGAAAGAACGATCTTCAGGTTTAGAAGATCAGGAAAGAGTGGAATTAGCCATGCTTATTCAGGGAAATCACTTATAAAATAATAGTTAATCTTTTTCAACAGTGGTACACTCCTCCAGTTTTGTGCATTCACTGTAACATTCTTCTTTTTTGAGGCAAATTTTATATGGAACAAACCCAACAATCTCAATTAAAACTTTTAATTGCGCAAGGTAAAGAACAAGGTTATTTGACCTATGCAGAAGTAAACGATCACTTACCAAGTGAGCTTCTCGATGCAGATCAAATTGAAGATATTATCCAAATGATTAATGACATGGGTATCCAAGTGCTAGAAGCTGCACCGGATGCTGATGATCTTATCTTAAACGAAAATGTGTCTAATAACGCAGATGATGATGCAGTAGAAGAAGCAACTCAAGTCCTTTCTACCGTTGAGGCTGAACTTGGTCGTACGACTGACCCAGTACGTATGTATATGCGTGAAATGGGGAGCGTAGATCTTTTAACGCGTGATGGTGAAATTAGTATCGCTAAACGTATTGAAGAAGGGATTGTAGAAGTTCAAAGCGCAATTGCAGCCTATCCAACTGCCCTACTTCCATTCCTTGCACAATATGATTTAGTGGAAGAAGGTGGCATGCGTCTAGCCGATCTCGTTACTGGCTTTGTTGATTTAAATGCTGAAATTGAAGCAGAAGCACAAGGTGCAGATGAAGACGATTTACCGATCGATGAAGATGATGAAATCGTTCCAACCAATTCACATAAAAAATCTATCGCTGATGACGATGATAATGATGATGACGATGATAGCGATGATGATGATGCAGACAACGATGATGCTGATGAAAATAGCGATAACAGCATTGATCCAGAATTTGCACGCGAAAAATTTACAGAATTAAAAGTGCAATGTGATAAAACCATCAAAGCCATCGAAAAACATGGTCGTACCCGCAAAGCGGCGAAGGATCAAATTCAAGCATTATCCGAAATTTTCATTCAATTCCGCCTTGTACCAAAACAATTCGACCGCCTCATCGAAGAAATGCGTGCAATGGCAAAACGTGTTCGCCAAGAAGAACGCCAAATTCGTACTCTTGCGGTTGAACGAGCAAAAATGCCAAAAGATGACTTTGCAGAACGCTTTAAAAATAAAGGCAGCAATGCAGCTTGGTTAGATAAAGCATTAAAAGTGAAAAAAACTTGGGCGGAAAAACTTGCTCGCTATGAAGATGAAATTCGCCAGCATATTGATAATTTAGCAAAAATTGAAGAAGAAACTGGCTTAAGTTTAGAACAGCTTCACGAAATCTGCGATAAAGTATCTCAAGGTGAATTAAAAGCACGTCGTGCGAAAAAAGACATGGTAGAAGCTAACTTACGTTTGGTTATCTCTATTGCGAAAAAATACACTAACCGTGGTTTACAATTCCTAGATCTTATCCAAGAAGGTAATATCGGTTTGATGAAAGCCGTAGATAAATTTGAATACCGCCGTGGTTATAAATTCTCTACGTATGCGACTTGGTGGATCCGCCAAGCGATTACACGTTCAATTGCGGATCAAGCACGTACTATCCGTATTCCAGTGCATATGATTGAAACGATTAATAAACTTAACCGTATCTCTCGTCAATGCTTACAAGAAATGGGACGTGAAGCAACGCCAGAAGAATTGGCAGAACGTATGGGTATTCCAGAAGAAAAAATCCGTAAAGTGCTTAAAATTGCCAAAGAACCTATTTCTATGGAAACCCCAATCGGTGATGATGACGATTCACATTTAGGGGACTTCATTGAAGATACGAATCTTGCATTACCGTTGGATTCTGCAACAGCACAAAGCCTTAAAATGGCAACTAATGAAGTGCTTGAGGGTCTTACCCCACGTGAAGCAAAAGTATTACGTATGCGTTTCGGTATTGATATGAATACTGACCATACATTAGAAGAAGTCGGTAAACAATTTGACGTTACTCGTGAACGTATCCGTCAGATTGAAGCAAAAGCATTACGTAAATTACGTCATCCAAGTCGTAGTGAAACATTACGTAGCTTCTTAGACGAATAATTTCCATAAATTAAAAAACCTCTCAGTTGAGAGGTTTTTTTACGCCCCAATTTTCGGAAAATTTTTTACTTTATTGCCGTTAAATATTTATCCCATTCAAAATATTTGCCTGGATCTATTTTACGCCCTGGTGAAATATGACAATGTCCCACAATACGGTCTTTTGTAATTTTCGGATAAGCTTGCATAATTGATTTCGTTAATGCAATGAGGGTGTCGTACTGGGCTTGTGTAAAAGGTTGATTATCACTCCCCTCCAACTCAATCCCTATCGCAAAGTCATTACATTTTTCACGCCCTTGGAAAGAAGATAATCCTGCATGCCAAGCACGATCATTTAAATTAACGTACTGCGTCACATTTCCTTCACGATTAATCAAACAATGAGAAGAAACGCGTAAATCCGCAATCTCTTTAAAATAGGGATGAGCATTAGGATCAAGTTTTCCCTGAAAAAAATCATCAATAAAATGCTGACCAAATTCTTCAGGAGGCAAACTAATATAGTGGATAACAAGTAGTGAAATATCATTAATATCTGGACGCTTGTCAAAGTGTGGCGATGGACATTCCTTAACTGATGAAACATTGCCATGACTGATTTTAAATGTTTCTAAACCCACTGAATTCTGCTGTTTTTGAGACATAATTTTTCCTTTCTGTGAACCGGATCGCAAAAAATAGAGAGAGGTTTATCCTCCCTTGCCATCCCCTTTCATAATAGCACCATCTTTGTTAAATATTTGGAGCCTATTATGATTATTTCTCAAAAATTATATCGAGGGTTTACCCTGATTGAACTCATGATTGTCATCGCGATCGTAGCCATTTTAGCGACGATTGCCATTCCTTCCTACCAAAACTATACAAAAAAAGCAGCGGTAACTGAGCTTATTCAAGCCTCTGCCCCTTATAAATCAGCAGTTGAGCTTTGTTTGTTACAAACCGAAGATGCGAGTTTGTGTAATGCCGGAGAAAATGGTATCCCTGCTAACATTAGCAATCAGGGGCGTATTCAATCTCTTACTGTCAAAGCGGGTGTCATTTCAGTAATAGGTCAAAATAATTTGAAAGGCGTGGAATATCACCTAACCCCACCATCTGGTGATCAAACTCAATGGAGTATTAGCTGCTCTGATAAGTCCTTATTCCCAGCAGCATTTTGTCAAGCCCAATAGAGGTCTGATATGACATTAAACATTTCTACACCACCTTGTGTCTTTGATATCAATGGTAACCAATTTCAACTGTCTACCGAAAGGTGGCAGTTGAACAAAACTCAACATCCTATTTTATGTCGTTATCTTGCAGTTCCTCTTATAGAAGATGCAAATACACTTTGGCTTGGTATAGAAAGTTTAGAAAATTTACAAGCGGTGGAAATCTTTTCTTTCCTTACAGCTAAAACTATTGAACCCGTTGAATTAACACATGCACAACTAAAATATCTCTTACAGCAACTGCAAACTCCGCAAGATGAGTTCTCGGTCGATACCTTTTACGAGCCAATTTCATACACGAGTACATCGCCTAACTACAAAGTAGAGGAAGAACAAACAGATGGAATTATTTTATGGCTGAATCAATGTTTCGAGGATGCATTAAAACAGCGTGCCTCTGATATTCACTTTGACCCACAGGCAGATTATTTATTTGTTTACTTTCGGATTGATGGCACACTAATACTTTACAAAAAAATGCCACTCAATACGATGCAACGTATCCTGTCACGTTTAAAACTGCTCGCAAAATTAGATATTAGTGAAACACGCTTACCTCAAGACGGGCATTTCCAATTTAAGACCCCTCTAGCCGATTATCTCGAATTCCGGCTTTCGTCACTACCTACACAATTTGGTGAAAAAATCGTGTTACGTTTACAACACAATACGCCTATTTTTACCAACTTTACGGACCTAGGGATGACTGAAGCACAATGTTCGCTTTTTGAATGGGCATTAAATCAACCGCAAGGGCTTATCTTAGTCACAGGACCTACTGGAAGCGGAAAAAGTATCTCGCTTTACAGTGCACTTTCGCAACTTAATAATGGCGAAAAAAATATTCTCACTGCTGAAGATCCTATTGAAATTATTTTACCTGGTATCACACAATGCCAAATTAATCCTGCTATTCAACTCTCTTTTGCGCGCTTACTTCGCACTTTTCTTAGGCAAGATCCAGATATTATTATGCTAGGGGAAATTCGAGATGAAGAAAGTGCAAAAATTGCATTGCATGCAGCCCAAACGGGACATCTTGTTTTATCAACACTCCATACAAACGATGCTCCCGCAGCAATTGCACGCTTAAAACAACTCGGTATCTCAAACTATGAATTGGAAAATGCACTCTTATTAGTCATTGCTCAACGCTTAGTCAGAAAAATATGTCCTGTTTGCCAAAAATCACCAAATAAAATACAAAATTGTGAATGCCACAATGGATACAAAGGTCGAATAGGTATTTTTCAGTTTTTACATATATTTTCTAAAGATAATCAACAAACTTTCCAGCTAGATATCCCACATCTACGGGATAGTGGCTTTTTAAAGGTAAAAGAGGGTATCACCGATATAGCGGAAATTTATCGTGTTTTAGGAAAAGATTATGAAGAGTAAAGTGCATTGGTATAGTTTTCGTTGGCAAGGTATTAATACTTTCCAAGAAAAAGAACGTGGAGAAATTATTGCGCCCAATATAACAGTTGCTCAGAAACAGCTTTTACAAAAGGGATTAAAGCATCTGACCATTCAAAGAAACTGGCAATTCAATACCTCCCCAAGTCAGCAATTAATTTATCAATTTTTTGCTCAGCTTGCTGTACTTCTAAATGCTAATATTCCTATTAAAACAGCACTACAAATTACATTACAGGATTGTACTAATATCGGGCTCTACTGTTGGGTTTCAGCTCTCATCCACCACCTAAATCAAGGATACTCCCTCTCTTATGCACTGGAAAAAGAAAACAAATATTTAACTTTTCAAGAATTATCATTAATCAAAGTGGGCGAGAAGACAGGTGATGTTCCCTATCTATGCAATAAAATTGCCGAAAATCAAAAACAAAGATTAAATATTCAACGTAAAATCCAAAAAATCATGATTTATCCTAGTTTAGTGTTAGGTATTTCCTGCGTATTAACGTTGTTACTTTTAATTTTTATCGTTCCCCAATTTGCGCAAATGTATGGTGAACGCCAACAAGAATTGCCTTTTTTTACACAATTTCTTTTACACATTTCCCAACTTATTCGTGAAACAGGCATATATTGGAGCGTTTTTTTAATTACCATTATTGCCTCAATAAAATATTTGTTTCCTCACTTATTCAGCTGGGTACGTCAAAAATTACGTTATCACCTTCCATTTTTTAGGCATTTTAATCAACTAAATCGCCAATATTATCTCTCTCAAAATTTAAGTCTTATGCTCAAAGCTGGTGTTCCATTGACTGAAGCGCTCCGCTGCTTCTTATCCCCTAAGCATTCCCTTCTACCAGATCCAGTGCTTCAAAATAGTATTGAAAAAACATGTCGTGCATTAATGCAAGGATATTCCTTTTCCTTATCGCTCAGCAGTCATCTATTTTCTTCACAGGCTAAAAATATGATCTTTTTGGGTGAAAAGACTGGTGCTTTACCCCTAATGTTAGAAAAAATTTCACACAATACACAAGAAAAATTAGATCACGAAATTGCCCTTATATCTCAGTTAATTGAGCCTATCATGATGGTAGTCATTGGGATGTTAATTGGCGCAATTATGTTAGGGCTCTATCTTCCTATCTTCAATATGGGTTCACTAATACAAGGATAAATCATGTGGCTATCTATTATCATATTGAGTTTATTCAGCGCTATTTTAGGTTACGTTGCTTATGCTTATTTAAATTTTTATCCCCATATCATCGCAAAACAGATTTGGACCAACTTTATTACCTTATATCCTCACACTCTTCCTAAGAATGCGACGCCAACATCCTTTTACTTACCCCAATATTTCTCACCATCTAAGATTTTTTGTGTTATTAGCTTCGCCGTTATTTCATTTTTAATATCTTGGCTTAGCCAAAATAATTACCAAAGTATTATGCTACTCGTATGGCTTAATGCATATTTTGGATTACTTTGGTTGCTGTGCCTTTTTGATTTACGCTATCGCCTTATCCCTATTGAGCTCTGTTATTTACTTTTTATTTTAAGTATCAGTGCCGTGATATATCATCTTCTAGATAGAGATATTATCGTAAGCCTTTATCATGCATTTCTAGGATTTATTACGTTTTATATCATTTCACTGATAGCAAAATATATTTATCAAAAGGAAGCGTTAGGTATGGGAGATTGTTGGTTAATGTTGGGACTATGCAGTCTACTTTCTTTGATACAAATCCCGTGGCTTATTCTTATTGCTTGCCTTCTCGGAATAATCTGCGCCTTAATTGCTCGATATTTAGGGAAGCACCTTACTCAAATTCCTTTTGTTCCTTTTCTCGCATTAGGTCAAACTTTTCTGTTACTAGAAAGCGTTTTATACTAGCGCAATAGAACAAACAAAAGGATATTAAAATGAGCTATGTTGTAGGTTTAACGGGTGGAATTGGAAGTGGTAAAAGTACCATTGCTTACTTATTTGCAGCCCTCGGCGTTCCTATTGTAGATGCTGATATTGTTGCTCGGGAAGTAGTGGCTATTGGTATGCCTGCTTTAAAAGTAATTGCTGAGCATTTTGGTAATGAAATTTTACTCCCCACTGGTGCCCTTAACCGGTCATTACTACGTCAAAAAATTTTTGAAAATCCGCATGAAAAAGCATGGTTAAATGAATTGCTTCACCCTATTATTCGCCAAGAATGCGTAGCTCAACTCGCTGCTGTAAAAGCACCGTATGTTTTATTTGTGGTTCCACTACTTATTGAAAATGGACTTGATTCGTTATGCCAATCACTCCTTGTGGTGGACGTTTCTGAGGAAACACAACTCACTCGCACCTGCCAACGTGATCACCAATCAGAACAGCTCATTAAGAAAATAATCGCTTCACAAATAACACGCGAAGAACGTTTAAAATGGGCAACTGAAATTATCGAAAATAATATCGATCTTGATGAAAATTTTTGTCACCTTGCCAAAGAAGTATTGGGACTGCACCATTTATACCTGTCAAAATCAAATAGCGAATAAAGTCATTATTTATCCCAAATTTTTATAAAAATTTATTGATAATCATATTGTTATTGAGATAAATTTTTTTAATTACACTATTAAACTATCTTTACCTGAAGTAATTATATTCTTCAAAATATTCCATTTTTTATGTGACTACTATCACAAAAAAAATACAACATGATTGTCGTGAAGTATTCTTTCTCTTATGCTTACCACAATTAGAGTAAAACTTAAGATGAAGGGTATAAAAATGAAACGTACAGATCAATTACAACAAGCAAAAACAGATAAAGTATGGGATGTCGTTATTATTGGTGGTGGAGCAAGTGGCTTAGGAATCGCTGTTGACGCAGCAAACCGTGGCTACTCTACACTTCTACTAGAACGTGTTGACTTCTCTAAGGGTACATCTAGCCGAAGTACAAAGCTCGTACATGGTGGTGTACGCTACCTTGCACAAGGTGACGTGAAATTAGTGCGTGAAGCACTCCGCGAACGTGGTCGCCTGGCAAAAAATGCACCTCATCTTTTTAAAAGTGAATCCTTTATTATTCCTGGCGAGAAATGGTGGACCGCTTATTACTACACGCTTGGTTTAAGTATTTATGATGCATTAGCTGGAAAATTAAGTATTGGTCGTACAAAATATTTAAATCAACGCCAAGCCAATGAAGAACTATGTGGCGTAAAACCAGAAAAATTAAATAATGCAGTTTGCTATTACGATGGTCAATTTGATGATTCTCGTCTTGCTATTAATCTTGCACAAACCGCAATTGAACAAGGTGCAACCGTGGTAAATTACTGTGGTGTTATCGGACTTGATAAAAATGCACAAGGTAAAGTATGCGGCGTTAAAGTAAAAGACATGGTGAGCGGCGAAGAATTTGATGTCAAAGCAAAATGTGTTATCAATGCAACTGGTGTATTTACTAATGAAATCAATAAAATGGATAATCCTAATGCTGGCGATACTCTCGTTCCAAGCCAAGGTATCCACCTCGTGATTGATCGTAAATTCTTACCAGGTACCTCTGCTTTAATGGTACCAAAAACCTCTGATGGACGTGTTCTCTTCGCCGTACCTTGGCATGATAAATTGGTTGTCGGTACGACAGATACTCTTGTAAAAGAAGCGGAATATGAACCAAAACCACTCGAACAAGAAGTAGATTTCATCTTAAAAACAGCAAAAGATTATTTAGTAGAAGCCCCAACGCGTGAAGATGTTCGTTGCGTATATGTTGGTTTACGCCCACTCGCCGCGCCAAAAGACAGCAGTCAATCAACCAAAGAAGTATCACGTAGCCACAAAGTTGAAGTTAACGCATCTGGCCTAGTAGATATTATTGGTGGTAAATGGACAACCTATCGTCAAATGGCAGAAGACACATTAGATGCTGCGATCAGTGCAGGTCTACTTCCACCAAAACCTTGCCATACTGAAAATCTCCATATCCACGGTTATGCACCAGCAGATTGGAGTACATATCTTGGTTTCTACGGTAGCGATCGCCAATATATCGAAGCGATTGCCAAAGAAAATCCTGAATATGCAGAAAAAATTCATCCTGATTACCCATTCTTTATGGCTGAAGTTATCTGGGCTATCCGTGAAGAAATGGCACTTTCTGTTGAAGATGTATTAGCGCGTCGCGCTCGTCTTTTATTCTTAGATGCGCGTGTAGCCAGTGATTCAGCTGAAAAAGTGGCACGCGTTATGGCAAAAGAATTAGGTAAAGATGATGCTTGGGTCGCAGAGCAAACTCAACAATTCCAAGATTTAGCAAAACAATATTATTTCTAAAAAATCACGCTCCAATTTTCGTCATTTTTTTCAAAAATTGGGGCACCTTAACCATTTTAACGAGGTCATTATGCTTAAATTCTTATCCCCCGCTCCACATATTGAGCGTTTACCAAAAGAAAAGATTGATCCTACGTATCGTCGCTTGCGTTGGCAGGTCTTTATGGGAATTTTCTTTGGCTATGCTGCTTACTATTTTGTCCGTAAAAATTTTGCTCTTGCAATGCCAGGGATGATTGAAACAGGAATGTACACTAAGGCGGATTTAGGGTATGCCTTAGCATTCGTATCCATTGCATATGGGATTTCTAAGTTCATCATGGGTTCCGTATCTGACCGTTCTAACTCCCGTGCATTTATCAGTTTAGGGCTATTCCTTTCTGGTGCGACCATGGTCGCAATGGGGCTTTTCCCATTCGCCACTAGTTCTATTTATATCATTTCCATTTTACTTTTCTTAAATGGTTGGTTCCAAGGTATGGGGTGGCCTCCTTGTGGTCGTACAATGGTCCACTGGTGGTCTAAAAAAGAACGTGGCACTATCGTATCTATTTGGAACACTGCGCATAATTTAGGTGGTGCAGTGCCTGCATTACTTCTTATGCTTGCAACCAGTATCTATGCATATAGCCATCAACTTCCATCAATTAATGATGTACCGCAACGTGCTATTTGGCAAGAAGCTTTATATTATCCGGGTATTGCAGCGATTATTGCCTCATTCATTGCCTTCTTTATTATGCGTGATACACCGCAATCATGCGGATTACCTTCAATAGAAGAATATAAAAATGACTATCCAGATGATTATGATGCAGAAAAATCTGAAAAAGAATTACCTGCTAAAGAAATTTTTGTGAAATACGTATTTAAAAATAAACTTCTTTGGTACATCGCAATCGCAAATGTGTTTGTATATTTGATTCGTTACGGTGTATTAGACTGGGCACCGACCTATCTTAAAGAAGTCCGCCACTTCAATATTGATAAATCATCTACTGCATACGCACTTTATGAAATCGCAGCTATTCCAGGCACACTCTTCTGTGGGTGGGTATCTGACTACGTATTTAAATCAAAACGTGGGCTAACTGGTTTCATCTTTATGATTGCCACTACCATTGCTCTTTGGGTCTACTGGAAAACACCATCTCAAGATATGGCAATGACAATGATGGTTATTGTTGGTTTTCTTATCTATGGTCCAGTAATGCTTATCGGCTTGCATGCCCTTGAACTTGCACCGAAAAAAGCAGCAGGCACAGCAGCGGGCTTCACTGGTTTATTTGGCTACCTTGGTGGATCAGTTGCAGCAAGTGCAATTATTGGTTGGGCAGCGACCCGTTATGGTTGGGACAGTGGCTTCCATATCATGATTGCGGGTTCAATCATTGCTTGTCTACTCCTTCTTCTTACTATGTTGCAAGAAGAAAAACACCATAAGGAAATGGCAAAACATAATTAATCACCATAAAGGCAAGTTCTTGAGAGCTTGCCTTTTTTATGCACAAAATGAGGTAACTTTTATGGGTATGAAAATTAAAATGCTAGGGTTAACTAGCCTATTACTTACAACAGCATTTTCAACCAACGCCTTCGCACAATCGGCTGACGGCAAAATTATTATCGCTCATCGCGGAGGAACCGGTTATTTACCGGAACATACCTTGGAAGCTAAAGCATTAGCAATTGGGCAAAAATCAGATTACGTGGAACAGGATCTCGCCATGACAAAAGATAATTATCTCATTGTTATCCATGATCCTTATCTTGACGGTATTACCAATGTTGCAGAAATTTATCCCGATAGAAAACGTGATGGACACTATTATGTCATGGATTTCACGTTAGATGAGATACAAAATTTAAAAATGACGGAAACATTCAAAACCGTCGATGGAAAACAAGAGCTGGTCTATCCTGATCGTTTCCCTTTATGGCGCCCTTCTTTCAAAATTCACACCTTTGAAACTGAGTTACAATTCATTCAAGGTTTAGAAAAAACGTTAGGTCATAAAATTGGTATCTATCCAGAAATCAAAGCACCGTGGCTACATCATAAAGCGGGCAAAGATATCGCACTCGCTACGCTAAAAATGCTAAAAAAATATGGTTATACCAAAAAAACAGATAAAATTTATCTGCAAACCTTTGATTATAATGAATTAAAACGAATTAAAACCCAGCTTATGCCACAACTTAATATGGACTTAAAATTGGTTCAATTAATTGCATACAACGATTGGCATGAAACGGAAGAAAAAAATGCTAAAGGGCAATGGGTAAATTATGACTACAACTGGATGTTTAAACCAGGAGCATTAAAAGAGATCAGCAAATATGCTGACGGAATTGGACCGGGCTGGTACATGCTTATTGATGAAAAGATATCAAAATCAGGAAAAGTAAACTTTACACCACTTGTAAAAGAAATTGCGCACTACGCTAATTTACAAGTACATCCTTATACCGTACGTAAAGATGCATTACCGCCATTCTTTAAAAATGTAGATGAAATGTATAGTGCGTTATTTAAAGCTGGCGCAACCGGTGTCTTCACAGACTTCCCAGACACAGGCGTTAATTTCTTGTTAGAACAAGATAAGGGAAAACCAGTATCAAGTAATAACACAAAACAATAGTTAATTCTTTATTATCCAGTACACATTCGCAAATTTTATCAAGGAAACATTTATGTCTGAAAAAAAATACATTATTGCACTTGACCAAGGTACGACGAGTTCTCGCGCATTATTACTCGATCATAACGCTAAAGTAATTGCAGTCGCACAACGCGAATTTACTCAAATTTATCCCAAAGCTGGTTGGGTAGAACATGACCCTATGGAAATTTGGGCTAGCCAAAGTTCTGTTCTCCATGAAGTCGTTGCCAAAGCAGATATCCGCCCAGATACGATCGCGGGAATTGGTATTACAAATCAACGCGAAACCACTATTGTTTGGGAAAAAGAAACTGGAAAGCCTGTCTATAATGCGATTGTATGGCAATGTCGCCGTACTGCCCCCATCACGGATCAACTCAAAGCTGATGGGCATGAAGAATATATTCGTCAAACAACTGGGTTAGTTGTCGATCCCTATTTTTCTGGCTCAAAAATTAAATGGATTCTTGATAATGTTGAAGGTGCTCGAGAAAAAGCAGAACGTGGTGAATTACTTTTTGGTACGGTAGACACATGGTTAGTATGGAAATTAACTCAAGGTCGCGTTCATGTTACAGACTATACGAATGCTTCCCGCACCATGTTATTCAATATCCATACAAAAAAATGGGATACTAAAATGCTAGAACTATTGGGCATTCCACGTTCTATGCTCCCAGAAGTAAAAAATTCTTCTGAAATTTATGGTCAAACAAACATTGGGGGTATGGGAGGCGTGCGTATCCCTGTTGCGGGGATAGCAGGGGATCAGCAAGCTGCGCTTTACGGACATCTCTGTGTTCGTCCAGGACAAGCGAAAAATACCTACGGTACTGGATGTTTTATGCTCATGCATACTGGTAATACGGCTGTCCAATCTCGCAATGGGCTGTTAACCACTATTGCTTGCGATGCTAAAGGTGGTCCAGCCTACGCGTTAGAAGGTTCTATTTTTATGGCAGGTGCCGCTATTCAATGGTTACGCGATGAATTAAAAATTATTCATGACTCCCAAGATAGTGAATATTTTGCTCAAAAAGTACCTGATTGTAATGGGGTGTACGTAGTACCAGCGTTTACGGGCTTAGGTGCCCCTTATTGGGATCCATATGCCCGTGGCTCTATTCTGGGACTTTCGCGTGGGGCAAACCGTAATCACATTGTCCGTGCAACTTTGGAGTCAATCGCCTACCAAACTCGTGATGTATTAGAAGCTATGCAGTCTGATAGTGGCGCAAAATTAAAGAGTTTACGTGTAGATGGAGGTGCAACAGCCAACAACTTTTTGATGCAGTTCCAAGCTGATATTTTAAATACTATTGTTGAACGCCCAGTTGTTAAGGAAGTCACAGCACTAGGGGCTGCTTATTTGGCAGGTCTCGCAACAGGTTTTTGGAAAAATTTAGAAGAATTGCAAGATACCGCCATCATTGAACAAAGTTTTATGCCTGATCAAAACGAAGAAAAACGTACCCGCCGTTATAAAGGCTGGAAAAAAGCGGTGAAACGCGCGGAACATTGGATTGATGATGATGAATAATCAATAATAAGTATGTTAAAATTAAAAGGCGATGAAAAATCGCCTTTTTTTATTTTAGTTAAGGAAAGCGTTTAAAGAATTTTCTATAAATATTGGAGAACAATATGCTAATTCAAAAAACAGATTTGCCATTAGTTGCAATGGACTTTATGAATGAAGTACATTTAGAAGACGTTGATATGCTAAATACACTCAATAATAAACTCATCACCTATGAAGCAGAACCAAGCCCAGAAGGGAAAGAAGATATCTGCGACTATTGTGAAAAGTGGTACCAACACACTATTTCACATTTTAATGGTGAAGAAGTTGAGATGCAGCGTACCCAATTTCCTCCTTATTTTGTTCATAAAAATGAGCATGATAACTTCTTAGCAGTTCTACGTGCAGAAATTGATAATTTTAATAAAAATGCCAATCCTATCGCTTTACAAAAATTTATTGCGCTTGAAGTCGTTCCCTGGTTTATCCAGCATATTCGTACAATGGATACCGTAACGGCGATGTTCCTTAAAAATGGGGTTAGTCCTTGCTGCGGAAATCATTAATTTATTGTTTACATTAAAAAAACTAGCCTTTCTTATCCAAAGAAAGACTAGTTTTTTATTCCCTAAAGTTGCAAAATAGACACATCTGATAACTGATAACACGGGGAGAAAAATGGAAAAAATCTTGTTTGCCCATCGTGGAATGTCAAGTATTGCACCTGAAAACACATTATCCGCATTTACGCGTTGCAAAGGATACGGCGTAAAATGGTTTGAATGTGATTTAGATATTCTAAAAGATGGCACAGTTGTAATTAGCCACGATAATGAGCTAGATCGTTGTACAAATCAAAGTGGAACACTTTCACAATTAACGGCAGATGATCTACTCTCAATTGATGCGGGAAGTTGGTTTAGTGATAATTTTATTGGCGAACCGCTGCCTACATTAGAGAGCGTTATTGATCTCATTAACCGTTTAGAATTAAACGTAAATTTCGAACTCAAATCTTATTCCTCAAACCCACAAGCCGCTACCCTACTCATTGATAATTTTCTTGAAGCTATCAAAAAATTAGACCCCAATCGCGACATTATTATTTCTAGTTTTGATCCAAATATGTTGATGTTACTAAAGGAAAAATGTCCTGGTTTACCTGTCGCCTGTTTATTTGACTCAAACACTATTCACGACGATTGGCTAACAATCATGAAAAATTGTCAAGCTCGCTATATCCATCCACAAAATGAAGGACTAACCAAGGAGATGGTCAATGAATTTATAAAATATGGATATAAAATTAACGTATGGACGGTAAACGATTTAGCACGAGCTAATCAGCTATTTAACTGGGGGGTAACTGGAATTTTTACAGATATTGCTCAAGATTTTCCTGAACGCTATAAACGTTAAAATAAAAAAGGGAAACGCTTGTTTCCCTTATAATTTAGTTATACAGACTATTAATCTGCATTGATAATGATCTTAATTGCATTTTCTTTACTTGCATTCAAGAAAACATCATATGCTTGACGAATTTGGTCAAGATCAAAATGGTGCGTAATTAATTTACCTACTGGTAATTTATTTGTTGCTACCGCACGCATTAGCATTGGTGTTGTATTGGTATTTACAAGACCAGTGGTGATAGTTAAATTCTTAATCCAAAGATCTTGGATTTGGAATTCTACTGGTTTACCGTGAACACCCACGTTAGCAATATGACCACCTGGTTTAACGATTTCTTGGCTAATATTCCAAGTTGCTGGAATACCCACCGCTTCAATCGCAACATCCACACCATCTGGTCCCACAATTTCTGCAATTTTTTGCTTAATGTCGCCAGTTGGAGTCACCGCATGAGTTGCGCCTAACTCTTTTGCAAGTTTAAGACGATTTTCATCTAAATCTACCATAATAATAATTGATGGAGAATAGAATTGCGCTGTTAACAATGCTGCTAAGCCAACCGGACCCGCACCAATAATGGCGATAGCATCACCTGGTTTAACATTACCGTATTGAACGCCAATTTCGTGTCCAGTCGGTAAAATATCACTAAGCATTACGGCTACTTCATCATCAATTTCATTTGGAATTTTAAATAAGCTATTATCTGCATGTGGGACACGAACATATTCAGCTTGTGTACCATCAATCATGTGACCTAAAATCCAACCTCCGTCACGGCAGTGAGCATAAAGTTGTTTTTTACAGTAGTCACAACTACCACAAGCAGTGATACAAGAGATGATAACTTTATCACCTTTTTTGAATTGTGAAACGCTACTACCAACTTCTTCAACAATCCCTACCCCTTCGTGACCTAGAATAATACCGTCACGCATGTAGAGATTTTTACCTTTGTAGATACCAAGATCGGTACCACAAATGGTCGTTTTAGTGATGCGAACAATCACATCTGTTGGTTTTTCAATGACAGGTTTTTGCACTTCCTCAAGTGCGATATTATGATCACCGTGATACACGAGTGCTTTCATAATGGTCTCCTTAATGTGTATAAACTTAATCCAAACTGGGTAAGAATATATCAATCCAGCATTCATTTTTCAAATGATTTTGATGTCATAACAAGCATAATTTGATGGTTTTTTATGTTAACCCAATGAATTTTTATATATTTCCGAGTATTATATTTATCTAATTTTTTTCAAAGAGAAGAAACATGACAACTGATATTCTCATCGTAAAATGTCCACAATGTAAAAAAGACGTAGAATGGACAAGTGAAAATATTTATCGCCCATTTTGCAGTAAACGCTGCCAACTTATTGATCTTGGAGAGTGGGCTGATGAAGAAAAAGCTATTCCTGGTGAAGAGGCCTTTCTTACAATGCCTGACGAAGAGCATTGGTAAAATAAAAGCTCGCCAAAGCGAGCTTTTTCTCTACCACTATTTGATTTATTCTACGAATTAGAATTTATAGTTCACATTTAAGCCGTAAAGCATTGCACTTGCGGTAACATCGAAGTGCGCAGCTTGGATTGGATCTTTCGATTCCTCAGTGAAATGTGATTTTTTACCGTGTAGGTAAGCTGTACCAAAGTCAATTGAAAGATCTGAGGTTGGGCGATAAGTCAACCCTGCGGTATACCAGTAACGTTTTGTATCTGGGATAGAAATGGTGTAATGATGTCCCATTGCGCTTGTTTCATAAGAGAAACCAGTACGTACTGTCCATTGATCGTTTAGATCGTATGAAGTACCAATCGCATAACGCCAGCTATCTTTGAAGCCTTCTTGTTTAGTAAACAAAGTTCCCCCCGTTGCTTTGCGGGTTGCATGCAACGTATCGAAACGGCTCCAGTTCGTCCATTTTGCGCTATAGCCAATTGCCCAACGATCAGTTAGACGATCATAACCTGCAATTTCCACGTAGTCTGGTAAAACAATTTTCAAACGACCATCAATTTCTTTACCGTTTGTTGGGATAATGCCTTGTTTTGCAAGTTGCTGATTAATCATGCTATTTAATGCAGGATCAGAAGTTAAATCAGATAAATCATTCGTAAATTTACCTTTAAAATGCACTTCAATAGGTGAGTGGTATGCAATACCAATGCGATTGTTTTCATTAAAGTTATATGTGATACCTGCATTCACACCAAAGCTAACATTGTCCCCTTTTAGTTTTACAAGGGTTGAGTTCGGTTGAAGATTATTAATTCGTTTCGCCACTTGATTTGCAATTTGTTGCAATTGTTTCGGATCGTTTAACGCATTAGCAATCGTACTGGCATCCATAGGACTTATTACGCCGTCTTTTACAGCCTTAGTCACAAGACCAGCCATTTTTTGTTTAGCAACTTCTGGATTTTTTTGGAATTCAGCGATGCCATTAGCCAACATTTGTTTTGCCGCTGGTGCTAAGTACCCCATATTACGGCGAATTTCAGCACGGGTATATACTACGTTCGCGCCTAAACCAAAGCTCCAATTATCATAACGATACGCCGCACTAAAGTTAGTATTCACGGCTGCGATATGGGTATGACCACCAAGGTAACCCGCCATAAAATTATCATTGTAATCAGTGGTTAAACCATAGTTAAGGTTCATTCCCGCACCAATTGCAAAATGATCATTAATCGGCATTACGCCATAAAATTGTGGTACAAATTGCGCAGGTGCAATATTGTGATCACTAACTTTAGTTCCTGTTGCAAGGATTTTTCCGTTTACATCAAGATTCGGAACAAACACAATCCCCCCCGCACTGATTTCAGCGCGTTTAAATTGTGTCATTAATGCTGGGTTAGTTGCGACAACAGACGCATTATCTGCGGTGGCAGCTTCGCCCGCAAAAGCACGTCCTAAACCAGATACAGAAGTTTCAGAGAGTTGGAAAGCAGATGCTGATGCAACGCTTGAAATAGAAAGCACGACTGCCGCAAGTGCTGTCTTTTGAAAAACATTCAAAAGGTTTTTAGAGTTTTTTTGTTTCATATATAATCCAATCCACTACGGGTAAAATAATCGGGTTGGAATATACGGAAAATATTTTTTATACACAATGAAAGCTGGTTATTTCAAAAACACATCCGACCAGTTATCGCCATTTTTATTGATTTTTTCTGCAATATTTTAGCTAAAAATAATTGCGTAATGTTGTTATTAACGCCATGATTTTCGGAGAAATTTATGTTTTTTGATACCCACACCCATCTTGATTATTTAACGCAGCGTACTGCGTTGCCGCTCGCACAAATTGTTGAGATGGCTAAGCAAGCAAATGTGGAGAAAATGCTACTAACCGCCGTGAACGTACAACAATTTACAGAATTTCCGCAAATTACTGCTCCATTCCACCAACAAGTTCCCTTTGGCTTAGGGCTACATCCCTTATTTATTGAACAACACCAACCTGAGGATTTATTAACGCTTGAACGTGCACTCGCCCAGCGTGCGCCAAATTGCTGTGCAATCGCAGAAATTGGATTGGAACGCGGAATTGAATCGCTTATTACCCCTCTACTTTGGCAAAAACAACTCTCTTTTTTACATGCCCAACTGGAATTAGCACAGCAATTTAAATTACCCGTCAGCCTACATAGTCGCAAAAGTCACGCCGAACTTTTAGCTATTTTAAAGAAAAATTCTCCCGATTTTCGGGGCGTGATTCATGGTTTTTCAGGAAGTTATGAACAAGCTAAACAATTCGTAGATTTAGGATATTTTATTGGCGTTGGCGGCGTAATCACTTATCCAAGGGCCAATAAAACCCGTCAAGCCATTGCAAAACTGCCTACAGACTGCTTGCTTTTAGAAACCGATAGCCCAGATATGCCATTACTTGGACAGCAAGGTACTGCGAATATGCCTAGTAATATTCCATTAATTTTTAATACATTATGTGAATTAAAAGCACTTACATCTCAAGAAAAGGACGACCTAGAACAACAAATTTGGCAAAACTCTCTTACCCTTTTCTCAGCCCATTAACTATCGAATAAGATACATTAATTGGTGATTCATATTATAAAATGATCTAAAATTACTCAATTAATTAAATTATTTGTTAAGGAGTACCTTATGCATCGTTTTGAACTCGCCCAACAAGGCACTATCACCGATCCAAATTCTTTTGCTGAATATCTTACTTTCGTAATTAAAGATGGCGTAAGTGCTGAAGACATCAAGGAAGCGCTAGCGCAAGTCTTCGTTATTCAAAAATCTATCGGACAAAAAGATGCAAATGCACATTTATCAGTCACCTTCGGTGTATCTTTGAATGGCTGGAACCGTATTTTTAGTGATTTACCAAAACCAAAACAACTCACTGCTTTTGAAGCACTTAAAAACGGTAAACGCACCTTCCCCGCAACCCCTGGCGATATTTTCTTTATGATTAAATCAGAACGCATGGATCTTAATTTTCAGGCAGCCAAATATATCCGTCGTGCATTCCTAAACAAAGCTGATTTAACCGAAGATACACAAGGGTATAAGTACTTAGATAGTCGCGATCTCATTGATTTTGTGGATGGTACTGAAAATCCTAAATTACAAGAACGCATTAATACCGTTCTTATTGATGATGATATTGACTTACACAATGGCGGAACTTATCTCTTAGTACAGAAATATGTGGATATTGATAACCTCCTCCCATGGGATAAAGAACCCGTTGAATATCAAGAAAAAGTCATTGGTCGCACTAAATTTGACGATATTGAATTAGCCGATAATGTAAAACCTGTTTGGGCGCATAATGCCAAGAGTAAAGTATTCTTTGATGATGTAGAACAAAAAATGTTCCGCCAAAATCGACCTTTCGGGAACGCCCAAGAACACGGCACCATGTTTGTCGGCTTTGCTGCTAATCCAGAAGTTCTACTAACTTCCATTAAACAAATGATTACCGCTGATAAAGATGGCAACTACGATCGCCTTTTAGACTTCGTTCAAGCCGTTACCGGTAACCTCTACTTTTTCCCATCCATGACATTAATTAATAATTTCGAAGATTAATTTCACGCCCCAATTTTCCAAAAAATTTCCGAAAATTGGGGCGTCTTTTTTTTATAAAATTTTCAATTTGTGATCGTCTTCCCAGTTTTCCCCCCTAAAATTTTGTAAACTTACTTGCTAGTAGCCTGTTTTATCATCGGTTTTAATTAAAGGCGGCGGTATGAAAAAACTCATTAACCAACTTGATACAATCCTATCTGAACAAATTCATGGCTTTACTGAAGCCTATCCACATTGTGAATTAAATCAAGATCCTCTATTTATTAAACGTAAAGATGCGCCTATTGCTAAGCAAGTCGCCCTTATTTCTGGCGGTGGCAGCGGTCATGAACCCATGCACATTGGCTTTATCGGGGAAGGGATGCTAACAGCAGCGTGTCCCGGCGAAATTTTTACATCGCCTACGCCAGATCAAATGCTAAGTTGTGCAATGGCGGTAGATAGTGGTGAGGGCGTTATTTTTCTTGTCAAAAACTATACGGGCGATATCCTGAATTTCGAAACCGCCACAGAACTTTACGCGGATATGGGTGGGAAAGTCAGTTTCATCATTGTGGATGATGATGTTGCAGTCAAAGATAGCTTATTTACGGCTGGTCGCCGTGGTGTTGCGAATACGGTATTAATTGAAAAAATGCTTGGGGCGGCAATTTCCCGTGGCGAGAGTCTTGATAAAATCGAAGCTCTTGGCGTGCGCTTAAATAATCAAGGACACTCTATTGGCGTGGCGCTTAATGCGTGTACCGTTCCCGCTGCAGGAAAACCTTCTTTCGTTTTGAGTGAAAATGAAATGGAATTTGGCGTAGGGATACATGGAGAGCCCGGAATTGAACGACGTTGCTATAACAACCTTGATGATACAGTAGAGCAAATGTTTTCAACTCTTATTGAAAATAGTACTTATCGTCGTACATTACGTCAATGGGATAGAAATCAAAATACCTGGCGCGAAACAGAACAAAGTAAGCATCCTCTTCAAAAAGGCGATGAGGTCATTGCTTTAGTAAACAATCTTGGTACCATCCCGACCTCAGAGCTCTATGGCATCTATCATAAACTTGCTCAATGTTGTGAGTCTTTCGGCATTAAAATCAAACGTTCTCTTATTGGTACCTACTGTTCATCTTTAGACATGCAAGGATTTTCTATTACCCTATTGCAAACTAACGAAGATGATCTCACTTTGTGGGATGCCCCTGTTGTCACACCTGCCATGCGGTGGGGAAAATAATATCAAGGAGAAGTCCATGGAAATTACTCGTCATACTGTTTATCAATGGCTACTAAATTGTCACCGTATTTTTACGGCACAACAAGATTATCTTACACAGCTAGATAGAGAAATCGGAGATGCAGATCATGGTTTAAATATGCAACGTGGATTTAATTACGTTGTAGAAAAACTCCCAGATGTTGCTGATAAAGATATTGGTACAATTTTAAGAACGGCTGGCATGACCTTATTATCAAAGGTAGGCGGCGCTAGTGGACCGCTCTTTGGAACTTTTTTCCTTAAAGCAGCACAGGTCGCACAAGGAAAAGAAAAGCTGACACTTAATGAATTTTATGAGGCACTAAAAGCAGGAAGTGATGGGCTAATTGCTCGAGGTCGTGCAGTACTGGGAGATAAAACTATTTGTGACGTATTGATCCCTGCATTAAATGACTACCAGCTTGGGCTCGAAAAACATGAAAACAGCCCTGCGCTTTTCCAATGCATTGCCGATACTGCAGAACATGCTGCTCATGACACGATTCCCTTAGTTGCTAAAAAGGGACGAGCAAGTTATTTGCATGAACGTAGTGTCGGTTATCAAGATCCTGGCGCAACCTCTACCAGCTACCTTTTTAAAGCACTTGCTCAAGCTGTGGAGAGTTGTCATGATTAATTTTGTTATTGTTTCTCACAGCCAAGCATTAGCAGAAGGACTTGTTGCCTTAACGAATCAAATTAAAGCACCCGAATGTAAAATTATTCCTGCTGGTGGTCTTGAAGATCCTCCAGGCGGAATTGGAACGGATACGATTAAGATTATTCAGGCTATTGAAGATGCGTTTAGCGACGATGGGGTGATTGTTTTTGTTGATTTAGGAAGCGCTATTCTTGGCACTCAAACTGCATTAGATTTACTCGACCCTATTATGGCAGAAAAAGTGCATTTAAGTTATGCACCGCTTATAGAAGGGACAATTGCAGCTGTTGTTGCCGCATCAAGTGGCGCCTCCCTAGAAGAAGCACTTTCAGAAGCAAATGAAGCAGCAGCACTCAAATTAAGTTTGAATGACCAATAATAACCTTTGCAAGCCTTGTAATTATGCGTATTATGGTGAGGATTATATTACTTACCATAAACGTTTCATACTGCTTAATATGAAGCGTAGTAAGCTTTTTTCGATAATATTAATAAGGACAAAATCGATGCAAAGTTTAGCTAAATCTACGCGTAATGCTGCGACTTTAGATACTGATGCCCTCATTCAGTATATCATTGATCGCCATCATCAACGTGAAAGGCTGATTCTCACTCAACTTGAAGACACTATTTTACAAGCTTGTGAAAAATATCCCAATAATGCTTTGCTATTGAGTTTTTACCAAAAATTTATTGGGGTTCATCAAGAATTACTCAACCACTTTGAGTTGGAAGAACACGATCTCTATCCCAAAATTCTCCATGGAGAAAAGGTAGAATGGGAAAAGCTGACGCAAGAACACATTGCCCTAGTTAATTCAGTACAACAACTTTCCGAGTTACTTACTCGCATAAAACAAGAAAATAATAAAATATCTTCTGATCTTGTACGCAAGATGGTAGAAAATTTTGAGAATTTTACAATAGATGTCCATCATCATATGTTTCTCGAAAATATGGTTTTGTTTAAGCGTTAGTCATTAAAATGACACATCTTTTCTGCAAAATGCCGAAAAATTGTCTTATTTTGTTTTAAATTCACATCAAAAAAGCACTTGATACTGTATAAGAATACAGTTATATTATTACCCAATCAGTCTTATTATTTATCAGAAAGGGATAAAAAATGGCAACTCCAGAGGAAAAAGCAAAGGCACTCGAAGCCGCATTAGGTCAAATTGAAAAACAATTTGGTAAAGGCTCAATTATGAAATTGGGCGAAACACAAAACTTAGATATTGAATCCATTTCAACAGGTTCTCTCGGCTTAGATATCGCACTTGGTATCGGTGGTTTGCCAATGGGTCGTATTGTAGAAATCTTTGGTCCCGAATCTTCTGGTAAAACAACCCTTACCCTTTCTGTTATCGCAGAAGCGCAAAAAAATGGGAAAACCTGTGCATTTATTGATGCAGAACACGCACTCGACCCTATTTATGCCGCTAAACTTGGTGTAGATATTAAAAATCTTCTTGTATCTCAACCCGATAATGGTGAACAAGCACTTGAAATCTGTGATGCATTAGTACGCTCTGGTGCGGTAGATGTAGTGATTGTAGACTCAGTAGCTGCACTCACACCAAAAGCAGAAATTGAAGGTGATATGGGGGATTCCCATGTTGGCTTACAAGCACGTTTAATGTCTCAAGCATTACGTAAACTTACTGGTCAAATCAAAAACTCCAACTGTCTGGTTGTTTTCATTAACCAAATCCGTATGAAAATTGGGGTGATGTTTGGTAATCCTGAAACTACAACCGGTGGTAATGCGTTAAAATTCTACGCTTCCGTGCGCCTTGATATCCGTCGTGTCGGTGCAGTGAAGAATGGTGACGAAATCTTAGGGAATGAAACCCGTGTTAAAGTAGTAAAAAATAAAGTTGCACCTCCATTCCGCCAAGTGGAATTCCAAATTCTCTATGGCGAAGGAATTTCCAAAACAGGTGAACTCATTGATTTAGGCGTTAAACAAAAACTTATCAATAAATCTGGTGCATGGTTCTCTTACGAAGGCGAGAAAATTGGTCAAGGTAAGAATAATGCGAAAAAATGGTTAGAAGAACATCCAGATAAAATGCAAGAATTAGAAGAAAGATTACGCGCAGAATTACTTGCTAACCCAGATCAAGCTTTATTTGCAGAAATTGATGCTTCTGGCGATGAAGATGATGTGGAAAGTATTGAACGCTTAACTGATGATGAATAATCATCTCATCTACTTATAAAACCACGCTATGGCGTGGTTTTTTCTTAATTGTTATTGTTTTTCTCTTAAAACAGCCAGGAAAAATCGCATGGAAACCCAACAACGCCAATCATTCGCCTTAAACTATGTAGTTAATCTTTTATCACGTCGTGAGTATTCTGAATTTGAGCTACGTTGTAAACTCCAAGAAAAAGCCTATAGTGAAAATGAAATTGAATATGCTATTGGCAAATGCCAAGAGCGCCACTGGCAAAGTGATCACCGCTTTACCGAAAACTATCTCCGTGCCCGTTCACAACGTGGCTATGGCTTAAAACGCATTCACCAAGAACTTACACAATTAAAAGGTGTGCAAGAAAGTACAATTTCAGAGGTTTTAATGGAGATGGAAGAGGAAAATGCCATTAATTGGCAGGCAATTGCCCTCAATGTACTACGTAAAAAGTTTCCTTTTTTTCAAGAAAGTCTAACACCTAAACAAAAACAAAAAATCTGGCAATATATGTTCTCTCATGGATTCAATACTGATGAGTTTTCAGTATTTATTGGAATGAGTGATGAAGAAATTTCCGATTATTTTTCAGAATGGTAGGGTAAGCATAAGCGAGGGTGGCGACTTTTCGCAAAACAATAGGTACAATAATAGCCAATTTTAATTCTGCACAATATTTTATATGAATATCTTAGTTATTGGTCCATCTTGGGTTGGGGATATGGTGATGTCCCAAAGCCTTTATAAAACATTAAAAATACAACATCCGAATTGCGAAATTGATGTACTTGCTCCTAATTGGTGCAAACCACTCCTAGAAAGAATGCCAGAAGTCCGTAAAGCAATTACGATGCCGATTGGACATAAAGCACTCGAAATCAAAACCCGTTATCAAATAGGTAAAGCATTGCGAAATCAATACGATATGGCAATTATTTTGCCTAATTCTTTTAAATCAGCATTTATCCCACTTTTTGCTAAAATTCCATTGCGCCGTGGCTGGAAAGGGGAAAGTCGTTATTTTATTTTAAATGATCTACGCCCAAATAAGAAAGATTATCCTATGATGGTACAGCGTTATGTTGCGCTTGGATATGATAAAAATCACATTCCTTCTGCCAATGATCTGCGCATTGAAAATCCGACCCTCTCCTACTCGGAACAGGAGATTCTGCTCACTAAGCAGCACTTTAGCGAACAATTAAAGCATGAAGGTGACCGCCACGTTATCGGCTTCTGTCCAGGCGCAGAATTTGGACCCGCAAAACGTTGGCCACATTACCATTATGCCAACTTAGCTAAACTTCTTATTGAAAAGGGATTTGCAGTTCGTATTTTTGGCTCACCAAAAGATCACGCAGTGGGTGAAGAAATTATTCAATCCTTACCGAAAGAAGCGCAACCGTTTTGTTGTAATTTAGCGGGGGCAACTACACTAAATCAAGCAGTAGACTTAATTGCAGATTGCCAAGCCATAGTAAGTAATGATAGTGGGCTGATGCATATTGCTGCAGCAGTTAATCGTCCCCTCGTTGCCCTTTATGGACCAACCAGCCCGACTTATACGCCACCTTTATCAGATAAAGCGATCATTATTCGTTTAATTGAAGGCGGCTTAATTAAAATTCGTAAAGGAACAGATAGCAGCGAAGGATATCATCAAAGTTTAATTGATATCCAACCAGAAATGGTATGGGCAAGTTTATCCCCCCTACTATTAAAAAAAGACTGCTAGCTAAAAAAACCGCAATCTTCATTGCGGTTTTTCTTTTAGGGTTATGCCACTTCTGGGAACAGCATTTTCAATACATCTCGAGTAACACGTCGCGACTTCCCATGATGCGGGAAAATATGAATCATCATGGCTGGATTAAAGTTTGCCTCAATCACGCCCCATGAATGAATACTGTCTGTTGCAGGTTTTGTATAATCAGGGATAATTAAATCCACGCCACAAACTGCCGCGCCTAATGCTTTGGTAATTCCGACTGCAATTTCTTTATAACTTGAATGCATTTTATCGGTCATATCAATACTGTCGCCACCAGAACTGATATTGGAATTAACTCGAAGCTGTACTATTTCACCTTTCGCTGGAATGCTATCTGGCGTTAATCCTTGTGCTTTTAATTGTAATAATTCAATATCACCTAACGTAATTTTCTTTAATGGCGTACGTTTTGCATCACCGCGTAGCGGATGATCATTTTTAATTTCAATTAATTGTCGAATCGTTTTCTTACCATCGCCTTCCACATTAGCCGGAACACGCAATAAGACAGCTAAAGTATTGTCACCAATCACGAAGAATCGATATTCAGTTCCACTGAGATAATTTTCTACCATTACGGATTTATCTTCTCTAAACGCGATATCAATGGCTTTTGCAAAATCTTCTTTATCTTTTACACCATCTTGGAAAATACTAATTCCCAAACCGAAATTCGTTGATTTTGGTTTAATTACCATTGGCTTATCAACAAATAGCGGAAAACTTGCTTTCGCCACTTCGGGATTTGTAAATTCCACACTGTCAGGAACATTGTAACCTGCTGTTTTTAAAACTTTCTTGGTTACAACCTTATTTTCCATAATGAGTGGGGCGATATAGCTATCTTTTCCTGTCATATTGCCATTTTTTACATATTCAATATGATCTGCAAATTGTAATTTTAAGAAATTATCTTGCTCATCTAGAATCTCGACATTTAACCCTTTAACAATCGCATCAAACATTAAAGTTTGTGTAGAAAGTTCCATATCCGCAAAAGCTTCTAAGCAATAAAAATGTTCCATCGCTTGCGCCTTATATTTTAGGGCTAGCTCAGTGCCTAGTTTTTCGTAGCTTCCTACTTTTTCAATAGCTTTTACGACTCTTGCACAGAGTGTTTGGCTTGGATCATTAAACTGTTCACGTTTCGATTGTGCATAATTTTTTACGGAAATCGGGACGTGTAAACTCTCTAACATGGTTAACAGTTTATCCATCATCTCTAGCCCCTCCGCTTTAAATTTTGTTTCTTTTAGCGGATCTTCTAACGCAACTTCTGCAAGGCGATCTTTCCCAAGTTGAACGTTCTCTTGTGAACCCTCTTCGTCCAACCAAAGCATTAATAGAATGAAGTAATGAATAAAGTTCGCATCCTCCTCACTCATTCCATAAGCTTCAAATGGATTAAGATCGAATAATCTAAATTCAATATATTGAATTCCCGTCGTCAATAAATCACGTGCTTTATTAGCGCCACGTAGACGAGCATTAGAATAAAATTCTTTTTCTGCCTGTAATTTTCCAATGCTTACCCAATGCTCTAGCGTATCAACATAATCTTGCAAGCTATCAAAAGACACCACGACTTCAGGAGCATTTACATATCCATAACGACTGGTACGTAAACTACGTACATACTGTCCTGGCATTAAAGGAGATCCCTCACGAAAGTAAGAAGAATCTACAGTTGGAGTGGCTGCGAGTAAATAGACCAATATCCATTGATAACGTAAAAAATTACGTGTCATTTTGAGATAAAGTGCATTTTGAAAATCGACGAGGTTTTCCTTTTTATCGGAAATTTTATGAAGTTGTTTGATAAATTCTGGTGAGATTTGAAAATTATAGTGTATGCCACTGACCATTTGTTTTTTCTTACCATAAATATCAACAAGATGTTCACGATAGGCTACATCAGCAGGATTATCTAATTTAGCGACTTGAATTTGGCTCTCATCTGGTAAGAGCGGTGGCATACTAAATGGGAAAATATATTCATCTTCAGGTAAAGTGCGCAATACAATCTGATGAATCGCGGAAAGCCAGCGCATAGTATCATGGACCGTTTTATTTGGAGGCGTGATAAGCTCTAACTGGCTTTCTGCAAAATCCGTTTGGATATAGGGGTGAAACCGACGATTACCAAAAATATGTGGATGAGATGTTGTTGCCAATTCACCATTTTGCCATATTCGAGCACTTTCTTTTTCAAGTCCATAAGATCCTTGTTGGAAAAGCAATTCTAATTGGTGTTGCTTAATGGCTGACTGAATATTCATCGGTATTCTCCCCTCAGTGGATTATCTTATAATTCTTCCTTGGCGTGATTTAACGTATACTTTGGAATTTCAATGGTTAAATTTTCTTTCCCAACACGGCATTGGCAGCTTAATCGACTGTTCATCGTAACACCCCATGCTTTGTCTAACATATCGTCTTCTTGTTCACTGCTTTCATTTAAGCTATCAAAACCTTCTTCTACAATAACATGGCAAGTCGTGCAAGCACCTACCCCGCCACAAGCATGATCAATATCTACACCTGCTTCTAATGCACTCTCCAATAAATTTGCACCTTCGGGTACTTCAACTTCCATCCCTTCAGGACAAATATCTTCGTGCGGTAAAAAAATAACTTTTGGCATAATTTTTCCCTCTTATTCCTCTAAATTATCAACGCTTTGTCCTGTCAAAACAGCTCGGACAGACTGATCCATACGTTTTGCGGCAAAATGTTGTGTCGCTTTATCTAACGCTTGGATACCTTCTTTAAGTTCAAGCATTGTGCCAACTGGCAATAAATCTTCTAAAACTTTCATCGCGTGCGCAATTTGAGCAAGCTCTGTTTCATCCAGTAGTTTTGCATCCTGTTTAAGAGCCGCGTTGACAGTTTCTAACGCACGTTTAGCTTCTACGCGTTGTTCAGCTAACTGACGTGCTTCAATGTCTTCTTTGGCGTGTTCTAACGAGCTTTTTAGCATTTGTGCAATTTCTTCATCCGTCAAACCATAAGAAGGTTTAACTTGAATACTTGATTGAACACCTGTCGATTTTTCCATAGCGGTAACACTAAGCAGACCATCGGCATCAACTTGATAAGTCACACGAATTTGGGCAGCCCCTGCCACCATTGGTGGAATACCTTTTAAGCTAAAACGCGCAAGTGAGCGACAATCTTCAACCAATTCACGTTCACCTTGAACAACATGGACGCTCATACCAGTTTGTCCATCTTTAAATGTCGTAAAATCTTGTGCGCGTGCAACTGGAATTGTGGTATTACGTGGAATAATTTTTTCCACTAAGCCACCCATTGTTTCAATACCTAAGGATAAAGGAATCACGTCCAGTAATAACATTTCACTATCTGGCTTGTTCCCGGCTAAGATATCTGCTTGAATAGCCGCCCCTAACGCGACCACTTTATCTGGATCAATACTGGTTAACGGTTGGCGATTGAAAAATTCTCCCACTTGTGAGCGCACAAACGGTACACGAGTTGAACCACCTACCATGACAACATTTTTCACATCTTCAATCGTTAATTTTGCATCTTTTAATGCGCGGCGACACGCCAACAATGAGCGTTTTACCAGAGGTTCTATCAGACTATCAAAATCATGCCGTGAAATTTCACCCGTCCAGTTTCCGTAACCAAACGTTACCGTATTTTGATCACTTAACGCGACTTTTAAGCTTGTAGCAAGCTCTAGTAATTCACGCTGTTCTTTTAAGTCTTTCGGTTGGTGATGCGATTTTTCTACAATCCAGTTTGCTAAGAGATGATCGAAATCGTCTCCGCCTAATGCAGTGTCACCACCTGTCGCCAAGACTTCAAAGATACCTTTGCTTAAACGTAAAATTGATATATCGAATGTACCACCACCGAGATCGTAGACGGCAATAATCCCTTCTTCTTGGCTATCTAAGCCATACGCAATCGCAGCCGCTGTGGGCTCATTTAAAAGGCGTAAAACGTGTAATCCCGCTAATTTTGCCGCATCTTTTGTACTTTGGCGTTGGGCATCATCAAAATAAGCCGGAACCGTAATGACCGCACCTGTTAATTCCCCACCTAGACGAGCTTCACCAAGTGTTTTTAATTTTTTTAGAATTTCGGCAGAAACTTCAATAGGGGTTTTTGTACCTTGTGCAGTTTCCATCATCGGTAAACCATTTGCACTCGCAACAAACGCATAAGGAAGTTTTGGATAACGGTTTTGGATATCCTCTAAGCTACGCCCTATTAAACGTTTTGCTGAAATAATGGTATTTTTAGGATCATGAGAAGCCAATTCAAGAGCTTCATATCCAATTGTTGTGGTTTCCGGTGCAAAATGTACCACGGAAGGCGTTAAAGGACGTTCTTGCTCGTCCAATAATATTTCTGGGCTACCGTTTCTTACCGTAGCCAATAAAGAATTCGTTGTACCAAGATCAATACCCACCGCTAATTTTTGTTCATGCGGTGCAGCCATTTGCCCTGGTTCGGCAATTTGTAGAAGTGCCATAAATAATCTCTATAACTTACTATTAATAAATGGAAAATTAAAAATCAGAAAGCTTATCGTCCACGCGTTCAATTTCTACAAATAATTTTTGGATGAATCGAAGACGATCAGTTTGTTGTTTAGCTTGAGTCCAATTTTTCTCATCTAGGGAACTTACAAGACCAGTTAATACATCTTGTTTAACTTCATTAACCTGTTTCGTAAGCGCATCTAATAAGTCAAGATCTTGCTTCTCTTCAATCTCAGCGAGTTCCTCGCGCCATTGCATTTGTTGCATAAGAAATTCAAGATCGTGATTTGTTTCGGATGCGATTAAACTATCACCTGCATTTAATGCAATAATACATTCTGCACGCAATACGGGATCCGTCAGTTGTTGCCATGCATCGTTAACTTGTGCTGACTTTTGAATAGCTAATCGTTGTTCTTGAGATGAACTTTGCGCAAAATTATCAGGATGAAGTTGTTTTTGAAGCTGTAAGTAACGGCTCTTTAACAAGGTTTCGTCAATTTGATAATCCACTGGTAAATCAAAAAGAGTAAATGGGTTATTCATTGTCTTGCTCCTATCTGAATAATCTTACGCATTGTATAAAATTTTTCGAATTTTGGGGCGTAAAATTAAACATTAAAGCTTTCGCCACACCCGCATTCATCTTTAACATTCGGGTTGGTAAATTTAAAGCCTTCATTTAGCCCTTCTTTTACAAAGTCTAATTGTGTGCCATCTAAATAAACAAGACTTTTTTCATCGACAATGACTTTCACACCATCTTGTTCAAAAACACGATCATCTGCATTAATTTCATCTACAAATTCAAGCACGTAAGCCATACCTGAACAACCAGATGTTTTGATACCAAGACGCACACCTTCACCTTTACCGCGTTTTTCTAGGAAGGTTTTAACACGCTCTACTGCGCTTTGAGATAAGGTTACCGCCATACGTTTCCCCGTCGTTTTATCGGTTTATTAAAATAAAAAGGAAAAGTGTGGCGTCCCCACACTCTTCACCCTATTATGCTTTTGCTTTTTTTGCTTTATAGTCCGCAACAGCTGCTTTAATTGCATCTTCAGCTAAGATAGAACAGTGAATTTTTACTGGTGGTAATTCAAGTTCTTCCGCAATATCACTATTTTTAATAGCCTGTGCTTCGTCTAATGATTTGCCTTTTACCCATTCTGTCACTAATGAGCTAGATGCGATCGCAGATCCGCAACCATAAGTTTTAAATTTTGCATCTTCAATAATGCCTTCATCATTCACTTTAATTTGAAGTTGCATTACATCACCACATGCAGGTGCCCCCACCATACCGCTTCCTACATTTTGATCTTTTTTGTCAAAAGAACCTACGTTACGTGGATTCTCATAATGATCAATCACTTTATCACTATATGCCATTTTTCTTTCCTCTACTTTCCAAAATTAATGAGCAGTCCACTCAATGGTATTTAAATCAATGCCTTCTTTATACATATCCCAGAGTGGAGATAATTCACGTAATTTTGCTACGGCATTTTTCACAAGGTTAATTGTATAATCAATTTCTTCTTCAGTGGTGAAGCGACCTACGGTAAAACGAATAGAACTATGTGCTAATTCATCGTTTAAGCCTAAAGCGCGTAGTACATATGATGGCTCAAGGCTTGCAGATGTACACGCAGAACCTGAAGAAACAGCAATATCACGTAATGCCATCATTAAGCTTTCGCCTTCAACGTAGTTGAAACTGATGTTTAAGTTAGTATCAACACGATGTTCCATTGAACCATTTACATAAGTTTCTTCGATATCTTTTAAACCATTGTATAAACGATCGCGAAGTGCTTTTAAGCGAGGCATTTCTGTCGCCATTTCTTTATGGCAAATTTCGTAAGCTTCACCCATCCCCACAATTTGGTGAACTGGTAAGGTACCAGAACGCATACCACGTTCATGACCACCACCATGGATAATCGCTTCTAAACGCACACGTGGTTTACGGCGTACATAAAGTGCTCCAATCCCTTTTGGTCCATAAAGTTTATGGCTAGACATAGACATTAAGTCAACTTTTAATTTTTTCAAATCAATGTCTACTTTACCCACTGATTGCGTAGCATCTACATGGAAAATAATGTTACGTGCACGGCACATTTCACCAATTTTTTCAATATCTTGAATTACACCAATTTCATTGTTTACATGCATAATAGACACAAGGATAGTGTCATCACGCATAGCAGCTTCAAGCTCTGCCAAGTCAACTAGACCATCGGCTTTGGGAGCCAAATAAGTCACTTCAAAACCTTCACGTTCAAGCTGGCGACATGTATCTAATACCGCTTTGTGTTCTGTTTTGCAGGTAATAATATGTTTACCTTTCGTTTTGTAGAAATGTGCAGCGCCTTTAATCGCCAAGTTGTCTGATTCTGTTGCACCAGAAGTAAAAACGATTTCTCGACTGTCCGCACCGATGAGATCAGCAATCTGGTTACGTGCTACATCCACTGCTTCTTCTGCTTGCCAACCAAAACGGTGGGAACGACTTGCAGGGTTACCGAAAGTCCCCTCTTTAGTCATAAACTTCATCATTTTTTCTGCTACACGTTGATCCACTGGACAAGTGGCCGCATAGTCTAGATAAATAGGTAATTCCATTCTTTTTCTCACTCTAAATTATGTAATATTTTATTTTTCTTTGCGTTGTCGCTGTTTTTGAGTATGTTGTTTGACGAGGCTTGCTAGCGTAATGTCATATAAAAACTCTTCGATTCTGCCACTCAATTCTTCCCAGAGTGCATGAGTTAAACATTGAATACCGCCTTTACAATTACCATGTCCCAAACATTTTGTTGCCTGAATATTTTCATTAACTGCATTAATAATCATGCCAACGGAAATTTCTTCTGGTGGTAAATTTAACTTATAACCACCACCTGGTCCGCGTACACTTGTCACGATCCCGTGTTTGCGTAATTTAGAAAACAACTGTTCTAAGTAGGAAAGAGAGATTTGTTGTCTTTCTGAAATCTCAGCCAAACTTACTGCTTGCTGTTGATTATGTAGTGCAATATCTAAAGTCGCGGTTACGGCATAGCGACCTTTGGATGTTAATTTCATTCTAAAAATCCTTTGTTATCTTTTTGCCGAATTTACTGCTTATATATGATACATTCCTGACTAAAATAGTCAACTTTATCCTAATCCTTTAACTTCTTCTGAACAATACTCAACATTCCACAGAGTAAATTAAGTTCCGTCTTATCTAAATCAGCACGTTGATATAAATGTTGTAATTTTTGCATTACACCATCATTCTTAATGAACCCTAACTCACGATACAAAGCTTCTGTTTGTTGAAAGAAATAAGCTAGATCAGCTGCCTTCGGATAAATGCGAGCCTCTTTATCACCTTTTTCCTGTAACTGATAATGACCTGTCTGATTCAGCCACGCTTGACGTAATTCATAACAAGCCAGTTGAACAGCCATAGCTAAATTAAGCGAACCATATTCAGGATTTGTCGGCACATAAAGATGGTAACGACATTTCAAAAGCTCTTCATTTGTCAAACCTACACGTTCACGTCCAAAAACAATAGCTACTTTCGCATTGGGATGATGATGTAAATACGACATTACGACGTCACTGCACCCTTTGGGATCAATGAGCGTATTTTGTAAATGTCGTAAGCGTGCGCTAGTGCCAATCACGAGATCGCAATCTGCGATAGCTTCATCAAAACTAGGAAAAATCTTTACCTGTTTTAATACATCTTCTGCACCTGCTGAAAGGGCTATTGCCTGATCGTCAATCTCGCATTTTGGCGCGACTAATCTTAGCTTCGTCAGTCCCATTGTTTTCATTGCACGAGCACTGGAACCAATATTGCCACTATGCGATGTTTCTACTAAAACGATTCGTATTTGGTTTAACATATTTACTACCTAAGTTAGATAGTGGAATTCTACCACAATATCCATAAAAAAAGGTCAAGATTTTATAATACTTTCTATAAAAATTAATCGGTTTTTCTCAACCATTTCCCTCGGATTTCTTATTCTTTTGTAATTTCTTTTGCGTTATCATACGGATAGTTTTTAGCACAAAGAAGGAAAATAAAATGACAATTAAAATCCATAACCCAAAAGAAATTGCTCAATTTATCGATCACACTGCTTTAACTGCAGATAAAACTGAACAGGACATTATTAAACTTTGCGAGGAAGCAAAAGAGCACCATTTTTGGTCAGTCTGTATCAACTCTGGCTATATTCCTCTCGCAAAAAAAGAACTTGCGGGTTCTGATGTAAAAATTTGTACTGTCGTTGGTTTCCCTCTTGGTGCAAACTTACCATCAGTAAAAGCATTTGAAGCTAAAGCAGCCATTGAAGCAGGCGCTGACGAAGTTGATATGGTGATTAATGTTGGTCTAATTAAATCTCATCAATGGGATGCAGTACGCGATGATATTCATACTGTTCTTGAAGCTTGCGGACGCAAAACTTTAAAAGTTATTTTGGAAACTTGTCTTCTCACTAAAGAAGAGATTGTTCACGCATGTGAAATTTGTAAAGGTCTTGGAGTAGGTTTCGTTAAAACATCAACAGGCTTTAATAAAGGTGGGGCGACCGTTGAAGATATCGCATTAATGCGCAAAACTGTTGGCGAAAATGTTGGCGTAAAAGCATCTGGCGGTATTCGTGATACTCAAACTGCAATGGCAATGATTGAAGCAGGTGCAAATCGTATTGGTGCTAGCGCAGGAATTGCTATTATTAGCGGTCAAATTGCTGAAGGCAACGGCTACTAATCTTCTAATACCTCACATGGAATTGTGTATATTTTTCTTTCCCGTGTGAGGTATTTTCTGCTAAGATTCTAAGAACTTTTAGCCAATATCAAGAGGTTTTTTATGATTAAAACTGTTTATTTTGTACCAGCTGCTTATTTCGGAAATGTCAAAGAATTCCAATTAATGGAACGTCTTACTCGCTTATTTGAAGATCACGGACTTATCGTTGTTCATAATGTAGAAGAAGCACAACTCATTATCGCTTTTGGAGATACGCTTACACCTAATGACGCTTACAAAGGGAAAAAAGTATATCTTGCGGATGAAGAAACTGCATTCAACGATTCTAAAGCCGTTTTAGAAAAAGCATTAAAAGATTGCAAACCTTACGAAGATTACCTTAAGTAAGATCCATTGTGGAAATCATCAATGAAAAAGAATATTGTTGCTATCACCTCTGCTCCTCATAGCGAGACGCAAACTTTTTTATCTGCAAAAGCAATTGCGGATTATGCAAAAGAACAAAATTGGCAGGTTAAAGTAGAAATGCATGGAAATCATAAAGATGACCATGATGATCCTCATATTATGCCACTTTCGCCTACGGATATTGAACAGGCAGATGTCGTTATTGTGGCAACTGATCACGATATTGATTTAAGTAAATTTAAAGGTAAACCCGTTTATCGCACATCTACCCTAGCGACAATTAAACATACTGCACAAGAATGTATGCATGCATTTGAAAAAGCAGAAATTTATACTGGGGAACGCAATAACGATTTAGTAAAAGAAGCGATTGAAGAAACTCACATGGGGAAATGTGCCGTGAAAAAAGGTGCACATCGTATCTCTTTATCTATTATTATCATTCTTATCGTTTTACTAATTATTTACGCATTTTTATAATTTTCTATAACCCTCTAATATTTTTTAGGGGGTTCATTGTTTTAAAGGATGTCTACTATGCAAGAAAGGGATAAATTTCGTATTGAATGGGATTGCCGCCGAGGTATGTTGGAGTTAGACAAGGTCATTATGCCTTTCTATAAACAGCATTTTGATACTCTTTCTGAAGAGCAAAAATCTACTTTTTTACGTTTACTAGCCTGTAGTGATCTGCAGTTATTTTCTTGGTTCTTTAATAACAAACCTGCTGATGATGCAGAATTACAGAACCTAATATCATTGATTCAATCTAAGATAGAACATTAATACTATTTAGATTTTGAACTTTTCAATATAAAACCTATCTAACTACCAAAGAGCAATGAATTTTGGTGTCAGATTTGTAAGGGAAAAAGAGGTAATATGACCGAAAAGCTAACAGATCAGGCATTAGTGGAAAGAGTAAAACAGGGAGATAAGAAAGCCTTTAATTTGTTAGTGGCACGTTATCAAAACAAAGTTGCCGGCTTACTTACACGTTACATTAATCCTCATGAAATCGCCGATGTCGCTCAAGAAGCATTTATCAAGGCATATCGCTCTATCCACACATTTAGGGGTGAAAGTGCTTTTTATACTTGGCTCTATCGCATAGCGGTCAATACCGCCAAAAATCATTTAACGTCTCAAGGTAGACGACCACCTAATGAGGATATTCTCGCAGAAGATGCTGAAGTTCTTCAATCAGGTACTGCCTTACGGG
>SAMEA104404098__coassemble_12_pt1 | contig 50169 bp, 44 predicted proteins | sample SAMEA104404098__metabat2_low_PE_002 | metagenome-assembled genome bin SAMEA104404098 (sample SAMEA104404098) | Balaenoptera acutorostrata | reverse complement strand
AACTGGCACCCGTTTTTATCATACCCCTGTAACTCCTGCTGATATGAGAGAGGCCCTACAATGATTACTGTATCAATGACAATTAACAACAAAAAAGTAGGTCCTATTGAAGTACCTGCAAGTTTAAAAATGATCGACTTTTTGCATGAATATCTTGCCCTCACTGGGACAAAATTTGGTTGTGGCGCAGGAATTTGTCATGCATGTACAATTATTGTCGATGAAAAAGATGGTACCTCTCACACCATGCGTACCTGCATTAATGGTGTGGGCGATTTTAACGGTAAAGTCTTACGTACCATTGAAGGTCATGCAAAACGTAACGCACTTGGACAAATTACGGCATTAAGCCCAGTGCAAGAAACTTTCATTAAACACTTTTCCTTCCAATGCGGTTGGTGTACATCAGGCTTTGTTAATGAAGCGACCGTATTAGTGGAAGATCTTAAGAAAAATCCGATCGAAAAAGATCAAGTTGAAGCACGCATTGAAGATGCGTTGAAAGATCATATTTGCCGCTGTACAGGTTACCGCAAATATTATGTTGGTCTACGTGATTTAATTCTTTCACAAGGGGGATTAGTAAAATGAAAAAAATCTTAACACTTAGCATGCTTGGGCTTGCCAGTGTGAGTGCATTTGCACAACCTTCGTCGCAAGCAAATGATAAAAATGAAAACCTCGCACTTATTGCGCGCGGGGCTTACCTTTCTGCGGCTGGCGACTGTGAAGGGTGCCATACCATCGCTACTGGACAAACTTACGGTGGTGGACGTGCTTTCCCTACACCATTTGGAACTATTTATTCAACCAATATTAGTAGTGATAAAACTTATGGTATTGGTAATTATACTTACCAAGATTTTGTGGATGCTGTGCAAAAAGGTGTTTCTCCGCATGGTAATCTTTACCCTGCGATGCCGTATTCCGCTTATCAAAAAATTAGCCCAGCAGACATGAAAGCGCTCTATGCTTTCTTCATGCAAACCAAACCTGTGGCCCAGAAAAATCGCGAAAATGATGTGATGTTCCCGGCAAACATTCGTTTTGGTTTAAAATTCTGGAACTGGCTTGAAGTAAAAGATTCACCATTTAAAGCAACTCCAGGTAAATCAGAAGCATGGAATCGTGGAAAATATCTGATAGAAGGATTAGGTCACTGTGGCGAATGCCATACACCACGTAATTTCTTAATGGGTTCAGAAACCGACAAAGCATTACAAGGAAATGTCGTTGATGGCGTAAATGCACCAAATATTACGGCCCAACGCTTAAAAGAAGAAGGTTGGGATGCAAAACAACTGACTGATTTCTTTGCTACGGGTAAATCCGCTAAAGGCACAGCGTTTGGTGAAATGTTTATTGTTGAAAAACACAGCCTAACCCAGCTTAGCAAAGCAGATATTGATGCGATGGTTACTTATCTACTTGATGGTGATACAGCAATTCGTAATCGTAAAATTCCGCTCGCCTTTACAGCCGAACAGCAAGCTATGCCAGGCTATGGCACTTATATGGCAAAATGTTCTGGATGTCATGGTAACCGCGGTGAAGGTATTCCAAATCTTGCCCCACCACTACAAGGTAATGCAACGATTGCAAATCCAAATATTTATAATACCGTAGAAGTGATTATGAACGGCATTAGCTCACAACGCTACGACCGCAATCAAGCTTACTATGCAATGCCAAGCTATCCAAAAATGGATAGTAAAACCATGGCAGATTTAATCACATTCTTGCATCAGGCAATGACGGATCAAACGAGTAAAGTTACTCAACAACAAGTCGAAAGCGTTATGCAAAAAGTAAATAAATCTTAATAAATGACGCCCCAATTTCCGTAAAAATTTATGAAAATTGGGGCGTGTTCTTCTGTTTTATGCCAATTGGCGTAGTTTCTGAATTAAATCATAATTAGCTGGCGGAAAACTTCCTGCATCCAGATCCTGCTGATTAATCCACATTCCAACTTGCCCTTCTCGACCAAATGGTTCGTGCAACCATTCTTCAACAAGATAGAAATAAAATTCAATAATCTTATGCGGATAGTCATAGACAAATTGTTCAAAAAGTTCTGCTTTTAAAACTTGAATACCAATTTCTTCTTCTAATTCTCGATCTAAAGCTTGACGTGGTGTTTCGTCATTTTTTACCTTACCGCCAGGAAATTCTAACGCTTGCGCAAAATCTTTACCTTCTAAACGCTCAGTAAGATAAATTTGTCCAAGTGCATTGCGAATAATCCCTGCAGCAACTTGAACACGTGGCTTATCTGCCATTTTTAACTCCTAAAAAGAAAAAAGCGGTAAACAAATAAATTTACCGCTATATTTGTTATTAATTAATCAAATTTTCTTGCTCGGTTTCCATGGCAGTGTTTATATTTCTTGCCACTTCCACACGGACAAGGTTCATTACGTCCAATCTTATGATCAGCCTCATCTAAAGGCATTTCCTCACCATTAGTTTGATAGTTAACAGCCTGATGATCTGCTTCAGCTTGGCGTGCAGCTTCTGCTGCGCGTACTTCATCTTCCGTTCTCACTTGAACACGGCTTAATGTGCTGATAACACTTAATTTTAATGCATCAAGCATGTCTGTAAACATTTGGAAAGATTCACGTTTATACTCTTGTTTTGGATCTTTTTGTGCATAACCCCGTAAATGAATACCGCGACGTAAATGATCCATTGCAGAAAGATGCTCTTTCCAAAGTTCATCTAAGGTTTGTAACATCACGCCTTTTTCAAATTGACGCATCGTATCTTCACCCACTAATGCTTCTTTGGTTTGATATTCTTTTACTGCTTCTTCAATGATACGTTCACGTAAACGTTCTTCATCAAGCGTATGATCTTCTTCGATCCAGTCTGCTAGCGGTAGATCTAAACCAAAATCTTGTTTTAAACGTTTTTCTAACGCTGGTACATCCCACATTTCTTCTAACGATTGTGGCGGAATATATTCATCAATAACTTGATTAAAGACATCTTGACGAATCGCATTTACACTTTCAGCCAAATTATCATTGTCTAATAATTCATTACGCTGTGCATAAATAGCATGGCGCTGATCGTTTGCGACATCATCAAATTCAAGCAAGCTTTTACGTCCGTCAAAGTTATGGTTTTCTACTTTTGCTTGCGCTGAGGCAATCACTTTCGCTAGCATCTTAGATTCCATACCTTCGCCCGCAGTGCTAAACGCTTTACGCATCAAATTGAGTTTTCCTTCGTTGAGGTAAATTCGCATTAATGCGTCTTCTAAAGAAAGATAGAAACGCGTTGAGCCTGGATCACCTTGACGACCAGAACGACCTCGTAACTGGTTGTCGATACGACGTGATTCGTGACGTTCAGTACCAATAATATGTAACCCACCCGCTGCTTTTACGATATCGTGGCGTTCTTGCCATTTCGCTTTAATCGCATCAATTTGTTCTTGGGTTGGATTTTCTAATTGCTCTACTTCAACTTTCCAGTTACCACCAAGCATAATATCGGTACCACGACCTGCCATATTGGTTGCAATGGTCACCGCACCTGGTGCCCCAGCATTTGCGACAATTTCCGCTTCTTTAGCGTGGAATTTCGCATTCAATACATTATGCGGAATCCCTGCTTTTTGAAGGGCATGTGATAAAGCTTCAGATTTTTCAATAGAAACCGTACCCACCAACACAGGCTGTTGACGTTTAACACAATCTTTAATGTCTTCAATGATCGCATTAAATTTATATTGTTCATTTTCGAACATGATATCTGTTAAATCTTTACGTTGAACAGGACGGTTCGTTGGAATTACGACAGTTTCCAATCCATAAATTTCTTGGAATTCAAACGCTTCTGTATCCGCTGTACCTGTCATACCTGCAAGTTTTTCGTAAAGACGGAAGTAGTTTTGGTATGTAATAGAGGCAACAGTTTGGTTTTCACCTTGAATTTTTACCCCTTCTTTCGCTTCGATCGCTTGGTGTAAGCCATCTGACCAACGACGTCCAGCCATAGTACGACCAGTGTGTTCATCAACGATGATAATTTCACCATTTTTAACGATATAATCGACATCTTTTTCAAAAAGCGTATTCGCACGTAAAGCGGCATAAACATGGTGTAGTAAAGCAATATTTGCTGGCGAGTAAAGGGTATCGTTTTCCGCCATCAAGCCTTCTTTAACCAATAATTGCTCAATTTTTTCTTGACCACGTTCGGTGAGGTACGCCTGTTTGGTTTTTAAATCTAAGGTATAGTCGCCAGTACCTTGATAATCATCACTGTCTTCTTTATCTTGTTTAATCAGATTCGGCACAATTTTATTCACGGCAATATAAAGTTCGCTACTATCTTCGGCAGGACCAGAAATGATTAATGGCGTACGTGCTTCATCAATTAAAATAGAGTCCACTTCATCGACCAATGCGTAATGCAATTCACGTTGGCAACGATCTTCAGGACGATGTGCAAGGTTATCACGTAAGTAATCAAAACCTAATTCGCTATTTGTCGCATAGGTAATGTCAGCCGCGTACGCAGCACGTTTTTGTGCAGGATCAAGCCCTGGTACATTTACGCCAACAGTCATACCTAAAAATTCAAAAAGTGGACGGTTTGTTTCCGCATCTCGACTTGCGAGATAGTCATTTACAGTCACCACGTGTACGCCTTTTCCAGAAAGCGCATTCAAGTAACATGGTAAAGTTGCGGTAAGTGTTTTACCTTCCCCTGTACGCATTTCAGCGATACAGCGATCGTTTAATACCATACCACCAATTAATTGTACATCGAATGGACGCATCCCCAGCACACGACGGCTTGCTTCACGAACAGTTGCGAACGCTTCTGGTAAGATATGTTCTAATTTCTCACCTTTTGCCAAACGTGCTCGAAACTCTGCAGTTTTTCCTTTTAATTCTTCATCACTAAGTGCTTCAAATTGTGGTTCTAATTTATTGATTTGAGCAACTTTTTTATTTAAACGACGCAAAATGCGGTCATTACGGCTACCTAAAACTTTAGCAAAAATTGTACTTAACATAGGTTTCTCTTTTAAAAATAATAGAATACAAACGAGCTTTACTCATAAAAAGTAAAGAATAAAAAATAATTAGAAAGTAAAAATGCGTTGTTCTGGACCGGCACGAATCAAAATGCTCGGGAAGAAAAAGTGAGAGAATTGCCCTAATACATAACGTTCAAATTTAGGGGCAACATTGATGTGAGCAAAATGGTGAGGTAATTGCTGCTCAGCCATCTGTTGCTGAACCACCACACTATTTTTTTGTAATTGTGTAATAAGCGTTTGTACATTAATCGGATCGTCTGTTTGGCTTTCATGATGACTATTCGCTAAAGAAAAAATAGCGAGCAAGCCAATTAAAAGCGGCGACCAAAAATAAGACTTACTTTTTACCACGAGTACAAACCTTTATGACACAATGAGAATAATTTACTAAATCTTTCGTATTGTAGCGGAATTTCGCTACAATGTCATAAATATTACCAATTAATTAGCAATTATGGCCCATCAAAGTACCCCAAGAAATATTCAACAACTGCTAAAGAGTAGTACACTCCTCAAACAGTGCCAACAACAACAGCATGAGCAAAGTATTGAAGACTGTATTAAGGACAAGCTCGCCTTTTTGAATCATTTTCCACACCGTTGTTACGCTTTTTCAGAAGATACGTTAGGTATTGATATTCCTAATGCCATGCTACGCTACTCTATTTTAGCTCAAGAGAAATCAATTCTTGGGGCACTGCAACGCCACTATCCCCAATTCATAAAATTACGTATTCACATTAATCCCAAATTAAGTCGTTAAAAACAAAACGCCCCAATTTTCGAAAAATTTTATGAAAATTGGGGCGTCATTTTAATTTAAGCGTTTAGAATCAAATTAAGCTTCATGCTCTTTTTGATATTCTTTCGCTGCTTTAACAAAACCCTCGAATAATGGGTGGCCATCACGCGGTGTAGAAGTAAATTCTGGGTGGAATTGACTTGCTACGAACCATGGATGGTTTGGTACTTCGATGATCTCAACAAGTTTTTTATCTGCTGATAAACCAGAAATACGTAATCCTGCTTTTTCAAGTTGTGGACGTAATTGGTTATTTACTTCATAACGGTGACGGTGACGTTCTTCAATGGTTTCTGCACCATATAATTTACGTGCAAGGCTACCTTCCGCTAAGTGACATTTTTGAGCGCCTAAACGCATAGTACCGCCAAGATCAGAATTTTCGTTACGCGTTTCAGTTTGACCGCTTGCATCTTGCCATTCAGTAATTAAGCCAATTACCGGCTCTGGGCAATTTTTATCAAATTCACTTGAGTTTGCTTGTTTTAAGCCAGCTACATTACGTGCATATTCGATATAAGCAACTTGCATCCCTAAACAAATACCAAGATATGGGATTTTGTTTTCACGTGCATATTGTGCAGTTAAAATTTTACCTTCCACACCACGGTTACCAAAACCACCTGGTACTAAGATACCATCTAGACCGTGAAGCACTTCTGTACCTTTAGTTTCAACGTCTTGTGAATCAATGTATTTGATATGGACTGTTAAGCGATTTTTTAATCCTGCATGTTTTAATGCTTCGTTTACAGATTTATAAGCATCTGGTAATTCAATATATTTACCAACCATACCGATAGTCACTTCACCTGTTGGGTTTGCTTCTTGGTAAAGTACTTGTTCCCATTCACTTAAATCCGCTTCTTTGCATTCAAGATGGAAACGGTTACAAATGAAATCATCTAACCCTTGCGATTTTAATAATGCTGGGATTTGGTAAATTGAATTTACGTCTTTAAGTGAGATAACTGCACGTTCTGGTACATTACAGAATAATGCAATTTTCGCACGTTCGTTTGCAGGGATCATACGATCTGAACGGCAAACTAAAACATCAGGTTGAATACCAATAGACAATAATTCTTTTACAGAGTGTTGAGTTGGTTTGGTTTTCACTTCACCCGCAGTTGGAATATAAGGCACTAAAGTTAAGTGCATAAATAAAGTGTGCTCACGACCAACATCTACGGCTAATTGGCGTAATGCTTCTAGGAATGGTAGTGATTCGATATCACCAACAGTTCCCCCCACTTCAACGATTGCCACATCGTGACCTTTACCGCCTTCTAAAACGCGATCTTTGATTTCGTTAGTGATATGTGGAATAACTTGAATAGTCGCGCCTAAGTAATCACCGCGACGTTCTTTACGTAAAACTTCTGAATAAATACGACCAGAGGTAAAGTTGTTCGCTTTGGTCATTTTAGTACGAATAAAACGTTCATAGTGCCCCAAGTCTAAGTCGGTTTCTGCACCGTCTTGGGTTACGAATACTTCACCGTGCTGCGTAGGGCTCATTGTGCCTGGATCCACGTTGATGTATGGATCAAGTTTCATCATTGTGACATTTAAGCCACGGGCTTCTAAAATAGCTGCAAGAGAAGCTGCTGCAATTCCTTTACCTAATGAAGAAACGACACCGCCTGTTACGAAAATATAATTCGTTGTCATATAAAACCTTTTTTGCTTGGAGTAAAAATGAATAACGTGGTTGCTTATTGTTCAATAAACAACCACGAATTAAGACGGGAATATAGTCTACAATAAAGTGAGTGCGAACTCAATTTATCTTGCTAATTATTTTTTTAGTGTTTGAATATACGCCGCTACGGCTTGCATTTGTTCGTCATTTAAGCGGGATTTTGCGGGATTTCCTGGTCCTTGGATTAAGCCTGCTTTACGCATTTGCAACGCTTTTACAATCGTTTCTTGATCAAGCTGATTAATAATTGCAGAACGACCAAAAGCTTTTTTATCTGCATGGCGACCATGGCAAGTCGCACAATTATTTTCAAAAATTTGTTGTCCTTCGGCAATCATGGCCGCATTTGTAGTAGATGCAGCTGTCGAAGTTGAGGCTGTCGGTGTAACATCAGCATGAGCGAACGCTACTGCACTGATTGCCCCCGCAAGTAAAATCATTCTTTTCATAATTTAACCTTTAAATAATTTTTCTAATTCTTCATCAGGAATAATACTTTCAAACTTCGCCTGAATTTTACCATTTTTATCCGCATAATACGTGGTTGGCGTCCCCACAAGATTATATCGCCCACCGGTAATTTTCATCTGATCGATGCCTACACTAAACGGATAATTCTCTTTTGCTAAAAACTTTTTAAGTTTATCACTTTGCCCATCAATATTAACTGCTAAAATTCGCAAAGGTTGGGGATACTTGTCATGGAAAGCAGCAAATTTTCGTAGCTCGACAATACACATCCCACAATTTTGAGACCAGAAGTTAACCAAAAATGGATGACCTTTAAAAGCAGCTAGCGTAAGTTGATTGCCATTAATATCATAAACAGCAACAGGTGGTGCATCTTGACCGATGACCACATGCTGATCCTTGCATGCCCAAAGAGATGCAAGGATTAAACCAAAACTTAATAATCGTAACGAAGATTTCAGGTATTTCCTCATCATACTACTCACGTTCTAATTTACGCTGATTCTTTTCTTCACGTAAAAATTTACCGTGTTGTAAAAAGATCGTTCTATCCGTTAATTTTCCTAAATCTGGATTATGCGTAACCATGACAATCGTGCGTCCTTGACGATTTAATTCTGTTAATAAATCTAACACCAATTTTTCATTCACTTCGTCCAAGTTCCCCGTCGGTTCATCGGCGAAAATAACAGGCGGTTCATTGACTAAAGCACGAGCAATACAAACGCGTTGTTGCTCACCACCTGAAAGTTGGCTTGAACGGTGATCCATACGGTGCCCTAACCCCACTTGTTCTAGAACTTTTTTTGCTGCGGCTTCATCAACAACACTGTGGTAGTATTGTGCGAGCATGACATTCTCAAGGGCAGTCAAATATGGAATTAAATGGAATTGTTGGAATACCAATCCAATTTTTTCAGCACGAAAACGTTGGCGTCCTTCTTCATCAAGTTGCGCAGCATCAACGCCATCTAGAATAACCTTCCCATCACTCGCCGTATCAAGCCCAGTTAAAATATTCATTAATGTCGTTTTACCTGAACCCGATGCCCCCATGATAGTGACAAATTCGCCCTCTTTAATTTGAATACTAATGTCTTCTAAAGCGGTGACTTGTCCAAAACGTTTATATAAATTTTGAGTTTCAATAACAAAATTCTTCATAATTTGTCCTTAAACTATTCCCCTTTCAGCACATTCGCCATTTCAATTCCCAATGCACGACGTGTTGGAATAATGACGGAAATGAATGCGACTAAAAGAGAAAGCACAATCGTAATTGGAATAACAGGAAGGCGCATATCAATATACGCATGGAATACGGTAATTCCCAAAATTTGTGCTAATAAATAACCTAGCAATAAGCCCACACCAGTTGCCACAATTGCGATAATTAAAATCTCTGTCACGATTTGTTTAACGATATCTTGCTGTTTTGCACCGAGTGCTTTTTGGAGAGCAAATTCTTTTGCGCGTTCACCCACGATAGCAATCAAGGTAGTATTTACGCAAAGGGTGGCTAAGACGAGGATAACGATAGAAATTAATCCCATTAACCCTTTAATTTTTCCTAGAATTTGCCCTTCAGAGGCAGATACTTTTAGAATTGGATGGATATCTAAATCGGGATATTCTTTCTGCAATTTTTTCGCAAATTGCATGACCTGACCACGATCGTCTTGCACATTCATCTGCGCATTCGTCACTAAGCCTTCTTTATTAAGCCATTGTTGAGCAAAATCTAAACTTACCACCAACATGTTGTCGGTCGCATCACCTGCCTCAATAATACCTTTAATGATAAATTTATGCTTATCGTGGTTCGCTTTTACTAAAGTGAGCGTATCTCCCACTTTAAGATTTAGGCGTTCTGCCAAACTTTTTCCGATTAACGCGTGGCGATCATCAAAGTTAACCCCAATAGAGGAACCTGTAATTTGCCAGTAAGGGGCTAATGTCGGCATCGCATCAAACCAAACCCCCATGAGAACAATTTTTTCTTGCTCACTTCGCGCGACCCCATATAAATAAGGGCTTACCGCTGTAATCAGTCCTTTCGGCGCTTGCTTAACAATTTGCTCGACTTGGCTTTCTTTAATCAAACCGCTGTTATTCGATCCCACATAGAAATTTGCCCCAAAGGTTCGTAATTCTTGGCTCATTTTCGTATTAATATCAAAATATACAGATGACATTGCTGTCACAATGGCTGCTCCTACCGTAAGCGCAGCAAAAATGATCATGACTCGCTGTAACTTAAGGCGTAAAGCACGGAAAACTAGTCGCCAAAACATTTGCCGATTACGCAGTAAGCTTGGTGCAGTATTATTGACGTCCATACAACACCTCCACTGGGTAAAGTTTTGCAATTCTATGAGCTGGGAACCATGTACCGACAAGCGCAATTAAAATTGCTAAGACTAATACGCACGGGATCACAATCCACGCGAAGGAAAGTGGAACGCCAAAGAGAGCTAAACCAATAAATTTTGCCAATCCCCAGCCAGCTAGACATCCTAATAATCCACCGATCACTGCACTCATAATGGCTTCGCAATAAAAAAGCAATACGATTTGCCATTGATGTGCGCCTAACGCTTTCATTAAACCAATTTCTTTACTGCGTTCAATGATAGTAGTCGTCATTAATGAAGCAATCCCCATCGCCGCCGCAATCACGGCAGCTACGGTTACCACGGCTAAGAGTAATTGGATTTTTTTAATGACCACCCCTTCTGAGGCTGCCACTTGCCAAATCGGTTTTACTACCAATGTAGAAATTGCCTCTTCAAGTTGTAACGCAATGGAAGACACGTATGCTGTACAGTACCAACGATCATATTCTGCCGCATCAAGGGAATCACTATTTTTACGTGCGCGACGAGAAAGCTCGTTTTCTGGCACGGTAAGTGCAGAAACGCGAATACCTTGAATTTTACCGTGTAAATTCAACAAGGTTTGAGCCGCGCTTAATGGCATGACGATTTCTTTCTCTTCATCACCACCCGTAGATAAAATACCGACAAATTTTACTGACATATCTTTTTGGAAATCACCGTCTTGATAATGCAATGTTGCCTCATCACCAATTTTCCAGTCACGGCTTGCTGCTAATTTTTTTCCAACAAGAACAGGTATAACATCACCAAAATGGCTTTCTTTACTGCGATCATCTACCCATTGCCCTTTCACTTGCCAATATGGGCTAATGATACGTTGCCCCGTGTGATAATTATCTTCATCTGGCACATCAATATCATGATCAAAGAAAGTTCCAAGGATTTTTACTTTTTGCCAGTTGGCATCACGCCCCGATTTTCCTGAAATATTTTGTAGTTTTGCCGTTACTTCAGCGCTCAATAATGGTGCAAAGCCCACGATATTATTACGCCAGAAAATATCTTTTACGTTTGGCAATTCTTTTTCATCAAGAAAATCTTGCATAGCAAGGCTATTTAGATTATCGCCTTGTCCCTCGAGTAGAGCCGAACTTGCTGGCTCAACAAGAATATTCGCCCCGTAAGATTTCATCTCTTTCGCCATTTTATCGCCGATATCAATCGACACGGCTAAAAGCGCAGAAACCAAACTTGCAGCGAGAAAAATAGTAATGATTGACAATAACTTACGTTTTAAACCAAAACGCCAAGATTGCCATAGCATTCTTGCTAACATTAATTATCTCCTTTCGCGACCTCAGCACTTTTCACGTATTTTTCTGGGTTATCACGGAAAAGTTCTTGATCGTGTTCGTTCGCGAAGAAATAGGTATTATCGTTGTAATCGTAACGATAGTTCGCTTTTTTATTTGTTAATTTTTGATGACTAACAGGATCTATAACTGGAATTTCTAAGACAGTTGAGAAATAGTTTGCACCAACCAATAACGATTTTTTCGGAATGACTACTTCGCCATTTTCTTCTTTCCAACCATCGATCGGAATTGGGTTACAGCCTCCAGCTTTACCCACTGATGGAATGAATAAGCGTACACCACACGCCACACACATTAATTTATCGCCATCAATGACATACCCACTATCACCACACAATAAACACGCGTCAAACACGGTTGCAAGACTTAATTTTTTATCTGAGCGGTTGATGATAAAGAAGCGAATTGCATGTCCATCACTTGCGACCCAAATAAAACGGTGTAAATCACCATCTTTTACGCTTTCAATTGGAATATGAATCGCATTATCCGCCCCCATTTTTACATAGGTAGATTCAGAAAGAGCAGGCGGTAAAGACGCTACACGATCCCAATATAATTGGGCACCAAATGTCGCTAAAATAATAAAACTACCAAAAATCACTGTACGTCTTGCATTACGTGCAAGGGCTAATTTTTGACGCTTAACAATAGGTTGTGTTTCGTCAGCCGCAATTTTTTTACGTGGCAAATAAACACGCCATGCAAAAATTGCTACGGTGATAAGTAAGAATAAACTACTGATATAGTTAAAGTAAGTTGTCAAATTATTTACTTTCGCCACATAGCTAAGGCGGAATTTAGTTAAGCCTACGATTTGTAATTTCATCAAGCTTAACAAAACGTTGCCTGTTAATGGTAACAATAACATTACAACAAACGCGGTAACGAGAATAATACGTAACTTACGTCCTTTCGCATCAGCTTTTGCTTGGTGGAAGAAAATAACCATCCAGCCCATAGCAGCAATACAAAAGAAGAATCCAAAAATTGCAGCACTTAAATTTAAAAGAAACGTTGTATTTACCACATCTGTATTGGTAATAAGGTGAATATTCGGATCTTGCCCCCAGATCGCCCCACCAATAAAGGCAAACACAAATTGCCAGATACTAGCAAGTGTAGATTGGCGCCAGAATTGCGTAATATAAAATAAAAGGTACAAAACAATGAGTGCACCATTAAAACTTAAAATCACGGTTTGTCCAGAAAGGGCTTCAATAGCAAAAATCATCCCTAACGCAAATCCAATGATTGTCAGCCAAACAAGGCGTTTTATATTAAGGTGTTGGTATTGCGTCCAAAGGCAACCGAGCAAAATTGCGAGTGGTAAAACAGGTTGTAATAGAAAAGTAAAAAAATAGTTCATAATTCATTCCTGTAACAGGTCGAAACCATCATTCAGGCTATATTTGTTGAGAAGATCATTGAGTATCCATAAAACCAATAGATAGCATGATGCTATCTATTGGAAAAGGCGGTGGATAACTTAGTTTAATCCAACATATTTAAATTCATATGAAACATCAAACGGTTTCCAGAATCTAGCAACGCCAGTATCTTTGTCAGTGTGTCTATGCATACCCGCTTTTGGTGGCGGATCGATATGGTAAGTCACTTTATAGTTACCTGGTCCCATCATTTTGATATTTGCACCATAGTGCGGACCATCACTCGCTACCATCGGCATAAAGGTACCTTCTTGGGTCGCGCCAGTGTCAAGGTTGGTAAGTTTATAAGCAATAGTAAGGTAAGGCATCCATTCACCTTCACCAAAACCATTTTTATTACCATTATCAGCATGGATATCTGCTTCAAGATGGATATCAGATTGTTTAGCTGATAATCCCATACCACGTGGTTCCATATCTACTGGTTGCAAATATACCGCAGCAATTTCCATACCATTCATGTTGATAGGTTCACCAATTGGAACTTCCTTAAATGCTAGCGCTGCAGGTGCAGAAAGAATCCCTGCAATAAGAGTGGTCGCAACTAAGGTTTTTTTCATACTTAATCTCCTCTGATTTCTAAGTATTTCGTAATTTATGAAAATGAACTTAATGTGCCATTCGACTTTGACGCTTCATGTAAATAAAGGCAAAGATCGCCGCAACAACTAAAATAACTTGCGGAATAAGCGTTTGTACATAAGGATAAATACCAAGCCATGGAATCTCCGGTACATTTGGCAATAAAGTTGGCTCAAATAGCTTACCTTCAATTAACTCCAAGATAGATTTACCTGCAAAAACGAACGCCATTAAGTACATAAATGACCCCGTAACCATAAAGAATGGTTTAAGTGGTAATTTCACCACAGAATAACGCATAATAAAGTAGCAAATTGCTAATAAAATGGCGCCTACCACGAAACCTGCAACAAGATACATAATTCCCATTGTGGTTTGTGCGTCAGCAGCTAGTGCATAGTAGAACAACACAGTTTCCGCCCCTTCGCGATAGACCGCTAAGAAGCTAGTTAACCATAGTCCAACTAATGACCCCGTCGTGAGTGCAAGGGAAAGCTTCCCTTCCAAATAGCGCTTCCAGTTATTCGCTTCAACTTTAGAAAGTAGCCAGTAGCTCATCATGAATAACATGACAACCGCAAAAATCATCGTGAAACCTTCTAAAAGTTCACGGCTTGCACCAGCATTACTAAAGATCAGTTGGAAAATAATTGCAGTAACAACACTTGCAGCTAAGGCAACATACACCGACTGACGAATAACTGATAATTTATCTTGATGATTATTTTTAACGAGATAAGTCACAATAGCGGCAACGATAAGCAATGCTTCTAGACCTTCACGTAAAATGATTAACAAGCTATATAGGAACAATGACCAATCATTTTTTCCTGTCCCTTGAATCATATTGACTGCTTGATCCATACCATTTTCAAGACCTTTTGCTTGAACTTGCATAGCCTCAACACTATCTTTCGCTTTCATCAAGCTGACTAATCGTGTGAAATAACCTTCTAATTGTGCTTTAAACTTACTATCGCGTGATCCAATTTTGGTTTCAAAACCTGAGTTTTCAAAAACATCAAAATAAGTATCTTGCACATCAAGCATTGCCTTTTGAGCGTCGCCTTGCTTATACGTTTGGATAGCTTGTTGAATTTGTTGATTTACTGTACGTGCAACTTTAGACCAATCAACATCGTTCGCTTTACTCTCGGTCGCACTACCCGCATCAGCGTTAGGAGCTGCAACTTGGTTTTGTTCTTCTCTTGTTGTTGGTAAATTAGGAAGAAGATCACTAATATCTTGAAGTAACAACGTAGTTTGATAGCCTAATTCATTAATATTGTTAGGTTTTTCACTTAATTTAATCAAGTCATAGAATTGATGGTTAATCGCACCAGAAATTTTTGCTGAACGATTAGTACGCACAGACATTTCCATTTCTGAATTTTTATAGCCATCGTATTGTGCCTTCTGCGCAAAGCTTTTTGCTGCTTTAAAATCACCTTTTTGATAAGCGGTTAGCATGCTAGCCAGATTATCATCAATCGCTTTAAAACTTTGTTTCCAATGCGGAGCAATATCTGCTTGGCTGTATACATCATGAGAGGCTTCCCCCTCTAAGCTTTGACCATTTTCTAAAATGGGTAAAACATCTTGTAAATCTTGTTTTAATTGATGAATGGTCGCCACAACTTGATCTTTCGGCAATTTTTCATTCATCATTTTGCGAATAGTGCCAAACATTGCTTCCATTTGGTAACTTTTCTTCGCCGAAATATTAATACGGATAGGTCCTTCTAAATTTTCAAAAATTTCAAAATAAGCCATTTGCACGGTACGGCGTGCCTCATCCATATGATTTTGTTCATAAAGCGTAGTCGCCGTATCAAGACGTTGTTCAATTTCTGAAACATATTGTTGATAATTCTGCGCATCATCAGCCAAAGCACTGAGTGGCGAAAACAATAAAAGAAGGAAAGAAATAATTAAATAACGAAATTTGCGAGTAATCAAAATGGAACCCTAAATATAATTATTACAAATAAGAATAGTTGTTATTATCCTCTCAAAATATATAAATTACAACTTTTATTACCATCCTGTAGCCCCGTGTTATAACGTTATTTAACCCAAGATTAGAAATAATAAAAGTTATTTAATTTTAAACTCTGCAATTTAAATAACGACTATCATTCACGTTTAAATCTTAATTTAATGTAAAGATCTGCTAAAGTATTATACCTTAACTTTATATAATATTATTAATAACTTATTTTAGGCATACCTATAAAAAATATAATACTTATTCAAATTTAATCATACAATTATCTACTGTAATTTTGATTAATCCCTTATTTTTATATAAAGAAAAACAAAACGAAATAGCATTAGCGTTCCCTCTCCGCCCCTCCCCCTCTTGTGGATTTTTACCAAAGTCTTTATAATCCTTATGTACTTTGTTCTTTAAAATCAGGTGGAAAAATGAATCCAATGTTAAATATCGCTGTGCGTGCTGCGCGCAGAGCAGGTAATATCCTTATGCAAGGCTTTGAACGCCGTGATGAAATTGAGTCTTCATCAAAAGGTTCTAATGATTATGTAACTAACTTCGATAAAGCATCAGAAAAAGCAATCGTAGACGTTATTCGTACTGCTTACCCTGATCACACAATTATCACTGAAGAAAGCGGTTTACTCGCAGGCAAAGATGACGAAGTTCAATGGATTATTGATCCGCTTGATGGAACAACAAACTTCATCAAAGGCTTCCCTCACTTTGCAGTATCTATCGCAATCCGTGTAAAAAATCGCACCGAAGCTGCCGTAGTTTACAATCCAGTTACTAATGAACTCTTTACTGCGCAACGTGGTAAAGGTGCAAAAATGAATGAACTTCGTTTACGTGTTGAAAACTTACGTGAATTAAAAGGCACCATTTTAGCAACAGGTTTACCATTCAAACGTCCAAGCCTTATGCCAACTCAATTTGCTATGATGGCAAGTTTAGCTGAAGAATGTGCAGATTTCCGTCGCACAGGATCAGCTGCACTAGATCTTTGCTACGTTGCGGCAAATCGTGTTGATGGCTACTTCGAAGCTGATATTAAACCGTGGGATATCGCAGCAGGCGATCTTATCGCACGTGAAGCAGGAGCTTTAGTTTGTGACTTCAATGGTATGCCAAACTATTTAGCACAAGGTCATATCGTGGCAACAGCACCACGCTTAATGAAAGCGATGCTTAACCATATCCAACCTTGCCTACCACAAAACTTTAGAGCGCTAACTAAAACTGCACTTTAATTTTCTATAAAAGACGCCCCGATTTTCACAAAAATTTTTATGAAAATCGGGGCGTGATTCTATTTTGTTATCCTAATCTTTTAATAATTTTTCCACAGTATCTACTATTCTTTAGTTGCCTTTTCATCGTATTTGAGTAAGCTAATTGCGTATCTTTTTTACTCAAATGGAGATCGCACAATGTCTAACTTATCCCATCATGAAATTCTTGTCCTGCTTAAACACGGGCTTATTGTTGATTTCACAACACCTATTCCAGATTTAGGTAAACGCGAAGAAGCTGTTGCCTCCCTAGCACCATTTGAAAGCCTTACGACATTAGATGGTTCGATGGCAACAGCCAATAAAATTGCCACCATGGCCCATCACTACATTGAGGCGGGAGCGGCGGGAATTCGTGTTAATGAATTAAAAACACTTGAAGCCGTGCGTAAAACTATTAAAGCACCTATCATTGCCTCCCTTAACCGACATTTAGATAATACCCCCGTGACTACCACTCCGTTTTTGGTAGATGTAGAAGATCTTGCCCATGCTGGTGCAGGCATCATCGCAATTGATGGTACTTCTCGACCACATCCTGTCGCGATTAAAGCTCTTCTAGATAAAGTTCATGATTTAAAATGTCTTGCTGTCGCCGAATGCTATTCAGAAGAGGATGCCTTAAACTGTCAAAAACTCGGATTTGATCTCATTGATATTCGCCCAGACGACAATACAAACGTACCAAATCAACAATTAATCGCAACCTTGGCAAATTCAGGTATTCATTCTTTTGTCACAGGACAGTATGCAAATATTGAAGAAATTAAAACTGTCTTAAATAATGGCGCCTATGCCGTTGTCATTCCTGCAGAGAGTGCGCAAACCTTTACGACAATGAAAATTGATCTTTAATTCTCTCTTTATATTTCTTAAGCAAACCCACTGCTCTCGTGATAAAAATCAATCATCCATTAAAAAGGAAAATATCCACGAGAGCAGGAACGTTATAAAATAGGTTTTCTTTTAATATCTATTTACTAAGTACATCTTATACAACGATCCTTGCATTCAATATTTAAAAAATTATACTAGACATAGAGCCCGCTCCAAATGGAATATTAAAATAGACGCATATTCGTTTATTTAATCTCTGTCGTGCTCAATAGGATAATTCATTCGCTACAACATTTTTCCTAAGGAGTTCTAATGATTATTGGCGATTTAATGCGTACTGATTACGCGAAAGGTCTTCCACCTATTCTCGCAAAAATTTGTGATTATCTGAAAACGATTGATCTCAATACACTGGAAGCAGGCAAACACTATCTTACTGAGGAAATTGTTATCAACGTCGATGAAACTCATCTCGTTGCACCAGACAGTAAAAAAGCAGAATTCCATCATAATAATATAGATATTCAATTACTTATCTCTGGTGAAGAATGGATTGAATATAGTGTCGATATGCCTAATATGGAGCTGTGTGATCCTTACAATAATGAATTTGATTATCAACTTATTGCGCAAGTTCCAAATAAAAACGTGGTAAAACTACGACCTAAGATGTTTATGATTTTCTTCCCATATGAAATTCATAAACCTTGCTGTGCCTATTCTTCAGATTCTCTGCAAAAAGAATTAAAAAAATTAGTCGTCAAAGTACCCATGAACTTGCTCAATAAAAATGAAGAGTAAAATGCCATGATACAAAATGTAAATAGCGTAAAAATTCTTGATACTATTGGTGCGCTGTACGATAGTATGACGAAAACCGAAAAGATTATTGCTAATATGCTACTTGCCTCGCCTATGTTATTTAGCGATAGCTCCTTAGCAGACATTGCTAAACGATTAAATGTTGGCGAAGCAACTTTTATTCGTTTCTGCCGTACCCTCGGTTTTAAAGGGTTCAGTGATTTTAAATTAGCACTATCAATTGAGCTGGCAACTAATAACAAACCTCAATCTGATTTGCTTGATAGCCATATTCAATTAGAGGATAGCCTAGAAACAATCAGTAAAAAGCTAGCCAATAGTCTGCAAAAAGTTGTTGCTGAAACCATGAACCTCATTGATTACAACCAGCTTGCTTTGGTCGTAGAAGCGATTCGTAATGCGGATCGTTTATTCCTCTTTGGAATGGGCTCGTCTGGAATCACCGCTATTGATGCAAAAAACAAATTCATGCGCATTGGTATTCAGGTAGACGCAAGTGCTAACAACCACTTTATGTATATGCAAGCTTCTCTCGCTCGCCCGACGGATGTTGTTATTGGAATTAGTCACTCTGGCTACTCCCAAGAGATTATTGAAACTTTGCGTATTGCTAAAAGTAATAATGCCACTACTGTTGCTATCACGCATAATATGCGTACTCCGCTCACTTCGGTTGCAGACTACGTATTAACAAACGGCAACCGTCAAGAAGCTCTACAAGGTGATTCTATCGGAACTAAAATTGCCCAATTATTTGTCTTGGATCTTATCTATGCAGCACTGGTGCAAGGTGAGGAAGAAAATACGAAGAAAACCAAACAAAAAACCTTGGATGTCATCTTACAACAACGTCATAAATAGTCGTGGCACTCTGCGAGAAGACAGTTGATTATTAGCGAAGCTCAAAATAAAACGCCATAACTTTTATAAAAAATTACGGCGTCTTTATTTGGGCTATTTTGAAGATATACTTTCTCGCGGTTTTCCCCGATGCCAGTGTTCCCATACTCCATCCAAAATGACGAAGAAAATAGACGCAAGTAGTCCAGCAAAGAGTGGATAACTATCTGAAGAAATCTTTTCTCCAATAAAAATTGAACTAATTAATAGTAAGGTCGGCTCCATATAGCTCAATAATCCAAGCATATTCATTGGTAAAAGATTACTAGCTAAAATGTAAAAAATAAACGCAGTCCCGCTTAATAGTCCTAATAAAACCAAGCGCCACATAATGTGTGGATTCACTTCTTGGGCAGCAGGGATATCCGTATGCCACGCAAAATAAATACAGACGGGTAATAAAAGAGTAAATTCAATTGCTAAACTAGCAAGATCCATAATATTAAAGCGTTTTCTCAATAAGAAATAAACAGCATAAGCACATACTGCGGCACTTGTCCAAGAGCCTCCACCTTTTGCAAAGATATCCGTAGCAACCCCTAACGCAGCAAGTAAAATCGCGACCAATTTTAATCGTGTTATTTTTTCTTTAAAAAAAACACGTCCCATTAGCACGAGCATTAGCGGTAAAATTAGATACCCCACGGAAACATTCAATGCTTCATTGTTATTTGGCGCCCATAAAAATAACCACATTTCAAATCCAGTAATAGACGCAGTACTTATAAATACAAGTATTAACCACGGATGTTTTTTGATACGTCTAAAATGTCTTTTTAAAAAGAATCGTTGGCGAAATAAAAAGACGGCTGCCCAAATAAATGGAAGCGTAAAAATAATTCGGAATGCAAAAATATCCTCCCCTGTTAATGGCACTAACATGGTCGAGAAATAATAGATATACCCGAATAACATTGAGGCTGATAAGGAACAAGCCACACCTTTTAACATAATACCTGTCCTAAAATACTTAACTTTATCTCAGCTACCATTATAAAAAAATCCCTCAAAAGTAAAACACTTTCAAGGGATTTAATTCAATTATTTACGTATCTTATTATTTTTTATAGTGAGATACCGCAGCAAGACCTAAGAACGGTGCTTTGCTACCTAATGCTTCTTCGATACGAATTAATTGGTTGTATTTTGCCATACGGTCTGAACGGCTCATAGAACCAGTTTTGATTTGACCGGCAGAAGTACCAACTGCTAAATCAGCGATAGTTGCATCTTCCGTTTCACCTGAGCGGTGAGAAATCACTGTGCCGTAACCTGCTTTTTTCGCCATTTGAATTGCTTCTAAAGTTTCAGATAAAGTACCAATTTGGTTTAATTTAATTAAAACCGCATTAACGATACCTTTTTCGATACCTTGTTTAAGAATTTTTGTATTAGTTACAAATAGGTCATCACCAACAAGTTGGATTTTGTTACCTAATTCTTTAGTTTGGTATGCGAAACCTTCCCAATCAGATTCATCAAGACCATCTTCAATTGAAGTAATTGGATATTCTTCAGTTAATTTTTCAAGATAGTGAGTGAATTGTTGTGCATCGAAAGTTTTACCTTCACCTTTTAAGTCATAGCGACCATTTTTCTTATCATAGAATTCAGATGCTGCGCAGTCCATCGCTAAAGTAATATCTTTACCGAAATTATAACCTGCGGCTTCTACTGCTTCTTTGATGCATTGTAACGCTTCTTCATTTGATTTAAGGTTAGGTGCGAAACCACCTTCATCACCAACAGAAACGCTTAAACCGCGAGATTTTAAAACTTTCGCTAAGCTATGGAATACTTCAGAACCCATACGAATTGCTTCGCGTTCAGTTTTTGCACCTACTGGTTGAATCATAAATTCTTGAATATCAACGTTATTATCTGCATGTTCACCACCATTTAAGATATTCATCATTGGGAGTGGCATAGAGTAAACACCAGGTGTGCCATTAAGTTCTGCAATCCAAGCATAAAGAGGCATACCTTTTGCAGCTGCAGCTGCTTTTGCTGCTGCAATAGAAACCGCTAAAATAGCGTTTGCACCAAATTTAGATTTATTTTCAGTGCCGTCTAAATCAATCATAATTTGATCGATTTCTTTTTGGTTAGATGCATCCTTTCCTGCTAGGGCTTGTGCAATTTCAGTGTTGATTGCGTGTACTGCAGTTAATACACCTTTACCACCGAAACGAGATTTGTCGCCATCACGTAATTCTAACGCTTCACGAGAACCTGTAGACGCACCAGATGGGGCCGCTGCCATACCAACGAATCCACCTTCTAAGTGAACTTCTGCTTCTACAGTTGGATTACCACGTGAATCAAGAATTTCACGACCAATCACTTTGATAATTTCACATTTTGCCATTGTGTTTTCCTCTTATAAAAATAAGTTGATTTGAAAATCTGTATAAACAACGCTGAATATTCTATCCCCTTTTATATCCTTTGTCTTGAAAAACTCCAAAAGAAGTGGTGTTTTATGTTGTATTGTTAAGAAAAAGAGAATAATTATTTACACTATGCGTGATATGTAAAAATTATGTTAACAAAACAGCGGAATTTCATAATTTTTAGTGTTTTTTGGGGCGTGTTTTTGCTTTAAAACATAACTTTTAAATCTTACTTTATCGTTTATTTTTTATAAAAAAATACCCCATACGAATATGAGGTATTTTATAAACTATTGTTTAGGCTTACTTAGCGGACTAATCCACCACTTGCTTGAAGATCTGCATGATATGAAGAACGTACAAATGGACCACAAGCTGCATGTTCAAAGCCCATTGCTTCCGCTTTTTCACGCATCATATCGAATTCTTCTGGTGGCACATAACGTGCAACAGGAAGGTGATGGCGACTTGGCTGTAAATATTGACCTAATGTCAACATGGTTACCCCATTTTCACGTAAATCTTGCATAACTTGAAGAATCTCTTCGTTTGTTTCTCCAAGTCCTACCATTAACCCAGATTTTGTTGGAATCTCAGGGAACATGGCTTTAAATTCACGTAATAATTTTAACGACCATTCATAATTTGCACCGGGACGAATATCTTTATATAAACGAGGAATGTTTTCTAAATTATGATTAAATACATCCGGTGGATTATCTTTTAATTTATCTAAGGCTTGCTCAATACGTCCGCGAAAATCTGGTACCAAAATTTCAATTTTAATGCCTGGATTTAATTTACGAATTTCACGAATACAATCTGCAAAATGTCCCGCACCACGATCTGGTAGATCATCACGATCCACTGAGGTAATTACCACATATTTCAATTTCATATCAGAGATTGTTTCAGCTAATTTGCGTGGTTCATCAACGTCTGGAGGAAGGGGTTTACCGTGTGCCACATCACAGAATGGGCAACGACGCGTACAAATTGCCCCAAGAATCATAAATGTAGCCGTTCCGTGGTTAAAACATTCATTTAGATTTGGGCAAGATGCTTCTTCACATACTGAATGAAGGCTATGTCTACGCATTCCATTTTTGATTGCTTGAACTTTATCAGAATGGGCGGAAATTTTGATTTTCATCCATGATGGTTTTTTTAATACTTCCTGCTCAGGATCGATATTTTTTACTTTGATAATTGAGGTTTTCGCGGCATCGCGATATTTTACACCTCGTTCCATTTTAAACGGACTTGTCATTCTGCGTTCCCTTAGATTGTTATGCAAATGTTACCGCATTGTAACCTAGATCAGATAAAAAGTATTCTAATAATTTAGGGGAAACTTTTTCACAAGTCGCTTCATCAGTACTGATAAAATCAGCCAGTTGACACATTTGCAAACCTGCATAGCCACATGGATTAATATGATGAAATGGGGTTAAATCCATTTGAATATTAAATGCTAATCCATGGAAGGAACACCCTTTGCGGATGCGTAATCCTAAAGAACAAATTTTTTTACCTTCAATATAAACGCCTGGCGCATCAGGTTTTGCGTAACTATCTATACCATAAAATTTTAGTGTTTTAATGACACTTTGTTCTAATGCAGTTACTAACTGACGTACACTAATTTCCTCACCTAATGCTTTTAAGCGCTTAATATCAAGCAAAACATACATGACTTGCTGACCAAGCCCATGATAAGTAATCTGCCCACCACGATCGGAATGAACAACAGGAATATTCGTTTGATGAATTAAATGCTCAGGTTTACCCGCAGTGCCTTGCGTGTAAACTGCCGGATGTTGAACGAGCCAAATTTCGTCATTCGTATTTGCGTCACGTTCATCGGTAAAAGTCTGCATTTTGTGCCATATTTCTTCATAAGGCTGAATACCAAGTTGGCGAATAATTAAAGGTTGGTTATGCATATATATTTCTCAGATAAAGAAAAGGAACAGATTAATTTTCATTAATCTGTTCCTTAAAAATTTTATTAAAGAACCATTCTTACGCCATCAATTTTAGCGAGTTCTTTATAAAGGGTTTCAACTTGCTCAATATTTTCTGCGCGCATGGTAAGCGATACAGATTCATAGTTACCTTTAGAACTTGGTTGAACTTTTGGTGTATCAATAACTTTTGCATGTTGTTCCATAACTTTAACAACATCATCAGCTAAATCACTACGGGTGGTCCCCACCACTTTGAATGTAAAGTTACATGGAAATTCAAGTAAATCTTTTAGTTTTTTCTCTTCAATTTGACCATCTTTGATGGTGATATTTTTATCCGCCATAATTTATCCTTGTTTTCAATATATTAAATGGGCAGAAGTAATCTTTCTTCCGCCCTATTTAGATGTAGCTTAATTCTCAAAATTCAAGAGAGGCTAGAAAAGAGATTTTACATTAAGCACAATCCAGTCCCAAAGACGACTAAATACGCCACCTTCTTTTACATCTTGAAGTACTTGTAAATTAATACTTGCGATATCTCGTCCATCCAATTGATAAATTACTTTACCCACGACTTGCCCTTTCATTAATGGTGCTTTAAGTGGATTTTGCGCTAATTCATAACGAATTTTGATATCGGGACGACGACCTTTTGGTAACGTTAAATAAGTGTTTTCTAAAGTCCCTAATGCGACTTTATCAGTATCACCGTAATAAACTGGTTCTTCTAAAATCGGTTTTCCAGGTACTAATGCACGTAGTGTTTCAAAATTTGCAAAGCCCCAACGTAAAAGTTGTTTACTTTCTTGCTCACGTGCTTGTTTGCTTGGTGTTCCCATCACAACAGAGATAAGACGCATATTATTGTCACCCACGGCAGATGCAACAAGGTTGTAACCCGCTTGATCAGTATGCCCTGTTTTTAGACCATCAACATGCATTGATGTATCCCATAACAGACCGTTACGGTTTGATTGAGTAATATTGTTGAAGGTTAATTTTTTAATTGAATAAAGTTTATATTCTTGTGGAAGATCTTTGATAAGGTGTTTTGCAATGATTGCCATATCATGAGATGAAGAATATTGATTTTCATGATCTAGCCCATGCACAGTCATAAAATGTGTGTTCTTTAATCCCATTTGTTGAACATAGCGATTCATGCTTTGTACGAATGTATTTTGTGAACCTGATACATATTCAGCCATCGTAATACATGCATCATTCCCTGAATCCACAATAATCCCACGGTTTAATTCAGACACGGGAACTTTTTGTCCGATACGTAAAAACATTAGAGATGAGCCATGTAACGCTTTATTGCCACCCCATGCATCTGCTGGTACGGTTACGATATCATCATTATGAATTTTGCCTTGTTTTAAAGCCTGACCAATAACATAACTCGTCATCATTTTTGTTAAAGAGGCTGGTGCTTCGCGTTGATTTGAATTTTTTTCTGCTAAAATTGCACCTGAGTTATAGTCCATCAGAATATAACTACGTGAATCAAGTTGTGGAGGCGCAATCCCAAATTCTACAGCATCAGTCGTTGGTGCGGTAGGTGCAGGTGTGGTTGCAGCAACAGGAGCAAGTGCGGAAGGTGCTGCAACTGAATTATCTTGAGCAGCGATAGCAGGAAATGCACATAACCCACATAACGCAGTGGCGGTTGTCGTTTTTATCCAATGTTTAAACATAAATTCACCTTACTTAAAATAAAAAATTTAACAGAGAAATCACTGATTCCCTTTAAAAAAATGGCTCTTATGTGTTTGGACAGACATCACCAAACCAAAACCTGCCATCAAGGTTACAAAAGATGTTCCGCCATAACTGACCAATGGTAATGGCACCCCTACAACTGGTAAAATACCACTTACCATACCGATATTAACGAAAACATAAATAAAGAAGATTAATCCTAACGCACCACTTAAAATACGTCCAAATGATTTTTCAGATTGTACCCCAATCCGAAGACAACGTACGACGACATAAATATAGAGTAACATCAGAATACAAAAGCCGATAAGCCCCCATTCTTCCCCTAATACAGCAAAAATAAAATCAGTGTGTGGCTCAGGCAAAAATTCTAATTGTGATTGGGTGCCTTGCATCCAACCTTTACCCCATAACCCACCTGATCCAATCGCAATTTTAGATTGCAGAATATGATAGCCCGCTCCGAGGGGATCCTTCTCTGGGTTTAATAATGTCATTACACGCATTCTTTGGTAATCATGCATTAAATAAAACCACATAATTGGTAAAAATGCTGCAACAGCAACGCATGCTGCTCCGATTACCCACCAGCTCATTCCTGCTAAAAATACCACAAAAATTCCCGATGCCCCTACCAGAATCGCGGTTCCTAAATCGGGCTGAACAGCAACAAGCAAAGTAGGTACAATAATCATTGCTAATGCAATGAGGGTGACTTTAAGATTGAGAGGAGAAGGCTTTCGCCCGAGATAGGTTGCCACCATCAAGGGAACGGCAATTTTTACAATCTCTGATGGCTGAAATCGGAATAATCCAAGATCTAACCAACGTTGCGCTCCCTTACTCGAGGTGCCGACTAAATCCACTAGAACCAAAAGCACGAGTCCAATGATATAAAGATAGGGTGCAATATATTGATAAAATTGTGGTGAAAATTGAGCAACAACAAACATAACCACAAACCCAAGGGTGACTTGCACAATACGTCGTTCAAACATCACAACGCTTCCACCACAAGCACTATATAAAATTACCATCCCGAAGGCAGTTATCATAATTAATCCTAATAATAACCAGCCATCAATGTGTAATTTTTTCCAACATTTTAACCATTTACTCTTTTCGTCCATGATTAATGTTTCTCCTCAGTGGTAACATTTGTTGTCAAAATAACTTGCTTTTGTGCATAATTCTTTTCGATTTTTGGGGCGTCATTTTTTTGTTTTTGTTTTTGCATTTCTGCAATTTGTGGAAGCCGCACATCCAAATAATAATCCATAATTTTACGTACAATCGGTGCAGCATGGCTACTGCCTCCACCCGCATTTTCTAAAATCGCCGCCACCACAAGTTTTGGGTTTTTATAAGGTGCAAAGGCAATAAACCACGCATGATCGTGTAAATTATTTTTCAAATCTTTTGCATGATATACTTGATTCTCTTTTAAACTAAATACCTGTGCAGTCCCAGATTTCCCTGCTGCTTTATAGTCCGTACCCAAAAATGCACGTCGTGCGGTACCATGTTTGCTATTGATTACCGAATACATCCCTTCTTTTGCATCTTGCCAATATTCTAATTTAGGCTCCGTAATATCTGGATACAAATGAGGATCTTTGTAATATTGGACAGTCGCTCCATCAATGCTTTTCATTAAATGTGGCGTATGCACTTTTCCGTTATCTACTAAAATGGTTAAAGCTTTTGCAACTTGTAATGGCGTAGCACTCCAATATCCCTGACCGATTCCCACAGGAATAGTATCTCCTTGTAACCAACTGCGCTTAAATCGAGCTTTTTTCCATTCTCGATTCGGCATTACTCCTGGTGTTTCCTCTTTTAAGTCAATCCCTGTCGATTCACCAAATCCGAATTTCTTCATCCATTCAGAAAGGCGATCAATTCCCATGTGATAAGCGACTTGATAGAAATACGTATCCGAGGATTCAGTAATCGCTTTTAATAAGTTTGTTTTACCATGCCCACCCATTTTCCAGTCACGGTAACGTTTTTGGGTATTCGGTAAATACCAATATCCTGGATCAAAAATTTCTTTATTAGGATCAATAACTTTTTCCGTTAAGCCAGCTACCGCAATAAATGGTTTCACTGTCGAAGCAGGCGGGTAAGCACCTTGAGTAGCACGGTTGTAAAGTGGGCGATTTGGGTTATACAGCAACGCATTATAATCCTTACTCGAAATCCCCTCCACGAACAAATTATTATCATAACTTGGTGTAGAAACCATCGCTAAAACACTTCCATCTTTCGGATCCAACACTACGACGGCTGCACGTTCATCCCCTAACAGATTCATGATGTATTCTTGTAAATCAAGATCAATGGTTAAATGGATGCTTTTCCCCGCCACTGCCGGTTGTTCTTCTAATTTACGAACAACTTTTCCACGTGAATTAACTTCAACTTCCTCAAACCCCACTTGTCCATGTAATTCTTTTTCGTAGTAACGCTCAATACCTTGTTTTCCAATATCATGCGTACCTTCATAATTACTAAACTCACCATTAGCTTTTAAACGTTCAACATCACGTTCATTAATTTTCCCCACATAGCCAAGGATATGAGTCAGCGGCTCGCCATAAATATAATGACGTTTAAAATAAGGTTGAACAGCTACACTTGGAAACTTATATTGATTAACCGCAAAACGTGCAATTTGTTCCTCGGTGAGTGCAGGTTTTAAAAGAATTGGTGTATAACGTGAAGCACGGCGACGGGCTTTATTGAAGTTCTCGATATCCTCGTCCGTTAATCCAACGAGAGGTTTAAGGGCAGCAAAGGTGTCATTTAAATTTTTAACTTTCTCAGGCACGATATAGAGCCCAAAGAAAGTAATATTTTCAGCTAGCTTACGTCCATAACGATCATAAATTAAACCGCGCGCGGGAGGTAACGGCAGCAATTTGATTCGATTATCGTTAGAACGTGTTTGATAAATAGTATGATCTTGAATCTGTAAATGATACAAATTCAAGAACAAAACAATGCACATCAAGAATAATACACAAACGGATACCACCACACGTCGCGTAAATAAATCACGTTCCGCTTTAGTATCACGAATCGGCTCATGCTTTGGATTTTTTAGCCACTCTTTAATGTTCATAACTATTTATTTTTATTATAAATTTATACTATTCTCGATGATATGGATGGTTAGTACTTAAAGACCAAGCACGATACATAGCTTCTACCACCACTACTCTCACTAAAGGATGTGGCATCGTTAATGGAGAGAGTGACCAGCTTTGCTCAGCTGCCTGTTTACATTCAGGCGATAAACCTTCCGGTCCGCCAATGAGCAAACACACATCACGTCCATCATTTTTCCACATTTCTAATTGTTCTGCGAGTTTAGGGGTATCCCAAGGTTTACCAGGAATATCTAGAGTGACGATACGATTGCGTCCACATGCAGCTAACATCGCTTTTCCTTCTTGTTCAAGAATACGCTTTATATCCGCATTCTTACCACGTTTTCCAGCAGGAATTTCTATAAGCTCAAATGGCATGTCTTTAGGGAAACGGCGTTGATATTCTTTAAAAGCAGTCACAACCCAATCTGGCATTTTTGTTCCAACGGCAACAAGTTGAATTTTCATTATTGTGCCGCCCATAATTGTTCTAATTGATACATTACTCTACTTTCTGATTGCAAAATATGGACAATAGCTTGTCCGAAATCTACTACGACCCAATCCGCCGTATCCTGACCTTCCTGTCCAAATGCTTCCACTCCCGCATTTTTACATTCATCCATCAGGCGTTGTGCCATAGCTGAAACATGCCGTGCAGACGTACCCGTTCCTATAATCATGGTATCGGTAATTGAAGATCGTCCACGAACATCAATAGCAACAATATCCGTTGCCTTTAAATCTTCCAACTTTGAAATCAAAAAATCCGTTAAGTTCATTAATTTTCCTAGTATTTACTCAATTAAGGTAGGAATTTTAACATATTCCCCTAAAAGAAAGAACTTACAAAGGCAACTTGCTTCATTTTAAAACACAAATTTTATATATTTTTGATTAAAAAAGTTTTACATTTTTTTTTCAATATCCCTTGAAAAGCGATAAAAGAGTATTACCTTTGTAAGTACGTAACTCATAATCACTATAAAAAACATAATAAATTTTACTTCTTAAAGGAGATATTTATGAATATTGAAAAATTTACTAGTAAGTTTCAGCAGGCACTTGCTGAAGCTCAATCGCTCGCCGTAGGTCGCGATAATCAATTTATTGAGCCAGTACATTTATTACTTGCCCTTTTAAACCAACAAGATGGTTCAATTGGCTCAATTCTTACTGCGAGTGGCGTTAACTTAGGGACCTTACGTAGTGAATTAGAAGCTCAAGCGAGTCGTCTACCAAAAGTTTCTGGAACTGGCGGTGACGTACAAATCTCTCGTAATCTAATTAACTTACTCAATCTTTGCGATAAATTAGCGCAACAACATAATGATAAGTTTATTTCTTCTGAATTATTTTTACTTGCCATCATGGACAGTAAAGATGAATTAAGCAAAATCTTGCAAAAATGCGGTGCAACCAAAGAAAGCTTGCAAGCCGCAATTGCAAAAATACGCGGAGGTGAAAGCGTGAACGATCAAAATGCTGAAGAAAATCGTCAAGCACTGAAAAAATATACTATCGACCTTACTGAACGTGCTGAAAAAGGTAAACTCGATCCTGTAATCGGACGTGACGAAGAAATTCGTCGAACTATTCAAGTTTTACAACGCCGTACTAAAAATAATCCAGTTCTCATCGGGGAACCAGGTGTAGGTAAAACGGCAATTGTTGAAGGCTTAGCACTCCGTATCGTAAATGGTGATGTTCCAGAAGGCTTAAAACATAAACGTGTACTCTCTTTAGACATGGGTGCACTTATCGCGGGTGCGAAATTCCGCGGTGAATTCGAAGAACGCTTAAAAGCGGTATTAAAAGAAATCGGTCAAGAAAATGGTCGTATTATCCTATTCATTGACGAAATTCATACTATGGTCGGTGCAGGTAAAACTGACGGTGCAATGGATGCAGGTAACTTATTAAAACCATCTCTTGCACGTGGTGAATTGCACTGTGTAGGGGCAACTACCCTTGATGAATATCGCCAATATATTGAAAAAGATCCAGCTCTTGAACGTCGTTTCCAAAAAGTTTTAGTCGACGAACCAAGTGTGGAAGATACCATTGCGATCTTACGTGGTTTGAAAGAACGTTATGAAATTCACCACCATGTAGAAATTACCGATCCTGCGATTGTAGCAGCAGCTACACTTTCTAATCGTTACATTTCAGATCGTCAATTACCAGATAAAGCTATCGACTTAATTGATGAAGCAGCGTCAAGTATCCGTATGGAAATTGACTCAAAACCACAACCATTAGAAAAATTAGAACGTCGTATTATTCAATTAAAACTTGAACAAAACGCACTCACCAAAGAAAACGATGAAGCAAGTCGTAAACGTTTAGAAATGGTTGAGGAAGAATTAAAAGAGAAAGAAAAAGAATATTCTGAACTTGAAGAAGTTTGGAAAAGTGAAAAAGCTGCCCTTTCAGGTACTCAACATATTAAAGTTGAACTTGAAAATGCACGAATTAAATGGGAACAAGCACGCCGTTCTGGTAATTTTGAAGAAATGTCAGAATTACAATATGGCAAAATTCCTGAATTAGAAAAACAACTTGCACAAGCTGAAAATGCGGAAGACAAGGAAATGACCCTTGTTCGTAACCGTGTTACAGAAGAAGAAATTGCCGAAGTACTTTCTCGTGCAACCGGTATTCCAGTCGCGAAAATGATGGAAGGTGAACGCGAAAAACTTCTCCGTATGGCAGATGCACTTCATCGTCGCGTAGTAGGTCAAGATGAAGCTGTAGATGCAGTCGCAAATGCGATTCGTCGTAGCCGTGCAGGACTTTCTGATCCGAATCGTCCATTAGGTTCATTCTTATTCCTCGGTCCAACAGGGGTAGGTAAAACTGAACTTTGTAAAACATTAGCAAGCTTTATGTTTGATGATGAAAATGCAATGATTCGTATCGATATGTCTGAATTCATGGAAAAACATAGTGTGTCACGCTTAGTTGGTGCACCTCCGGGTTACGTAGGTTACGAAGAAGGTGGTTATTTAACTGAAGCGGTGCGTCGCCATCCATACAGCGTTATCTTACTAGATGAAGTTGAAAAAGCGCACCCAGACGTTTTCAATATCTTATTACAAGTATTGGATGATGGGCGCTTAACAGATGGTCAAGGTCGTACTGTGGACTTCCGTAATACTGTTATCATTATGACCTCTAACCTAGGTTCAGAGTTAATTCAAGGTCATAAAGATCTCAGTTATGACGAAATGAAAGAATTGGTAATGACTGTGGTAAGTAAACACTTCCGCCCAGAATTTATCAATCGTATTGATGAAACAGTGGTGTTCCATCCACTCAACCAAGAAAATATTCGTCAAATTGCGAAAATCCAGTTACAACGTTTAGCAAAACGTATGTTGGAACACGGTTATGAACTTGAATTTACCGATGCTGCAGTTGATTTTGTTGGTAGCGTAGGATATGACCCAATCTATGGTGCTCGTCCACTTAAACGTGCTATTCAACAAGAAATTGAAAATCCACTTGCAGAAGATATCCTTTCTGGTTCACTTCTTCCAGCAAAACCAGTTATCATTGATGAGAAAGATCATAAAATTGAAATTCATCAATAATTGAGTCCCTCATAATAAAAAAACCGTATGTTTTCACATACGGTTTTTTTTACATAATTTTAACTGAAAATAGTGGCGTGTTGCCAATCTTTTGATATCAGCTCGCTAATATAAACGAATACGATAACGGACACTGCGAAGTAACAATACCAACCAAGGCCATAAGATCCCAGAAAGTAATGCACCATAAAGACAATGTGGATCAAAACTGACATTATGGTAAAGCGCATATTCAATGATAAATAATCCTAATCGAATCAAAATCACAAAGAAAATCACCAAGAAACTTTGAAACCATAACGATAGGTTCCGCAGCATCATATATTTAACACGAATAAAATACGCGAAAATTACCAAGACCATTGCATGCACGCCCAATACTGAACCAGTTACAAGATCCCAACAAATTCCAATAACAAATGCTGTCCCAATATTAATTTTATCTGGAAGAACCAGAATCCAATACATCAGCGCTAAAACAAGCCACGCCGGACGCGCGCCCTGCCATCCCTGTGGCCAAGGTAACACTTGTAATACCACCGCAAAAAAGAAAACAATAAGGATACACAAATAATGTCCCCAATGAAGGTTTTTCATTCTATTTATCTCCCTTACGCTTTAAAGTCTTCTTACTATCTTGTTGTGGTTGATGAGTACCCTCACCCTTTTTATTATCCTCTACCGTCGTATTATCACTTTGTGGAATAGGATTATTCTCATTCGCTGCATCCACAGCAACAACATCAGCCGAATCACTGACATCTGGTGCATCAACGATGTCATCAACAGACGAGTCCGTAAAACTCAATGGCTTATTCGCATCATCCGAACTTGGCGAAGTAGCAGGACTTAATAAGTCGCTATGCTGTTTTTTCTCCTGGAGGGCAAACCGTTCTTTTACCATATCTTTTACTTCATCTGGTGTAATAGTTTGGGCTCGGTGTAAATCTTGCGAAGTTGGCCAAACTAATAAAACATCTCTAAGTCCTGCAATATTCGCTTGTGGTTTAGCTGTAATCGTAGCAAAGTAATTTTGTTGATTACGTTCTATTTTTTCTACTGTCGCTACTGGAAAACCTTCAGGGAAGCGTCCACTTAGCCCTGATGTTACAAGTAAATCGCCGACTTTGATATCAGTAGAGCGCGGTACATTATCCAAAGTGAGTTCATCAGAGTGCCCTGTTCCAGTGGCAATCATACGGGTCCCATTACGAAGCACCTGTACTGGAATTGAGTGGGAAACATCCGTGATAAGTAACACACGACTAGTATGTTCACCTGTTGAAATAATTTGTCCAACCACCCCATTTTCATCAATGACGGGTTGTCCCACGAATGCGCCATCTTTACTCCCTTGATTAATCACAAGTTGTTGATGGTAGTTATCATTTTCAGCATTAATAACCTGTGCCAATTTTTTATATTCATCTTGGCGTAAAGGGGAATTAAGCAATAATCGTAGGCGTTGATTCTCGACTTTTAGATGATCAAGTAATAGGAGATCCGCTTCTTTTTCTTTTAATTCAGCGGTAAGGACTTTATTTTCAAGACGTAATTTTTGACTGCTAACGAAATTTTCTGAAACACCATCTAAGAGATAATGGGGTGCATTAGCAAAATAGTAAACTAGACTAATACCATTTTCCATCACGTTTCGTAGACTGACCATAATGGGAATTTTATTCCCATCAGCCAAAATCAAGAGTAGACTCAAAATGAGAGCAACGACTAGGCGAATGCCTAATGCTGGCGAGCGCGAAAACCAAGATTTCATTCAATTATTTTATTATCTTTTAAAAATGAGATAGAGAAAAGTGCGGTTTCCATTACCGCACTTTTGGTGTGTATTTGGTTAGATTTCATTACTAAAAATGTCGCCACCATTCATATCAATCATCTCTAAGGCTTCACCACCACCGCGTGCCACACAAGTTAATGGTTCTTCAGCAATGATTACTGGTACACCTGTCGCTTGAGAAAGGAGAAGATCAATATTATGTAATAACGCGCCACCGCCCGTTAATACAATACCACGTTCAAAAATATCCGCTGCATGTTCTGGATGGCATTCTTCTAATGCTTTCTTAACGGCATCAACAATACCACTTAGTGGTCCGCGTAGTGCTTCTAATAAGTCATTTGAAGTTAAAGTAAATGCACGAGGTCCAGATTCTTTCAATTTATGTCCATGTACTTCCATGGTTTTGACTTCTTCACCCTCGCGTACATAAGCGGTACCAATTTCTTTTTTGATACGTTCAGCGGTTGGCTCACCAATGATGGCTTCATGTTTACGGCGAACATAGTTAACAATCGCCTCATCAAAACGATCGCCACCGATACGTACAGATGCAGAATAAACAATACCATTTAACGAAATGACCGCCACTTCCGTCGTACCACCACCGATATCAATAACCATCGAGCCCACTGATGTAGATACAGGTAATTTTGCACCGATTGCCGCCGCCATTGGTTCTTCAATGAGATAAACCTCACGCGCGCCAGCGCCAAGTGCAGATTCACGAATCGCGCGACGTTCTACTTGAGTCGCACCAGCTGGTACACACACTAAAACTCGAGGGCTTGGACGCATAAAGTTATGGCTATGCACTTGTTTAATAAAATATTGCAACATTTTTTCTGTTACAAAGAAATCTGCAATTACGCCATCTTTCATTGGTCGAATTGCTTCAATACTTTTCGGTGTACGACCGAGCATTGATTTTGCTTCGCGCCCTACGCAAGCAATCGTTTTTAATGCGCCACTGCGATCCTTACGGATAGCAACTACTGATGGCTCATCTAATACAATACCTTGATTTTTAACATAAATTAAAGTATTTGCTGTCCCAAGATCGATAGAAAGATCATTGGAAAATAATCCTCGAATTTTTTTAAACATAACTCTTCCGTCAACTCTACATCGTCACTGTTCGTGTGTGAACTACCAAAAAATTGGCACTAATTTAACAAAAAAACCCCCTTTTTTACAGAGATTTTTTATTATTATGATGAAAAATCACCCGTGGTTTAGACCATGATTTTTCGAATTAGTGCCATTGTTTTTTTAGCTTTTTATTCAAAATTTTTACTATGGTACTATGAAGAGAAATCACTTTCTACTTATTATTAGTTAAGTCATGCTTTTTTCATAGTTTTTCATAAATTTTTTCGAATTTAACGGCGTCAGATTTATTTTTGTTTATCTAAAATTGGTTTTAAAAAACGTCCCGTATGAGAAATGTGATTTTGACAAATATCCTCCGGTGTTCCCTCCGCAATAATTTGTCCACCACCATTGCCGCCTTCGGGACCTAAGTCTACAATCCAGTCAGCTGTTTTGATAACATCTAAATTATGCTCAATCACGACAATGGTATTGCCCTGATCTCGTAGGCGATGTAATACCGTGAGCAGTTGCTTAATATCAGCAAAGTGTAACCCCGTTGTCGGCTCATCAAGAAGATACAACGTTTTACCCGTATCACGTTTTGAAAGTTCGGTTGCTAATTTCACGCGCTGAGCTTCCCCGCCCGATAACGTTGTTGAAGATTGTCCTAAACGAATATAAGACAGCCCAACATCTATCAAGGTTTGTAATTTTCTCGCAAGTACTGGGATCGCATCGAAAAATTCTCGTGCTTCTTCTACTGTCATATCAAGGACTTGATGAATGTTTTTCCCTTTGTAGAAAATCTCTAGCGTTTCTCGGTTGTAGCGTTTTCCCTTACATTGATCACACGGAACATATACATCAGGCAAAAAGTGCATTTCAACTTTAATCACGCCATCACCTTGACAAGCCTCACAACGTCCACCTTTTACGTTGAAACTAAAACGTCCCACGTTGTAGCCACGAGCTCGCGCTTCTGGCACACCAGCAAAAAGCTCACGAATAGGCGTAAAAATGCCTGTATATGTCGCAGGATTAGAACGTGGCGTACGTCCAATTGGGCTCTGGTTAATGTCAATAACCTTATCGAAGAACTGTAAACCATCAATACTACGATATGGCGCAACTTGTTGATTTTCAGCACGATTTAATACATTTTGCGCCAATGGGAAAAGCGTATCATTGATTAAGGTTGATTTACCCGAACCCGACACCCCCGTCACGCAAGTAAACAACCCAACGGGAATTTTCAAGGTTACATCTTTTAAATTGTTCCCGCGCGCTCCTGTTAAAACTAATTGCTTATCGTGATCGATCGGCGTACGTTTTTCAGGAATCTCAATTTTTTCTTTACCAGATAAGAATTTCCCCGTGATAGATTTTGGATCTTGCATAATTTCCGCTGGCGTACCTTGGGCAACCACTTCCCCACCATGTACCCCTGCGCCAGGACCAATATCAATAATATGATCTGCGGCTAAAATTGCGTCTTCATCATGTTCAACAACGATAACTGTATTACCTAAATTACGGAGATGTAATAATGTTTTCAGTAAACGATCATTATCGCGCTGGTGCAGACCGATTGATGGTTCATCTAAAACATACATCACTCCCACTAGCCCAGCGCCAATTTGGCTTGCTAAACGAATACGCTGCGCCTCACCGCCTGATAATGTATCCGCACTACGTGCTAATGAAAGGTAGTTAAGCCCTACATTAACCAAAAATTGCAAACGATCTTTAATTTCTTTTAAGATTTTTTCTGCAATCTTGGCACGTTGCCCCGTTAATTCAAGGTTCTCAAAGAAATGCAATGCTTCGCCAATACTTTGCTCAGCAATCATGGGTAAATTCACATCATTAATAAAGACATTACGCGCTTCTAAGCGTAAACGAGAGCCTTCACAGTCTTTACAAGGGCGCTGTCCCATATTTTTGGCTAATTCTTCTCGTACCGCCAAAGATTCGGTTTCTTTATAGCGACGCGCCATATTATTGAGAATCCCTTCGAAAGGATGATGACGAACCACCACATCCCCACGATCATTAATATATTGAAACTCAATTTCTTCATCTTTAGATCCATTCAAAATGATATCCTTAATTTCAGGTCTCAGATCCTCCCATGGGGTTTCAATATCAAAATGATAGTGTTTTGCCAAAGAACTTAACATTTGAAAATAATAAAAATTACGGCGATCCCATCCCTTAACAGCCCCACCCGCAAGAGAAATGGATGGATTGCGCACCACAAGATGTTCATCAAAATATTGTTGGACGCCTAATCCATCACAGGTTGGACAAGCTCCAGCAGGATTATTAAAAGAAAATAAACGTGGCTCCAGTTCAGAAACTGAATAGCCACAATGTGGGCAGGCAAAATTTGCAGAAAATAAAATTTCTTCCGCCTCTTTATCATCCATGGATGCCACCACTGCCAATCCACCTGAAAGTTCAAGTGCCGTTTCAAAAGATTCAGCAAGACGTGGCGCTAAATCTTCACGGATTTTAAACCGGTCAACCACGACTTCAATATCATGTTTTTTCTGTAATTCTAATTTTGGAGGATCGGAAAGATCACAAATTTCACCATCAATTCGCGCACGTAAATAGCCTTGTGCAGCAATGTTTTCCAGAAGTTTTGAATGTTCTCCCTTGCGGTTACGGACTAAAGGTGCAAGCAACATCCATTTACTACCTTCTGGTAAACTCATTACTTTATCTACCATTTGGCTAATAGTTTGTGCAGTCAACGGTGTATGGTGCGTAGGACAACGTGGCTCACCAACACGGGCGAATAATAAACGCAGATAGTCATGAATTTCCGTAATTGTCCCAACTGTTGAGCGCGGATTATGTGAAGTCGATTTTTGCTCAATAGAAATCGCAGGTGATAATCCTTCAATATGATCGACATCTGGCTTTTCCATTAAAGACAAAAATTGACGCGCATACGCGGATAGCGATTCCACATAACGTCGTTGTCCTTCCGCATAAAGTGTATCAAAGGCTAACGAAGACTTTCCTGAGCCAGAAAGCCCCGTAATAACGATCAATTTATCACGTGGGATCGTTAAATTAATATTTTTTAAATTGTGGGTTCGCGCACCACGAATATCAATATTTTCCATAACTAAACTGTACAAAAATGAAACATGCGATCATTATCGCATATTCTAAAAATAGCGGGGTAACTTTATTTTTTAAGGTAGCTTTTTTAGTGATATTAGGGCAAAATAATTCCCCAATTAAGAAAATTAACCCAATATAAGAGGAAAAAAATGGCAGGTGTAAATAAAGTTATTATCGTAGGTAACTTAGGCACAGATCCTGAAGTACGTACGATGCCAAATGGGAGTGCCGTTGCAAATATCAGTGTTGCAACCAGTGAAACTTGGATCGACAAAAACACCAATGAACGCCGTGAACTCACTGAATGGCACCGTATCGTATTCTACCGCCGTCAAGCTGAGGTAGCGGGTGAATACTTACGTAAAGGTTCAAAAGTTTATGTAGAGGGTCGTTTACGTACTCGTAAATGGCAAGATCAGACTGGTCAAGATCGTTACATTACTGAAATTCAAGGTGATGTCTTACAGATGCTAGATAGCCGTGGTGATCGTGCTGAAGCAGGTAGCTTTAATAATACAAATAGCTATGCTCGTCCAGCACAAGCAGCTGCACCACGCAATACCTATCAACAAGCAGCGCCAGCATATGCCCCTCAATCAACACCAAGCTCAGATGCGCCAATGCCACCAATTGATGGTCCAGTAGATGGCGATATTCCATTCTAATTTATAAAATTAGTTATCTTTAAAATCTCATCTTCGGATGAGATTTTTTATATTTCAAAAATAAAAACACGCCCCAATTTTCGAAAAATTTTATGAAAATTGGGGCGTGATTATTTTAAAATTCAAAACTAAGCTTGGATCCAACCCATATGAAGGATGAAGTTCCACCAACCAAAACCGATAGTAGCTAATACGATCAAGGATACTAACGCCATAATGCCGCCGGTTAACCACCAAGATTTAATGCTGTTATATCCAGTACCAAAAATTGGCGCAGCTGGACCTGATCCATAGTGAGTAAGTGCTCCACCGAAGCAACTTGTGCAAAGTAATCCCATACCTAATGTAAATGGATTTGCACCAGCTGCGACCCCTACAGCAGCAAATACTGGCAACATTGACGCCACATATGCCCCGCCAGATGCATACAGATAACGAACCACCACGCTCAAGAATAAAATCGCAATTGTAATAAGGGTTGCATGATTTGCATCACTATGAATCATACTTTCCATTACGCTTGCTAACCAATGGAAGAAGTTTGCTTTATCCAATACAGAAGCTAAACCAAGTAAGCCCCCGTACCAAATAAACGTATTCCAGGCACTTTTCTTAGAAAGGAGGTCATCCCATGTTACCACTTTACATAAAACAAGAAGTGGCATAATCGCAACTGCAATAATAGAAGATTTTAAATGAAGATAACTAGAAAGCATCCACGCTAATACGGCAAGAATAAAAATAACAAGTAGCGCTTTTTCTGCATAACTCATAGGTCCCATTTCTTCTAAACCATCACGTGCAATTTTCTTATTATCAATGGATTTTAGTGTCGGTTTATTGAGGAAATAAGTAATAAGAGGAACAAGGAACAAGCAAACAAGTCCTGGTACACAGGTTGCGAGGAACCACTGCATCCAACTAAGTTGCAAGTTCAAAATAGGTTGTAACAATTTTAAAGCAATCGCATTGGTTGCCATTGCAGTGAAAGTAATATAACCCGTTGTTTTCACAACCATGTAAGTATTAACCATCAAATATGAACCAATTTTTTTGGCACTTTCTTGGCTGGTCGGTTCAGATCCTAGCGAAAGCGAAATTGAATTCATAATTGGTAACATGATACCTGCACCACGCGCAGTTACAGAAGGCATTGCGGGTGAAATAATGAAATCTAGGAAAGCATTAACATACCCTAAACGCAACGAGGTGCTACCAAATGCACCAATCATTTTGTAAGCAATACGGCGACCTAACCCAGTGATCACAAAAGCAGTACTGAGCATAAATGCTGCAAAAACTAACCAAGTAGTTCCTGATTTATAACCACTCAGTACATCAGTTTGTTTTAATAATACTTTTGTTCCATCTGGCATGATTTGTTCTGCGGTGTTACCAATAATAATGGCAGATACTGCAACCGCGGTTAATAAAACAACAGGAGTTGGAAAAGGTTTAAAGATAATACCTAAAATAGCAGCAATATAAATACCGATGAGGTACCATCCAATCGCGGGGAGTCCTGCTGGCGCAGGGATAATAAATGTTAATACTGGGAAAATCAGTATGATGGCATACTGAATAATCTTTTTAAAATTCATTCTTTGCCTTCCTTAAATATGACTAATTAATATATCCTATCTTGGATACTTTTATATTATACCCTGTTTAATTTTCGATTAAATATCTTTTAAAAGCTAATATTGATATGTATCAATAATAATTATAAAAGATATCGCATTTTAAATTTTAAGTATTAAACTATTATTAAAAGAATATCATTAAATCGCTTTTAATATTAATATGTAAATAGATTATGAATACTGTGTTATCAAAATGTATATTTAAAGATAATAAAAATGAAATTGATGAAATAAAAACCTTTCTTCATAAAAACAATCTTATTATTGATGAAGGGATTGACATTTTTATTGTTTATTATCAAGAAGATAGAATTATTGCATGTGGTGGGCTTGATAATAATATCATTAAATGTATCGCGATTGACGATAGCTATAGAGGAGAAAACATACTACTTTCTCTTGCTACAGAATTAATTAGTAAAGCCTATGAATTAAATAGAAAAAACTTATTTATTTATACAAAACCAGAATATCAAAAAGTATTTAAATCGTGTGGTTTCTATTTAATATCCGATGCATTGCCCTATATGGTTTTACTCGAAAACAGTAAAACTAGATTGGAGAAATATTGCAATAAATTAAGTCAAAATAGTATTATTGCTCCACATATTGGTAGTATTGTTATGAATGCCAATCCATTTACATTAGGGCATCGTTATCTTGTTGAATTTGCATTAACGCAATGTGATTTTCTACATATCTTTGTAGTAGGAGAAAATGCATCTACATTCAGCTATGATGAAAGATTTTCTCTAGTGGAACAAGGAATTGCCGATCTTCGCGACAAAATTTGCTTACACAAAGGTTCAGAATACATTATATCTAAAGCAACATTCCCTAATTATTTTATAAAAGATCAAGGTATTACCGATGATTGTTATGCAGAAATCGATCTTAAATTATTCCGAGAACATATCGCCCCTGCGTTACATATCAATCAGCGTTTTGTCGCGAAAGAACCTTTTTGTCCTGTCACAGCGAAGTACAATCAGGAAATGCACTATTGGCTAGAAAAAGCACCGCTTAATAAACCAGCAATTAATGTTATCGAAATTGAAAGAAAGGCATATAATGACATGGCAATTTCAGCCTCTTATGTCAGGAAGTTGATTAAGGATAAGCAGTGGAATGAGATCCAGCACCTCGTTCCCAAAACAACTTTCGATTATTTATTAGGAAAATACTCTTAAGTAATCTGTGTTAACCCAACAGAAGGAAACAAAATGAAAATAACAAAATCTGCTATCGCAGGTACTCTCGAATCAAGCGATGTATTGGTGAGAGTATCTCCTGCTGATGAGCTTGATATTGAAATCAATAGCTCTGTCGGTAAACAATTTGGTAAAGCCATTCAAGCTACGGTAGAAAAAGTTCTAAAGCAACTTGGTGTCACACAGGGTTTATTAATTATAGAGGATAAAGGGGCGCTTGATTGTGTTATACAAGCTCGCCTTAAAGCCGCCTTACAACGTGCAACCGATGAACAGATCAGTTGGGAGGATCTCCTATGAAATTAAGACGTAGCATGCTTTTCGTGCCGGGTTCAAATGCAGCAATGCTCAGCAACAGCTTTATTTATCGCCCTGATTCTATTATGTTTGACTTAGAAGATTCTGTCGCATTAAAAGAAAAAGATACCGCCAGAATTCTTGTCGCGCATGCTTTAGAAATGCCTCTATATAAAGAATATGGAATTGAAAGAGTTGTGCGTGTTAATCCATTAGATTCTGAATTTGGATTAAAAGATTTAAATCTTGTGGTCCGTGCGGGTGTAGATGTAGTACGCATGCCAAAAACTGATACACCACAAGATGTGATCGACATGGATCACGCTATTGCTGAGATTGAAAAACAATGTGGTCGTGAGGTTGGTAGTACAAAATTACTTGCGGCTATCGAATCACCGCTGGGTATCACTCAAGTTAATCAAATCGCAGTCGCTTCTCCTCGCCTTATCGGAATTGCATTAGGTGCAGAAGATTATGTTCGTAATTTAAAAACCGAACGCTCACCTGATGGTATTGAACTTTTCTATGCACGTTGTGCCATTTTACAAGCCGCCCGTGCCGCTGGAATCCAAGCCTTTGATACCGTTTATTCTAATGCTAACAACGAAGAAGGTTTCTTAAAAGAAGCAAGCCTTATCAAACAACTTGGCTTTGATGGAAAATCCTTAATTAACCCTCGCCAAATTGAGCTTATTCATAATATTTTTGCTCCAACTCAAAAAGAAGTGGATCAAGCAAAACGTATTATTGATGCCGCTAAACAAGCAGAAAAAGAAGGTTCTGGCGTAGCGTCATTAAACGGTAAAATGATTGATGCCCCAATTATTGAACGTGCAAAACTCGTTTTAGAACGTGCAAAATCTGGTATTCGCGACGAATAAGCAAGGAGAATGAATATGACAGATCGTGAACAACGTATTGAAAAAGTACTCGAAAATAATTCTAAACTACACGCTTATCAACCTGTTCAAAAAGCAGATTCTCTTGCACAAACAGAACCTACGCGTAAACTTTGTGATAGCTTAGAAGAAGCGATTAAGCGTAGTGGTTTAAAAAGTGGCATGACTATTTCTTTCCATCATGCTTTCCGTAATGGCGATAAAGTCATTAATCAGGTTATGGCAAAAATTGCAGAGATGGGAATTAAAGATTTAACCCTCGCATCTAGCTCTCTTATTGACAGCCATAAACCACTGATTGAACATATTAAAAACGGTGTAGTATCTCGTATTTACACTTCTGGTTTACGCGGTGAATTAGCCGATGAAATTTCTCACGGCTTATTACCAACCCCTGTAAATATCCACTCTCATGGTGGACGCGTACATTTAATTAAAAGTGGCGAAATCAATATAGATGTCGCTTTCCTGGGTGTGCCGGCTTGCGATGACTTTGGTAACGCAAATGGTTATACCGGTAAAAGTGTTTGTGGTTCGCTTGGTTACGCCCGTACAGATGCCGAAGCGGCTCACAAAGTTGTTTTACTCACCGAAGAAATCGTGGGTTATCCAAATAGCCCTGCGAGCATTACTCAAGATCATGTTGATCTCATTGTAAAAGTAGATGAAGTGGGCGATGCAAGCAAAATTGGCGGTGGTGCGACTCGTATTACGACTAATCCTCGCGAACTTCTCATTGCGCGAAAAGCAGCTGACGTCATCATGAACACCACTTATTTTAAAGATGGTTTTTCATTACAAACTGGTTCAGGTGGTGCAGCCCTTGCAGTAACGCGTTTTCTTGGCGATAAAATGCGTGCTAAAAATATTAAAGCTTCATTCGCACTTGGTGGGATTACCTCCACAATTGTAAAACTTCATGAAGAAGGATTAATTGAAAAACTGCTTGATGTTCAAAGCTTTGATAAAGATGCAGCAGAATCTCTTGCGCACAATCCAAACCATATTGAAATCTCTGCAAACCAATATGCAAACTGTAGTTCAAAAGGTGCTTCTGTCGATCGCCTTGATGTGGTTGTATTAAGTGCATTGGAAATTGATACGAAATTTAATGTGAACGTTTTAACAGGTTCTGATGGGGTAATTCGCGGCGCGTCTGGCGGTCACTGTGATACCGCAGCTTGTGCTCAGGTTGCTATTATCGTGGCACCTCTAGTTCGTGGACGTATTCCAACTGTAGTTGAAAATGTCATCACTTGCGTGACCCCGGGTGAAAATATTGATATTCTTGTTACCGATCATGGTGTTGCTGTAAATCCAAGCCGTCCAGATCTAATTAAGATGTTAACGGAAGCAGGAATGAAACTTCACACCATTGAAGAACTTTGTCAACTTGCCTACAGTATTACAGGCAAACCGGAGGCAATTGAATTTACGGATCGTCCTGTTGCTGTTGTTCGTTATCGCGATGGTTCAGTAATCGATGCCGTTTATCAAGTAAAAGAATAAGTATCTACCCTATGTACTTAGAAAATTTTTATAATATAACATCGCTACAAGGTAGCGATGTTCCTTTACTCGCACTTTTGGATGCCAAAGAAAAACGTGCCCGTTTACAAAAAAAATATTGCGAAACCTATAAAAAATCAGTTTTATCCGTCACACTTGTGGCAATGGGTGGCGTAAAGAGAAATCCTTTACTCGATTATGTTTTTAAACGTGCTCTTGATCGATTAAATACTTTGTTCCAAATGTTAAAGATTGTTCCCCTTGCACAATCTATCCAATTCTTATCTACCGGTCACGAAGCAATTTTTGCCCTATCAATTGATCCGCGGCTATTGAAACAATATTGCATAGAAATAGAAGAAAGTTTACCGCTCGCTCGTCTTTGGGATATTGATGTCATTACACCAACTGGCGAAATCCTCAATCGAACAGACTTTTATGTTCCTGCCCGTACCTGTTTACTTTGTAATGAAAATGCCAAAATCTGTGCCCGGACGCGTAAGCATGCGCTCGCTGATTTACATAATCATATGCAAAATTTAGTAGCACAAGATTATCTCGTAGAAAAACTTGCTTACCACGCAAGCGATGCCTTAGTAGAAGAAGCGTGCCTTACCCCTAAACCAGGTTTAGTGGATGCTAAAAATACTGGCTCACATCAAGATATGAACGTACGACTTTTGCAGCAAAGCGCCAGAGTTTTACGTCCCTACTTCGCCAAATTCATTCGTTTTGGACAGCAAACTGCTGATTTGCCTATCTCCGAAGTCTTATCGCGCTTACGCCCGCTAGGTATTAAGGCTGAAGAGGCAATGTTCCTAGTGACTAAAGGTGTAAACACGCATAAAGGTGCAGTTTTTAGCTTTGGCTTAGTGTGTACTGCTATAGGACGGTTAAGTAGCACGCCCAATTTTTGGCATCACGAACATTTCTTCACCCTAGAAAATATTTGCACTCTTGTCGCCGATATGTGTCAGGGCATTACTAAAGAATTATCCGAAACCAGAAAACAACCTATTACTGCAGGCATTACCCTATTCAAACAATATGGTGTAAAAGGCGCACGAGGTGAAGCAGAAGCTGGATTCCCACTCTTACGTAAATATTTTAGTATCTTCGATAAATACCAACACTTAAGTTTTGAACATCAGAAATTCTTATTTTTATTACATTTAATGCATGAAAATGCGGATACTAATATTCTGCACCGTGGTGGATTAGATGGGCTTAACTTTATTCAACAACAGGCAAAATCAATTCTTGATGATAATCAAATCTACCATGACTTGCCTTATCTTAAATCACGTTTAGAAATCTTGGATGCACAATGCATGGAAAAGAATTTAAGTGCTGGTGGAAGTGCAGATTTGCTTGCGTTGAGTATTTTTCTACATGCCCTTCTTCGCGTTAACTTTGATCATTCTCATCAAATAAATTTTTCCGAAAATTAGGGCGTATTATTTAATTTTTTGTTGAGATTCATAAATTTGTAAATTTAACGCACGTTGCATGATAGCGTGGAAAATCGTATCAATATCATCATCGCTCAAACTTAGGTGGCGTGTTTTCGCCCTTGTTTTGAGGTTTAATAGAACTTGTTGCTCACGCGTAAAGTCACGTAATGGTAAGTGCGCAATTTGTTTTTGCTTACCAATTTCATGCACGATGCTTTGACGTTGATGAAGCAGCGTTAATAATTCATCATCAATTTGATTAATTTGTTCACGAAGTTTTTGAAGTTCTGCTGTCATTACTTTCCTTAAAATATAAAAAAACTGCACCAAAGCGGTGCAGTTTATAAGATTTATCGAAAAATTAAAGAATTTCTTTCGCAACGTTCACAACATTTTCAACTGTGAAGCCAAATTCTTTAAATAATTCACCTGCAGGTGCTGACTCACCGAAAGTTTTCATCCCTACAATGCGGCCACCGAAGCCAACATATTTATACCAGAAGTCAGCGATACCTGCTTCAATTGCGACACGTTTAGTCACATTGCTTGGTAATACGCTTTCACGATATGCGGCATCTTGTTTATCAAAGACATTTGTTGATGGCATTGATACAACTCTGATTTTTTTACCTTCAGACGTTAATTGTTGAGCAGCTTTTACCGCTAATTCTACTTCAGAACCTGTTGCAATGAAGATAAGATCAGGTGTGCCTTCGCAGTCAACAAGCACATAAGCACCACGTGTAATGTCTGCTAATTGTTGTGCACTACGATCCATTTGAGTTAAGTTTTGACGGCTAAAAATCATTGCACTTGGGCCATCTGTACGTTCAATTGCTTGTTGCCATGCAACTGCAGATTCAACTTGGTCACATGGGCGCCATGTGTTTAGATTTGGAATTAAACGTAATGCTGTAGTTTGTTCTACCGGTTGGTGTGTCGGACCATCTTCCCCAAGACCAATTGAGTCGTGAGTATAAACAAATAGAACACGTTGTTTCATTAATGCCGACATACGCACTGCATTGTGTGCATATTCAAAGAACATTAAGAATGTTGCACCGTATGGTAAGAAACCGCCATGTAATGCAATACCGTTCATAATTGCAGACATACCAAATTCGCGAACACCATAATTGATGTAGTTACCATCTTGATTTTTCGTTGCACGAATTGGTTTTGCACCTGACCATAAAGTTAAGTTTGAGCTTGCTAAGTCTGCACTACCACCTAGGAATTCTGGTAAGAGTTTCGCATAGGCTTCAATCGCATTTTGAGAAGCTTTACGGCTTGCAATATTTGCAGGATTTGCTTGTAATTGTTCGATGAAAGCTTGGCTTTGTTTTGCCCAGTCTGCTGGTAATTCACCACTTAAACGGCGTTTTAATTCTGCTGCAAGTTCTGGATAAGCTTCTTCATAAGCAGTAAATTGGATATCCCATGCTTTTTCAAAAGCTTCACCTTTTACTTTCGCATCCCAGTCAGCATAAATTTCTTTTGGAATTTCGAATGGGCCGTAATTCCAGCCAAGATTTTTACGTACCAATGCAATTTCATCATTACCTAGTGGCGCACCGTGGCAGTCATGTGTACCTTGTTTATTTGGTGAACCGTAACCAATGGTAGTTTTGCAAATGATTAATGTTGGGCGATCAGTTTCTGCTTGTGCTTTTTCGATCGCTGCTTTGATTTGATCACTGTTATGACCGTCTACGCCTGGGATAACTTGCCAGCCGTATGCTTCAAAACGTTCTTGTGTATTATCGGTAAACCATCCTTCTACTTCACCATCAATTGAGATATTGTTGTCATCGTAGAATGCGATTAATTTACCTAACCCTAAAGTACCCGCTAAAGAACAAGCTTCATGTGAAACCCCTTCCATTAAGCAGCCATCACCAAGGAATACGTAAGTATGGTGATCAATAATATTATGACCTTCGCGGTTAAATTGAGCCGCTAAAGTTTTTTCTGCGATCGCCATACCCACTGCATTGGTAATACCTTGACCTAGTGGACCTGTTGTGGTTTCAACACCTGGCGTATATCCATATTCTGGGTGACCTGGTGTTTTTGAATGAAGTTGACGGAAATTTTTGAGATCATCAATTGAAAGATCATAGCCCGTTAAATGTAATAAGCTATAAATGAGCATTGAGCCATGACCATTTGAAAGAATAAAACGATCACGATTCGCCCAATGTGGATTGGTTGGACTATGATGTAAAAAATCACGCCATAAAACTTCTGCAATATCTGCCATCCCCATCGGTGCACCTGGGTGTCCCGAATTGGCTTTTTGCACCGCATCCATACTTAAAACACGAATGGCGTTAGCTAATTCTTTACGAGTTGTCATATTGATCTCCTAAATATAAAAAAATTGCTGATTATTCTACCCGATTTTAAAATAAATTTTGTGATATTACTCATAAAAAGCACTATTAATTCTATAGGATAAATAAAAAAAACGCCTCAATTTTCCGAAAAATTTATGGAAAATTGAGGCGTGACAATAAGTTACGTCATGTAATTATCTATCCTAAAAAGGTACAGGACATGAAAACTGCATAATCTCACCCGTTTTAGGATGAGCAATTTGTAAAAACTCTGCATGCAAACATAGGCGTGGTGACATCGCTTTTGCTTGTGGATGCGCGTAGAATTTATCTCCTAAAATTGGGTGTCCAAGTGCAAGCATATGTAATCTTAACTGATGAGAACGCCCAGTAATCGGTGTCAGCTTAACACGAGTCGTATTATTCGGTAAGCGCTCTAATACCTCAAACTCTGTTCTCGCTTTTTTACCATTTTCAAAGCAAATCCGTTGGCGAGGACGATTTTCCCAATCGCAAATGAGGGGTAAATCTACCACCCCACGATCCTCTTTCAAATGTCCCCATACCAACGCTTGATAATACTTTTTAGGTTCACGTTCTCGGAATTGACGTTTCAATTCGCGATCTGCTAATTTGCTCATGGCAAATGCGATTAACCCACTTGTCGCCATGTCTAGTCGATGCGCAGGCTCGCAAAAGCCATATTTTTCTTGCACCCGTGTCATTGCACTATCAAAAAACTGTGGCTGGCTTCCTGGAACGGATAATAAGCCACTCGGTTTATTGACAAGCAATAAGTGATCGTCATGATAAATCACATCTAAATAAGGATCTTTGGGAGGATCATAGTGCAATAATGCCATTTTCAATTCCTATGCTTTATTACTTACGATTAAGCGTAAACTATCTAAACGCCAACGTGCCAATTCTAACTCTTGAGCAATTTGATCGCGTTGTGCTTCTAACGTTTGAATTTCCTTATCGCGAATATTTTTATTCACTTTTTGTAATGCTTGTAAACGTGTAATTTCACTATCTAACGTTTGTGTCGCCAATGTTTTTGCGCTCTCGATAACTTCTTTTGCAGGTTGTTCGATTTTACTTTCCGCTGTTGCTAATAATTGCATAATTTGTGGCTGCATCATTTTCACAACTGAGTTAGCAGTAGCTTTTTTCATTGGTCGTAACTGTTTTTGCAACACTTTAAACGGCACTTGTTGGCTCAGTTCATTACCTTTCATATCCACCAATAAACGAATTGGTGTCGGCGGTAGGAAACGTGTAATTTGTAAACCTTTTGGTGCCTGTGCCTCAACAACATAAATAAGCTCAAGCAACAATGTCCCTGCAGGTAAATTTGGATTTATCAATAAAGAAACAGTACTTTTACCGATATCACCTGTGGTAATCAAATCAATCCCATTACGAATCATTGGATGATCCCAGTTCAAAAATTCCACTTCATCACGCGCAAGGGCTAAATCACGTTCAAATGTTACTGGGACGCCCTCTTCTTTCAAATATGGGAAATCAGGCACAAGCATGGTGCTTGATGGTTTGATAACAATTGTTTTTTCGCCAATGTCTTCTTGTTCTACCCCTACGATGTCAAAAAGTTTCAGTGCAAAATTAACTAAT
>SAMEA104404098__coassemble_11_pt1 | contig 54848 bp, 49 predicted proteins | sample SAMEA104404098__metabat2_low_PE_002 | metagenome-assembled genome bin SAMEA104404098 (sample SAMEA104404098) | Balaenoptera acutorostrata | reverse complement strand
GAGGATATTCTCGCAGAAGATGCTGAAGTTCTTCAATCAGGTACTGCCTTACGGGATGTGGCGACACCAGAAAATGAATTACTTTCAGATGAATTGAAAAATATCGTTTTTACGACAATCGCTAATATGCAGGAAGACCTGCGCGTAGCTATCACTTTACGTGAAATAGATGGTTTGAGCTATGAAGAAATTGCAGGTGTTATGAATTGTCCCGTTGGAACGGTGCGGTCACGTATTTTTAGAGCACGTGAACTCATTGAAACAGAGATTGCCCCTCTGCTTCAAAATTAAATTACGGTTTTATACACGGAGTAACTTATGCAAAAAATCTCAGTATCCACATTAATGGATGGGGAGGAAATAAATAGTTCTACGCTACGCAAAGTCACCCAAGATCCTGAATTAGAAAAGGCTTGGCAGAATTTCCATCTTATTAGAGATGTCATGCGTAAAGAGTCAGATTTTATTTTAGGTGATGACTTTACAAAAAGTGTCGCGTCAGCCCTAGAATTGGAAGACACCCCGATCCTTGAATCCCAAGAAAAAATTGAACCAAAACAAAAAAACTTTTGGCGGAAGCTCAAACCTGCTTTCATGCCAATGTTACAGTTAGGTGTTGCAGCAAGTGTCTGTCTAGTCGCAGTATTTGGCGTACAGCAATTTACGAAAAAACCTGCGGAAAGTGCGATTCCTGTTTTACAAACCCTTCCTTTTAACAACCAAGTCCAAGATGTGAGTTACAATGTCCCACATCAATTTATTGTGACGCCAAAACAAATGGAAGAAAAAAATAAACAAATCGGTGAAATGGTTCAAAGTTATGAACTACAACGCAGACTTTATGCTTCAGAAATCCATAAATAATTTAGTATACAAAATCACCATGTTTATTGATTAATAATATTGGTGATTTTTTAATATCCATTGGAGTAGTTTATGTCTAAAAATGTCATTGCTTTTATTTTTAAAATGTCATTTATACGTCTTTTTGCTATTTTTACGCTACTTTTTTCACCCATGATTGCGCAGGCAAGTACTCCAATAGCTACTGATAATATGGCGTCTTCCACAGGAGCGGTTCCTTCCGATACCAATACAGCTTTACAAAAAAATGCCTTGCAAACGCCTGCTAAAAATCTTTCACCCATGCAACAATTACAATTGATGCAAACGAACCATTCGACAACAGACTATGGGCTCTTTTTTGTCAACATCACCCCTGCGAGTATCGAATCCTTCCGCTATTATCATGCTTACGCAGACAATAACAATTATGCACAATTAACCACTATGGATGGTATCCAGCAAGAGATATTACAAAGGGGAGATATTATCAGCTATTTTTCTCCGCTTTATCCGAGCTTCTCTATTCGTGGAAACTATATTATTGATAATTTTCCAAGTATCCTCTGGGCAAATTTAAAAAACGTCAATAAATATTATGACATCATTCCAGTGGGTATGAATCGCATTGCCGATCACGTGGTCAATACGCTTCGTATTGTGCCTAAAGATGGCTATCGCGATCAGCTTGTTCTATTTTTAAATGCAAAAAACCATATGTTGTTACGTCAAGATGTGCTCGATCATAATGGTAACTTACTTTCTCAATTCCGTGTGGTAGATTTTATTCCCCTAACTAATGTGAAAAAATTTATTGCAGCACTTGATACTTTAGACATGCCACCATTCATCACCACCAAAATGCAGACTTCTCAAAATACTTTTGCATGGAAACTTGATTGGTTACCTAAAGGATTCCATCTTATAAAACAAACTGTTAATACATTAAATGGAAAAACTATTGAAACACAGTTCTATTCGGATGGTATTTTTTCCTTTACAATAAACGTTGCACCAAGCATTATTCCAGATGCACCCGATAAAAGTTGGTCTCGCGGTGCGCTATCACTTTATACACGAACACAAAATAATCAAGATTTTACCTGTATTGGAGAAATTCCAGTTTCTACAGCAAAACGCATTATTGAAAATATTAAGAGTAACTAATTATGTTAACGGAACGAGGAGTGGTTGTTGCTTATCATGGGGGAAAAGCAACAATCAAATGCCAACGTCAAGGTGGCTGCACGGCATGTAGTGCCAAAGATTCTTGCGGTAGTGCTGCGCTGTCTGATTTGACAAATGAGAAGAAAAACAAAACTGATCACGTATTTATTATTGAAACGCTAACGCCTTTAAGAATTGGTCAGCAAGTTGAAATAGGACTAAAAGAAAAAGCTCTCGTACTAGCAAGTTTATTGCTCTATACCATTCCGCTTCTAACTTTGGTCTTAAGTACTATCATCAGCCAATATTTTTGTAGCAGTGAGTTAATCTGTATTGCCATTATTTTTGGTTGCACGACCCTTTGTTTTTTTATTGTAAAAATTTTTGCAGATAAACTCGCATCCCATCCTGCTTACCAGCCGATCTTACTGCGCGTTTATCCTTAAAAGAAGATAAGATATTTATGTATAATTCTCCGACATTACTAGGGATTTCAGGCTATAGTAATAGTGGAAAAACAACGTTGCTAGAAAAACTGTTACCCTATTTACAAAAATATGATTTACGCATCGGCGTCATCAAACACACTCATCATGATGCCTCCACTGATATCCCAGGAAAAGATAGCTGGCGCATGAAGGAGGCTGGGGCTGCCCAAGTTGCACTTGTTTCAGATAAACGTTGGGCAATCATGTCTGAAACGCCAACAGCGCCCATTACCCTAAAAGAACTAATGCGCCAATTTAACCCAGTGTTAAATGATCTTATCCTTGTAGAAGGATTTAAGGATGAAGCTATCCCCAAAATTTTGCTACATCGTCAGGAAATGACACGCCCATTACCTGAAATTGATACCTTTACTATTGCGATTGCAACCGACTACTCCTTGTCGTGCAACGTTCCAGTTTTGGATATAAATAATCCAGAACAAATCGCACGCTTCATAAAAGATTGGTTGATAAAGCAATAAAGGATATTAATTTGAGTATTTTTAGAAAAAAATCCGAAAATGCGGGCGAGGCAGATGTTTCCCAAAGCAAGCAAAAGTTAGCTAAAGAATATCTTGGTTTAGCATGGATCGCTGCGCTGGCTTTCTTTATGCAAACCTTAGACGCCACCATTCTTAATACGGCACTTCCCGCAATCTCAAAAGCATTACATACCGTGCCGCTGGATATGCAACTTGCTATCATTGCCTACGCATTAAGTGTTGCCCTTTTTATCCCCTTGAGTGCGTGGATGGCAGATCGCTTTGGAAGTTTACATGTCTTTCGGTATTCAGTCGCTGTTTTCGTATTAGGATCTATTGGGTGTGCGATGTCTCAATCGCTCGAAGTGCTTGTACTTTTCCGAATCTTACAAGGAATGGGCGGTGCACTGATGATGCCAGTAGTACGTTTAACCCTCATTCAAGCCGTACCTAAAAAACAACTTATTCATGCTTGGAATTTGGCGGCGGTCGCAGGATTGTTGGGACCTATTCTCGGACCTATCTTGGGAGGTTGGTTAGTGACGTATGCAAGTTGGCATTGGATATTTTTAATCAATATCCCTATTGGCTTACTCGGTATTTTTGCCGCCGCCCATTATATGCCTAACTTTACTCGAGAAACAAAACCACTTGATTTTAAAGGATTTTTCATTTTTGCTGGTGGTTTGGTTGGGATCACATTAGGGCTGGATCTCATTGCTGAAAGCGTTGTCGCACTCTATTGGGCCGTCCTCTTATTCGTAATTGGGGTGCTCTTTTTCATTGCCTATTACCGCCACGCAAAACGCCATCTTGCTCCCCTCTTGTCCTTACACGTATTCCATATTCGAACGTTCCGTTTGGGATTAACGATTAATTTATTTGTCCGTCTTTGCGCCTCAAGTATTCCCTTCCTAATTCCGCTTATGTTTCAAATTTGCTTCGGTTACCGTGCGGATATGGTAGGTTGGTTACTCGCACCTATTGCCTTAAGCTCTATTATCGCCAAAGGTATAGTTACGCCATTATTAAGACGCATTGGTTATCGTACAACCCTAATTTATAGTGCGATTGGGATTATGATCGTCGTTGCGATGATGGGCTTATTGCGTGAGTCCACGCCAATTATCTGGATCGTGGTATTATTTTCGTTATACGGAACTTGTATGTCGATTTTATTCACCTCCATTAATACGCTCACAATTGGGGATTTAGCGCAGGAATCGGCAGGTGTCGGTTCAACATTATTGAGTGTCACGCAACAAGTAGGAATTGGGTTAGGTATCGCTGTCGCTTCTACTATTCTTGCAGGCTATCGCAATATTTTACCAAGCGATTTACTCCAACATGCGTTTAGTTACACCTTCTTCACGACCAGTCTTTTTGGCTTATTCCTCATTTGGCTTGTCACAAAATTACAATCTAATGATGGAAAAAATCTCTTGTAACTCACGCCCCGATTTTCCGAAAAATTTATGCAATAAAAAACCGCTGTACATCAGCGGTTTTCTTTTTATTTTTCTGTAGCATCACTGGTAGCTATCTTACGACGTTTACCCACATTTTTGCTATCTTTATGACGCAATTTTTGTTTGGTTTTCTTGGCTGCCTTTTGTTTCTCGGCAATTTTTGCTTTTTTGGTTGCTTTTGATTTTTTGCTGACTTTTTTAATTTCACCATCTTTTGGCGGTTTGGTACGAGGCTCTAATCCTTCAAGCACACGAGCTTTCAGCAATTCTTGAGTATAGCGTTTGATTTTACCCAATAATTTATAATCATGCCCTTCAACGAAAGAAACGGCAGTTCCTTTTTTACCAGCACGTGCCGTACGCCCAATACGGTGTGTATATACGTCTGCGCTGTACGGTAAGTCAAAGTTCATCACATGACTAATATCTTCAATATCAATTCCTCGTGCGGCAACATCGGTCGCAACAAGCACGGTTACCACACCATTTTTCAATCTTTCAATCGCCTGATTGCGTTGATATTGATTCATCTCACCTTGAATAAAGGTAGAACGAATGCCACGCTTACGTAAAATATCAGAAAGCTCTTGCGCCTCTTCACGACGGCGGACAAAAATGATACCTCGTTGTACATCTTCAGTTTGGATAAAACGCGCAACTTGCTTGATCTTATGTTCTTTGCTGTCGCTATGATAATACCATTGATGAATCTTTTTACGTTCGCGACGACTTGGTTCGGCATCCACTTTAACTGGATTTTCTAGTAAACGCTCAGTAAAGCTTTGCAATAACTCACCTTCTAAGGTTGCAGAGAAAAGTAAGGTTTGTTTACGCCAACGTGTTTCTGCCGCAATACGTTCTGCATCTTGACCAAATCCCATTTGCAACATGCGATCTGCTTCATCAAAAATTAAAATTTCAACAGCACGGCAATCAAAATTTTCTTGTTGGATATACTGTAATAATCGCCCTGGGGTTGCTACGACAATATCTTGATTTTCGTTAAAAATTTCACCATGCTCTTCATAAGATATTCCTCCCGTAATCGTTGCAATTTTAAGGGAAGTAAATTGAGCAAGTACTTTTGCCTGTTCTGCGACTTGCATGGCTAATTCACGGGTTGGGGTCAATACCAGTACTCGTGGCGGACCGGGTTTACGACGTGGATAATCCAGTAAGTGCTGGATAGCAGGTAGCAAGAAAGCTACGGTTTTCCCCGTCCCAGTGGGCGCTGAACCTAATACGTCTAATCCATCCATGGCAGCTGGAATGGCTTCTACCTGAATGGCACTTGGGCGGCTATAACCTTGTTTCTCCACTGCTGAGAGAAGCGCTGGCGAGAGGTCGAAACTTTCAAAAGTCGCTGTATTCATCTTTTTCTCTGTAATCCTTTCATTTAAAATTAGGGCAATTATAACGTACTTCCAACAAAAATACGGAGCTTTCCAAAAAAATGTCCTCTTCTCACCAACCTAAGCCACAATTTTTCCATTTTAAACAATTCTCTATCGAACAAACACATTGCGCAATGAAAGTCGGAACCGATGGAATTTTACTGGGCGGCTGGGCAGATTTGGAAAACGCCAAATCAGTCTTGGATATGGGAACAGGTACAGGGCTTATTGCATTGATGACCGCACAACGCCTTGCCACAGTATCGCAAGACTTTTCTATCGTCGCCATTGAAAAAGATGAAATGGCCACAAAACAAGCTCAAAAGAATTTCCTCAATAGCCCATGGAAAGAGAATATTCAGCTTTATTGTGGTGATATTACAGAAATTTTACCGAAAATCGGGGCGTGTTTTGATCATATTCTTGCAAATCCTCCCTATTTTCCTAAAGCGCAACCTTGTAAAAATCAAGCACGTGATTTAGCCCGCTATACAGAACTTTCTCATTTAGATTGGCTCACAATTGCCGCTAATTTTTTAACAGAAACGGGAAAAATTTCTTTTGTGCTACCCTTTGATGCTGCACAAAATCTTATCGAAAACGCTCCTTTTCATTGTATTAGAAAATGTATTATTACAACGAAAATTGGTAAATTGCCCTCCAGAATGATCGTTAGCTTCTCTAGAGTTACCCAACCTTGCAAAGAAGAATCGCTTGTTATTTATGATAACGAAAATAAATATACAATTGATTTTATTAATAAATATAGAGATTTCTATTTAAAAATGTAACTTATCTTTTAAAATCTCCAGCACGCACAAAAAGAAAAAATATTTCATTTTTTATAAATAAAATTTGCACTACTCCAAAAGTTTATATAAAATTTTATACATAACGTTAATGGAGTTAACCAGGTATATTTATGAAATTAAGAAAACTCTTCATGGCAATCACACTTGGTTCGGGATTATTTTTCTCGACGTTGGCGCATGCTGATCGTCAAATTACCGATCAACTGGGTCGTGAAGTCACCATCCCTGATACGGTTAATCGTGTTGTTGTATTACAACATCAGACATTGAACATTATTAATCAATTAGATGGTATGCAAGACGTTGTGGGCGTACTTTCAAGCTGGGAAAAAGATCTCGGTAAAAGTTATCTACGTTTAGCCCCGAGCCTTAAAAATATGCCTATGCCTGGCGATTTAACGAATGTAAATATTGAAAGTTTAATGGCGTTAAAGCCGCAAGTGGTTTTTGTCGCGAACTATGCGCCAGAAAGCATGATTAAGCAAATCACTGCCCAAGGTATTCCAGTAATTGGAATCTCTTTACGAGTCGAACCAAAATCACAAAATAATAAAATGAATCCAACCCTTGCAGATCCACAATATGCTTACGATGAAGGGTTAAAACAAGGAATTCGTTTAATTGCTAATGTCATTAACAAACAAGCAAATGGGGAAGCACTTATTAAGGCAATCTTTGCAAATCAAGGCCTAATTAAAGCACGCCTTGCCGATTTAAAACCAGAACAACGTGTGCGTGTCTATCTTGCCAACCCTGATTTACACACCTACGGAAGTGGGAAATATACGGGTGTCATGATGCAACGTGCTGGCGCAGTAAATGTTGCGGCAGCAACGTTAAAAGGTTACAAAGCCGTATCTATGGAACAGGTTTTAAATTGGAATCCACAAGTTATTTTTGTACAAAATCGTTTCCCTTCTGTCTATACCGAGATCAATGATTCTGACAGTTGGAAATGGTTAAAAGCGGTAAAAGATCATCAAGTATATTTGATGCCACAATATGCGAAAGCATGGGGATACCCAATGCCAGAAGCAATTGCTTTAGGGGAGCTTTGGATGGCGAAAACCCTTTATCCGCAACGATTTAAGGATGTAGATTTGGCGAAAAAAGTACAGGATTACTATCACCAATTCTATCGCACGAATTATATTGCCGCGCCAAACGTTAAATAATGCGCCACAAAAATTCGCGAAAAATTAACTTAATTTTAATGATATTGCTGTTAGTCGTGGGAATCTTTTCCCTCACGCTAGGGCAATATCCCGTTGGCTTCGCCAAAATTATTTGTTCTTTAACAAATCAAACTCATTTAACCATAGTGGATAAGCATATTTTATTGGATATTCGCTTACCTCGAGTGTTACTCGCTATTGGTGTCGGGGGGCTCTTAGCTTTTAGTGGTGCCATTTTACAAGGGGTTTTTCATAATCCCCTAGTCGATCCCCACATCATTGGAGTAAGCTCTGGCGCTGCTTTCGGCGGAACCTTAGCCATTCTCTTAGGATTTTCAACATTTGGATTAATGCTGAATACCTTTTTCTTTGGTCTATTAGCATTAGCACTGATTTATCTGCTCGCGAGCTTATTTGGACAAAGTGATCGCTTAATGCTGATTTTGTTGGGTATCGTCTTAAGCGGTATCTTTGCTGCGTTAGTTCACTTAGTACAATATCTTGCAGATACGGAAGAAAAACTCCCAAATATTGTTTTTTGGTTACTAGGAAGTTTCTCCACAGCAAATTGGCAAAAATTGTGGCTTGTGTGGCTTCCAATCGTTCTCTTCGGAGGGATTCTTTACAAGCTGCGTTGGCGAATCAATATTCTCTCTTTGGGTGACATCGAAGCAAAAGCATTAGGATTACATGTAACGCCTCTGCGCTACGGTGTGCTGTTTTTAAGTGCGCTACTTATTGCTTCTCAGGTTGCTGTTACAGGCGCTGTTGGCTGGATAGGCTTGGTCGTACCGCATATTGGACGTTTACTGGTTGGTGCTGATCACCGGAAATTACTGGGCACGACTTTTTTGGCGGGTGCCATTATCATGTTGCTCGTAGATGATCTAGCTCGCACTTTAAGTCAATCCGAAATTCCACTCAGTATTATCACGGCACTATTTGGGGCGCCGTTGTTCATTTTCTTACTTGCGAAGAATAAATCATGGCGGAAATAGTTTTACATGCCACCGACATTACCTTCGGTTATAAAACCCCGCTATGCTCACCTTTATCGCTCATATTAAAACAAGGTGAAGTCGTCGCCATTCTTGGTACAAATGGTCGTGGAAAGACAACGTTGCTTCATACTCTAGTGGGAATTTTACCTACCCTCAGCGGGTCAATAAGATGTGTAAAGAATATTGGTTATGTGCCACAGCACAATACAATGAGTTTTGATTATTTAGTATTAGATGTCGTGTTAATGGGATTAAGCCAACGTGTAGGACTTTTTTATGAGCCGACTCATGAAGATGAAACTCGGGCTTTAGCACTATTGGTGGAATTAGGAATCGCTCACCTTGCACATAGTGTATTTAACCATTTATCAGGTGGACAACAACAATTAATTTTATTAGCACGTGCATTAATGTCTGAAGCCGACTTCATCGTTTTAGATGAGCCTACTTCAGCACTGGATTTAGCTAATCAACAAATCGTTTTAAATTTTATTGCGAAATTAGCGAAAGAACAGAAAAAAACAGTACTTTTTACAACACACGATCCTTATCATGCACAATTAGTTGCGGATCGTTGTTTGTTATTGCTTCCTGAACAACAGTGGTTGTATGCGCCAGTTTATGAGGCGTTGCAAGAAAATCGGTTAGAGTGCCTTTACGGACTTCCACTCCGCTGTAAAACCTTGGAAGACGATAGAAAGGTCATTTTCCCCCTTTTCTCTGTGCAAAGATAATGCGAGTCAGTACGGAGAAGTTGGCGACAATCCCATTGTCGCCATTTTTTTTATCTAAAAAATAGCTTTTTACGAGCGCTTACTTCAAAATATCTTCATGATCCCCTGATAAAGGTTTTACTATGACTTCACTTTTTTCACCGCATAAACAAGAAGAATATTGCCCTAAATGCGGTAAAGTTTTACAAATGAAACAAAGTAAACGTGGTTTATTTCTAGGTTGCACGGGTTATCCTGAATGCGATTATTTAAAACCTTTACGTGCACCACAATTCCAAATTATCCACGATTTACCTGAACCATGTCCTAAGTGTGGTGCAAATTTACAGCTTAAACAAGGTACTTACGGCATGTTTATTGGTTGCAGTGCTTATCCAGACTGTGATTATGTGTTGCATCATCAAGTGCAAGAAACACCAACAGAAAAATATCCTTGCCCACTTTGTAAAAAAGGGCAGTTAGTTTTACGTCGTAGTCGCTTCGGAAAAAGTTTTTATGGGTGTGACCAGTTTCCTAAATGCAAAATGATTATTAATGAAAAACCGCTTTTTCAAAGCTGTCCACATTGCCACGGTAAATTAGCTTTATTAAAAAAAACGACAGAACACTCTCAAACTTTTCAATGTATCAATCCACATTGTGAAAAAATGTTTGATCTCCCTGTTGAATCAGAAAAACAAGAATAACTTTATGAATACACAACAAATTATTAAGGCTTTATTAAATGATGAAGTCATCGCTTATCCCACAGAAGCAGTTTTTGGATTAGGCTGCAATCCCTATAGTGAAACGGCTATCCAACGCTTACTCGCATTAAAAAATCGTCCAATTGAAAAAGGGCTTATTTTGATAGCACCAGCACTTCATTATTTTAAAGACTTTATTGATCTGGAAGCATTAAGCCCAGAACAATATCAACGCCTCGAGCAGTTTTATACTCCCGCAACCACGTGGATTGTTCCCGTCAAAACAAGCGTTTCTCGTCTAGTCCGTGGGAAATTTGATACGATTGCAATTCGCTTATGTGCTCATCCGGATGTAACTGCACTATGTGAAGAAGGGAAAATACCACTGGTTTCAAGCAGTGCAAACCTCAGCGGAGAAGAGCCTGCAAGAACCTATGATGAAGTTTACCAACAATTTGGAGAGAATTTTCCTGTGCTTGAAGGACAGGTTGGTGGAGCAAAGAATCCTTCACAAATTAAAGACTTATTTACAAATCAAATCATTCGCCAAGGGTAAACTATGCAAGAAATCTGTGATCAATATGCCGTCTGGGGAAATCCTATTGAACATAGCCTTTCGCCACAAATTCAAATGGCTTTTGCGAAAGTAACGGGGCAAAACATTCTTTACACTAAAAGGCTAGGAAGTTTAGAACATTTTGAACAAGAGTTATTCGCCTTTTTCCAAGAAGGTGCAAAGGGATGTAACATTACGGCCCCTTTTAAACAACGTGCTTTTGCTCTAGCTGATCTGCATAGCGAACGTTGTTTACGTGCTAAAAGTTGTAATACTCTTAAAAAACTTGCCAACGGTCAGCTTTATGCGGATAACACCGATGGTATTGGTTTAGTCAATGATTTAAGCCGTTTAAATTGGTTACACCCTCATCAAAAGATACTTATTCTTGGGGCAGGTGGCGCGACACAAGGGGTACTTTATCCTCTTTTACAAGCCGAACAACAGATTTTTATCGCTAATCGTAATATGGATAAAGCCCAGAACCTCGTTAATGATTTTCAAGATCTTGGTTCGCTGAAAGCCATCACTTTTAATGATATTCCGACATATCATTTCGATCTCTGCATTAACGCCACATCGCTTGGGTTAAACGGTGAAGACTTTACTTTGTTAGGCGAATGGGTGCGTGAGATCCCTTACTTTTATGACATGCAATACAAATTACATGGAGAGACACCATTTATCAAAAAACTTAAATCATACCAAATCACAAATTATGCTGATGGTCTAGGAATGCTACTTGCACAAGGAGCGGAGAGTTTTGGCTTATGGCGCAACGTAACTGTTGATTACACAACGATTTTAAAAGAATTACAAAAATAAATAGAAACACGCCCCGATTTTCGTAAAAATTTTTCGGAAAATCGGGGCGTGTTTATTATTTTTAATTATTTTTTCCAGAAGGCTGGCATAAAGACAACGAGTAATGAGAAGAACTCTAAACGTCCTGCCACCATCGCAAAAGAGAAAACTAATTTCGATGCGTCTGGCACTGAGCTAAAGTTTTCACTGGTTGATCCAAGACCAGGTCCAGTATTCGTAATGGTAGAAATTACCGCACCGATTGCATCAAAGCCTCCCATACCACAAGCAATTGCACCAAAGACACAAAGCCAAAATACGAGAATATACACAATCAAAAATGCCCAAATATTTTCTAACGCACGGCGAGGAACTACATTATCCCCAAGTTTTACGGGGTGAATGATGTTCGGGTGAATCAGCATTAACAATTCACGTTTTCCTTGTAACCAAAGCACTAAGGCACGAATCATTTTTAAACCACCTGATGTTGATCCTGCACATCCCCCTAATAAACAAGCAAAAACAAGTAGCATAGAAAGGAATGGAGGAAGATCATCAATATTATAAACCGTGTAACCACAGTTCATTGACATAGTAGTAACCTGTGCGGAGCCTTTTACAAAGGCTTGGCTTAGCGAAATATTATTAAAGTGAATATAAAGTCCTAAAGAGAAAATAATAATAAACGCCGCTTGTAGAAAAACGAAAAATCTAAACTCAGGATCTTTCCAATAGGTCGTCAAAGTCGCTTTATGCGGGAAATGGCTTAATGCAATGATATGGAGGTTAAAGTTACATCCCCCTACCAACATAAAAATTGCCGAAATAACATAAATTGCTGAGCTATTAAAATACGGTAAACTTGCATTATGCGTTGAGAATCCGCCATTTGATAAGGTAGCAAAGCTATGCGAAATTGCATCAAACCAGTTCATTCCTGCAAACCAATAAGAAATGGCACACAAAGCGGTGAAGAAGAAATAACAAAGCCATAATAATTTTGCGACTTCAGAAATACGTGGTCGTAATTTATCATTCTTCATTTCCACGCCTGAGGATTCCGCATGATAAATTTGGTTTCCCCCCACACCGAGGAGTGGTAATACTGCAACCATCAGTACGATTACCCCCATGCCCCCAAACCAGTTCGTTAACTGACGATAAAAGAGAATAGCATGTGGTAGGCTATCCAAATTTGTTAAAACCGTTGCGCCGGTTGTTGTAAATCCAGAAAAAGACTCAAAAATAGCGGAATTTACGCTGATATGAAGATGATCGGAAAGTAAAAAAGGAATCGCACCTAGCAATCCTAATACTACCCAGAATGCCACAACGATAAGGAATCCATCTCTCGCACGGAGTTGTTCTTTATGATTATGGCAAAGCCACCAAAGTGTAACACCCAATGCTAAGAAAATCGCGAAGGACTCCATAAAGGTTTTACCGCCCCCGTCTCCATAAATTAATGCGACCGATGCAGGTATGAGCATGACGCCCGAAAACCCCATAATGAGAATACCTACGATCCTTAATACTGATAAAATTTGCACGTTATCCCCTATTCCTTACTTTCAAGACACAGTTGCCCACTTGAATTGTCACTTAATGCTTGCTGAAATGTAGCCACTTTATCAGCGCTAATCGCTAATACAAATCTTACCTCAGCTTGGAAATCTTGTGTCTCAATAAGCACATCATATTGTTTACATAAGTTTTGTACTAAATTAATTTGTGCATAATCACAAACTAATTGATATGGTTTGCGTTCAACCTTCAATACGGTTTCAACTTGCTTAAGCGCTTGTTGCACCCCATTACTATACGCCCGAACCAATCCCCCTGTCCCTAATAATACGCCACCAAAATAGCGTACAACAACCGCCGTGATTTCTCCTATATTACTGCCTTGTAAACAAGCCAACATAGGTTTACCTGCAGTGCCAGCGGGCTCACCATCATCAGAAAATCCTAGACCTTGCGAATAAGTAGGCGCTTCCGCTACGGTTGCCCAGCAATGATGGCATGCTTGTGGATGTTGCATCCTAACCCACAACCAGAATTGTTTTGCCTCTTCCATACCCGTTGTACGGTGGATATAGGTGATAAATCGGCTTTTCTTTATTTCTTCTTCAAAAACAACTAAATTTTTTGGAACAAAATACTGCATTACTTTTCTAAATCTTTGACCATCTTTTTAATGAGCGATATTATACGCAAAAATTATTAAAAGAGAGAATACGATGGAAATTACTGTCAATAAAGAACTCAATGCCCTCGGTTTACGCTGCCCAGAACCTGTTATGATGGTGAGAAAAACAATCCGCCACATGCAAGCTGGAGAGATTTTACTTATTATTGCTGACGATCCTGCGACGACACGCGATATTCCAAGTTTCTGTCAATTCATGGATCATCAATTAATTAAAAGTCAAACACAAGAAATTCCTTTTCAATACTGGGTCAAAAAAGGAAGTTGATTGATAAAACGTTTATATCCTAGTGAGCAAATTTTGCTAGGATTTGATTTTTCTTACTAAAATAATGTAGTTAATTCTTTCTATTCCCCTACTTTATCTTTAGAATGCGCACCTCATTTATAAATATTCAAAGGACTTATAATGTCACCTCAGAAAAAAATAGGCGTACTCGGTCTGACGACAATGGTGTTCGGTTCCATGATTGGAAGCGGTATTTTTAATATTCCACAAAATATCGCCGTCAAATCCGCTCTTGGTCCAGTTATTATTGCTTGGATTATCACTGGGATAGGTATGCTATCTCTCGCCTTCGTTTTTAAAATCTTAACAGAGCAACGTCCTGAGCTTAATATCGGTATTTATTCTTATGCCAAAGAAGGTTTTGGCACCTTTGTTGGATTTAATTCCGCATGGGGCTATTGGCTGACATCTATTACGGGAAATGTCGCTTTTGCTATTATGCTTAATGACTCGCTAGGACATTATTTCCCCGTACTATTAAACCATGGTCTGCCCACTGTCTTACTGGGTTTGGCACTTATATGGATTTATAACTTCATCATAACGCGAGGGATTCAACAAGCAAGTTCGCTTAATACCATCACGGTTATTATTAAGTTTATCGCGATTCTTGCCATTATCTGTATGTATGTTATCTACACACATATTGATTTCAAAAATATCGACTTATGGGGTGCAAAAGATCACTTAGGGAGTGTCTGGTCACAAATTAAAGCACCTATGTTAGTAACGGTCTGGTGTTTTATCGGTATTGAAGGTGCTGTAGTTGTTTCTAACCATGCCAAAAGAAAAAAAGATATTGGTATTGCCACGCTTATTGGATTTCTAGTCGCTTTAATTTTATATGTCACTATCTCAATCCTACCTTACGCGATTATTAGCCAGCCACAACTTGCAAATTTACCGGATCCATCAACAGCCTATGTTCTTGATACATTAGTTGGCTCGTGGTTTACTAAATTCGTTACACTTTCGGTTCTCATTTCTATCGGAGGGGTATGGGTTGCATGGACCATTCTCATGGCGCAACTTCCGTATGCGGCAGCCTTAGATGGAACATTTCCAAAGATCTTTGCAAAAGAGAATACTAAAAAAGTACCAAGCATGGCGCTAACTATTTCAAGTGCTATCATGTCCCTTTTCTTACTGTTAGCAATTACTGCAAAAGATGTTTATCTAGAATCTGTAAATATTACTAGCGTCATTATTTTGCCGTCTTATTTATTAAGTGCCATGTATCTATGTAAAATCGCATCACGCAAAGAGATCTATGCGCAACATCGTACAAAATGCCGTATGTCTTTAGCGGTAGGTATCATTGCTACGCTTTACTGCTGCTGGTTAGTGTACTCTGCTGGTTTCACCTATTTATTTGTTGCAAGTATCCTTTATGCCATTGGGATCATTCCTTTTTACATTGCACGCCGCCAACAAGGTTACCACTTCAAACAAATTTTCCCATTTAAAGATGCTATTCTGGCTATCCTTATTATCTTGTTTGCATGTGTCGCAACTGTATTGGTAACGTTAGGCGACATTACACTCTAATTTTTTTACATTCACTTAAAAGCCAAAACGCGCTGTTTTGGCTTTTTTATTCCTAACGCTAACACTCTTTTTCTAACATGATAACCAAAGATTATTTGGAAAAATAAATAACGAATCATCCCCTCTCTTACCCGTCCTTGTTTTTAATATATTTTTACAAAATAAATTTTATAAAAAATATATATAAATTACTCCATTTATGCTTTTATTTTACTCTATTTGTCTTTAAAATAATCTCATTATATAAAACAACTTTACCTAATGGGAGGGTTAACAATGTCCACTGAAAAGAAAATAGGAATACTTGGCCTTACAGCCATGGTCTTTGGTTCAATGATTGGTGGAGGAATTTTTAACATTCCTCAAAATATGGCAGCACAATCGGCATTAGGTCCGGTTATCATCGCTTGGGTAATTACAGCTATCGGTATGTTAGCCTTAGCATTCGTTTTTAAAATTCTTTCAGAAGAACGTCCTGACCTGAGCATTGGTATTTACTCTTATGCGAAGCAAGGCTTTGGATCCTTTATAGGTTTCAATTCTGCATGGGGATATTGGCTAGCTGCCCTTGCAGGTAATGTTGCATTTGCTATCATGCTCAACGACTCTTTTGGGCACTATTTCCCAGTCTTATTAAAACACGGTACCCCAACTGTTATTCTCGGTTTAATCTTCATTTGGTTTTATAACTTTCTAGTTTTAGGTGGTATTAAACAAGCAGCTTCAGTAAACACTGTAACCGTCATCATTAAATTTATTGCCCTACTTGTCATTATTATTATGATGATAATTTGTGCTCATATTGATTGGTTAAGTATTGATTTTTGGGGTAAACAACAGCATTTAGGTAGTATTTGGTCACAAATTAAAGCACCAATGCTCGTTACTCTTTGGTGTTTCATCGGAATTGAAGGGGCAGTCGTTATCTCAAACCATGCCAAAAATCCTAAAGATGTTGGCGTAGCCACTGTGCTTGGTTTCCTCATTGCGTTAGCCCTATATGTTATCGTTTCCGTACTCCCCTACGCAGTCGCACAACAACCTGAATTAGCAAAATTAACCGATCCATCTACTGCTTATGTTCTCTCCACACTGGTTGGTCCATGGTTTGTCGATTTCGTTACTATTTCTGTCATTATCTCCGTTGGAGGCGCTTGGGTTGCATGGACTATCCTTACCGCTCAGCTTCCATACGCAGCAGCCACAGATAGTACATTCCCAAAAATTTTCTCTAAAGAAAACAGTAAACTGGTGCCGAGTGCTTCGCTTTATATTTCAAGCATCGTAATGTCAATTTTTATGGTAGTCGCTGTGACTGCCAAAGATGTATATCTCGCATCTATCAACATAACCAGTGTCATCATCTTGCCGTGTTATTTACTTAGTGCCATGTACCTTTGGAAAATTTCTCAAAAGAAACAAATCTTCCAAAGTAACAAATCTAAATGTGTAGCTGCTCTTTGGATCGGCATCGTGGCCACTTTATATTGTCTATGGCTAATTTATTCAGCTGGACTTAGTTATCTCATGGTTGCAAGCATTCTATACGCGGTAGGTATTATCCCATTCTATATTGCTTGCAAACAAAAAGGCTTAACCTTCAAACAAACCTTCCCAATATGGGACGCTATATTGGCCCTCATTATTATCGGGTTTGCTATTTTATCTATCGTGTTACTCGCAACTGGGTACATTGTCCTTTAAACGCAACTCTCATCTGTAAGGAGAAATTTATGTTTGAAAAATTAAAATACAAAGTAGGTAAATGGTTACCGAGCGATCAGGCTTTTCTTAATCATTGGCTAAAAAAAGTCGCGCAAGATGCGGACAATTCAGATATGAAATTGTACCCACCAGTACAAATGCTGAAAGATTTAATTGAAAGTGATTCTTTGCTTAAAGAAAAATTCCAAGACATGTTTTCTGAAATCCCAGATAAACCAAGATACAAAACGAGTGAATATCAAAATTGCCCTGTTAAAAACTATGATCAAATGCTTCGTTTGATTAATCATGTTATGACCCGCGCACCAGAATTTAACGAAACTGGCTTAGTTGGCTTCCCAATCAATGCGATTTTAGATTGGGCAATGGGCACCAAAGCAGGTTATGAAGTTTTCCTAGATCCTCGCGTTAATGACTGTTTCCGTGCAATCTTAGATTATTGGGGCGCATTCCTTGCTTCAGAAAAATCTGCATATATTTTAAACACAAGCCCAACTGGTTGGCTTAACCCAACAGCAATGAAAGAAGTAAGTAAAGCGGCGTTTGGGGATGATTTCTTAAAAATCTTTGAAACGCCAAATCAAGATATTGAAAAACGTTTTGGCTTTACTTCATGGGATCAATATTTTACCCGCCGTTTCAAACCAGGTGTGCGTCCTGTTGCTGCACCCGGCGATGACAGCATTGTAGTAAATGCGTGTGAATCTGCGCCATATCGTACTGTCACCAATGTGAAAAAAACGGATAAATATTGGATTAAAGGTCAACCTTATTCTCTAGAAAATATTCTTAATAAAGACGATCTTACTGATAGATTTGTTGGTGGCACAATCTATCAAGCTTTCCTAAGTGCATTAAGTTATCACCGTTGGCATGCACCTATTAGTGGCACAGTTGTTAAAGCCTACAATATTTACGGTACTTATTATTCAGAAAACTACTACGAAGGTTTCGCGGATGGTGATCAAGTAGATAGTTCTGCACCAAATGATTCACAAGCATATATTGCTGAAGTTGCATCACGTGCCGTTATTATTTTTGAAGCAGATAATAAAGATCTTGGCTTGCTTGCATTCGTTGCAGTTGGTATGGCTGAAGTTTCTTCTAACGAAATTACAGTGAAAGTGGGGCAACACGTCAATAAAGGGGATGAAATTGGTATGTTCCACTTTGGTGGCTCAACCCATTTATTGATTTTCCAACCAGATGTACAAGTCGATTTTGATCTCCATGGTCAAGAACCTGGATTATCCAGCAGTAATATTCCACTTTGCAGTAAAATTGCGAGTGTTTCTAAAAAAGCATAATTAATCCTCTATGCCTTAATATAAAAGCCAAAATCTGAGATTTTGGCTTTTTTTCTATTTTCCAAAAAATTTTTCCGAAAATTGGGGCGTAATTTAGTTATAATAAGAATAAGTCGGATAATCATTTGCATTCGTCTTATTTTTTTAGTTATATTTTTTTAGAGTATTTCGTTATGATGATAGATAAACGTCTTATAAATACCGTTCCAGATAGTAAAAAATGGATTGCTATCAATGTAATATGGAACTGGATTGCTTTAGTGGGTGGCATTATCAGCGCCGTCATTTTTGCAGATTTATTACAAGCTGCTTATAAACAAAATTTGCATTTATGGAGCACTATCGCACTATGTATTTTGCTTATTTTTGCATTAATTTTGCGTGCATTTGCAGGTAAAATGGCTGTTAAGGCCTCTTATCGTGCAAGCACAAATGTTAAACACCATCTTCGAAGTTTAATTTACAATAAAATTGCAGAAATGCCCTTAAACCAAGTGCAATCGCAATCTACTTCCTCCATTATTCAAGTTGCCTCCGAGGGCGTTGAACAATTAGAAATTTATTTTGGGCGCTACTTACCCCAACTGTTCTATAGCTTGCTTGCACCGCTCACACTTTTTATCTTTTTAGTCTTTTTCAATGCGCCAACTGCGGTCGTATTACTCATTTGCGTACCACTTATTCCAATGTCGATCATTGCTGTTAATAAAATCGCTAAAAAGCTTTTAGCTAAATATTGGGCGATTTATGTCGGCTTAGGGAGTAGTTTTTTAGATAATTTACAAGGACTTATTACCTTAAAAATTTATCAAGATGATGCGCATAAGGCTAAAGTCATGGATAAAGAAGCGGAAACATTTCGCACCGTGACGATGAAAGTCCTCACTATGCAATTAAATTCAGTTTCACTAATGGATTTATTAGCTTACGGTGGCTCGGCGGTCGGAATCATTACGGCTTTATATCAGTTTAAAGTGGGCGCAATCACAATTTTAGGCGTGATTTTATTTATTCTATTAGCCTCTGAGTTTTTCATTCCTTTGCGTCTGCTTGGATCCTTCTTCCATGTGGCGATGAATGGTAAAGCGGCAAGCGATAAAATTTTTACGCTCCTCGATACGCCAATTGAACAAAATCCACAGGCAACAGCATTCCAACATCCACATGATGTCAATATTGTGGTGAATGATGTTACTTTTGGATATACCAAAGAAAAAATGGCGATCAATCATCTCAGTTTAAAAATTAATGCTAATCAACTCACCGTTTTTGTAGGAGAAAGTGGTTGCGGAAAATCTACGCTAGTGTCTTTATTGATGGGCTTTAATAAAGTGACGCATGGAGAAATTCTCTTTAATCAGCAAAATATTAATGACATTACTCGCCAATCTTTCTATGAGCACGTCGCACTAGTGAGCCACAGTAGCTATATTTTCAAAGGTTCTCTTCGCGAAAATATGCTAATGGCACAAATCAATGCAACAGATGAAGCCATTTACCAAGTGTTAGAAGAAGTCAATCTCGCCCATTTTGTACGCGAGAATGGTGGCTTAGACATGCCACTTTTAAGCCGTGGTAGTAATCTTTCTGGCGGTCAAATTCAACGTCTTGCCCTTGCGCGTGCTTTACTACACGACACTTCTGTTTACATTTTTGATGAGGCTACCAGCAATATTGATGTAGAAAGTGAAGAAATTATTTTAAGTTTCATTCAAAAATTGAAGACGACTAAAACCATTATCATGATTTCACACCGCTTAGCCAATGCTGTCGGAGCAGATCAAATTTATGTATTAGATCATGGTCAATGCATTGAACAGGGTACCCACCAACAATTAATGGAACAAAAAGGCGATTATTTCCAAATGTTTACTCAACAACAGCATTTAGAACAAATTAGACAGGGGGCAAACCATGCGTAAGAATGGATTTTTAGTGATGTGGCAATTGCTCGCGTTAGTCAAACCTCTTTCTCACATTATGGCATTCACCATTACCATGGGAGTGCTGGGATTTTTAAGTGCCATCTTTATCATGGTTTTTGGTGCGATCGGTCTCGTTGACGTGTTAGGATTCCATACTCATTTTTCCTTTAGTGCAGTGATTGGCATTCTTATCGCGTTAGCCGTTGCACGCGGTGTGTTACGTTATTTGGAACAAATGTCAGGGCATTATATTGCCTTTAAACTCCTTGCCCTACTTCGGGATAAAGTCTTTGGCGCATTGCGTAAATTAGCTTTTGTTAAATTACAAGGTAAAGAGGCGGGACAATTATTATCATTGGTGACCAATGATATTGAATTACTTGAGGTCTTCTACGCACATACCATTGCGCCAGTGATGATTGCCATCATTACTTCACTAATTCTCCTCGGTATCTTTGCACACATTTCAGTGTGGTTTACGCTTATTGCGCTTTTAGCGTATCTCACCATCGGATTCTTCTTACCCATTTTCACGACGAAAATGGCACGCGATGATGGGCGTAAATATCGTGAATTAGTTGGAGAAATGAATGATTACTTCTTAGATAGCATTCGAGGAATGAAAGAAATCCAGCTTTTTGGACATGAAAAAATCCGTGATAAAAACATTCAACGTCGCAGCCAAGCGATTGATGATGCTTTCTTAAAAATTAAAGAACAGGAAGGGAAGGTCCGTGCTTATACTGAAATTGCTGTTTCTGCTTTTAATATTTTAATTCTCGTCACAGGTCTTATCTTATTTGCAACGGGTACAATTAATTTTGTCGGATTATTAGTTGGGGTGATTTTATTAATGTCGAGTTATGGTCCCGTGATCGCCATCTCTAACTTGTCTAATAATCTCTTACAAACCTTAGCTAGCGGTGAGCGTGTGTTAGCATTATTACAAGAAGAGCCTGAACTTAAAGATGTCATTCACGGTAAAGACTTACACGATGTCCACCAACTGCGTGTCGATCACGTGAATTTTGCCTATCAAACCGAAAATATCCTCACCGATATGCACTTTGAGGTGAAAAAAGGTGAGATTTTAGGTATCCATGGACGCAGTGGCAGTGGCAAATCTACCCTACTGAAACTCATCATGCGTTTTTATGATCCAAGCGCAGGGGAAATTTTCTTTGATGATATCAATTTAAAAGATATCAATACGCAGAGCCTACGCGATCATATTGCTTACATTACCCAACAAACTTATATTTTCAATGAAAGCATTTATGACAATATTCACATGGCAAAACGTAGCGCAACCCGTGAAGAAGTCATTGAGGCGGCCCAAAAAGCCAATATTCATGATTTTATTATGAGCTTGCCCAATGGCTATGACACGATCGTGACTGAGATGGGTAATAGTTTATCTGATGGTGAAAAACAACGTATCGGCATTGCTCGAGCCTTCTTGCACAATGCGCCGATTATTTTACTGGATGAACCAACCAGTAATTTAGATAGCTTAAATGAAGCTTTAATTTTACAAGCTTTATTACAAGAAAAGCAGGATAAAATCATTATCCTAGTGAGCCATCGTCAATCCACCATGGCAATTTGTGATAAGCAAATTCGGGTCGAAAATGGGCGACAATCTTAATTGATCACGCCCCATTTTTCGCAAAAATTTATGTAATTTATAATAAAAAACCGCCAATTCGGCGGTTTTTCTATTAGTGCATAATTAAATATCAAATTGGTAGAATAAATCCACGGCTTGGTTTACACCTGACACGGTTTGCAGATAAAGTCGAGGCAATAAGCGTAAACGTAACGTTAACTCTGCCAAGCCCGTAAATAATCCCACACCGTAACGTACTTGTAAGCGATCTGTGATATCACCACTCACTGAAACTTGAGATTTATTTCCTGTACCGGTCGTTCCTACATTTAGATTTTGAATACCAAAGAACTTACCAATACTGCTTACCGCACTCCCCGTCTGTGCAAGGCTCATGGAAAGTAACGCCGCACTTAACGAATCTCGAGCACCCGTTCCATCATTACTATCCAGTGAATGCCCAGTAATTAAGTACGACAATGCTTGATCATCGGACATACTTGGGATGGTATACACTTTGATAATTGGTTTATCTGCATAACCTGATACGCGTAAGCCCGCGACCACATCGGTATCAACCATTTCACTACGATTACGGATTGCATCTAAACTGATCATTGGTCTTCCCGGAATACCTGAGAAACCTAACGAACCTTTTTTAATCACAAGATTTTGTCCATAAGCTTTGAAACTGCCTTTTTCCAAATTAACTTGCCCATATAGCCCCAATAATCCATGTTGTTGGGAAAGTGACAATGTTCCTTCTAAATTAGTGTCTAGCCCATACGCTTTCAAATTCACATCATCACCAATATGAATCGTAATTCGAGAAAGCATTCTGCGTCCTTCCGTATCTAACTGACCTTTGGTCAAGGCAAGGATTTTACGTTCATCCGTTTTATTTGGACCATCTAAAATCACGAGGTCTGGACTGACACTTACTCCACTATCTGGTAATTGTTTAATGATGATTCTGGCCCATGGAATATCCACATTCCCCCAAAGCAGTAAATCCTTATCAGTTACCATTGCTGTTACATTAGGGCTCACTTTCATTTCTACCTGACTTGGTGCCAATGGAACATTTAGGTAAAAATCTTTTGCGGTTACCCTGATACGCCCGAAGTATTGGTCTAAGCTTGCCCAGCGTGCAACCCCATTTAAATTCAAGGTACTTTGTGGCGTTTTAATATCGCCTGTCAATTTAGCATCCTCTCCATTCAATGCTAAAAGTAAGCCACCATTATTAATATCAAATGGTAATGCCTTCAGATTTGCACGCACATCTTTAATACCAATATTCCCTTTTACCAGTGGCTTATCTAATGATCCATCAAAATGCACATCGGCAAACACATCGCCTTTCACATTTTCGTCACCCGATAGAATTTGTTTTACAAGGGAAAGAGAAACATTACTTATTTTCGCACTACCCGATAGGGTTTTCTCATCCTGTAAATGTTCCACATTCAATACAAGATCAAGATTGCCATAACGGCGATAGCCAGTTGCGTAAGGATTATAAATTTGTACATTAGCAGAACTTTGTAAAGTATTGTTAGCTAATTCCGCTTTAATGTTAGCCTTTGGTATACCAAGTTGGAAATAGCGATAATCTATACGTTGAGCAATATGGAGATCACGACCATTTACATTTAATTTCACTTGGGGCGCACTGGTTGGTGACCATTTCGCTTCACCATCGGCAGTAACATTTCCTAAGAATCGCTCTTGAGGTAAAAAGGCATTGAGCAAATCTAAGTTTAAATTTTTTAAATTAAACGCGACATCCCCACTCTTACCTGCATGTATTGGACGAGGGAAACATAAACTTGCACGGTTATTTAACAAACAATTCATATTGATCTGCGCACTACTATGAGGAATGCTATAAACAATATTTACAGGCTTATCAATCCACCATTTACCTACTGGTGTTCCCAAATTCAACGTAGATAATACTGCTTGCCATTCAGCTAAAGATTTTTTATAAGTTCCATTTAAATTTAATGATAAAGCAAATGGATTGCCTTGGGAGGTTAACGTTAAATGATGTTTATCCTCATTCCCGACGGCGTCTAAATCAATCCGAGAGAAATTCATGGTTTGATATACTAAATCTCGAATCGCTAAATTAATTTTACCTTGCAACGTCCGCATATCTTGCACGTGACCTTTTAAATCTAAATGTGCGAGTTTAAATGCTTCAAACTGAATATCACGCCCTTTGAGGTTAGCATCCGCGGTAAGGTTGTCCCCTTTTCCATTAATAGCTACCTTACCTTTGATATTGGCACGCAAGGTTGGCAATAAACCACTTAGATCGGGCGCATCAATATCCATTAATAAATGGGTATTTTTACTTAATTCACCTTGCAAGATGATGTAATTTTTCTGATATACCAAGTCAAATTTTGGAATATTTACCTTATGCGGTTGCGCATCAAAATGCGTATCTAAAGAAAATTTACGGTGGGAGATTTCTCCAAAAAGTAAAACTTGTGGCGCATCCATCGCCCAATTATCATCATAGAAATTAGAAAACCCATTGTAGGTGACTAAGCCGGATAACGTACTATCAAATCCTTTAAGATTGGCTAATGGCGCAACATTTGGATAAAGGTATTTATTTAAATTAAAGTTATCCAATTTTAAATGAGATTGCCATTTTAATTGGTTACGCCAACTTAATTCACCATTCAATGATAATTTACTTTGTTTATTGACATCCAAATCAAGTCGAGCAATTTTTACTTCCGACATGTCGCCAGATACATCTGCAGAAAGTGGTGCGCTTTTAATATTTTCGCCTAAGAAAGAGCCATTAATTGAGCCTTTATATCCAATTAAACTCCCCACAAGTTGAATATTTACATTTTTAAATTTATACGGATGTGCCGCGCTTTTATCAAACGGGTATTGCAGATGTGGGCTTTGAATATTTAAAGCAAATGGCATCGTATTTGCAGTAAGCTCCACATGCCCATCTACATCCATATCCAATGCGCCTGTTGTATGAAGTTCTAGCGTAGATTTACCATTTAAATGACCATTAGCAATAAGTTTTAATGTATTGGGCTGAGATAAGAATAAATGCGTCCAACCAACATCATTAAGATAATGTTGATCTGAAAGCGGCGTAAAACTACCAGATAAAGTTAACGCAAATGGATAACTCGCACTCGTTTGAATATGCCCCTTGGCTTGCACATCTGCAATAGGACTTTTAATCCATAATTTTTGCAAATTAATGTCTGAATTCTGGGCATTCGCCTCTAAAACAAATTGTGATACCACAAATTGATCTGTGCCTTTCTCACTTTGTTTGAATGTCCAATTTGCCCCTGTAAGCGATTCAATATGGATAGCAAAAGGGAGTTTTATATCCGCTAGTGAAAATAAAGGTCCTGAAAAACGTTTTTGAATCGCTGCCCAATCAACTGGCTTCGGTTGCGATTTTTCATAATTTTTTTCGCTTTCTGGGGCGTGTTGTGATGTTTTTGCTAAATTTTCAATTTGCTGAACGGCTTGTTGGGGTAAATTTTGTTTCTTATCATTCTCAGTACCCACATCTTTTGTAACAGGTTTCGGAAAATCCAGCAAAAGATCATCAATAGAAGTCGGCGCAACCGTCAAACCTGTTTTATTATTTAACGTTAATGCAGTCTGGAAGTTACCAAGTGCAATTTTATCGCCACTTGGCAATGTAACTTGTAAGTCATTAACCAAAACATGTTTAACATTAATCGCAAAAGGTAAGGCAATATTCCCGCTCGTTTTTTCGGTTTGTGAATTTGATTGTTGTGGGGCGGTTTTTAATAACGTAATGATAGGTTGTTTTAAGGTTACATTCCCAATATTTAACGTCTTATTTCGCCATAAATCATCGATAGAAATTTGCAAATCGGCTTGTGCTACATGAATTTCAGTCGCCGCATTAGCGTAATTAACGTCAACCAGCTTTAATCCTTGCGGTTGCCATAAATTCCCTTCAACTTGACCAATTTTCAAATCAGACATCAGCGCATCAATCCAATGAAATAGACGGTGTTGACCACTGGTAGTACCAAGTAGGAAAAATAAAAATAAAATAAGCACCACAAAAAATACAACAATACCCGCAAAGCATTTACACCATATATGCTTCTTCGGCTTAACTTTTGGCGTGTCGTTATTTGTTTTTTCTTCCATTTTTATAACCTAAATTAAAGTTCTGTTCCTAAACTTAAATAGAACTGGACATTATGGTGATCACTATGCACAGGCGTAGCAATATCAAATTTTACAGGACCAACTGGGGAAATCCACCGTAACCCAAAACCCGTACCATATCGTAAATCACTATGTTTAAATTTATCTGATACAAAACCTGTATCTGCAAAAACAGCTGTCCACCATTTTGGGAATAATTGGTAATCATATTCTAAACCAGCATATCCCATAATCGATCCGCCCACTAATTTTCCTTCTGAGTCGCGGGGAGCAACAGTTTTGTATTTGTATCCTCTTAGAGTTCTATCGCCCCCAAGGAAGAAACGCAGTGCGGGTGGAATGCGATCAAAATCAGACGTTTTTAAATATCCTGCACCTGCACGCGAAATAAACCTATGCTTTTTAAAATACGTTCTAATCCAAATTGTAGAAGCTTCAATCTTATAAAAATTAACTTGGGATCCCCACGCTTTGCTCCCTACTCCGATACTAATGCGTTGTGTATCACCCCAATAAGGGAACAGTCCGCCACGAAAACGTGTTCGAGTGGCAGACACAGTTGGATAAATCAATAAGGTTTTATGCGATTGATTTGCTTGGGTGAAGGAGTCATAACGAACACGTACTCCAAGCCCATTTTGCCAACCCGTTTCGCGATTCCAATAACGCATGAAAGAAGCGCTCGTAGCATTTGTAGTCGTATCGTTTTGTTTCTCACGTTCAATACCGTATGCCGCTTCATAATAATAATTTAACGGATTCTTTAATAATGGCATTCGATATGCGGCTTCAATAGCAAGCTTAGGTTTAGAAATATAAAAATTACTTCGTAAACTTTGACCTTTACTGTCTACCCAAGGTTTGTTCCATCCTAACTGAAAACGCGCCCCCACATCCGTTGAATAGCCAATCCCAACCTTAAATACATTTTTCTTTTGCGGGTAAAGCAAAACGTTAACATTAACGGTTTTATCTTCTTTATTTATTTTGGGTTGAAATAAAATTACTTTAAACCAACCAGACGACGACAGATCAGAGTTTAGTGCCGCTAAGTCTTCCATATTGTACGGATCACCATCCTTCATATGCATAATATGACGTAAATAATCTTGACGAATTTGACTATTTTCAAAGGTAAACCGCCCAAATTTATAGCGCGTTCCACTATCATAGTCTAAATTCCACCAAGCCTGCTGAGTAGAAGGTTTTACATCTAACTGTGAGGATGTGAAATCTGCATCAAAATATCCCCGTTCTATGCCTAATTGGCGGAGATCTTCTTTAAAATTATCATAAGTTTGCTGGTTGAGTTGAGTACCAATTGCGGGAACTTGCGTTAGCAATTTTTCAAAAGCCTCATCATCATGCGCTTGCCCAGTAACATTTACATTAATTCCTGCAATATCAGTTGCTGGTCCCTGATCGACCGTGACAATTAATGTCCCTTTTTTTTCACCTTCCTCAGGAGCAACAACATCAAATTTAATCGTACTATTAAAGTAACCATAAACACTAATCGCTTTTTGAATTGCTGTCCGTACTAGATAAAAATTCCGTAATGAGCCATCCATTTCTTCGGTGGGAATCATACTGACGTAAATTTCTGCATTTTTACGCGCGTCTGAATTTTTAATGCCAACTAATTTGAGGGTATAAAGAGTTTGAGGGGGGGCAGGAATAAAATCATCTGCTTGAAAGGTGCTGTCATCACCCGCCTGGCGTGTTGCGTCGAGTGCCTTAGCATTAGAGGACACAGTAGTCGCGGACGTTTTTGATTGTGCGTAAAGTACTGACGGATAGCACAATGCCGTACCCAATAAGATAAATGGCGATAAGTTTTTAATCTTCGTCAAAAATGGGGGCAACATAATAACTCCATATGCAATCTTAGCAGTCTATAATACGCAAAAAGGCGGTAAAACTCATTCTACCGCACTTCTTTTTTACTTTTTATAGCGTCAGAGTTTTTTGTTTATTTTTTACCAAAATGTTCTAAATAAACAATTGTTGCCGCTAATCTTGAATGAACATTTAATTTACGTAATAAATTACGGATATGAACTTTTACAGTTTCCTCTGAAATAAAGAGTTCATTTGCAATTTGTTTATTAGATAGTCCTTTCGCAACCAACGTTAATACATCTAACTCACGACTGGTTAAACTATAAATTGGATCATCCCCTGCTTGACGTTCACTCACAATTTTTTTCACCACATCACTGTAAACGATTTTACCGGATGCGATATCTTGAATTTGTTCTAAAAGTGTCAGCGGATCTGTATCTTTTAAAAGATAACCGTCTGCACCTGCGTCAATCAGAGTAAAAATATCATTACGTGCATCTGATACCGTAAGAATAACTACACGGGAATCGACATCTTCACGACGTAATGCTTTCAATGTATCCAGCCCTGATAATCCTTTCATATTAAGGTCTAAAATAATGAGATCTGGCAATTCACGTACTGCCCACTCTACGCCTTCAAGACCTGAACCAACTTCTCCGATAACTAAAAAATCATCGCTTGATTCTAGTAACTGACGAATTCCGCGACGCATTAATGGGTGATCATCAATGAGTAGGACGCGACTAGGCATTTTGTTTTTGCCCGCAATAATAATATTCTCTTCCATTATAATTTTACCTTTATATTGTGAAGTAAATTATTACCTTGATTCCGTTACGTCATTTTTAGCTGATGTCGGAACGGGACGATCTGTACTTTTCCTTGTACGGGTAATAATTGGTAGAACTGAGGATAATTAAAGTGATGTTTCACTATTCTATATGGATTGTTATCAGTATTCAAACCTGCAGCTTGGTAAATTTGATTTATCTCATTAATTTTTTGCGATTTGTTTCCCACACAAGAACGATATACCTCAATATGGTTCTTTTCATCCAAAATATAAACATTGAAACTTCTATCCTGGTTATCTTCAAAGAAAAATTGCAAAAATCCTTCCGCAGCAAAAACTGCGATTTCTTTAGGATAAATCGCATTATTTTCTTTTAATAAATGCAATTCTGGTTTTTCAGCATTCTTTTGGAATAATTTACTCCAACCATGCCCGGTGTAACGAATAAGAGAGGCCATATTCGTTTCATTGACCCGTATTTTTTCTTCTATACCCAAAGTACGATAAATCAGAGATTGCACGACTGATTGTAACTCTTTCTGATAGTGTTTGGCATAACAAAAAATATTTACTCTACGCAATTCTGTAGACGCCCGAGGAATTTTATGCGTTAGGACTTTGAGTAATCGGATTAAGGCATCATCCCCCTCAAAGTGTAACGTTCTAATTTCACCCCAACGGTTGCGGTAAATAACGTCTAAACTACCAATAAATCGATTATCTGAAGAGGTAATATTAAGTAAATCCCCCGTTAAAATACCCTTTCGATAAACTTCTCGATCAGCAGGTAAATCTTGCGTTACATCACGGCTTAAATTAATCGCAATAAATAGCTGACGTATTTTACAATGGGCTATCAGTTCTTGTTGACTTGCAGCCACTTGTTTTAGTGGGAACGTGTTATATAAATCCTTAATAAAGCGTTGCAACGCTTTAATACGCACATTATCGCTTTTTAAATAATTTTTCGTTCTTGAAGTTAACAACCCATTAAAGTAAGCCCATGCTACAATTTTAGGTAATGTTTCACCAAACTCTGAATGACGCGGAGCAGTAAAAGCTTTGACATTAGGTTCATGATTGAGAAGATACCAACCTGGTCTGAAATTAATATTATCACTTCCAACTTCAACAAAGGTTAATGCTTTCTCACTCAAGTCACTTGCACTCGCTGAATTAAGAAAAATAACTTTTCCTGGTAAATCTTCAAATGCAGTATAAAGTTTACGCGTAAGAACAGCCATATCCTGCGGTACGATACTGGCATTTACTTTATGATTTCTAACAAATTGCAATAAATTACGATAACTTGCCATTAAATATTGAATCAAATCGTTATGATTCTTTTTAACGCGCTTAATTTTCCAATGCGGACGAGCATCTAAATTCTCAATCGTACTTTCTGACCATCCCCATGAGCGTGCAAGTTTTTTAGCGTAGCGAATTCGCCAATTATGCATAGCACCGCGTTTATAACGTAAATTCTCTGCAATTTTTAAATAAAAACAGCGATAGGCAAATTCAAGGCGCTCTTGATCTTGTTTATCCGTTAAATATTGAGATACATGTTCTAACATACAAAGATACGCATCATAGTGATAATCCTCATCTCCAGAGTGAAGTCGCTTTTTAAACTCTTGAGAAATGAGATGTGTATTTGGATATTGGGCTGAATAACTTTCTAATAATAAAATTTTAAGTGCGGATTTATAAGGAGAATCAATTCCTTTATATAATTGCCATAGGGTGGCTCCGAAATATTCATTTGCGGATAATCCGTCCAACCCGCCAAAATCGACCCACTCACGTAACTTGATATGCCCTTCCGCTACAAGTTGTTGCACGTAACTTTCGTAATCTTTCTCCTCTACGGGGAGATGTAGCCATAAAAGAGGGTTACCCGCTAAACGAATCGCGGTTCGATAAAATTCCTCAAGCAATAACATGTACTGTGCCGATCCGCTATCATCCTTTTCTGCAGAAAGCGGTTTTGCATAGAAAGCCTTACGAAAGCGATTTTGATTCACTAAATAGAGGCTAATTTTAACTTTTAATTTACTCGCCCATTGCTGAATAAGTTTAATTTTACGGCGTAAAAGTTTTCGTTCTTCCGGGGAAAAATCTTGGCGCTCACAAAGCCAAATATCAAGATCAGAGTTGGGGGTTTGAGTGATCGTGCTCACACTTCCCATGGCATATAAGCCAAGAAAAGCATGTCCTGTATGTTCAGTTAATTCAGGAAAAGAAAAATAACTCACATTTTCTCGATTCAGAAAATGTTTATGTAAAGAAATTTGCTGGCTACGCGTCAGTGTAAAATTATAAATACCATGTGGGCAGCCTTTTACATAGCCAATCAGGGAAGGATGATTATGATGAAGAAAAACAGGGAGTAGCTCCAAGACAGTTCGCACTTCTGGAGGGCTATTCTCTATCGCACGTGCTAAACGTAATTTATCTAATCTATTTACACGTTGCTTTGCTTCTTCAATGTCAAATTCAAGATTCAAGATCATCTACTTCCTATATAGTAAAATCTTGCTGATTATACTGAAATTTAAATTCCATACAATAAATACATAAAAACCAATCAAAACATCATATAAAATAACTTATATTAGTTACTTAAATGGAATTATTTTTCTTGCAAAAAAACAAAACGCCCCGATTTTCGCAAAATTTTATGGAAAATCGGGGCGTGTTTATCTTATTGATCCTGCTAAATTAACTCAATAATCCTAAGAAAGCATCTTCACTTAAAATATGAATCCCGAGTTCTTCCGCTTTAGTTAACTTAGATCCTGCACTTTCACCAGCAATCACATAGTCCGTTTTCGCAGAAACGCTGCCACTGACTTTCGCTCCCATAGCCTGTAATTTTTCTTTCGCTTCATTACGGGTCATTTGCATTAAGGTTCCTGTTAACACGACAGTTTTACCCATAAATGGATTTTCAGCAATTTCTTTGGATTCCACTGCTTCCCAATGGACGCCTTGGGCGATCAGATCATTCACTACTTCTACATTATGCGGTTCGCGCCAAAAATGATAAACACGACGTGCCACCACATCACCGATATCTTGCACTTTTTGTAACGTTTCAATATCCGCTTCTTGAATCGGTGCTAATGTTTTGAAGTAATTCGCTAAATTCAGCGCAGTACTTTCCCCCACTTCACGAATACCCAACGCAAAAAGGAAACGCGCAAGCGTGGTTGATTTTGCCTTTTCAATACTGTCTAACGCTTTCTGCGCAGATTTTTCTCCCATGCGATCAAGACGCATTAAGGTGTTTAAATCCAATTTAAATAAATCTGCTGGAGTATGAATAATTTCTTTATCCACTAATTGCTCAATGAGTTTTGCACCTACCCCATCAATATTCATCGCTTTACGCGATACAAAATGTTTTAACGCTTCTTTACGTTGTGCGTCGCAGAATAAACCTCCCGTACAACGTGCCACCGCTTCGCCTTCAATTCTTTTGACTAAAGAGCCACAAACAGGGCAATGCGTTGGGAAAATAATTGGTTTCGCATTTTCTGGACGACGATCACGCACTACCCCTACGATCTGAGGAATCACATCACCCGCACGACGAATACTTACGGTATCACCAATCGCTAAACCAAGACGTTCAATTTCATCACCATTGTGTAAGGTCGCATTACTTACCGTGACGCCACCAACAAATACAGGTTCTAATTTAGCGACTGGCGTAATTGCCCCCGTACGCCCTACCTGAAATTCTACATCACGCAATACGGTCAATTCTTCTTGGGCAGGGAATTTGTACGCAATCGCCCAACGTGGTGCTTTCGAAATAAAGCCCAATTTTTCTTGCAACGCAATGTCATTCACTTTTAAAACCGTACCGTCAATGTCATAGCCTAAATGTGGGCGTTTTTCTTGAATATTACGATAGAATTTTAAAACCTGTTCAATGCCACCACACAATTCAATTTCTTTATTTACAGGAATTCCCATTGAATGTAGCCATTGCAAGCGATCGTAATGGGTATCTGGCAACAATACGCCATCAGCAATCCCAATCCCGTAAGCATTGAGCATTAAATGACGTTGGCGAGTTACTTTTGGATCGAGTTGACGCAATGAGCCAGCGGCCGCATTACGTGGGTTAGCAAATGTTTTTTCTCCTTTTGCTAATGCCATTTCGTTAAGATGTTCAAAAGCTTTGTGTGGCATAAAAATTTCACCACGCACTTCTAAACGAGCAGGGGGATTATCAGTTAATAATTGCAATGGAATATTACGGATCGTTCGGACATTAGCAGTAATATCTTCACCCGTTTGCCCGTCACCACGTGTTGCTGCACGTACAAGTTTCCCATTTTCATACAAAATACTTACCGCTAAGCCATCTAATTTAGGTTCGCAACAAAAGGTAAGATTTTCTGTTGAAAATGGTAGGCGATCTTGAATACGCTTTACAAATGCCATAAATTCATCATCATTGAAGACATTATCCAAAGATAACATTGGAATTTCGTGTTTCACCTGCGAAAAGCTAGTTAAAGGTTTCGCACCAACACGTTGTGTTGGGCTGTCCGCAGTAATGAATTCAGGATGTGAGTTTTCTAACGCTTTTAATTGATGAAAAAGACGATCGTATTCGCTATCAGGAATTTCTGGCGTATCAAGGACATGATAAAGATATTCGTGATGGCGTAATGTTTTTCTTAGTTCTTCAATTTGCTGTTGTAAGCTTGGTTGCGTCATGTTGTATTCCATTTCTTTGTAATAATTAATTTATCTTTATAGCATAGATCACTTTTATTTTTTACTGTAATAAAAAATCTCACCGAAGTGAGATTTTCTATTTATCTTTATGCCTACATTGCCCCGAGTGGTTGATTGAGAAAAGCATCCACAAATAAAGTGTCACGAGCCGTTTTTTCTAACCGTACATTCACACCGTATACATCTTCAATATGGGCGTGCGAAAGCACTTCTTGCGGTTTCCCATCGAGCATAATATGTCCTTGACGAATTAAAACTAGGCGATCGCAAAATGTTGCCGCTAAATTTAAATCGTGTAGAGCAATTAAGCTGATAATATTTCGATCTTGGGTCAACTGACGAATCGTTTGCATACTATTGAGTTGATGATGTAAATCTAATGCACTGGTCGGTTCATCGAATAAAATCATCGGTAAATCGCGTACTAATAAGCGTGCCATTGCCACCATCTGTTGTTGACCACCAGATAATTCATAGATTTTGCGCTCAGCAAGATGGGAAATTTTAAGCACATCCAAGGTTTTGGCAACCGCTTGTAAGTTTTCATCGGTTACACGCCAATGTCCATGACTTTTTAATGCCAATAATACACTTTCAAACACACTTAATGCGATTTGAACGTTATATTGCTGTGGCATCATGCCAACAATGTTACTCCAATCAGCAGTGGACGTTTTTTTCAAATCAGCACCAGCAATATTAATTTCACCTTTAATCGGCAACATACCTGCTAGGCTTTTAAACAACGTTGATTTTCCTGCTGCATTAGGCCCAATAATCCCCACTAATTCACCTGGTTTGAGATCAGGAATGGTGATATCAAATAAAATTTGTTTACGACCGTAACTAGCAGAAAGATTAGAAATTTTTCCGAATTTTGTGGCGTTAATGTTTTGCATTATTGGACGCCTCCTGAACGTTTACTCGTTAAGATGATGGAAATAAACATCGGTGCACCAATGAGCGCAGTAATCATACCAATTGGATAGAGGATGCCAGGGGTAATGATTTTACTTACGATTGACGCAATAGAAAGCATCAATGCGCCCAGAAGTGCCGAAAGTGGAATGAAGAAGCGTTGATCTTCGCCAATTAATAGACGAGCGATATGTGGTCCAACTAATCCCACAAATCCAACTGCGCCGACAAAGGCAACAGATAATCCAGATAATAATGAGATCATTAATAACATGATAACTTGCAGGCGCTTAATATTAACCCCCATACTAAGAGCGGTTGCTTCGCCTAAGCGTAATGCCGTTAATTGCCATGAGAAACGTAATGTAATCGCCATTACAACAAACAATGACACTGCCGCAATCATGATTTTAGTATTATCGGCACGTGTTAACGACCCCATCATCCAGAACACAATTTGTTGAAGTTGGGTTTCATTAGCATTGTATTGCATTAACGCTAATAAGGCGTTGAACACGAAATAAATTGCAATACCAAAAAGGACAATAGATTGTTGTCCCAATCCTTTTAAGCGGGTTAATAGTAACAAAAGTACACACGTCAATAATGAAAAAGCAAATGCTGAACCACTCACGAAAACATGCTGTAAAAGATTACTACTAATTTGATTCCCATAGATAATGGCAAGGGCTGCACCGAAACTAGCAGCAGACGCCACACCTAAGGTAAAAGGTTCGGCAAGCGGGTTATTTAACAGTGTCTGCATTTGAGATCCCGCTGTCGCTAACATAGCCCCGACTAAAATTGCCATGAGTGCGATTGGTAATCGATAATCATGGACAATTACATTAAGCGCGATGCCATTTGCATTTGGATGCCAGAGTGTCTCCCAAATTTTACTGAAAGGATAATTACCTGGACCAATGGAAAGATCGAGTAGAAAGCTTCCAATAGCCAGCGCGAGAACAAATAATAATGCGAGTAGATTTTTACGGATGCGCTTTTGATATTGCGCCGCAGTTAAATATTGCTGAGGAATTGTTGCCATAATGTCCTTCTTGTAATAATGAGAAACGCCCTACCTTGATTTTAATGAAGGTAAGGCGACTAATTCCTGGTTAATTAATGGCGATTATTGATATTTTGCCCAAAACTCACCAGTCAAACTAATTGGCATAAATTCAGTATAGAACTGTTGGTAAGTTTTTTGTAAATCCACATCCGCAAATTGTTGTGGGTGGAACCATTTAGCAAAGGCTAAGATTGCCATGAAATGGTACGGGCTATTATAAAATTGATGATAAATCGCATAGAAATGCTTGTCTTTAATTGCTTTTAATGATGACCAACCATCACGATTTGCAAGATATTGCATTTCTTGTTGAATTTCAGCCGGTTTTGCAAAATAACCTAATGTAATTGGTGTACTACCTTTGTACGCTGCTTTCCAGTTAGCCCCTGTTGCAATAATATAGTCAAATGGTTCACTGAAAATCACTTCTGGGTTTACTTTAAATTTCAGGTTAGTTGATTTTGTTGAACCCCAGTTACGACCACCAGCATAATCAACAAAACGACCAAAGTTTTTATTACCATACGTTGTGCAACATTCATCACCATCTAAGCCTGCCGCATTTTCAATAAACACTAATGGGCGATCTTTCTCTGGAATTTTCGCTACGCGATCTTTCACCATGTTCATTTGTTTTTGGTAATATTGGATAAATTTTTCAGCTTTTGCTTGCTGATTAACCACCTCACCTAAAATACGCATACTTGGTACGGTATCTTCAAGTGGTTTTTGACGGAAATCGACGAATACCGTTGGAATACCAACACGTGCAAGTTTATCAATTAAACCGCTTTCTTGTGCTTTTAATAAATTACCTACGTTTAATAAGTAAACATCTGGTTTCATACTAATGATGGTTTCTAAATTCACATCACTGCTGTATGGATTTCCGAGATCAGGAATGTTCTTAATATCAGGGAATTTTGCGAGTAGCTTTTTATAAGTATCAGGATCGTTTTTAATAAGATCAGTTCGCCATGCGACTACACCTTTTAATGGATTTGGTTCTAGCATTGAAAGCGCATACACCATACGCCCTTCACCTAAAACCATGGTTTTTACATGATCTGGAATATCTACTTTACGACCCGCGATATCAGTAATTTGTTTAGCCATTGTACTTGCACTTACAGAAAGTAAGGTTGCGGCTAAAAGGAATTTTTTTAAACTAAATTTCACAACTATTCATCCCTAAAAAAATAAAGTGGCGAAATTTTATTTTAAATGAGAATTATTGTCAATATTGTTTAAATCAAGTATTTCGCATAAAAAAACTGCAACCTAAGTTGCAGTTTTCTTTAATATTTTTCCTTTTAAAATACGCGAGATAAATATTCTTGTTCCACATCAAACGTAAATGGCTCTTGTTTATCGCTTAATAAATAACCGTTTAAGTCCTTCGCTAGCGCTTTCGCAGAATTAATCATAAAGCGTAAATTCGTGCGTGCTGATCCATATTTAACTGGAGTTTCCATAAAGATCGCCACACCAAAGGTTCGCATACTTTCCATATTTTCTGGATTAAACTCACCTGGACCATCTAAATTAGCAAGGCTAAATAATACTGGGCTATGGCAGTTAAACTCACTGTGGCGGTGGAAAATAGATTGTGCGCCAAATAAAAAGCCCTCTTTATCCAATGCCTGATGTAAATCACTTCCTTTAAAGCAACTATTATCGGGTGCTACAACATAAAGCATAATGACATTACTCGTATCCGGTTGAGGTTCTTCTGCTGGTGCCTCTACCGCTTTTTCTTCCACAACGGGGAGAGATTCCTCTGCTACATTCGTAGGAGGTAATTCATCAGTAAGATCATTTTGTGCTTGTGCCCCATTCTCTACGTCATCTACCGAATCTTGTGGTAATTTATTTTCTCCCGCAATCTCAGGCAATGTATCAAGTGCTCCCGCCGAAGACGCTTCTGTTTCATCAAAATCTGAACTCTTCGGCATTGCTGGCATTTCAATATCTTTCGGCTTTTCTTTTTTCTTAGTTTGAACAGATGATTCACGTACGTTGACAGAACTTTCTGTTGTTTCATTTACCGATTTATTATTCTTTTCCGCATCGTCACGTGATGGTTTATCACGTAAACTAATCGTAATATGACTTAAATCCGCATTTAATTCTGCATTATCTGCTTTGTTATCCACGCGCTCATCAGTCATGCTTGTTTTTTCTTTTTTATCTGCTTTCCGAGCACTACCAGAAACAGATTTCCCTTTATCCTTTCCATTTTCGGACACAGTGTCAGCATCAGGCGCCATGTCTTCACTAGAATCATCACCTGGTAGATCTACATTATCTGTAGCTGCTTTCATTGGATCTTCATTATCAAAAACTTTTGACTTATTTTGACGATTTAGCCAAATACCATGAATAACTAAAATAACAACGGCGATAGCGCCTAAAATAATCAGAATCGTATTTAAATCCATTATAAACTCCCACGAAGTTTGCTTGTCTTAGTTTTGCAAACAAAATGATATTAAGCTTACCATATTTTCAAACGGTTATCATAAGCAAAAGCCATTTTTTGATGATAACTTACCCTATAAAAAGCTCTATAATGTAACAAAATGTGATATTTTGCATATTAATTTTTATAAAGGAAAAATTATGTCTATTTTACAAGAATTATTAGAGGGTGTTCATTACTTCCGAACAGGTTGGAATTTAATATCTCGTAAGGGCTTACGTCGATTCGTCGTCGTTCCCGTTTTACTCAATATTTTATTTTTAATGGGATTGTTTTGGATCTTCATCACTCAAATTGATCATCAAATTGATGCCATTATGACCTTACTTCCTCATTGGTTAAGTTGGGTAAGTCATATTCTCGTATTTTTTGCCGTAGCCATTATTTTATTAGTCTATTATTTTATATTTAATAGCCTATCTGGGTTTATTGCAGCCCCTTTTAATGGTCTACTTTCAGAAAAAGTAGAAGAAATGCTTACGGGTGAAACGGCAAATGATGATAGTTTGATGGATATGATCAAAGATCTTCCTCGCACATTTAAACGGGAATGGTTAAAAATTTGGTACAGTTTGCCACGTATTATTATTCTTTTTATTCTAGGATTTTTACCCTTTATCGGACAATTTATTATTCCTGTCATTATTTTCGTGTTTACAGCATGGTCTCAAACTATCCAATATTGTGACTATCCATTTGATAACCATAAAATTCCTTTTTTAACCATGAAAAATGCGTTGAAAAAGAAACCTTATGCTAACTTTAGCTTTGGGGTATTAGTGATGATTTGTACTTTCATTCCATTCATTAACTTTGTGATTATTCCAGTTGCAATTTGTGGTGCCACTGCTATGTGGGTCGATAATTATAGACAACATTTTATTGCAAATAAGAACGCAGAAGTTGTTGAAAAGTAAAACTATTTCCGTATTAATAATGACCGAACATCAATAATACGCCCCCATTTTCGATAAATTTTATGCAAAAAAAATCCTACCGCTTGGTAGGATTTTTTATTTAACTGCGTAATTAGTATTTACGTACTTTTTCCGCTAATTCGTAAGCACGTAGTTTCGCAATTTCTTGAGCAAGACGAAGAATCATCATATCGTAGTTTTCATCATTTTTCGCAACAATATTTTCTTCTGCTTTACGTTTTGCTTCTAAAATACGTTCACGATCTAATTCTTCACCACGAATAGCCACATCAGCTAAAACAATAACAGCATGTGGTTGCACTTCCAAGAAACCACCAGATACATAAATGACCTGATGCGTGCCATCTTCCAAAGTGAAATTCACGATCCCAGGTTTAATTGCGGTTAAAAGTGGAACGTGTCCCGGTAAAATACCGAGTTCCCCTTCAGAACCTGTCGCCTGAAGTGATTTTACTTCACCTTCAAAAATGCTTTTTTCTGCACTTACGATGGTTAATTTTAATGTTGCCATTTTTTTCTCCTTCAAGTTTTAATCAATCTTGAAGTGATTACATTTTTTTGGCTTTTTCTAGCACTTCGTCAATTGAACCAACCATATAGAATGCTTGTTCTGGAATATGGTCATATTCACCATCTAAGATGCCTTTAAAGCCACGAATGGTATCTTTTAATGAAACATATTTACCTGGAGAACCTGTAAACACTTCTGCAACGAAGAATGGTTGTGATAAGAAGCGTTCTACTTTACGTGCACGCGCTACCACTAATTTATCTTCTTCAGAAAGTTCATCCATACCAAGAATCGCAATGATATCTTTCAATTCTTTATAACGTTGTAAAATACCTTGAACGCCACGTGCTACATCATAATGTTCTTGACCAACAACTAATGGATCAAGTTGACGAGAAGTAGAATCAAGTGGATCCACCGCAGGATAGATACCTAAAGACGCGATCTGACGACTTAATACAACAGTTGAGTCTAAGTGAGCAAAGGTTGTTGCCGGAGATGGGTCAGTTAAGTCATCCGCAGGTACGTATACCGCTTGTACAGAGGTAATAGAACCTGTTTTAGTTGAAGTAATACGTTCTTGAAGGGCACCCATTTCTTCTGCAAGTGTTGGTTGGTAACCTACTGCAGATGGCATACGACCTAAAAGTGCTGATACTTCAGTACCTGCTAAGGTATAACGGTAGATGTTATCTACGAAGAATAACACGTCACGACCTTCGTCACGGAATTTTTCAGCCATTGTTAAGCCAGTTAAAGCAACACGTAGACGGTTACCTGGTGGCTCATTCATTTGACCATAAACCAGTGATACTTTGTCTAATACTTTAGAATCTGTCATTTCGTGGTAGAAGTCATTACCTTCACGAGTACGTTCCCCTACCCCTGCGAATACAGAGTAACCAGAGTGTTCAATCGCGATATTACGGATTAATTCCATCATATTTACGGTTTTACCAACACCCGCACCACCGAATAAACCTACTTTACCCCCTTTTGCAAATGGGCAAATTAAGTCGATAACTTTGATACCAGTTTCAAGAAGTTCTGTACTATTTGCTTGATCTTCATAACTTGGTGCCGCACGGTGAATTGACCATTCTTCTTCCGCACCAATTGGACCTTTGTTATCAATCGGTTGACCTAGAACGTTCATAATACGTCCTAAGGTTTTTGTTCCCACTGGAACTGAAATTGGATGTCCTAAGTTTTCAACAGACAATCCACGTTTTAAACCATCAGATGTACCCATTGCAATACAACGTACTGCACCGCCACCTAATTGTTGTTCTACTTCAAGTATAAGCCCTGTTTCTACTTTAAGAGCATCAAATACTTTTGGTACTGCATCTTGGGGAAACTCAACGTCAATAACCGCACCAATGATTTGTACAATTTTACCAGTTGCCATTACCATTCCTCTAATTCTTATTAAATTGCCGCAGCGCCTGCAACAATTTCATTTAATTCATTTGTGATACTTGTTTGACGAGCTTTGTTATACACCAGTTGCAAGTCTTTAATTAAGGTACCTGCATTATCTGTTGCCGCTTTCATCGCCACCATTCGAGCTGCCTGTTCAGACGCCACATTTTCTACCACAGCTTGATACACTTGAGATTCCAAGTAACGAACGAGTAATTTATCAAGTAACTCTTTCGCATCGGGTTCATAAATGTAATCCCAAACGGTTTTCGTTTCTGCTGCTTTTTCTTCATCCTGCATTAATTGTGATGAAGGAATAAGTTTATCTAAGCAAGGTTTTTGTGACATTGTGTTAATAAACTTGTTATAAACAATATATACAGCATCTAACTTACCATCTCGGTAGGCATCAAACATTTGGTTAGCCACCCCGATCAGCTCTTCGACTGTCGGCGCATCACCTAATCCTGTTTGCTGAACTTCAATATTCAGACCAAGTGATTGGAAAAAACCTACCCCTTTTGAACCAATAATACCAAGTGAAACCTCAGCATTTTTTTCTTTTAGGGATTTAATTTCTTCCAATACGGTTTTGAATAAGTTGATATTTAGCCCACCACACAGACCACGATCTGTTGAGATAACTAAGATACCAACTTTTTTAACTTCACGTTCAACTAAGAAAGGATGTTTATATTCTGCATTGGCTTTAGAAATATGGCTAATAACTCGACGTATCGCATCAGAATACGGGCGTGAAGCAGACATGCGTTCTTGCGTTTTACGCATTTTAGATGCTGCCACCATTTCCATTGCTTTAGTAATTTTTTGCGTACTTTGTACACTGGAAATTTTTGTTCGTATTTCTTTTGCACCAGCCATTTTATTTCTCCATTACCATGAACTATTGGCTTTGAAATTATCTAAAATTTCTTTCAACTTCGCTTGAATATCTTCATTGTAGTTGCCAGTTTTAGTTAATTCCGCCATAAATTCTGCGTAATTATTTCTCGCGTAATCTAAAAGTGCTGAGTCGAAAGCACCGATTCGGTCTAGCTCAACATCATCTAAATAACCAAATTCAACCGCATAAAGTTCTAATGCTTGTTCAGCAACGCTTAACGGTGAATATTGTTTTTGTTTTAGAAGTTCTGTTACTTTTTGACCATGAGAAAGCTGTTTACGAGTCGCTGCATCAAGATCAGAAGCAAATTGAGCAAACGCTGCTAATTCACGATACTGAGCAAGAGCAGTACGAATACCACCAGCTAATTTTTTCATAATCTTAGTTTGAGCAGCACCACCAACACGAGATACAGAGATACCTGGGTTTACCGCAGGGCGAATACCTGCATTAAACAAGTTAGTTTCTAGGAAAATCTGACCATCGGTAATTGAAATCACGTTTGTAGGTACGAACGCAGATACGTCCCCTGCTTGTGTTTCAATGATTGGTAAAGCGGTTAAAGAACCTGTTTTACCTTTTACTTCACCATGAGTGAAACGTTCAACATAGTCAACGTTTACACGTGCTGCACGTTCAAGTAAACGTGAGTGAAGATAGAATACATCCCCTGGGAATGCTTCACGACCAGGTGGACGACGTAATAAAAGTGAAATTTGACGATATGCAACCGCTTGTTTAGATAAATCATCATAAACGATTAATGCATCTTCACCACGATCACGGAAATATTCACCCATTGCACAACCTGCATAAGGTGCTAAGTATTGTAATGCTGCCGCATCAGATGCAGTCGCAACAACAACAATTGTATTTTTTAATGCACCGTGTTCTTCTAATTTACGTACTACGTTTGCGATAGTTGAGGCCTTTTGACCCACTGCAACATAAATACATTTAACACCAGAATCACGTTGGTTAATGATAGTATCAATTGCTAAAGCTGTTTTACCGGTTTGACGGTCACCGATAATCAACTCACGTTGACCACGACCAATTGGAACCATTGAGTCTACAGCTTTATAACCAGTTTGTAATGGTTGATCAACTGATTGGCGATCAATTACACCTGGTGCAATTACTTCAACTGGTGAATAGCCATCATGATCAACTTCACCTTTACCATCGATTGGTTCACCAAGAGTATTAACTACACGACCTAATAAGCCTGGACCAACTGGTACTTCTAAAATACGACCCGTACACTTAACTTCCATGCCTTCTGCTAAATCAGTGTAAGGACCCATTACTACCGCCCCTACAGCATCGCGTTCTAGGTTAAGTGCCATTGCATAGCGTCCAGTTGGTAATGCAATCATTTCCCCTTGCATTACATCACTTAAACCATGAATACGAATAATGCCGTCGCATACAGATAAAATTTTACCTGTATTTTGAGCTTCGCTTACGACCTTAAAGTTCGCAATGCGTTTTTTTATCAAATCACTAATTTCAGTTGAATTTAGTTGCATTTTCTATTCCTCTTATAATTGTAGATCGCTAGCTAAGCGTTGAAGTTGTCCACGACTACTTCCATCAATCACCAAATCATCTGTGCGGATAATACAACCGCCAATCAAAGATTCATCGATGCTACAATTTAAATTAATTTTTCGAGCAAGTCTTTTTTCCATTGCTGTCGCAATCTTTTGTTGCTGTTCTTCTGTTAAAGCAAACGCTGAAGTTACATAAACATCAGCAATTGAGCGATACTCTTCTACATAAGATTTATATTCTTCGTACACAGTAGGAAGAACGCTTAAACGCTCATTTTCTGCCATTAAACGAACAAGATTTTGCCCGTATTGATCTAGTTGTTCGCCACAAAGTGAAATGATTCCATCTGCAAGTGTTTCTGCCGAATTTGCACTTACCAAAAAGGATTGAATTTTCTCATTTTGGATAAGCTGAGAAAGGAAATTAAGCATACCTTCCCATTTATCAAGAGCATTTTCATCTTTAGTAGACTCTTCTACTGCAAAATCAAATACGGCTTTAGCATAAGGGCGAGCTATTGTAGTTAAATCTGACATCAGCTCTTCCTCCCTATAATTCTGCAACTAGATTATCAATAATTTCGTTATTGGCCGCTTTATCAATAGTGTGACCAACAATTTTTTCAGCACCAGCAATTGCTAACGAAGCAACTTGCGCACGTAATTCTTCTTGAACGCGTTTACGCTCACTTTCAACTTCTGCATAACCTTGTTTCACAATGTTCGCTTTTACAGTTTCAGCTTCTGATTTCGCTTCATCTAGAATTTCGTTACGTCGTTTATTCGCTAAGTCGATAATTTCCTGTGCTTTCAATTTTGCTTGGTTTAATTCTTGCTCAACGAATGCTTTTGTATCAGCTTGTTCTTGTTTTGCTTTTTCAGCAGAAGCCAAAGCATCAGCAATCGTGCGTTGACGTTCTTCAATAGCTTTCATAATTGGTGGCCATACGAATTTCATACAGAACCACACAAAAAGTGCAAAAGCAATCAACTGACCAATTAATGTTGCATTTATATTCACAACGCCTCCTCAATAATGTCTTTTTTTATAAGTAATTACCTTTTTTAGAAAACAGACAATTATTGTAATAATTCAATGAATGGGTTTGCGAATGCGAAGTATAAGCCGATACCTACTGCAATCATTGCGATCGCATCAAGAAGACCCGCAACGATAAACATTTTAGTCATTAAAGAAGTTGCTAGTTCTGGTTGACGAGCTGCTGATTCTAAATAACGACCACCTAAGATACCGAAGCCGATCGCTGTACCTAATGCAGCGAAAGCAAGCATGATAGATGAAGCAATAATAGTTGCACCAATTACAGTTTCCATAGATTTTCTCCAGTTAATATTTATGGGCTTTATGCCCCAAGGTTAATAAAAAAAGTTAATAAATAAATTAATGTTCTTCCAGTTTATTATTTGCAAGACTCAAATATACGATGGTTAACATCATAAAAATAAATGCTTGTAATGTAATAACTAGAATGTGGAAAATTGCCCATACTAAGTGCAGAGGTACACCAATCACTTGCAATGCAATATGATCAGACATGTACATCAATGCAATTAATACGAAAATAAGCTCACCCGCATACATGTTACCGAAAAGTCGAAGCGCTAATGATACAGGTTTTGCAATTAATGTTACACTTTCAAGTAAAAGGTTAACTGGTGCAAATGCCCAGTGATTAAAAGGATGTAAAGTATATTCTTTTACGAAGCCTTTCATACCCTTAGACTTAATTGTGTAATATAAAATTAGGAAGAAAACACAAATTGACATTGCAAAGGTTGTATTTACATCCGCAGTTGACACAGCACGTAAGTGGTTAACACCTACTAAGTGTGCAGCTTGTGGAAGAAAATCAACCGGAATTAAGTCAATTGCATTCATGATGAATACCCAACAGAAAATTGTTAAACCAAGTGGTGCTACGAATGTACGAACACCTTGGAAATTTTCTTTCACGATACCATCAACCCATTCCACTAATATTTCAACCAAACATTGCATTTTTCCAGGAACGCCTGACGTCGCTCTTGATGCAACACGGTAAAAAATATAGAGGAAAAGTATTCCCGATAATACAGAGAAGAAAATAGAGTCTAAATGAATACTCCAGAATCCTTCTCCAGAAGAAAGATAGGTCAAATGGTGACCAATATACTCTGCCGTAGTTAACCCTGCCATAGTTAGTTCCTTGCTTATTAAAAATGACTATAAGATTTTTCAACAATAAAGGGTAATAAATTATTTAATAAGATACTTATAAAATAACCAACAAAAAAAACAATAGAATTTATTTTAAATAGTTCAAAAAATAAAATAATGAAAGCTACTGTTAATAATAATTTTAATGCTTCACCTATATACAACCGTTTAATATTCATTTTCTGTGGATTTTTAACAAAGAAAAATAAGGCCACAAAGAACAAAAAAGGAAAAAATGCTGACATAGCACCAACTAAAAAAGATCGCGCCATCTCAACATTTTGTGTATAGACGAGAAAAAAAATAGATACGAATAAAACTGCCTCAATAGATAGACTAATTTTATACTTTCTCTGCGTTTTTCTTACGATGTTCATCTCACAATCAATAATACTATTGGAAATAAATTATTCTATCATAAAGAAAATGAGTTGCATTATAAACGTTTTCAATTTAATAGACTAACGATTTTTTACTAAAATGAGATGGCGATCACCCATTAATTGTGGAATCTCTAAGCAAATCTTTTCTTCAATTAAAAATTTATCTGAAATTTCCTGAAATTCATCCTCATGGCATTGTCCTTTCAAGGCATAATATCTGCCTTTTAGATTTGGTAAATGTGCACACCATGTGGTCATATCATTTAAGGATGCAAATGCTCGACTTAAAACTCCATCAAATTTCTCCTCTGGATGGTACTCCTCTACTCTACTCAGAATAGGAGTAACATTTTTTAATTCGAGCTCTCGAACCGCATTGCGAATGAACTGAATTCTTTTGCCTAGGCTATCCAATAAGAAAAATTCTTTCTCTGGATACATGATTGCCAGAGGTAGCCCAGGAAGTCCGGGACCTGTCCCCACATCAATAAATCGTTCACCTTGTAAATACGGACCTACCGCTAAGCTATCTAAGATGTGCTTAATAAGCATTTCTTCGGGATCTCGAATAGCGGTTAGGTTATAAGCTTTATTCCATTTATTTAATAAACCCACAAGCTTTACGAGCTTCTCTTTTTGAAGACTCGTAAGCTCATATGGACATTGTGGAAGTAATTGCTCTAATTTTTGCAATAATTTTTCTTCTAATCCTGTCATCTATTCTCCGCGTTTTAACATACCTTGTTTTTTTAAATTCACCAACAAGATAGAAATTGCCGCAGGTGTTACCCCTGAAATACGACTAGCTTGCCCAATCGACACTGGTCGATGTTGCTCTAATTTTAAACGTACTTCATTGGATAATCCAGATACTTGGCTATAATCAAATGAAGATGGAATTTCAGTATTTTCATGGCGTTTTTGGCGTGCAATTTCTTCTTGCTGATGCTCAATATAACCTTGATACTTAACCATGATTTCAACCTGATCAGCAACCGCTTTATCTTCTACTGCTGGCGCAAAGAATTCATGTTGAGTTAATTTCTCGTAAGTCATCTCTGGACGACGCAATAAATCTTCCCCACTTGCCTCACGAGATAATGGTGTATTTAACATTTCATTGATAGATGCAAGATGTTCTGAACGTAGATGAATCCAAGTTTCACGTAAACGTTGTTTTTCTAATTCAATTGCATCCATTTTCTTATTGAATGCAGTCCAACGTGCATCATCAATTAATCCAAACTCATGTGCAATTGGCGTTAAACGAGCATCCGCATTATCTTCACGTAAAATTAGTCGATATTCGGCGCGTGATGTAAATAAACGATATGGTTCTTTTGTCCCTAATGTACTTAGGTCATCAACTAGTACACCTAAATAAGCCTGATCGCGACGTGGATACCATTGTTCTTTATCTTGGACAAAACGACCCGCATTAATTCCCGCAAGCAACCCTTGAGCAGCGGCTTCTTCATATCCGGTTGTACCATTAATTTGCCCAGCAAAAAATAGACCACGGATCGCTTTAGTTTCCAATGTTGGTTTAAGATCTCTTGGATCAAAATAATCATATTCGATCGCATAGCCTGGGCGCACAATACGAACATTCTCTAAACCTTTCATTGAATGTACGATCTGCATCTGTACATCAAATGGTAAACTGGTTGAAATCCCATTGGGATAAATTTCATTTGTCGTCAAACCTTCAGGCTCAAGATAGATCTGATGCGCATTACGGTCGGCAAAACGCACTACTTTATCTTCAATAGAAGGACAATAACGAGGTCCAACGCCTTCAATAATGCCTGCAAACATTGGGCTTCGATCTAAATTGTTTCGGATCACATCGTGCGTTTTTTCATTTGTATGCGTAATAAAGCAAGAGATCTGACGAGGGTGTTGATCCACAGATCCCATAAATGAAAATACTGGCGGAATTGGATCACCTGGCTGTTGAGCAAGTTGCGAAAAGTCTATTGTTCTCGCATCTAAACGCGGTGGAGTACCCGTTTTCAAACGCGCAACACGAAGATCGTAAGATCTTAATTTATCTGCCAGTGCGATAGAAGCAGGATCACCTAAACGTCCTCCCGCATAGTTTTCTAAGCCAATATGGATCTTGCCACCTAAAAATGTTCCTGCTGTCAAAACAACAGATCGGGATCTAAATTTTAATCCCATTTTTGTAATAACACCCACTGCTTGACCATTTTCAATAATAATATCAACAACTTCTTGTTGGAAAATATCAAGGTTTTCTTGTTGTTCAAGCGCCATACGAACAGTTTGACGATAAAGTGCTTTATCGGCTTGAGCACGAGTTGCGCGGACGGCTGGTCCTTTACTACTATTTAACGTTCTAAATTGGATACCTGCTTTATCAGTCGCAGTTGCCATGAGACCACCCATGGCATCAATTTCCTTAACTAAATGTCCTTTCCCAATACCACCTACCGCTGGATTGCATGACATTTGACCAAGCGTGTCAATATTATGAGTGAGTAGCAGTGTTTTTAAGCCCATTCTTGCTGGAGCAAGTGCTGCTTCAGTTCCTGCATGACCGCCACCAATAACGATGACGTCATAAGTATCTGTATAAAACATAAATTCCTTCACATAAGAAAAAAATAACGGGACATTCTAACTCAATTAGAATTGAATACCAATCAAGAAATGCAAGATCAAAGATCTAAAAATAGATCCTTTTGATCGATTGGATCATATAAATAAGATCTTTTTATAAGATCTTTATTATTTTTATTATTAGTAAAGATGATCTCTGTGGATAAGTAAGAAAATTTATTTATTTTTAAGATCTTATCTACATTTTTATTTGTTAAGATCTTTTGTTGAAATAGGGGTATAGCTTGTTTGTAAAAGTAAGAAATATCCACAGGTAAGGGAAGTGAATAGAGTTATTCAAGGGAAATTAAGCACTTTTACGGAAAGAAAAATAGAGTTATCCACAGAAGAAGTGCTTAATAAATGAAAGATCTTAATTATCTGACGGGTAATTTAATAGGAAAGAAGGTAGCCATTCCTCGGCAACTGATTCTGGATCCATCGTGGTTGTTACATCAATTTTTACGGGAGAAACAATTTCCGTCGCAAAATGATCTTTAAGAATTTGGGTTGCTTTATCAACGGCATGACAGTATGTATCGTAGTTACTATCGCCTAGCCCAACAATGCCAAATTTAACATGAGAAAGATCCAAATTCTTATCAATAATAGCTTGAAATAGTGGCAATAAATTATCTGGAATATCGCCAGCACCATAGGTGGAAGTAACAATTAACCAATAAGAATAATCCTTTACTTCGTCCAAATTAGGTCCATGAAATATATCCAAGGACACATCTTCATTTTCCAACGATTCACATAAAGCTTCAGCCACTTCTTCGGCATTTCCTAAAGTACTGCCAGAAATGATGCAGAGTTTTTTTGTCATAGAGTTTCCTTAATAAAAAAGCTTAGTTTTATTAACTAAGCTTTTGATTTATTAAACATTATCAATTCGACCAAGCAATGCTCTTAATCGATCTTGGAAGTCATTGTGTTCAGATTTAAGACTTTCATTTTCTTGTGATAATTGTTGATTTTTTCCTTTTAATTCTTCAATTTCTAATTGAAGTAATTGGATAGTTTCAACAGCTTCTTTAATCTTACCTTCAAGTTGATCTAAAATTTCAAAAGACATTTTATTTCCTTATTTATGGTTATGGATAAATATAGCAGTTATTTTACTCTATTTTTGTAACTTTTTGTAACCCCTAACACTTCACTTTTTGAAGTTTTCAAGAAAAGATAGGGAAAAGAGTGCGATAAAGGAAGGATCCTTTCAAACAAGTGATCTATTTTTTAAAACTAAAAAGGAGATCGTATGATCTATTCGGATAATACAGAAAGTATAGGAAAAACTCCTCTTGTTCGTTTACAACATTTTGGACAGCATAACATTCTCGCAAAAATTGAGTCACGTAACCCAAGTTTTAGTGTGAAATGTCGCGTGGGTGCGAATATGATTTGGCAAGCTGAAAAAGATGGAATTTTAACGAAAGAAAAAGAAATTTTAGAAGCAACAAGTGGTAATACGGGTGTTGCATTAGCGTATGCGGCTGCTGCCAGAGGCTATGCGTTGACCATTGTTATGCCTGAAAATATGAGTAATGAGCGTAAACTCCTTTTGAAGGGGCTGGGCGTTAATCTTATTCTCACGGAAGCATCATTAGGAATGAAAGGATCTATGCAAAAAGTACAAGAAATTTACGCAACAGATCCTACTCGTTATGTGATGTTAAATCAGTTTGAAAATCCAGCAAATCCAGATATTCATCGACGTACAACAGGTCCTGAAATTGTTAATGATACGGATGGGAAGATCGATGTGATCGTTGCTGGTGTAGGTACAGGGGGAACGTTAACAGGAATTGCGACTTATTTGAAAAAAGATCTAAAAAAAGAGGTAATGATTGTAGCAGTAGAGCCGAGTGAATCCCCAGTAATTACGCAACAGTTAGCTGGAGAAGATCTTAAACCTGCCCCACACAAGATCCAAGGAATTGGAGCCGGTTTTATTCCTAAAAATTTAGATCTTTCTTTAATTGATCGTGTGATCTGCGTTACAAGTGACGAAGCACTTGAAACAGCAAGAGATCTTATGAAAAAAGAAGGAATTCTCGCAGGTATTTCATCAGGAGCCGCTGTTTTTGCAGCAAATAAATTAGCGCAGGATCCGCAATTTAAAGATAAAAATATTGTTGCGATTCTCCCTTCTTCAGCGGAACGTTATTTAAGTACAGTATTATTTGATCCCTATCGTTAAATAGCACATACATCACGTCTATAATAAAAAGAAGCCACTCTAGAATGGCTTCTTTTATCATTGGGGGCTTAGGGGGAAAATTACTTTATATTTTTATAGTAATCTTCAAGTAAAAGTGATTTGATAGGCTTTAAATTTTCTTTTTCCAAAGCTTCATTGAGATCCAAGAGGGCTTTAATACGAGTTTGTTTTGATAAAACATAAGGATGCGTAGCCGCGAGTGCCCCTACTAGTTCCCAATAAATTGTTAGACTGACAGGAATATCTGCTTTTTTGAGAGCAACGAAACAATCGACAGCCCCTTTTTCTTTAAAAGATTTCACATCATAAACTTTAATTTTTGCCAGTAATCTTTCATGTTTAATGGTTAAATTTGAAAGTTCTTTAATACGATTTTTTTTCAATAATTCTTCATCAATATGATGCTGCTTGACCTGATTGATACATTTTAAAATAATATTTTTAAGTTGCTCATCATCATACATAATGTCTAAGGGAAGCCGATAGTAATGAGTCAAGCTTAAATGTGTTTCATTTGTTTTAGCAAGACAAGAGGCACCCCCCAATTCTTCCACAATATAGGTTGCGAGTTCGCCTTTTGCCTTTAGGTATAATACATCATTTAAAAATAAGCCAAACATCAGCTTATTTTTAAAAAATCCAAAACCACTGAATAGATTTTTCGTAGTCACATCGCCTACAAGATTAGATAAACGTTTTTTTAAGATATTTAAATTGTCGGTATACCGATACATTGCCACCTCTAAAAGTTTCCAAGTAAAATTATATAACGAGATACCTATTTTATAGTATGAAAATGCATTTTCGGAAAAATATTTCAAAAGTTGGGATCCAGATCGCAAAAAATAGGCGAAAAAATTAGAATGGGATTAGAAAGGGCATAAATAAAAGTGGACAATATTGAATCACGCCCACTTTTTCAAAAAAATTTATGATTTTTTATTTAGCGAGTTGCGAGTTGAAAAATCATAGATTCAGCTTGGCATTCGAAAGTGAAGGTTGCTTTTAAGAGATATTTATCGTCAACGGCGATAATTTCATCGACAACTTCAAATCCAGAAAAGGCTGCATCTGCGGCTTTCTCTTTTAAATGAGTCAGTACAGATTGAGCTTCTTCTAAGGTAGGGAATGTTTTTTCAATTTGTACACTTAGATCCGAGTTATCAATTACAGTACCTACGTCTACACAACAACAAGCAGCAACTTCTTGTGCACGGCAACTTAAATTTTTTTCAGCCATATGTCTTCCTTTTTATTAAATGATTACTAAAGGCATTCTAGCAAGATTACGGCTATTAAGAAAATAGGATTTTCACGGTTAAAAATAGATAAAAACTACGTATCCTTTTTGAATGTTAATGGATTGTTTTTCAGATCAATCCGCAATGTTATAAGGTGATTAAAGGAATTCACAAAAATTTAGAAAAACCACAATTTTTTAAGGATTTTTTTTGTCTTTTATTTTTATTTTATTAGAATGCAAAGCATCCAAATTTTTTAATATTTAATACGATAAGAGGTTGACTATGACTGACTTAAATGTACTTAAACAAGACCTAAATAAATTGGGTATCCACGATGTAAAAGAAATTATTTACAACCCAAGTTATGAAAAACTCTTTCAGGATGAAACTAAGCCTGGCTTAGAAGGTTTTGAAAAAGGCGTAGTAACTAAAACAGGCGCAGTGGCCGTAGATACTGGCGTATTTACTGGACGCTCACCAAAGGACAAATATATCGTTGAAGATGACATTACGCGTGAAACTGTGTGGTGGACAAGTGATGCAGCTAAAAACGATAATAAAAAAATGTCTCAAGAAGTTTGGAATGAATTGAAAAAAATCGTAACGACTGAACTATCAGACAAGACATTATATGTAGTAGATGGTTTTTGTGGTGCAAATGAAAATACACGTTTAAAAGTGCGTTTTATTACTGAAGTTGCATGGCAAGCTCATTTCGTAACGAATATGTTCATTCGTCCAACACAAGAAGAGCTTGTGAACTTCAAACCTGATTTTATCGTAATGAATGGTGCTAAAACGACTAATCCAAATTGGAAAGAACAAGGATTACACTCTGAAAACTTTGTTGCATTCAATTTAACAGAACGTATTCAATTAATCGGCGGTACTTGGTACGGTGGTGAAATGAAAAAAGGTATGTTCTCAATGATGAACTACTTCTTACCGTTACAAGGTATTGCAGCAATGCACTGCTCTGCAAATGTGGGTAAAGATGGTGATACTGCGATCTTCTTTGGTTTATCTGGTACAGGTAAAACAACTTTATCAACTGATCCAAAACGTCAACTTATTGGTGATGATGAACACGGTTGGGATGATAACGGAGTATTTAACTTTGAAGGGGGTTGCTATGCAAAAACAATCAACCTCTCTGCTGAAAATGAACCTGATATCTATGGTGCGATCAAACGCAATGCGCTTTTAGAAAACGTAGTTGTGCTAGAAGATGGTACTGTTGATTTTGCAGATGCATCAAAAACCGAAAATACTCGTGTATCTTATCCTATTTATCATATTGAAAATATCGTTAAGCCAGTATCAAAAGCTGGTCCTGCGAAAAAAGTTATTTTCTTAACTGCAGATGCATTTGGTGTATTACCGCCTGTTGCAAAATTAACACCAGAGCAAACTAAATATTATTTCCTTTCTGGTTTTACTGCTAAATTAGCAGGTACAGAACGCGGTATTACTGAACCAACTCCAACTTTCTCAGCATGTTTTGGTGAAGCTTTCCTTAGCTTACATCCAACACAATATGCAGAAGTTTTAGTAAAACGCATGAAAGATGCGGGCGCTGAAGCTTATCTTGTGAATACAGGTTGGAATGGTACCGGTAAACGAATTTCTATTAAAGATACTCGCGGTATTATCGATGCTATCTTAGATGGGGCTATTGATAAAGCACAAATGACTGAATTACCAATTTTCAATCTTGCGATTCCAACAGCTTTACCAGGTGTAGATACTAACATCTTAGATCCTCGTAATACTTATGCCGATAAAGCAGAATGGAAAGCAAAAGCTGAAAAACTAGCAGCATTATTTATCAACAACTTCAAAAAATATGCAACCAATGCAGAAGGTAAAGCACTTATTGCCGCTGGTCCACAATTAGATAAATAAATTGATATAGAATAAGTTTATTGCAAAAAAAGCCCATTTTATGGGCTTTTATTTTAACCATATAGAGGTAATAGTATATAATATGATCAATTTTTATATCAACTCTACAATAATTAAGGAAAGATTAGATGAAAAAATTGTTACCGATCATATTAGCCGTACTATTAGCAGGTTGTGCAGGTCAAGCTCAACTTGCTAAAAAAACAGCATTTTCAGTAGGTGCGGATCCTTCAGAAGTTAAAGTATCAAATATTGGACACGGTTTCTTCGAAACTGATTATAATGCCATTATTGATGGGCAAAAATATAATTGCACCGCAATAGGTGGTAATGTTATGACGTTTGGTATTATTGTTGCACCTCAATGTGTTCCTCTTCACCATGGAAAACGACTCGCCTCTAATTCCTGTAATGCTATGTTACGGGCAGCAGGACGTTGTTAGTTTTTTGAAAAGGTAATCAGAAAGATTACCTTTTTTTATTAACGATTTTGTTCTTTTTACTATTTTGGATAAAAGATATTCAAAAAAATAATAAGCTAAAAGAAAAAAATTGTGGAAAACTTTCCAAAAAAGCTGTTTTTTTGTCCTTTTATTCACAAAA
>SAMEA104404098__coassemble_10_pt1 | contig 55417 bp, 52 predicted proteins | sample SAMEA104404098__metabat2_low_PE_002 | metagenome-assembled genome bin SAMEA104404098 (sample SAMEA104404098) | Balaenoptera acutorostrata | reverse complement strand
TTTTGTGAATAAAAGGACAAAAAAACAGCTTTTTTGGAAAGTTTTCCACAATTTTATATCTTTAATTAGGTTATTTATTGAATAATTATTGTTCAATATAATGGTAATTTTTTTAGTTTAGGAATAATTTAGCTTATTTTTCTTATATCAAATCCATTTTTCATAAATTTTTCTGAAAATAAGGGCGTCTACTATATGAAAAAAGCCCTGAGTAAGTCAGGGCTTGAAAATAGCTATTTTATTATAAGTAAGATTATTTTACTTGGTTAAGCAAGTATTGCATTACTAAGTGAACGGGACGTCCACTTGCACCTTTTTCTGCGCCTTGTTTCCATGCAGTTCCTGCAATATCTAGATGTGCCCAACGATAATCTTTTGTGAAGTTAGATAAGAAAGCACCTGCAGTACATGCACCGCCCCAACGTCCACCAATATTTGCAAGATCTGCAAAGTTTGATTTGAGCTGTTCATTATATTCTTCACCAATCGGTAAACGCCATGCTTTATCTTGCGTTTCATTTGCTGCATTTAGAAGTGCTTCAGCAAGCGCTTCATCTTCCGTCATTAAACCACTATTGTGAGAACCTAATGCAATCACACAAGCGCCAGTTAAAGTTGCCATATCAATGACGAGTTCAGGATCAAAACGTTTGACATAAGTTAAAGCATCACAAAGTACGAGGCGTCCTTCTGCATCCGTATTTAATACTTCAACCGTTAATCCACTCATAGTAGTCACAATATCGCCAGGGCGATAAGCTTTTCCATCAGGCATATTTTCACAACCTGCCATTACCCCGATAACATTCAGTGGTAAATCTAATTCAGCAAGTGCATTCATTACCCCGAATACGGTTGCCGCACCACACATGTCATATTTCATTTCATCCATGCCAGCGCCTGGTTTAAGGGAGATACCACCAGCATCAAATGTTAATCCTTTACCCACTAATACAATCGGTTTGGCATTTGGATTTGGATTGTTACGGTAAGTCATAATAGACATTTTCGCTTCATTTTCACTACCTTGAGAAACCGCTAGATAAGAAGTCATGCCTAATTCTTGCATGTCTTTCTCACCAATGATTTGTACCTCAATTTTATTTGAGCGAGCCGCTAAACCTTCTGCTTGGGTCGCAAGGAAAGCCGGATTACATACATTCGGTGGGCAATTTGCTAAATCTTTTGTTTGTTTTACACCATATTCGATCGCAACTGCTTCTTTAATAATTTCTGCAGCATTTGCTTCTTGTTCTGGTTTTACAAAGAAAATAATTTCTTCTAATGGAGAAGTATTTGGTGTTTTTTTACTTTTGAATTCATCAAACACATAACGTGCATCTTGCATGCTTTCAATCGCAAAACGAAGTTGCCATAAAAGATGGCGATCTTGCAAAGCAATTTCATTTAAGTAACTTACAACTGTTTTTGCTTGTGTTTTTTCAATTTCTTTTAAAAGAGAATGATAGATTTTTTTGTAGTCACGTACGCTAAGTGCATTCTCTTTGCCACAACCTACGACAAATACACGTTTTGCTGGACTATTTGGAACATTACGTAAAAGTGTAATTTCACCAGTTTTTGCGGTGATTTCTCCACTTTCAAGAAGGCTAGTTAGATAATGCTGAGTCAAATCATCGAATTCTTTTGCACTTGGGGTGAGCTGATGATCTTCAAAAACCCCGATAACGATGCTGTCTTGCACCGTATTAAGCGCTTGGTTTTTTGCAAGATATTGCATTTTGTCCTCACTTATTACTGATCTTATAAATAAAATACGTTATTATAAACCGTTTAATACCCTTCAATTAGGGTAAAACGAATACAATAAAACTACCTCTTTTTCTCAAAAAAGCAAGTAAAACAAGGTAATAATGTGATTTTAACGAAATATTTAAGCAAAGAAGTATTTAAAACGCAAATTGCGATTTTATTTATTCTTTTATTAATTTTTTTCTCCCAGCAATTGGTGAGAATTTTGGGCTCAGCGACTAACGGGAAAGTTCCGACTGATCTTGTCTTTTCCTTACTTACCCTTGGTATTCCTACGATGATACAACTTATCTTACCGTTAAGTTTATTTATCGCGCTTATGCTTACCTTAGGGCGTTTATACGCAGAAAGTGAAATTACAGTGATGCGAGCATGTGGCGTTGGTCAAGGTATTTTGGTTAAGGTTGCCTTAATCCTTTCCTTATTTACTGCTATGTTTGCAGCATATAATACTTTCTATTTATCGCCATTAAGTTTGAAAAAACAAGCCAAAATTTTGGACGAAGCAAAAGCTAACCCAACGATGAGTCTGGTTGCTCCGGGTCAATTTGTTACTGTAGATAATATTGTGCTATTTGTGGACAATATCCAAAAAAATAACTTACAAGATATTTATATTTTCCAAAATGCACCTGCTAAAAAACTTCAGCCATCTGTGACAGTTGCACAAAGTGGAACCATTAAATCATTAAAAAATGGCGATCAGATCTTACATTTAAATCAGGCTAATCGGACTGAGGGAACCGCAGGCGTTGCAGATTTTACCCTGACTCATTTTGATACTTATGAGGCTTATTTGGGATACAAGGCAGTTGGGGATCATCAGCGCAAAGATGAGGAAATGAAAACACTTCCACAATTATTAAAAACTCATTCTCAATCAGAAATAGCAGAATTGCATTGGCGCATTACCCTTATTGTTTCAGTACCAATCATGGCATTGATTGCCATTGCGTTGAGTCGTGTTAATCCGCGCCAAGGACGATTTGCAAAAATTCTTCCTGCGTTACTTTTATATTTAATTTACTTCTTACTCCAAAGTTCACTTAAATCAGCGGGATCCTCAGGGAAATTGGATGCGGGGTTGCTAATGCCTATTGTTAATGTCTTCTTCTTAATCCTGGGCATCGTATTAAATAGCTGGAATAGTCCTTTAGTCTATAAATGGCGTGCTCAATTTAATACAAAATTTGCAAAAGCAGGAGTAAGTAAATGATATTAAGTACGATTGATCGCTATATTGGCAAAAGCATCCTCGGAGCAATTTTTGCAACATTATTTGCTCTTGTTGGTTTGTCTGCGATTATTAAATTTGTTGAACAATTTAGAAGTATTGGGGAAGGAACTTACGATATTTGGAAAGCGGGTGCTTTTACGATTCTGACCATTCCTAAAGATATTGAAACCTTCTTCCCAATGGCGGCCCTACTCGGTGGCTTAATTGCATTGGGCGGATTGGCAAGTCGTAGTGAATTAGTCGTTATGCAATCTGCAGGGCTTTCACGTTTTAAAATTGCATTGTCTGTGTTAAAAGCCGCGATTCCACTTGTGTTTTTAACGATGTTAATGGGTGAATGGGGCGTTCCTCAATCTGAACAATACGCACGTAATATGCGAGCACAAGCATTTTATGGCGGTGCAATTTTAACAAATAAAAACAGTATTTGGGCTAAAGATGGTAATAATTTCGTTTACATTCAACGAATTACAGATAATACTCAAATGCATGATTTATACATCTACGCTTTCAATAACCAGCATAAATTAGAAAGCATGACACATGCCGATTCTGCTCAATATGTAAATGGTGAATGGAAACTGGTTGATCTTAAAACCTCTACTGTTACTCCAGATCGTGTTGTAACATCTACACGTCCTAATTTATTATGGAAAACAACCCTAACCCCAGATAAATTGGGGATTGCATCGTTGCGCCCGACTTCCCTCTCCATTTCAGGGTTATACCGTTACGTTCAATTTATGAAGCAAACGGGACAAGATGCGAAAAGATTTGAGTTAACTTTCTGGCAAAAGATTTTTCAACCGATTACTGTAAGTATCATGATGCTACTTGCATTATCGTTTATTTTTGGACAGTTGCGTGGCGTGAGTGCTGGAGCACGTATTGTAACGGGAATTTGTTTTGGTTTCCTTTTCTACGTGATCAATGAAGTAGTGAGCCGTATGAGCCTTATTTATAATATTTCTCCAGTGGTGGGCGCTATCATTCCAAGTATTTTCTTTGTGGGCGTCATCTGGTGGCTATTACATAAGAAATCCTAGACGATAAAAACAAAAATACCAAGGCATGACCTTGGTATTTTTTTATCTAGAAATAATTCACTGCTTTATAGATGAAAATGTGGATTACCTGCATTTTCAAAACGTTCAGCTACATAATCCCAGTTAATGATATCCCAGAAACAATCTACATATTCAGGGCGACGGTTTTGGTATTTTAAGTAATATGCATGTTCCCATACATCTAGGGCAAGTAACGGATAGCCTTCAAACCCTGCATATTTTTCACCCATTACTGGGGTGTCTTGATTAGGGGTAGATGCAACAAATAATGTACCGTCATTTGCTAAAACTAACCATCCCCAACCTGAACCAAATTGTCCAACTGATGCTTTAGTTAATTCTTCGCGAAGTTTTTCTACAGAACCAAAATCACGGATAATTGCGTCTTTCAATGGACCTTTTAATTCGGTACCTACTTTCATACATTTCCAAAGTAAGCTGTGGTTAGCGTGTCCACCAACATTGTTACGCACTGCCATGCGACGATCAGCAGGGATTTTATCTAATTGTGCTAGAATTTGACCAGGGCATTGTCCTTCAAACTCAGTTAATCCTTCCATTGCTTTGTTTGCATTATTTACATAAGCTTGATGGTGTTTGCTGTAATGAATTTCCACTGTACGCGCATCAATATAAGGTTCTAATGCATCATATGGATACCCTAGTGGTGGTAATGTAAATGCCATTTTTTGCTCCTTTTGTAACAAAGTAGTTTTTTATTCGTAAAATCTTCGTGAAAGTTTAGCATATTTTTTTGATATAGATCATATTTATTTAGCTATTATGTTTTAATTTTAACCATTTAATCATAGTCATTAAATAAAAACACGCCCCAATTTTCGGTAAATTTTTTCGAAAATTGGGGCGTGAATTATTCCTTTGATTTTAAAAATTTATTTCGCAGTACGGGCTAATAATTGGGTCATATAGGTTTGCATATCAGAAATCGGATGACGAGCAACCCCTGTTTCCATTGCTGCTTTAGCCACAGCAGGTGCAACGCGGGTAATTAAGCGTGGATCAAATGGACTTGGAATTAAGTAGTCAGCGCCAAATGTTAAATCAGGATTATCGTAGGCTGCTTTAATTTCAGCCAAAGGTTCTTCGCGCGCTAATTCTGCAATTGCTTTAACCGCAGCCATTTTCATTTCTTCATTAATCATCGTTGCTGAAACATCTAATGCGCCGCGGAAGATAAATGGGAAACAAAGTACATTATTAACTTGATTTGGATAGTCAGAGCGTCCCGTACACACAATCGCATCTGAACGCGCCGCTTTAGCGAGAGGAGGTAAAATTTCTGGTTCAGGATTAGCAAGCGCTAGAATTAATGGATAATTTGCCATGCTTTTTACCATGTCTTGAGTAAGGACACCTGCAGCCGAGCAGCCGAGGAAGATATCCGCTCCTTTTATTGCCTCAGCTAAAGTGCGCGTACCATTATCATCAATTGCATATTGTGCTTTTGTTTCTGTTAAGTTTGCATCGCGACCTTTATAAACCACACCTTTTGAGTCGCAAATTGTAATATTGCTGCGTTTAACACCTAGCGCAACTAGTAAATTTAAACATGCAATCGCCGCTGCGCCTGCACCCGATGTTACCACTTTTACATTTTCAATTTGTTTATGTTCAATATGTAAAGCATTGAGTACGGCAGCTGCACAAATAATCGCTGTACCATGTTGGTCATCATGGAAAACCGGAATATTCATGCGTTCACGCAATTTTTGTTCAATATAGAAACATTCTGGTGCTTTAATATCTTCTAAATTAATGCCACCAAAGGTTGGTTCAAGTGCAGCGACAACTTCAACAAATTTGTCGGGATCAAGTTGATCGATTTCAATATCAAAAACATTGATTCCGGCAAATTTTTTAAATAATACGCCTTTTCCTTCCATCACAGGTTTCCCTGCCAATGCGCCAATATTACCAAGTCCCAAAACAGCAGTACCATTTGAAATAACCGCTACGAGATCCCCTTTCGTCGTATATTTATATGCGTCTAATGGATTTTTTTGAATGGCTAAACAAGGTTCAGCAACGCCTGGTGAATAAGCAAGTGCTAAATCATGCGGCGTTACCAAAGGTTTAGTTGGTTCTACAGAAATTTTACCTGGCATTGGAAATTCATGAAAATCCAATGCTTCCTGTTTGAATTGTTGATCCATAATGCATCCTCTTCATTTTATGTTTAACGTATGACAAAATGATTATAGATAACTATGTTGGGAAAAAATTTGAAGCACCGCACATTTTTAACATTTTTTTAAAGTTTTTTATTTTTCTGGTGATTTTGATTCAAAATCATGGGGTGCTAAATCATCGCGTAATGACACCATCAATTGATCAATTTTGAAATTTTCAGTATCAATGATTTCAAACTTATAACGATCAAAAAGTACAAAATCCGTTTTTTTCGGAATCTTTCGAAGGCTATACATCATAAAACCCGCAATGGTTTCATAATTTTCATCATCAGGAAACGCGTCAATATCAAGTGCACGCATCACATCTTCTAACGGCGTAGCACCGTCAATCAGCCACGAAGTTTCATTACGGCGGATAATTTGTTCTTCTTCTGTAGACACCAGCTCACCCATCACGATATTCATCACATCTTTTAATGTAATTAATCCCACTACTAGGGCATATTCATTCACAATAATGGCAAAATCATCGCCCGCTGATTTAAAAAGTTCCAATACTTCGAATAGCGATAGCGTATCTGGAATGAAAAGGGGTTTACGTAATAAACTTGGATCAGTTAACTCCACTTCCTGAACATGTAAATATTGCGTGAGCAAAGTGTGTGTATCCACATAACCTAAGATATTATCAATTCCTTTATCACAAATGAGGACTTTAGGGTGAGGATTTTCTTGGATAGTACTAATAACTTGAGCGCGATTAAATTTTTTATCTAAAAAAATGATATTTTCACGTGTTGTCATGGACGATGTTACAGTACGTTCTTGCATATCAAAAATATTTTCAATGAGATAATGCTCTTGTTCTTTAAGAACCCCTGCTTGAGCCCCCTCCCCAACTAAAGCCACGATATCTTCTGAGGTTAGATTTTCTTCTCTTACTGTCGAAATATTACAAATTTTAAAAAAGCCATTCGCAATGCTATCTAACAACCATACAAGAGGTTTTAAAATAAACATACTCAGTTTCATGATACGCACAGTCCGCAATGCAGTTTTTTCTGGGTAACTCATTGCAATGCGTTTTGGAATGAGGTCTGCAAGTAGAATAAAGCTAAAAGTGACGAGAATAAAAGAAAGCCAACTTGCAACCGTTTGAGATACGTCGGGTGAAAAATACTGTCCAAATGCAATTTGCAAATGTGGTGTTAAGGTTCCCTCTCCAATTACCCCAGCGAGGATGGCAACCATATTCAATCCAATTTGTACCACCGTAATAAAACGTCCTGGTGATTGTTGTAATGCAAGTACCTGAGTTGCCTTTTCATTTCCATCATTCGCTAAGGCTTGTAGTTTTAATTTACGTGCCCCCGCTAAAGATATTTCTGCGGATGAAATGATGGCACTGATGCCGATTAATAATAAAATAATTAAAATTGCTGTAACTACACTCATTGTTAAATTTATACCTTAATTTAAGTTTGACGTTTTTTATTCTACTCTCTCCAAAAATAAAGTATATGGCTTTGAAAATCACAAACGCCCCGATTTTCATAAAATTTTTCGAAAATCGGGGCGTAAACTCATACTTTTATTATTCAGGTGTAATCCAACTTACTTTCCAATCGCCAGTACCTTCTGGTGTTAATACCTTATTAAGATAAGGTAAAATTTCTTTCATTTGGCTTTCTAGTTGCCATGGTGGATTAACTACAATCATACCACTTGCTGTCATACCGCGCTGATCGCTATCTGGTCGCACCGCTAATTCAATTTGTAAAATTTTACGAATGCCAGTCGCTTCTAGTTCTTTTACCATACGTTTAATATATGAACGACGTACAACAGGATACCAAATTGCATAGGTACCTGTCGCAAAACGTTTATACCCTTCTACAATTGCATTCACCACTAATTGATAATCTTCTTTTAATTCATAAGGAGGATCAATCAGAACCAATCCACGACGTTCTTTAGGAGGTAATGTGGCTTTAACTTGCTGGAAACCGTTATCTTGTTTCGTCATAATATTTTTATATTGTCTAAAATTTTGACGAAGAAGTGGGTAATCACTTGGGTGCAATTCCATTAATAAAGCACGATCTTGTTCACGTAGCAGTTGTGCAGCAATTAACGGCGAACCCGCATATTCACGTAATTGTGGTTTGTTATGATTAATTTTTTTAATCATATCAACATAGCGTTTTACAATTTCTGGTAAATCATCACGATCCCATAATTTACCGATACCAGTTTCAAATTCAGCGTTTTTTTGCGCTTCTGCACTAAAAAGACGATAAAGCCCTACACCCGAGTGAGTGTCTAAATAATAAAATCCCTTTTCTTTTTGTTTTAAGTTTTCAAGGATAAGCATTAAAACGATATGCTTTAATACGTCTGCATGATTACCTGCATGGAAGCTGTGTCTATAGCTCAGCATATAAGTCCTTCTTAATTAAGTAGTAAATTAAAAAATTACACCGCACTACGTAAGTGCGGTGTAAATGTTAAAAGATTTCTTGGCTAGATACCGTAGTCGTTGTACTCGATGAACTACTTTGTGTCGGATCGGTACTTTGAGATGGTAAGTATCCTTGTCCTTGTGGAATATACATACGTTTTGGTTCAGTCCCTTTTACATAATATTCCATCAGTCCTTTTTGATTTGGCCCAGCTAATAATCCTGTTGTTGGATCAATACGGCGCGTTACAATATTCTTCGGTAAAGGTAAACTACGTTGTGGGACGTCTTGTAATGCTTTTTCCATATAGTGTATCCAAATCGGCATTGCTGCACTGGCACCATATTCTCGTCGACCAAGATTACGCGCATTGTTATCGAAGCCGATATAAACTGCAGTAGTAATATTAGCACCAAAACCTGCATACCATGCGACTTTATTTTGGTTTGTTGTACCCGTTTTACCACCAACATCTTTACGTTTAATGCTTTGACGCATGCGCCAGCTAGTGCCTAACCAACGTTGTCCTGGTTCTCCATAAACTGCCGTATGGAGCGCGCTACGGATAAGGTATGCGATATCACCACTGATGACACGAGGTGCATATTGTGAATTTTCATCTTCTGTTTGTTTATTATCTTCTGCTAACGTTGCTTGCGAAGATTTCATAAAGTTCGCAGAATAACTATCAAGTCCATTCACACCTACCAATGCATTGTCATCTGCAGGTTTGTCAGTCGGCGTAATATCTTTAATATCGCCCGTACTTTCGTCAATCCCTTCCCCTGCTTGACTACCATCATCATCAATGACATCGGAGTCAGCAACATCTGAATCTTGTAACCCCTGAATTTCTTGCACTTTTTTATAAGCGACAGGGATATTATCACAAGTTGGGCATGCAATCTTCGGATGCGCCTGATAAATAACATCGCCGTTATTATTCACCACTTTTTGGATAAGATATGGGTTAATCAAGAATCCACCATTATCTAAAACCGCATAGGCACGGGCTAATTCCAACGGAGTGAAAGATGCCGCACCTAAAGCTAATGAAGCACTGGCAAAATATTGATCACGTTTGAAACCAAAACGTTCTAGGAAATCCGCTGTAAATGGAATACCTGCCATTTTAATAGTACGAATCGCAATCATATTTTTCGATTCGCCTAAACCTACACGTAAACGTAACGGACCGTCAAAACGATTCGGTGAGTTAAGTGGTCGCCAATCTGGTTGACCTGGCTGACGCAAAATAATTGGGCGATCTTGCAGAATAGTTGACAACGTTAAGCCTCGTTCAAGTGCTGCTGCATAAATGAATGGCTTAATTACCGATCCAACTTGCACCATTGATTGCGTTGCGCGGTTAAACTTACTTTGTCCAAAACTAAATCCACCAACTAATGCTTCAATAGCGCCATTGTTACTATTTAGTGAAACTAATGCCGAATTTGCTTCTGGAATTTCACCTAGTAACCATGAGCCATCTTCTTTTTGATGGATCCAAATGAGATCACCCGCTACTGGGGTATTGTGACGCTTAATCCATGCCATACCTTTATTTGGTAAAAGCATTTTGCTGCCATCTGCTAAAAGAAGATTTAAACCATCACTATCTCTAGATAACACCGCAGCAGGAATAAGAGGATTCGCTGGTTGTAACTCTTTCAAATAGTTTACAATCTTATTTTCACTCCATGGCGTTTCATTGGATTTCCAAAGATATGCCGGTTTGCGATAGCCATGACGCATATCATACGCAATCAAATTATTACGGACTGCCTGTTGAGCCGCAATTTGATCTTTCGATAAAATAGTGGTGTAAACTTTAAATCCTTTGTTATACGCCGCTTCTTCACCAAATTTTTTCACCATTTGTTGGCGAACCATTTCGGTGACATAGCCTGCGTGGAAAGCCAATTTTACACCATGATAGGAAGCAACGATTGGTTCTTTCTTTGCGGCTTCATATTGTGCTTGCGTGATGTATTTCATCTCTAGCATACGCGTTAACACAACATTACGGCGCTCAGTCGCACGCTTTATAGAATAAATTGGATTTAACGTAGATGGTGCTTTAGGTAATCCCGCTAATACCGCTATTTCTGATAAAGTTAATTGATTAAGTTTTTTACCAAAATATGTTTGAGCCGCCGCCGCCATACCATATGCACGGTTACCAAGATAAATTTTGTTTAAATAAAGATCTAAAATTTCATTTTTTGTTAAGGTTCGTTCAATATCAATCGCTAAAATTGCTTCTTTAATTTTACGCGTTAATGTTTTCTCACGTGTTAAGAAAAAATTTCTCGCTAATTGCTGAGTAATAGTACTCGCCCCTTGTGTCGCGCCACCGTGGGTAATTGCAACCATTACTGCGCGCATAATCCCGATTGGGTCAATTCCCATATGTTCATAGAATCGACTATCTTCGGTTGCGATAACAGCATGGATTAAATTTTCAGGAATTTGATCTAAAGGAACTGGAATACGACGTTGGTCCCCTACTTCACCAATCAATTTACCATCTGCAGTATAAATTTGCATTGGCTGTTGTAATTCCACGGTTTTTAAGGTTTCAACCTTGGGTAAATCCTTTTTTAGCGCATAAAAAAGAATACCACCAGCAATCGCACCAAAAAATACCAGGGTTAATAAACTACTTAATATTAGTTTTGTGATCCGCATCGTAAAAGTCTCTCTTGTCTTATGCAGTAAATTTCAACATCTTCAAAATAGGCGCCTAAGTATAAAGTTTCATACCCTAAATCCAAAGCAAAAAATCATTTTTTATACATTATAGCAGTCTATGCCCACTATAAAGGATCAACATGTACAACCTCATTTCACGAAAAAACAAACAAGTTCCCGTTGGAATTTGGGAAGTAAGCCAAACCCCATCTCAATGGTGTTGTGTTTGGCTTGATGATGAAAATATGCCTCAATCGCTCACCTTCAGTCAGATCAATGAAACATGGATAATGAACAAAATTGCAGAATCTTTCCCGCAATATACAACTATTCAATTAAAATTTATTACGGCTATATTGCCACATAAGATTTTCTTAAAAACGCTTATTCTTCCTCATGATATTAGTCCTAAAGAACTAGAAACTCAATGCATAATCACTTTAGAAGAGAATTTACCGCTCCCATTAAGTGAGATTTGGTTTGATTTTATGGATGGAAAGTTACCTGAAGCACACATTCATCAGCATCGTCGAATTGATGTGTTTGCTGTGCTAAAAGAGGTTGCTTTGCAAACCGTCCATACCTATTTACCAATAAATATACACGTTCTAGATTGCGCTTTAAATGCGCTTGTCCGTGGTTTTCAATACTTTATTCCGCTTTCCATAGAAGATCAGTATGATACCGTTTATGTATACCGCGATCTCAATTTTATCGTAATTTTTACCTATCAACCGCAACGTTGGTTATATCAAGTCAAGACGACTTTCGATCCACTTGAGTTCATTGATATTTTCTTACAACAGCATGGATTAAATCCTAAACGTTGTATTGTCTACGATGGTATTCAACCTCACTATTCCTATCCAGATAAATACACCCGCATTACTCCAGGGTTTTCTCCTTTCGCACTCGGATGTGCACTATGGGCGGGAGGCATTGAGGGAAAATGATAAAAGCCGCCATTAATTTACTTCCATGGCGCGCAACACAGCGTAGCTATCTTCTCAAAAATTTTATGATTATGCTGGTTAGTGTAGGCTTTATCGTTACCTCTGGTGTGTATTTGAGTTACAGGCTAAACAATGATTTTATTCAGAAAAAAAATATTCTTAATCAGCAAATTAAGCAGAACAGTACGCTTATCAGCCACTACCGCAAACGAATTTACTTACTAAAAAAGCAACGTTCCATACCAGGATCAAAAAAATTAGTTTATTACAATATTTTGCAATTGTTATCTCAGCTTTCTCATCTTCCGGTAGAGAGTGGGTATTTAACAAAGTTAGAGGTTAAAAATCATTTTGTTACGTTAAAAGGCTTCACTCACAAGCAAAACGAACTAGATCACATTACCGCTTTTTTAAAAAAACAAACCAATATAGAGCAGCTTCAGCTCCAACATATTGAACATACAAATAATCAAATTGCTTTTACGCTTAATTTTATCTTAAAGGCAGGGGCTTCTTCATGAAATCAAAATATTCCTCTTATTTTGATCCAATTATTATGGCGCCAACTTGGCAAAAATATGTAGCACTTAGCATCATAAGTGTATTGGTTTTATATATTCCTATTACCCAGACTTACCAGCAATGGTGCTTGCTCCACAATGCCTATCAACAAAACGTATCGCAACAGCATGGCTTATCTCAAGTGCGAAACCGCTACCACGTTTTAAAAAACACATTCCCTACCAAAATATCGCACTCTTCACATACAGTAATTACGGAATATTTCCTCCATCAGAAAATACATATTCTGCAAATGCAATGGGAGCCTGATGCGCCCTACCTTACTCTGAGTGTGAAAACGAATTATCAAAATCTCATGTTATTTATTCAGACTATTCAACAGAGATTTCCATTATTGCGTCTTGAACAATTAAATATGCACAAAAATTTAATCGAAAATCAGGGCGTGAAAAACGGCCTTACCATAAAAATGGTTTGGCGATTAACAACCTAAGGGTTACGACTACAAGGATACCTTATGAAAAAACCTTTTCTTTTTTGGGTTAGCTTATTTTATTTCATCTCACCCGGTCTTTTTGCGAGCCAGGATCCTTTTTATCCTGAAAATGATAAATTGATCCCTCAAAAAGAAATTATCGATCTTTCTAAAAATAATACTGTTATTAAAACAATCTCATTAAAACACAGTGATGCGGTAGAAATGGTGGACAAATTGTCTGGATTATTTACAACTAACGTTCTTGCGGCTGATCCTAGAACTAACAGCATCATTGTACATGCTGATTCGCATATCCTTTCCCAAATTCAGTCCATGGTGAAAGCGTTGGATAAGCCTATGCCACAAATTATGATCGAAGCCCGCATCGTCACAATGAATGATATTAGTCTAAAAGAATTAGGCGTTCGCTGGGGTGTTTTTGATAAGGGAAACAATCTCCCTCCTTTCAGTGGGGAGGCAACAGGTTTTCCTGCTACGCAATCAAATATTAATTTAGGCATACCAAACCCAGCGGGTAAATTAGCCTTACAATTAGGAAGTCTAAATGGTCATCTTTTAGATCTTGAGCTGACTGCGCTCGAAAAAGAAGATGCCGTTAGCATTATCGCACGCCCAAAACTACTCACAACATATAAACATCCTGCCAAAATTCAACAGGGTACAGAATTACCCTATGTCATAAATGGGAAAGATGATACTCAGAACATACAATTTAAAGACGCTCTGCTCAGTCTTGAGGTCACCCCACAAATTACTCAAGAGAATAAAATCCTATTGAATCTTAAAATTACTCAAAATACACCAAGCGAGCAGGCTAAACTGGGGAAAAGCGAATTTGTAGCTATCGAAAAACAAGAAATAGAAACACAAGTGTTGGCAAAAAATGGTGAAACGATTGTACTAGGTGGAATTTTACATGACACAATTAGTCATTATACAGAAAAGGTGCCCCTTCTCGGCGATATTCCTATCATTAAAAATCTTTTCAGGCATCAAGGTGAACGCCATCAAAAACGTGAACTTATTATTTTTGTCACGCCCAAAATTGTAGGTTACGAGCCTAAAAAAATATCCAAAATTCAAGATATTAATGATTTATACCATCAATCTTTTTCTATGGCTATATAAAAACGGAATGGGCTTCCCATTCCGCCATAGGTAAACTGAAAATTAATGATAATAAGCTAATAATACTGCACAAGATAAGCAAAGTAATGCGAAGAAAAATGCACTGTTATTTTTAGGCTGCGCATTTCTCCCAAAGAATTTTGCAGAAAAAATCACATATTCAATGAGCAAGCCTATTTTAACAAGCAACCACCATGCTAGCCCAATACCGCTTAAATACCATAATGCAATCCCACTTAAAATTAAAAACGTATCGGAGGCATGTGGGAGAGCGCGTAGTAATACACTACTACGCCAATCTTTACCTTTAATTTGTAAACGCCCGCGAATAATTAATAGCAATAAACTTAAAAAAGCACAAAAAACATGGATTGATAAACAAAGTTTAAACATAAAGTATCCTAAATAAAAATACCGCACAGACTCTGCGCGGTATATCATCAAAATTTATTCATTATCTGCTGGAAGGACTTCTGAGATTTCATCCCCAGTTTCATCATCTTCCACATCACAAATACGTTCAAGACTCACAACATGTTCATCATCTGAAGTACGGATTAAACGAACCCCTTGTGAGTTTCGACCAATAATGCTGACTTCATTAACTCGGGTACGAACTAAAGTCCCAGCATCAGTGATCAACATAATTTGATCGTTTTCTTCAACTTGTGCCGCAGCTACAACTTTACCGTTACGTTCAGAGGTTTTAATTGCAATCACCCCTTTAGTATTACGAGATTTTGCTGGATATTCAGCAAGCTCTGTACGTTTACCGTAACCATGTTGCGTCACAGTTAAAATCGCCCCATCAGTGCGTGGGATAACAAGTGATACCACTTTATCTAGATTAAGATCGAGGGTTTCATCTTCGGTACTATCCTCTACCTCATCCGAATCGTTATCATCGTCTGCCATAGTTGTAAGTGCTAATTTGATACCACGTACCCCCGCAGCACCTCGTCCCATTGCACGAACTTGATTTTCATCGAAGCGTACACAACGACCTTGTGATGAGAACAACATAATTTCATTCTTACCGTCAGTAATATCTACCCCAACCAATTCATCTTCATCACGTAGATTAATTGCGATAATACCATTCGTACGTGGGCGACTGAACTCATCTAATGCTGTTTTCTTAACCATACCACCAGCAGTCGCCATCACGATAAATTTATTAGGATCGTAATCTGCCACTGGTAATAATGCGGTGATACGCTCATTTTCTTCTAGCGGTAGAATATTCACAATTGGACGACCACGCGCACCACGGCTTGCTTGTGGTAATTGATATACTTTAAGCCAGTATAGGCGACCACGACTTGAGAAACAAAGAATTGTGTCATGCGTATTCGCAACTAATAAACGCTCAATGAAATCTTCATCTTTCATCTTCGTTGCAGATTTACCTTTACCACCACGACGTTGTGCTTCGTAATCAGCAAGTGGTTGATATTTTACATAACCTTCGTGAGAAAGCGTAACCACAACATCTTCTTGCGCGATTAAATCTTCCAAATTGATATCACCTGATGCCATGGTAATTTCGGTGCGACGTTCATCATTAAAGCTATTTTTTACGTTTTCTAATTCTTCACGTAATACTTCTTTAAGGCGTTCAGCACTGTTGAGAATATGTAACAATTCACCGATTTCAACAAGAATTTCTTTGTATTCATCAACAATTTTTTCGTATTCTAATCCAGTTAAACGTTGTAAACGTAAATCTAAAATTGCACGTGCTTGTTCCTCAGAAAGGTAATAATGACCATCACGAATACCTAACTCTTTAGCTAAACCGTCTGGGCGAGAAACTTCACCACCAGCTGCTTCAAGCATTGCACTCACGTTACCCAATTCCCAAGGGCGAGAAAGTAATCCATCACGTGCTTCATCTGCTGTTTTAGACGCACGAATTAAATTGATTACAGGATCAATGTTCGCTAACGCAATCGCTAACCCTTCTAAAATATGTGCACGTTCACGTGCTTTACGCAATTCATAAACCGTACGGCGTGTAATCACTTCCCGACGATGTTTAACGAAAGCATCAATAATTTGTTTAAGATTCAGTAACTTAGGTTGACCGTGATCTAAAGCAACCATATTGATACCAAAGGTTACTTGCATTTGCGTTAGGGCATAAAGATTGTTTAGTACTACTTCACCCACCGCATCACGTTTTATTTCAATTTCAATACGAATTGTGTCAGTAGAAACATCAAGCACATTACTGATCCCTTCTACTTTTTTCTCACGCACCAGTTCCGCAATTTTTTCTAATAAGCGCGCTTTATTAACTTGGTAAGGTAATTCGGTGATAACGATCGTTTCACGTCCTTTTTCATTCGTTTCTACTTCGGCTTTTGCACGAATATAAATTTTCCCTTTACCCGTTTTATAGGCGTCTTCAATCCCTTTACGTCCATTAATTTGCGCAGCAGTTGGGAAATCAGGACCTGGAATATATTGCATCAACTCATCAATAGTAATTGATTCATCATCAACATAAGCCAGACAGCCATCTAACACTTCACCTAAATTGTGTGGAGGGATATTTGTTGCCATCCCCACAGCAATCCCTGAAGAACCATTTACAAGTAAGGCTGGGATTTTTGTTGGGAGAACATCTGGAATCATTTCTTTACCATCATAGTTTGGCGAGAAATCTACCGTTTCTTTATCTAGGTCTGTTAATAATTCCTGCGTAATTTTCTGCATACGCACTTCGGTATAACGCATTGCAGCTGGTGCATCACCATCGACGGAACCAAAGTTACCTTGCCCATCTACTAGCATATAGCGTAATGAGAAAGGTTGTGCCATACGAACAATAGTATCATAAACAGCGCTATCTCCGTGTGGGTGGTATTTACCGATTACATCCCCAACTACACGTGCAGATTTAACGTATGGTTTGTTAAAAGTGTTACCACTTTGGTTCATTGAAAAAAGTACACGGCGGTGAACGGGTTTTAATCCATCACGTACATCTGGCAATGCACGTCCAACAATTACGGACATGGCATAGTCAAGATAAGAAGATTTTAATTCATCTTCAATACTGACAGGAGTAATATTTGGAATAAAATCAGACATTTATACATTCCTAGAATAAATTAAAAATTTCTATCATTATAGCATATTTTCCCCTTTATCCTCAATTATAGATATGGGAATAACGAAAATTGTCTATAAAAAAAGCAATTTGTATTTAATTTTTCTTCAATAAAAACGCCCCGATTTTCGCAAAAATTTTTACGAAAATCGGGGCGTGTCATTTAAAACAATCTAATTAATTAGTCTTGTTTATCACCGATTAATACAGATTCTAATGCAATTTCAATCATTTCATTAAATGTGAATTGGCGTTCTTCTGATGTAGTTTTTTCACCGGTACGGATATGGTCAGATACAGTACAAATACAAAGCGCTTTAGCACCAAATTCTGCTGCCACACCATAGATACCTGCAGCTTCCATTTCAACACCTAAGATATTGTATTTTTCCATTACGTCAAACATTTGTGGATCTGGCGTATAGAATAAATCTGCAGAGAAGATGTTACCCACTTTCGCTTTCACACCTTTTTCTTTCGCGGCTTGTACGGCAGCCTGTGCCATATCAAAGTCAGCAATCGCAGCAAAATCGTTATCTTTGAAACGAATACGGTTTACTTTAGAGTCAGTTGATGCACCAAGACCAATGATAACATCACGCACTTTCACTGCTTCACTCACGGCACCACAAGATCCTACGCGAATAATTTTTTTCACGCCGTAATCTTTTACAAGTTCTGTTGCATAGATTGAGCAAGAAGGGATACCCATACCGTGACCCATTACAGATACACGACGACCTTTATAAAAGCCAGTGAAACCTAACATGTTACGTACATTAGTGACTTCTTTTGCATCGTCTAAAAAAGTTTCTGCAATGTATTTTGCACGAAGCGGATCGCCTGGCATTAATACAACATCTGCAAAAGCGCCTTCAGGGGCATTAATATGTGGAGTCATATATTTTTCCTTATTTATTAAAATTAATGAGTGATTTACCGTAATCCATTTTTGACAAGTCGAAATAACTTGCAATGGTTTGTCCAACATCAGCAAATGTATCACATTTACCTAAAAATTCTTTTGGTACATTTGCACCGTAGATAAGCACAGGGATATATTCACGCGTATGATCCGTTCCTTTCCAGGTCGGATCGCAACCATGGTCAGCAACAAAAATAATCATATCATCTTCAGTCACTTCTTTTAAAAGCTCAGGCAGACGACTATCGAAATATTCCAATGCTTCTGCATACCCAGCGACATTACGGCGATGACCATAATCGGAATCAAAGTTTACAAAATTTGTGAAGACAATGGTATCGCTACCCGCTTTTTTCATTTCAGCAATCGTTTTATCAAAAAGTTCTGGAATCCCCGTTCCTTTTACTTTCTGAGTAATGCCAGTATGGGCATAAATATCAGCAATTTTACCAATACTTACCACTTCACCATTTTTCTCTTCAACTAATTTTTGTAATACTGTTTTTGCGGGTGGTTCAATTGAATAATCGCGACGATTTCCCGTACGACTAAATTCGCCTGATTTTGATCCAATAAATGGGCGAGCGATAACGCGTCCAATATTATAATCAGCCAGTTCTTCCCTTACAATTTGACAAAGTTCATACAATTTATCTAAGCCATAAGTTTCTTCATGGCAGGCAATTTGAAACACCGAATCGGCAGAAGTATAAAAAATGGGTTTGCCCGTTTTCATATGTTCTTCGCCTAGTTCATCAAGAATAGCTGTCCCAGACGCATGACAATTACCTAAATAACCCGGAATACCTGCTTTTTTTACAATGTCTTCCAATAATTCAGGTGGAAAACTATTTTCATGTTGTGGGAAATAGCCCCAGTCAAATAACACTGGTACACCTGCAATTTCCCAATGGCCAGATGGTGTATCTTTACCAGATGAAATCTCTTGCGCATAGGTATAACCACCAACAAGGGTTGGATTTGGATTAAAGCCAGCAGGCAACATCCCCGATGCTTTTTCTGCGGCAAGTCCTAAACCTAGTTTTTCAAAATTTGGTAAACGTAACGACCCCTGACGATTGCTGTTATCAGCACGCCCTTCGGCACATTCAAGCGCGATATGTCCAAGCGTATTCGCGCCTTCATCCCCAAATTTTGCTGCATCAGCGGCTGCGCCGATACCAAAAGAGTCGAGCATCATGATAAATACACGTTTCATTTCATACTCCTTAATTTTTAAACAGTCATAACCTGTTTTAAGCAAGCACACCACGAAAAATCGTGGTGTGTTCTAATGTAATACTACAATTTTTTATTTTAATCGTAAGTGATGAGAATTATAAAACCGCACCACTAATTCCAATAAATAAACCTGCAATGGTTGCACTCATAAGGTTTGCTAAAGAACCAGCAAGTACAGCTCTTAAACCTAAACGCGCAATATCACCGCGACGACTTGGTGCCATACCGCCTAAGCCACCAATCAAAATAGCAATTGAACTAAAGTTTGCGAAGCCACAAAGCGCAAAGGTAACAATTGCTTTAGTTTTATCACTTAGGTGGACTGCCGCATCTGTTGCAAGATATGGTGCAAATTCTAAGTATCCAACGAACTCATTGATTGCGAGTTTCGTACCAATCATTTGACCAGCAATTGCTGCATCATGCCATGGCACACCGATAATCCATGCAAGTGGACGGAATACATAACCGAAAATAAGACCTAATGAAAGTTGTGGATAATTGATCCAGCCACCAATAGTCCCTAATAACCCATTAATAAGCGCAATTAATGCAACGAAAGCAATTAACATCGCACCCACGTTTAAAGCAAGCTGCATACCAGTTGATGCGCCCGCTGCGGCAGAATCAAGGATATTCGCTGGTTTTTCTTCATCAATTACTGCCATATCATCACTGAATTTTTCAGTTTGAGGAACAATAATTTTTGCAAATAATAAACCTGCTGGTGCAGCCATGAATGATGCTGCAATTAAGTAAGTAAGCGGTACGCCCATACCTGCATAACCTGCAAGTACAGACCCAGCAATTGAAGCTAACCCCCCAACCATTACGGCAAATAACTCAGACTCTGTCATTTTTGAAATAAATGGCTTAACAATAAGTGGTGCTTCTGTTTGTCCTACAAAAATATTCGCTGCTGCAGACATAGATTCAGCACGTGAAGTACCTAATGCTTTTTGTAATCCACCACCAATAATTCTGATGAAGAATTGCATAACGCCCATGTAATAAAGTACAGAAATAAGAGAGGAGAAAAAGATAATAATTGATAATACGTTTACAGCGAAGATGAAACCGACAGACCCCATAGATCCATCTTTTTTCGGTGCTACACTACCGAATAGGAAACGAATACCTTCGTAACCATAGTCAATAACAGCTTGAACACCATCTGCAAGCATTTTTAAAAATTCGCGACCTGCAGGTACATAAAGAATAAATGCCCCAATTAAAATTTGAATTGCTAACGCACCAAATACTGTACGTGCGCTGATAGCTTTTCTATTTGTAGAGAATAAATAAGCAATAAACATCAGTACAAATATACCAATGATACTAATTAATGAACCCATAATGTTACCTTGTTAAAAACAGAATCTGAAATCACGATCAAAACCTTTTGATCACTGTCCAAATTTTAGAAGTTTTATTTTTAAAAATCCGTTTCAAGTTTCTATTTTTTGACACAGATCTCGCTTTTCATCTTTTTTAGCTCAAAAATAAAACAAAAAAAGAAAAGATACGATATACAAAGAACCATATCTTTTCTTTAACCCAAAGAGAGTATTTTTAACTATAAAACGGCACCACCGATTCCAATAAAGAAGCCTGCAATCGTTGCGCTCATTAAATTTGCAAGCGAAGCAGCTAATACCGCTTTAATCCCTAAGCGTGCAATATCACCACGACGACTTGGAGCCATTCCGCCAAGACCACCGATTAATACGGCAATTGAGCTGAAGTTAGCAAAACCACATAAGGCAAAAGTAACAATCGCTTTCGTTTTATCACTTAAATGCATTGGCGCATCTGGTGTTAAATATGGTGAAAATTCTAGGTATCCAACAAATTCATTGATAGCCAATTTAGTTCCGATCATTTGACCTGCGACAGCTGACTCATGCCATGGTACCCCAATAATCCATGCAAGTGGACGGAATACCCAGCCAAAGATTAAACCTAAAGAAAGGTTTGGATAATGAATCCAACTACCAATTTCACCTAATAAACCATTTACTAACGCAATTAAAGCAACGAATGCAATTAACATCGCCCCCACATTCATTGCTAAATGCATACCTGCCGATGCCCCAGTTGCTGCGGCATCTAGTACATTAGCTGGGCTTTCTGCTTCATCAGTATCTAATTCATCACTAAACGATTGAGTTTGTGGAACAACGATTTTTGCAAATAATAAACCTGCTGGTGCAGCCATAAAAGCAGCCGCAATTAAATAGGTAAGTGGGACGCCCATGCCTGCATAACCGGCCAATACGGAACCTGCAATCGATGCCATTCCCCCTACCATGACAGCGAATAATTCTGATTCGGTCATTCTTGAAATATAGGGTTTAATAACAAGAGGTGCCTCAGTTTGGCTTACAAAAATATTCGCCGCAGCAGACATAGATTCCGCACGAGATGTCCCTAATGCCTTCTGCAAAGATCCACCGAGTAATTTAATAATGAATTGCATCACACCAAGGTGATATAAAACGGAAATTAATGCGGAGAAGAAAATGATGACACACAAGACGTTTACGGCAAAAATAAAGCCGACGGAGCCAAGACTACCATCGGCTTTTGGGGCAAGCCCACCGAATAGGAAGCGAATCCCATCATAACCATAATCAATAATTGTCTGAATAAAATCAGCAGCCCCTTTTAGAAAATCACGACCTGCGGGAACATATAAGATAAGCGCACCGATAGCAATTTGAATGAAAAAAGCACCGAAAACGGTTCGATAATTAATAGCTTTACGATTTGAAGATAAGAGAAATGCAATGGCGAGTAGTACGAACATACCCACAATACTAATCAAAGTTCCCATAAACAAATGATATCCTTAAAATTGAACAATAATTAATGAAGATTGATTAATACTGTAATTAATCCGCAGAATTATATGTTTTTCGTCATCATAAGCCAACTATTTTTTAGTTTTTTTAAAATCTATATAAAAAATATCTTATGCGTCTATTTAAGCAAAGAAGATTTTTTAGACGGCAATTTTCTATTTTATTGGTTAATCTCTAGATTATATGGTAGGTTACTTAGCTATTTTTAGGATAAAAAAGGTCATTATTATTACAGAAATCATCTTACTAAGAGTTTAAGGAGAAAATATGTCTTTTGATGGTTATCAAACCGTCGCACTTTCGTGTTTAGTGTTATTGTTTGGATATTTTTTAGTAAAACGCATTCCTTTCTTAAATCAATATAACATTCCAGAGCCTGTTGCAGGTGGTTTTATCGTCGCCTTAATTCTTACCGTTGTCCATTATATCTGGGGAATCAGCTTTCAATTTGATGCCACACTACAACGTACCATGATGCTCGTGTTCTTCAGCTCTATTGGTCTTAGTGCAAACTTTGCACGCCTTATCCAAGGTGGAAAGCCTCTCGTTATATTTTTATTTGCTGCTTTTGGATTGATCCTATTACAAAATGCACTTGGGGTTAGCTCAGCGATGTTATTTGGTTTAGATCCAGCGTATGGTCTAATTGCAGGCTCTATGACTCTCACGGGCGGTCACGGAACTGGCGCTGCTTGGGCCGATACCTTAATGCGCAACTTCCACATCCAAGGTGGCTTAGAATTAGCGATGGCATGTGCAACTTTTGGTTTAGTTGCAGGCGGCGTTATCGGGGGGCCTGTAGCAAGTTATCTTTTAAAACGTCTTCATCGCCACAAAGTGAAAGAAGATGATAATGTAGACGATGTAAAAGAAATTTTTGAAAAGCCAGAATTACGCCGTAAAGTAAATACCCGCTCCGTGATTGAAACCGTTGCTATGCTTTCAGTTTGTTTATGGGTAGGGCAATCGTTAGAAAAATTTACCCACGATACTGCGTTCCAATTACCAACTTTCGTTTGGTGTCTTTTCACTGGTGTTTTAATTCGTAACTTCTTGACACATGCGATGAAATTTAAAGCTGCTGAATCGACAATCGATTTATTAGGTTCTGTGGGGCTTTCCTTATTTCTTGCCGTGGCGCTAATGTCATTGAAACTATGGCAATTAACAAATCTTGCGTTACCTATTTTCGCAATTCTTGCCCTCCAAGTTATTTTAATGGCAGCGTATGCAATTTTTATTACCTATCGCGCAATGGGTAGCGATTATGATGCTGTCGTATTGAGTGCGGGGCACTGTGGTTTTGGTTTAGGGGCGACCCCTACCGCAGTTGCCAATATGCAGGCAATTACCGATCATTATGGACCAAGTCATAAAGCCTTCCTTATTGTGCCAATGGTAGGAGCATTCTTTATCGACTTGTTAAATACAGTGGCATTAAAAATTTTCTTGGCCATCGTTACCTTCCTACATTGATCTTATATAAAGGTAAGGGACACCTTACCTTTTCTTTTTCCCTGCTTTCTTTCCCCCTCCCCTTCTCCTTGTTTCGAAACCAAAATTTTCTTCACGCCCCAATTTTCGTAAAAATTTATATTATTTATCTCTAAAAGATTGTGCGTTGCTTTTTAGTTTAAACCCCTTATAATCTTGCCTTTTTATATAATGAACATTTCTTATGCAAGATAATCAAATGAATTTAGCTGATCAAAAACGCAAAACGGTTGAAACCGTAGAACTCACCGAAGACGGACGTTATAAACGTAAAGTTCGTAGTTTTACCCTAAGAACAGGTCGTTTTAGCGAATACCAACGTAACATGATGAATAATCACTGGGGTGAATTTGGTTTAGATTTTCAAGAATCACTCTTTGACTTCAATGCTATTTTTGGTAACGACAATCCTGTTATCCTTGAAATCGGTTTCGGTATGGGTAAATCCCTAGTTGAAATGGCTATCGCTAATCCTGATAAAAACTATATTGGCATCGAAGTTCATACACCTGGTGTAGGGGCGTGTATTGCTCTTGCGGTTGAAAAAGAAGTAAAAAATCTACGCGTAATTTGTCATGATGCAGTAGAAATTCTAAACTATTGTATTCCAAATGAAAGCTTGAGTGGGTTACAACTCTTTTTCCCTGATCCATGGCATAAAGCACGTCATCATAAACGTCGCATCGTACAACCCGCATTCCTAACACTTGTGCTAAGCAAACTTAAACAAGGCGGTTTTGTTCACTTTGCCACCGACTGGGAAAACTACGCAGAACATATGCTGGAAGTCCTCCAAGCAGAGAAAGGGTTAACCAACACTTCTGCCACTAATGATTACATCCCTCGCCCTGACTTCCGTCCTTTAACAAAATTTGAAGAACGTGGTCATCGTCTGGGGCATGGCGTGTGGGATTTGTATTTTACAAAAATTTAAGCTACGCTAACACAAAGTAAAGCTTGTCTAATCGTTATTTATAAGGAGAAAAAAATGGCGACTCGTAATAGAAGACAACGTAAAAAAATGCATCTTGCTGAATTTGAAGAATTAGGTTTTTTAGTGAAATGGCAATTTCCTGAAAATACGCCTATCGATCAAATTGACAGCGTAGTAGATCGTTTTATTGCAGAAGTTATCCAACCTAACGGTTTGGCTTATGAAGGAAGCGGTTATTTAAATTGGGAAGGGCTCGTTTGCCTAGAAAAAATCGGCAAATGTGACGAAAGCCAACGTGAACTTGTTAAAAACTGGCTAGAAACCAATGGATTACAACAAGTTGAAGTCAGCGAACTTTTTGATATTTGGTGGGCATACCCAACTAAATAATGTACTAAAAGCGATGGGATACCATCGCTTTTATTTTTTCTTCCTACTTGAAATTTTGCTAATTTTTCAGCCACTTTCACAAAAGTTTTTCCAGAAATCTTGACGCTCTTACTATTACGGCGTAACATTCCGACGATTTAAGCAATATAAGGATAAGCCCGTTGGACAGTCACAGTCGATACCAAATCATATTTTCTTGATCTCTCGCCATTTTTATACTTATCGGCGAGAATCGCAGATAAGTAGCCCTTGCCTACTCGTCAGGTATCTTTAAAATTTTTCATTAATCCACTTTAATGTGGTGAAATCTTTGCTGTTCCGCTTGTTTATACTTCAACAAGAGACAACAAATATGATAAATGCTTTTGCTATTGAAAATGATCGCCTCGTTCATATTGATGAAACTGCCTGCAAAGATCTTAATCAAGCGATTTGGATCGATTTGATCGCCCCAACGCCCGATGAGCGTAAGTTACTTCGCGATAACTTAAAGCAAAGCCTTGCAACTTTTCTCGAACTCGAAGATATCGAGGCGTCTGCACGTTTCTTTGAAGATGAAGACGGGTTGCACCTCCACTCCTTTTTCTATTGCGAAGACGAAAATGACTATGCGGATTTAGCCAGTGTGGCATTCACCCTACGTGATGGGCGTCTATTTACCTTGCGTGATCGTGAACTTCCTGCTTTCCGCCTTTATCGAATGCGTTCTCGTAGCCAACGCCTTGCTGAATGCAATGCTTATGAAGTATTGCTCGATCTTCTCGAAACTAAAATCGAACAACTCGCAGATGTGATCGAAAATGTTTATGCCGATCTTGAAAAATTAAGCCATGTTATTCTTGACGGCAAACAAGGGGAAGAATTTGATGAAGCGCTTGCTACCCTAACAGAACAAGAAGATACGAGTTCAAAAGTACGTCTTTGTTTGATGGATACTCAACGTGCGCTGAGTTTCCTTGTACGTAAAACCCGTTTACCGGCGACCCAATTAGAACAAGCACGCGAAATCTTACGAGATATTGAATCATTACAACCGCATAATGAATCCCTATTCCAAAAAGTAAACTTCTTACTTCAAGCGGCAATGGGTTTTATCAATATCGAACAAAACCGTATTATCAAAATCTTCTCAGTGGTATCCGTCATTTTCTTACCGCCGACACTTGTTGCATCAAACTATGGTATGAACTTCAGTTTTATGCCAGAATTACACATGAAATATGGCTATCCGCTAGCGCTCGTTCTTATGGCTTTAGCGGCATTCGCACCATATTGGTATTTCAAACGTAAAGGATGGTTATAATGCAAGCATTTCAATTTTTATTTAGTACCGTTATTGGTGCATTAAGCGTTATTTTTATATTACGAATGTGGTTCCAATATTGCCAAGTTGATTTTTATAATCCTATTTCACAATCACTTGCTAAATTTACGAATCCTGTAATTAAGCCACTAAGTAAATTCATTCCAACTGTAAAACATATTAACTTAGCGGCACTTTTTGTAGTGTTTGTATTAGGTTTTATTAAAATACCTCTACTCAGCTTGAGCTTTATGCCAAGTGAAGTACTCGCTTATGTACTAATTGGTTTTTTACATATTCTTAGTGTTGCCGGTGAAACCTTATTATATGTACTCTTTTTCGCAGCCATCTTAAGCTGGTTTAACCGTGCACCTAATCCATTACAATACATTTTATACCAATTAACTGAACCTGTTTTAAAACCGATTCGCCGCATTCTCCCGAGCACAGGCATGATCGATTTTTCCCCTATGGTTCTTGCATTTATTTTATTATTTATCGATCAACTATTTAATCAATATGTTCCATATTGGTTTTTGGCGTAATTTATCACGCCTCAATTTTCGGAAAAATTTATGCCCCCAATTTATTTACAAGAAGGCGATTTACATATTCGCCTTTTTTTACAACCCAAAGCAAGCAAAGATCAATTTGTGGGTATCCACAATGATGAACTTAAAATTACTATTACCGCACCACCTATTGACGGTAAAGCGAACGAACATCTGATTAAATTTTTAAGTAAGAGTTTCCGCGTTCCAAAAAGCGCAGTGATTTTAGAAAAAGGAGAGTTAAGCCGCCATAAATATATTCGCGTTCAAAGCCCTAAACAGTTACCAGAAACCATTCAAAACTTACTTTCTGATTTTAATCAAAAAATGGCATAAAATTAGGTGCTTAACGCGAAAAACTGCTCTTAAAGCGATCAAAAATTTGCTATAATCAGCCCAGATTTTTTTAATAACTTACAATGGAGATCATACTATGGCACGTCGTCCTTTAGTTATGGGTAACTGGAAATTAAATGGTACTAAAAGATTTACTAAAGAACTTGTTACCGAACTTAAAGCAGAACTAGCAGGCGTAGAAGGTTGTGATGTTGCAATCGCTCCCCCTGTGATGTATTTAGCAGAAGCAGAAATGGCATTAAATGGTAGTAAAATGGCGTTAGGCTCACAAAATGTTGATATTACTGTAAACGGCGCTTACACGGGTGATATCTCTGCTGAAATGTTAAAAGATTTTGGTGTTAAATATGTGATCATTGGTCACTCAGAACGCCGTGCATATCACAAAGAAAGCAATAGTTTTATTGCTGAAAAATTTGCAACACTGAAAAAATTTGACATGGTACCTGTGCTTTGTATCGGTGAAACTGCTGAACAAAATGAAAAAGGTGAAACCGAAAGTGTTTGTGCATCTCAAATTGATGCCATCATTGATAGCCTTGGCGTAGAAGCTTTAATGGGTGCTGTCATTGCTTATGAGCCAATTTGGGCAATTGGTACAGGCAAATCAGCAACTCCAGCGCAAGCACAAGCCGTACATAAATTTATCCGTGATCATATCGCACAAAAAGATAAAGCCGTTGCAGAACAAGTTATTCTTCAATACGGTGGTAGTGTGAATGATAAAAACGCAGCAGAATTATTTGCACAACCAGATATTGATGGTGCATTAGTGGGTGGCGCTTCTTTAAAAGCCCCTGCCTTTGCTGCTATCGTAAAAGCAGCTGCAAAAGCGAAAAACTAATATTTTCTAAAGAAAGGCTCAATTTTTTGAGTCTTTTTTATTATTTTTAGAACTTTTTTAGTTTGCATTAGTCTTAATAAGCAGATGCAACTTGCAGTTGTTATAATAAAAGTGATTCCTTAGGTATATTGCCCTTCTTTCGAGAAGGGTTTTTTTTAGGTTTAGTAGGAAGATCGTTATGACGCTTATTTCTCGGCTTCAAGCACAAATTCAATATCAAAATATTGATGAAGATATCATTCAACTCACATTAAAATGGCAAGCACATTTACAAAAATGGAAAATTGATACACATACTCCCCAAGTTGAAATTTTACTCTTTCATCTCGCTATGGCATTAGGGCGTATTAAAAGAGGTGCTTGCGTTAGTGCTTTACATCCAAGTTTTTTTCAAGAAATTAAAGATAGCCAAACCTACCCTAAAATCCTTTATTATCATCAGCAACTTCTCTCCCATATCCCTTTTCACATTCCTGCAAACGAGCAAACTCACCTCATTGCCAATTTATACGCGCTCTCCTTATCACAGCCTATTTTGTTATCTCAAAATGATAATTTATAACTATTAATTGGTATTTTTATATTTTTTGTTAATTTCTATTTGCTGATATAAATATACTGGAGTATAGTATACGACAAGTTAATGATCAGCGAGGATATTAATTTATGCCAAGTACGCCTGAAGAAAAAAAGAAAGTTCTCACTCGCGTTCGTCGCTTAAAAGGTCAGCTAAATTCTTTGGAGCAAGCCTTAGAAAATGAAATCGAATGTAAAGCCATTTTACAACAGATTGCAGCTGTTCGCGGCGCTACAAATGGTCTAATGGCTCAAATTTTAGAAAGCCATTTGAGAGAAACCTTTTCTGATCACTGCCCATCGGTAGATTACCGAATGCAAGCAACAGTGAATGATGCTATAGAGCTTATTCGTACTTATTTAAAATAAAACTAAATTTCAATTTGAAAGGAAGTGAAATGAAAAAAACCTATAAATCACGTGCAGCAGTAGCTTTCGCTGCAAACGAACCTCTACAATTAGTAGAAATCGATGTTGAAGCACCTAAAAAAGGTGAAGTTTTAATTCGCAATACTCACACTGGTGTTTGCCACACTGACGCATTTACTTTATCTGGTGCAGATCCAGAAGGTATCTTCCCAGTTGTTCTTGGTCACGAAGGTGCTGGTATCGTTGTTGAAGTTGGTGAAGGTGTAACTAGCGTTAAACCTGGTGATCACGTAATTCCACTTTACACTGCAGAATGTGGTGAATGTGAATTCTGTAAATCTGGTAAAACTAACCTTTGTGTAGCTGTTCGCGAAACTCAAGGTAAAGGTTTAATGCCAGACGGTACAACTCGTTTCTCTTACAAAGGTGAGCCAATTTTCCATTACATGGGCTGCTCAACTTTCAGTGAATTAACTGTTGTTCCTGAAGTTTCTTTAGCAAAAATCAACCCAGAAGCTAACCACGAACAAGTTTGCTTATTAGGTTGTGGTGTAACTACTGGTATTGGTGCAGTTCACAACACTGCTAAAGTACAAGAAGGTGACACTGTTGCTGTATTCGGTCTTGGTGCTATCGGTTTAGCAGTTATCCAAGGTGCTCGCCAAGCTAAAGCTGGTCGCATCATCGCTATCGATATCAACCCAGAAAAATTCGAATTAGCAAAACAATTCGGTGCAACTGACTGCATTAACCCTAAAGACTACGATAAACCAATCAAAGAAGTTTTATTCGAAAAAGTAAACAAATGGGGTATCGACCATACTTTCGAATGTATCGGTAACGTAAACATCATGCGTGATGCATTAGAAGTTGCTCACCGTGGTTGGGGTCAATCAATCATTATCGGTGTTGCTGGTGCAGGTCAAGAAATCTCTACTCGTCCATTCCAATTAGTAACTGGTCGTGTATGGAAAGGTTCTGCATTCGGTGGTGTTAAAGGTCGTAGCCAATTACCAGGCATGGTTGAACAAGCAATGCGCGGTGAAATCGAATTAGGACCATTCGTTACTCATACAATGGGTCTTAACAAAATCAACGAAGCATTCGAATTACTTCACCAAGGTAAAGCAATTCGTACCGTTATCAAATACTAATTTGATGCAAAATTAGGGCGGCATGACCGCCCTTCTTTATATTTATTCTTCACAAATCTTTTAGGAATATTTATGCAAAAAACCGAATCTCATGTAATGTTTGGTGGCGACCAAGAAATTTGGCAACATCATTCAGATACATTAGGCTGCGATATGACTTTCGCTGCTTTCATTCCAAGTAAAGCTAAAACTGAAAAATGCCCAGTGCTTTATTTCTTATCTGGTTTAACCTGTACTGAACAAAACGTAACAACAAAATCAGGTTTCCAACGCTACGCTGAAGAACATGGCATTATCATTATCGCGCCAGACACAAGTCCACGTGGCGAAGATATTCCAAACAGCCCAGATTACGATTTAGGTCAAGGTGCAGGTTTCTATTTAATGGCAACTCAAGAACCTTGGGCGAAAAACTTCAAGATGTATGACTACATCACTAAAGAATTACCAAAAATTGTTAATGAAACCTTTAACACTAATGGTAAGCAAGGTATCTTCGGTCACTCAATGGGTGGATTAGGTGCACTTGTTCTAGCACTACGCAATCCTGAAATGTATCAAAGCGTTTCTGCATTTGCACCAATTGTTACCCCAAGCATCGTTCCATGGGGACAAAAAGCATTCACAGCTTACCTTGGCAGCGATGAAAACACTTGGGCAGAATACGATCCTATGCGTTTAATTCTTGCTGGCAAAAAAGTAGACGAAATCTTAATCGATCAAGGTTTAAGTGATTCGTTCTATCCAGAACAATTAAAACCAGAACTTTTCGCTGAAGCTTGCGAAAAAATGGGTGTAAAAGCAAACATCCGTTATCGTGAAGGTTACGATCATAGCTACTACTTTATCGCAACTTATATGGAAGATCACATTAAATTCCATGCAGCTAAATTAGCTAACTAATCTTAGTTTTTATATTCAACGCCTCAATTTTCAAAAATTTTTATGAAAATTGGGGCGTTATTTTTTCCTTTATCCATAAAAATAATTTTATATATACATAAAAATAACTTTTATAGTATACTGCCGCCACCTTATTCCTATACTAATAACAAATTAATTTTATTTGAAAAATAACCTTATTTTGATTATGTTTATAACAAATAACTTTTGAGGAGACTATTATGCATTCATCCCCTCCATCTTCTTCTCTTTTAAATAAAAAAAATGTCATACTCGTGGCTGATATCATTTTATTTTTTGTGTTATTAGCTTTTCTTCCTTTTCCAGAACAAGCCAACAAAGGATTAGCATTACTCGCTTTTGTCGCCATTTTATGGCTCACTGAAACGTTACATGTATCCATAACGGCATTACTTGTCCCAGTAATTTCTATATTTTTAGGATTGGTAGATACTCACGAGGCACTCGTTTCCTTTGCAAATCCAATTATTTTCTTATTCTTCGGTGGCTTTGCACTCGCTACCGCATTACATAAACAAAAAATAGACCAAATTATTGCTAACAAGATTATGGCCCTGGCGAAAGGCAAAGTGTTCGTGGCTGCGTTATATTTATTTGGTATTACAGCTTTTCTTTCCATGTGGATGAGTAATACCGCAACAGCCGCAATGATGTTACCACTTGCGATGGGAATACTAAGCCAACTTGATCGCCGTACTCATCACAATACTTATGTATTCATTCTGTTAGGTATTGCTTATAGTGCAAGTATCGGGGGAATGGGCTCACTTGTCGGAAGCCCGCCAAATGCGATTGTTGCCTCTCAATTGAATATGAATTTTATTGAGTGGATGAAATTTGGTTTACCTATCATGCTTCTCCTATTACCACTAATGGTGGGAACGCTTTACATTATTTTTAAACCAAAATTAGATTTTCATTTTAATCAAGACCTAGAAAAAATCCCGCTTACTAAAGAACGTCTAGTTGCTTTAAGTATTTTTATTTTAATCTCTGTCTTATGGATTTTTAGTAAACAATTAAATCCTATCATTTCAAGTTTATTAGGATTAAGTAATAACATTGTCCAATTCGATAGTGTGATTGCTCTTTTGGCAGTTATTCTTATCTGTGTGACCCAAACAGCACGCTGGAAAGACATTCAAAATAGTACAGACTGGGGTGTTCTCATTTTATTTGGTGGTGGGATTACACTCAGCATGGTATTAAAAAATTCTGGTGCAAGCAAAATCCTCGCGGATGGTATTGTCTTTATGATTAAGGGTGGTCATTTCTACCTTATCGGATTATTAGTTGCTACTTTCATTGTATTCTTAACTGAATTTACGTCAAATACTGCAAGTGCGGCTTTATTAGTACCAATTTTTATCTCTATCGCACAGTCGTTAGGCTTACCAGATACGGGGCTTGCTCTGATTATCGGTATCGGTGCATCCTGTGCTTTCATGCTGCCCGTTGCAACCCCACCGAATGCCATCGTCTTTGGTACTGGCGAAATTCGCCAACAAGATATGTTAAAAGCTGGTTTTTGGCTAAATATTATCAGTATTTTCTTGATATCCACCGTGGCTTACTTCTTCTGGTTTTAGGCATAAAAAAATCCCTCTGAATGAGGGATTTTTTTATTAATTAAATTATTTAGATAAATGATAAATAAATCCGACATCTAAGATATAGTAAACGATAAGATAGAATGCAACGATACTCAACCCTAGTCCCCAACGTCCAGCACGTGGATTACGTTGATGTACAACGTACCAAATACGGGAAACAAGCCCAAGCAAGAATGGATAAAGCCAGAAAAATGTAATCATTGCACGAATTGTCCATTGCGAAAGATGAGGATTATCCATAATATTTGGGGATAATAATAACGCGATCGGATATACCACAATAGGTAAACAAAAGAAACCAATTGCCCACGCAAAAGGTGTGAATCCAGTAGGTAATGAATTATTCTTACGAGATTTCATAAAGTTCCCTTATCAAAAAAGAAAGTATTAGGATTATAAAAAATGCAACAGGTTTTCGCTAGTCAAACAGAACAAATTACCTTGCAATTCCGAGATTATATTTTAAAAAAATATGGGGTTGCCCTAACGCTTTATGCAGTGCCACAAGACAATCCACAACATTATCTCTTTGTTGCATTTATGGAAAAAGATACTCCCTATTTTCAACAAATTATGCAAGCGGCTGAATCATTTGATCCTCAGGATAGCGCAACACAAAATAGCTGGGAAGTCGGTTCAATTGCGGAAAATACAACAGATTATTACGCCTCAATTTTCAGAAAATTTTTTACTAAAACAACATTTAGTTGGGAAAACATCTCGCCTATCAAATTTACGCTATTCATCACTCTACTCTGTTTTAGCGTTTACATACTAGAAGTCATTGGGTTTAGGGAATTCATTATGCAAGTTTTCCATTATCCAACAAATGCTTCAGAACAAGAAGAGTGGTGGCGATATATTACACCTACCCTTGTGCATTTATCATGGTGGCATTTAGGATTTAATCTTTTATTCTGGTGGCTATTTGCAGGCGTCATTGAAAGACAATGTGGCACCTTACAACTCATTATTTTGTTTTTCTGCTCTGCGTTGATTTCAGCGATGGTTGAAAATTATTTCTCAGGACCAGATTTCTTCGGTCTATCTGGCGTAGTTTATGCCGTGCTTGGTTTTGTCCTTATTTTAAATAAATTTTTCCCAGAACGTTTTATCCTCCCAGAAGGTTTCTTTAGCATGCTGATAATCGGACTGATTCTAGGTTTTGCCACGCCGATTATTGGTATTTATACGGGAAATGCAGCCCATATCAGTGGATTCGTTACAGGAATTTTCCTCGCTTTAATGCAAAAACGGCATATAAAATCTTAGCAATTTTTCAATAAAAAACGGTTCCAAAGAACCGTTTTTTATTTAACTCATTAATCTGGAACTGCGACCAACACTTCTTTCTTTTTAGCGAAAGCCTGCCAAATATAGCCTAAGATTACTCCCGCAATAGCGAAGAATATCCAAACCATATCTTCACGAATCGGTAATGATGAAAGCCATGTCAGGTGTGATTTTCCTAAAACAACACAAAATGACTCAATAGTTACCAATCCTGCAGCGAAACGATGGGATGCCAATGGCAATTTCACGAATAGATTAATTAGCAATAAGATAATTACTGTCATCGTGATTGGATAAAGAATTAATAAAACAGGTAAAGATTTATCAATTACTGCTTTTAATCCAATATTGGCAATGATGAAACTTACAATAGTAAATAACACCACATACGTTTTGTACGAAATACGCGGGAAAATTTCATGGAAGTATTCACTACTTGCCGTACCGATTCCAATAGTTGTCGTTAAACAAGCTAATGTTACGATAATACCGAGTAAAATACGTCCAAATTCACCATACGCAAGTACGGCAGCTGTATTCAAAATTTGCGGTCCAATGCTTTGATGAGCATTAACTTCTACCGGTAATCGATTTCCCAACCATCCTAATGCGATGTAGATAATGGTTAAGAACACAGAAGCAATCAGTCCTGCATAGACCGTCTGTTTAGAAATTGAAGTCCCTTTCGGACTTTTTTCTTTAATCGCAGTAAGCACGACAACGGCAAACACCACCGACGCTAATGCATCTAGCGTTGAATACCCTTCTACCATACCATTTACAAATGGCGCAGCAATCGGGTGTTCCACTGGAATAGCTGGATAGTCGTGGAATAAGAAGTATGATTTTACAATCAAGGCAATCAATCCAATCAGCAATGCCGGTGTTAGAATCTCTCCGACACGATCCACCATTTGAGCTGGATTTAGACTTAACCATAATGAGATTAAGAAATAAATTAAGCAAAAGATAAATTGTGCCGTTGCGTTCGGATGATCTAAAAACGGTACCATTGCGATAGAATACGCCGTTGCAGCCGTACGTGGTCCACCAAAAAATGGACCAAGCGCTAAGTAAATTGCGAGTAATAAACAAAGTGCAAAAGCCGGATGAATACGCTTCAGAATTTCCTTGTAGCCTCCTTTATAAAAAGAGCCTACAGCAATACCAAGCAGAGGGAGCCCTACCCCTGTTACCACAAATCCTAAGATTGATGGCCAAAAGTCAACTCCCGAATCAGCACCAAGCTTTGGCGGGAAGATTAAATTGCCTGCACCAAAAAAAATGGCGAAAAGCATGAATCCGACAACAAATGTATTTTTATTCATTTAGCCCCTTTTCTATTTTTTCCAATGTTTCAGCGCATCGGCAAATGCATTGCCCATTGCTGAATTTTGGACTGGTTGTTGCTGACGAGTTCGTGAAGAACCCTCGGAGCGAGCAGATGTTTTACCATTTTCCTTTTTACGTCCCTCAACATTCTGAGTTCGCATGCTAAGTGCAATACGTTTTCTTGGGATGTCAACTTCAGTCACGGTGACTTTGACAATATCCCCTGTTTTGACAACTTTGTGTGGATCATCAACAAAACTATCTGCAAGCGCGGATATATGGACAAGTCCATCTTGATGCACACCGATATCAACAAAAGCACCAAAATTTGTAACATTTGTGACAGTGCCTTCTAAAACCATTCCCTCTTTTAAATCGGAAATTTCATTCACACCATCCATGAAAGTTGCGGTCTTAAATTCACCGCGTGGGTCACGTCCTGGCTTCTCTAGCTCTTTAAAAATGTCTTTCACAGTTGGCAAGCCAAATTGACTATCTGTAAAGTTTTTTGCATCAAGTTTTTCGAGTATGCTGATATTTCCCATAATGTCAAGGATTGATTGTTTACAATCCTGTAAAATTTTCTCTACAACAGGATAGGCTTCAGGGTGAACACCAGATGCGTCAAGCGGATTTTTACCGCCATTAATTCGCATAAAGCCTGCGCATTGTTCAAATGCTTTAGGCCCTAAACGAGGAACTTTTTTCAATTCGTTACGACTCTCAAAACGACCATGCTCATCACGATAAGTAACAATATTTTGTGCTAATGTTTTATTCATTCCGGCAACTTGTGATAAAAGCGGCACAGACGCAGTGTTTAAATCCACACCAACCGCATTTACACAATCTTCCACTACATTATCCAATTTCTTCGCCAATTGGCTCTGATTGACATCATGCTGATATTGCCCAACCCCAATCGCTTTTGGATCAATTTTTACTAATTCAGCCAGCGGATCCTGTAAGCGGCGCGCAATAGATACTGCGCCACGCAACGCTACATCCATATCTGGAAACTCATTGGCAGCAAATTCTGATGCGGAATATACCGATGCTCCCGCCTCGCTCACAACCACGATTTGCGGTTTATCACCATCCAATAAACTTACAACATTTTTTGCGAAACGTTCTGTTTCACGCGATGCGGTACCGTTACCAATCGCAATAAGCTCGACATGATATTTTTTGATGAGGCTACCTAGCGTAACCATTGCTTGTTTTTCTTGTCCAGTGTGCGGATAAATAGCATCCGTTGCTAAAACTTTGCCAGTATTATCCACCACCGCTACTTTTACCCCTGTCCGAATACCTGGATCGAGCCCAATCGTTGTTTTAGCGCCAGCCGGTGCAGCCATTAACAACGCTTTTAGATTTGTAGCAAACACATCAATGGCTTCATTTTCAGCACGCTCTCTTAGATCCGCCATCAATTCTGTTTCTAGATGCAGGGCAAGTTTAATTTTCCATGTCCAACTAATCACTTGAGCGCGCCATTTATCCAAGGCATTGTTTGTTAAAGCGATTCCAAGATGTTCCTGAATAAGATCTTCGCAGTAACTTTTTGTTGCCATTTCTTCATCAGGCTCAGTCACCATCGCTAAATTCAAAACTCCCTCGTTACGACCACGCAACATCGCTAATGCACGATGCGAAGGAATATGTTTCCATTGTTCGCTATACGCAAAGTAATCTTGGAACTTCGCGCCTCGTTCTTCTTCTCCTGGAATAACCGTTGCTTTTATGTATGCATTCTTTTGTAAAAAATTACGTAATTTTGCAATAAGTGCTGCATCTTCTGCAAATTGCTCCATTAAGATATAACGAGCGCCATCAAGTGCAGCCTTTGTATTCGCCACTTTATCACCATCAACAAAAGTTGAGGCAAGACTCTCTGGATCCAGATCTTTACCTTCCCATAATTGTTGTGCTAACGGTTGTAAACCATTTTCGATGGCTATTTGCCCTTTGGTACGACGTTTTGGCTTATACGGCAAGTAAAGATCTTCTAGTTCTGTTTTGCTTTCACACTGTTGGATCTTATGTGCAAGTTCTTCAGTTAATTTGCCTTGTTCCTCGATAGAGCGAAGAATTGTTTGGCGACGATCATCCAATTCGCGTAAATAGTTTAGTCGTGATTCAAAATAACGAAGTTGGGTATCATCAAGGGCGCCTGTTGCCTCTTTACGATAACGGGCAATGAACGGGATAGTATTTCCTTCTTCAAGTAAAGTAATGGCAGCAAGAATTTGTTGCGGATTGACGGCCAATTCTTTGGCAATAATTTGAGAAATAGTTGAATTTTGCATAGTTTTTATGGAATAGATTAAAAAACAAGAGCTGTATGCTATCATTATTCCATCAATAATTTAATGATAAATTTTATGGCAAAATCAGATTATATTACCCGCGCAGGCTGGAATGCATTAGACAAAGAACTTAAATACCTTTGGAAAGAAGAACGCCCAATGATTACTCGCAGTGTATCTGAAGCAGCAGCTCAGGGCGATCGCAGTGAAAATGCTGAATATATTTATGGGAAACGTCGTTTACGCGAAATTGACCGCCGTGTCCGTTTTCTGAGTAAACGCTTAGAGGCTTTAAAAATCGTTGATTATCATCCAAATCAAGAAGGTAAAGTCTTCTTTGGAGCCTGGGTTGAATTAGAAGATGAAAATGGTCAAATAAACCAATATCGGATCGTCGGCGGAGATGAATTTGACCCGAGCAAAAACTGGATTTCCATTGATAGTCCCGTGGCGCGTGCATTAATTGGTAAAGAAATTGATGCAGAAATTCAGGTTAATACCCCAAAAGGGCTGACCACCTTCTATATCAATAAAATTTGGTACGAAAAAGTGTAACGATAAATTTATGTATTCATGGGAATTTAAATAAATATCCAACAACTCATCCCCTGCTCATAAAAAAATCATTTATAATAAGGTACCTTAGTTGAGTTTACTTTTAGGATATTTCATTTATGCAGGAAAAACACGATCATCAACGTGAAATAACAAAACTGTGTGCCCGTACTGCATTATTACTTTTACAACATGGTACCGAAAGTGCAGTTATCGTTCAATTGACAATGCGATTAGGGCTAGCACTTGGTATGGAAAATGTAGAATGTGCACTCACACCAAATGCTGTCATCGTTACTACAATTGCAGATGGTCATTGCCTAACTACTGTTCGCAATAATTATGACAAAGGCATAAATATGCAAGTGGTAACGGAAGTTCAGCATATCGTTATTCTCGCCGAACACCATATTTATGACTGGAAACAAGTCCGCTGTAAGTTAAACAGCATTAAGCCATTGCATTACAATCGTTATTTTGTGGTCGGCATGATCGGGCTTTCTTGTGCTTCTTTTGCGCATTTGGCCGGTGGAAATGCCATGATTTCGGTTGTGACTTTTATCGCTTCATCAATTGCGATGTATGTCCGTCAAGCCCTTGCCTCCCGACATTTTAACTCTCTCATTGTTTTTTCCATTACCGCCTTTGTCGCCTCCCTTATTTCGGGACTCGCCTTAAAATACGATTTAGGCAACGATCCTCAAATTGCTCTTGCTTCAAGTGTACTATTACTCGTTCCGGGATTCCCGCTTGTCAATTCATTAGCAGATATTTTGAAAGGACATATTAGCATGGGAATGGCACGGTGGGCGGTCGCAACTATTCTAACATTTGGAGCCTGTTTAGGGATTGTTTTCGCGCTTGGCGTTTTAAGCATTGCACATTGGGGAGCCTAGTATGCCTGCATTTATTTTACACATATTAGATGACATGTTTTTTGCCATGATTCCGGCCGTTGGTTTTGGTTTAATTTTTAACGTTCCACCTCGCGCACTGAAATATTGTGCTATTCTTGCGGCACTCGGGCACGGATCACGGACTGCTTTAGTCCATTTTGATGTTCCGTTGGTTTTTGCAACGCTTTTTGCCTCCTCGCTTATTGGTTTCTTAGGAGTGCACCTGTCCCATCGCTATCTAGCACATCCTAAAGTATTTACCGTTGCGGCGATTATTCCGATGATTCCAGGGGTATATGCGTATAAAGCCATGATTGCAATGGTGCAGATTCACCATTATGGATTTTCAGATGCACGGTTCCATGCCATGGTAAATAATTTTATTACCACCACCTTCTTAGTAGGAGCACTTGCATTTGGGTTATCCTTACCTGGCATGTTATTTTACCGGCATAAACCCGTTGTTTAACTTTCATGACGCCTCAATTTTCGGTAGAATTTATAGTTTTTATTGAGAGGTTATATGAATATGCATTCCCCATGCCTTAGTTTTATCGTGGCCATGACGCAAAATCGCGTAATTGGTGAAAAGAATGGTATGCCTTGGCATCTACCAGCGGACTTTGCTTGGTTTAAAGAAAACACGCTTGGTAAACCCGTTATTATGGGTCGTAAAACTTTTGAAAGTATTGGTAGACCTCTCCCGAAAAGAATGAATATCGTTTTATCCCGCCACCCATTCGTCCATGATGGCGTACTTTGGGCAAAAAATATGGATGAGGCAATTCGCTTGGCAAAAAATGCCGAAGAAATCATGATTATCGGTGGGGGAGAAATCTTTAAACAATATTTTGATAAAATCGATCGCCTCTACCTGACAGAGATTCAGACAAGCCTTAATGGCGATACTTTTTTCCCTGCTTTTTCTCTTTCTGATTGGCAAATAAAAAAGGATCTTTTCCGCCACAAAGACGAAAAAAATCCCTATGATTTACGTTTTTTAATCTTAGATCGCACTAAAGAGATTGCCCCTTAGTAAAATCTTGATTCATTTCAAAGGCAGGTTTTTCCTGTGGGTTTTTTCCGATCTCACGCGCTGGAACGCCCGCGACCGTGGTATAAGGTGCAACTGGTTTTAATACAACTGAATTTGCACCAATTTTTGCATAGCGCCCAATTTCAATATTCCCAAGAACCTTTGCACCAGCGCCAATCATAACCCCTTCCCGAATTTTAGGATGACGATCACCACACTCTTTTCCTGTGCCACCAAGCGTTACACCCTGTAGAATTGAAACATCATTTTCAATAATTGATGTTTCACCAACCACAATACCTGTTGCATGGTCAAACATAATCCCACAGCCAATGCGAGCTGCTGGATGAATATCAACATCAAACGCCACTGAAATTTGATTCTGCAAATAAATTGCAAGTGCCTTACGTCCATGTTTCCATAAATAATGTGTGATTCTAAAACTTTGAAGAGCTTGATAACCTTTTAAATACAACAATGGGGTTGACCAGAGTTCTACCGCAGGGTCGCGCATTCTAACAGCTTTGATATCATAAGCTGCACTTTCAATAATTTGTGGCTCTGCACGATACGCTTCTTCAATAATTTCACGTAGAGCAATCGCTGGCATAATTGGATTTGCTAGCTTATTCGCTAAAATATAGCTTAAAGCCGCGCCCAGATGAGGATGCTTTAAAATTGTTGAATACAAGAAACTTGCCAGCACTGGCTCTGCTTCTACTTGAAGTTGAGTTTCTTCTCGTAGAATTTGCCAGACATCTGCTGAAACACTCGCCATTTTGTTTTTCCTTAACTTTTCCTTTTTTAAGATTCGCTTTTACTTTCTCTACCAAGTAAATGTAATACGACGTCTTTTGTATCCTTACCACAGAATAGGACTTGATAAATTTGTTCAGTAATTGGCATTTCTACGCCTTGGCGTTGCGCTAATTTAAAAACTTCTCGGGTATTATGATAACCTTCTACTACTTGTCCGATTTCTTTCATGGCATCGAATGCAGATAAACCTTGTCCGAGCATCAGACCAAAACGGCGGTTACGTGATTGGTTATCAGTACAAGTTAAAACTAAATCGCCTAATCCAGACATTCCTGTAAATGTTTCTGGTTTTGCATTTAAGCTTGCGCCAAGACGGCTGATTTCAGCTAAGCCTCGTGTAATTAATGCAGTTCGCGCATTTGCACCGAATCCCATACCATCAGAAATGCCAGTGCTAATAGCAATCACATTTTTAATCGCACCACCTAATTGAACACCAATTACATCATCATTGATATATACGCGGAAATTTTTACTACAGTGAATTTTTGCCTGAAGTTCTTTTGCAAAATCTTGATCTTTGGATGCTAAGGTAATAGCCGTTGGAAGTCCCTCGGCAAGTTCTTTTGCAAAAGTTGGTCCAGACAACACGGCAAACGGATAACGCTTACCTAATTCGTCTTCAATAACTTCTTGAAGTAAACGTCCCGTATCAGTTTCAAGCCCTTTACTGGCGAGAACAATGCGACTATCGGAGCGAAGATATGGCTTAATTTTTTTTACCAATTCCCCTACCGCATGACTAGGCACAACGATAAAAATATCTCGCGAATGTTCAATAACAGTTTTTAAATCTGCCTCTACCGTTAACGTAGGTGGAAAAGAAATTCCCGGTAAATATGCCCGATTTTCTCTCTTTTCTTGCAACTTGTGACATTGCTCTGCATCGTGTCCCCATAAAAAAGTCGGGTGCCCATTTCTTGCAAAAGCGACCGCTAACGATGTGCCAAAAGAACCTGCACCGAGAACAGCAATATGATTTTGGGTAGGTGAGGTAGTCGTCATATTCATCATCTCTCTCCTTAAATACAGATTTACGCAGTTAACATTAATATACAAAAAAGGGAAATGCTTAGCACTTCCCTGTTTACATTAATGTGCAGTTTGGTTATCAGGATTTTCCCCTTGAGCTTCTAGCTCGGCTTGTTGACGTTGCATATAATCAACAAACAATGCATCAAAATTAATAGGATTTAAGTTTAATGCTGGGAAAGTTCCGCGATTAACAAGGTTTGAAATTAATTCACGTGCATATGGGAAAAGCATGCTTGGACATTGAGATGTTAAACAATGTGCCATTTGAATATCATCTAATCCACTGATTGTGAACACACCTGCTTGTTTTACTTCACAAATAAATGCAACATCACCACTGTCTTCTAAAGTAGTTTCTACTGAAATATTCAGGCATACTTCGTAAAGGTCGCCTTCTAGTTGACTTGCTTCCGTATTTAAATCAAAACTTAGTTGAGGTTTCCATTCTTGTTTAAAAATATGTGGAAGGTTCGGTGCTTCAAATGAAATATCTTTCACATAAATACGTTGGATATCTAATACGGGTTGTGCAGTTGGTTCATCTGCAACAGCTGCATCATTTTTTACTTCATCAGTCATACTTCATCCTTATTTTTTAGTTACTAAAGGTAAGTTAGCAGAATTCCAACCAACAATACCTTCTCTTAAAATATATACTTCTGTAAATCCAAGTTTAACCAACATTTCAGCGGATTTGGCAACGTTAATCCCACCCATGCCCACTTGATCAACAACAATTACTGGTAAAGATTTATATTTTTCTAATTTACCAATGTTATCTTCTTTAATTTCTTGTGGGAGAATATTTACACTTCCTACGATTTGCCCACGTTGGAACTCTTCCATAGGTCTTAAATCGATAAGAACAGCATCTTTAGTATTCATTAAACGAATTGCATCATCGTTTTCAATAATTTTAAATTTACGTGTGCCGTCTTTATAAAAAAAGTAAATTGTCATCACCAACAATACAATCCACGCGATAACAAGAAAGCTATGATTTTTTGCAAATTCAATTGCTTGCGGTAAAAATTCTTGAATGTTAGATCCTTGCATAATTTTCTCAATATAAAACAAAAATAGGATATTAGTATAACCATTATTCAATAAGATTCAAAGATATTGAATACTATTTAACAACACGAAATACGCTTTTATTTATAACAAAATAATCAGTGAGCCCAGAAACTTCCCGCCCGTTTATATACATCTAAAAATAACCCCAATGGCGGTCTAGATGAGGACACAGGCTGTCCATTAGCATCAAATTTTTCATAATCACCTTTTCGGTTCAAATGATACTGGACATTATCTGGCGTAATAATCACGTTCCATTTATGATTTCCAGCCTGCACCCAGTCTCTATTTTTCTTCAAGTCGAATAAATCTTGACCTTGTGAGTAATCTGAAGCAGGGTTTTTAACCTCAAAAATATGTTTCATCAGCGCAGGTACAACATCTAAATTACTCGTCAATTTATCCACTTTAGTCGCAGGCAAGCCTTTCCAGAAAACATACATTGGTACTTCAATACGCTCCCGAGAAAATTGATTGTAGGCTTTAGCCGCTTCATCATGGAATTCATACCCCGTGGCTCCCGTTAAAATAACTAGCGTATTATTCCAGTCGATGTTCTCAAACATCGTGCCTATTTTCTTATCAACGTCACCCAGTTGTTGCTGATAGGCATCTTGGGATAACCCTTTAGGAATTTCCATATCAATAAAAACAAAATAAGGTGAATGGAATAAATTTTTCTGAAAATCAGGGCGTGATTGTTCACAGCGATATGCGCCGAGTTTATTATAATTATTAGCAGAAAAAAGCATTCTTCTTAAAGACAGTCTATTTTTTTCATCATAATAGCGACAAATCTGATAATGATGTTTTGCTAACGTTGTAAGTAAAATCGGCATAACTTTTTGCTGGGAAACACTATCGATATACTCTGGTAACAGCCCGTAGAACAATCCAAATAATCCAGTTATTTCATTATTTCCCGTGCTGTAATGATGTTCAAATTGTGTCGCTTTTGGTAAATATGTACTGAGGTTTGGCATTAAAGTTGGCGTCACACTGCCCTTTCGCCAGCCAGTTAAATTAATTATCACGATATTCGGCGTTTCTTGGATCTTTCCAAACTGTAATGATGCTTTCGGATAATCGACTTTCAATGCATCTGCACGCCCTTCTTCTCGTGCCTTAGCGAGTAATCGTTCTTTATCTAAGAAGCCATGTCGTTGTAAGAAAGTTCGAGCGGTCATCGGATATGAGAGTGGGAAATTCGATTTCTGCATTGTAATCGGACGATATAAAACGGCATCCGCCCATGCATACATAATATGCATCGCCAAAAATGTAATCAGATAAAAAATTCCTACATATTTCAACCACTTTTGACGTTCTAAACTACGTAATTTTTGCCATGACCATCGAGAATACACCATTTGCGCGAGTAAAATTAATGGCATAGGTGCAAAGAATAGCTGCCATTGTCGTGCTAATTCACCGTTTTCTGGATTGACGACGAGATTCCAGACTAAACTGGTCAAATGTAAATGAAAGCTTGCAAATACTTCCGTATCCACAAGCGTAAGGCTTATTCCGATCGTAGCCAGAATAACAGAGATTCCCCGATAAGTTCGTTCATTTTTAATTAAAAAGCTTAACGGGAATAAAAGGAGTAAATAAAACGCAAAAACAATAAAACTAAAATGACCGATTAGGCTTACGAAAAAGTAAACTTTTCCAAGTAACGTATCTGGCCAGTCAATTAAAAAAGCATAACGCGAACCAATGATGATTAACCAGAGGCTATTGAAAAAAACAAACCGGTGTCCCCAGCTAATTTTCTTCGCAGTAAGCTCAATATATTGTCTGCGATTCTTACTCCCAAACATTTTTATTTTTCCATAGTTACAGATTGCATAAGTGCATCAGAAAAAGCTTTTGCGAGAGCTTTACGCTGTTGTTTACCGACACTGCTATTTAAAAGATGAGTTGTCATATTTCCCAAAACCACCAACGATAAATCGACTGGTGCTTGATGTTTTTCGAGAACGGCGACCATATCACCTAAAATTGCATTTACTTGACTATCCTTAAATTTTGACTGTTTTGCCATATATTTTCCTAAAAATCTCACAGATAAAAAATAATAATTCTCGGTATGTTAGCATATTTTCTAAAAAATACGGCTATAATAATAAGCCAATTTTTCAGCAAAATGAGGCTTTTAATGAGTATTATTGTTAAACAAGCTGTTTTACACCAAGTGGTAATGCAGATTTCAAACAACGAAGAATCATCTCCAATTATTTTGGAAGCAAATTTACGTAAGGCTCCTCTCAATATCACTTCCGAAATCGAACAAATGGTACTTACTTTACATCAGGTTTACCAAAGTCGTAGTATCGGTTATGGAATCTTCCGTGAAGACTCTTCTTTTGCAAATTTACTCAATAAATGGCTTTCAGATGAAGAAAATTTCCTCACGTTTAGTAATGAGAGTACGCATCTTTTTACAAAAACCTTAGCCAAATATTCATTCGCGCAAGAAGGGACGCTATTTATGTGTCACTACAACTATCTTGCGACCGACTATCTTTTTATTGGCATGTTAAGCAATCAAGCAAGTATGTTGGTAGATAATGACCTTAATATCCAACTTACACAATATTTGGACATCAAACAACTCAATATGGCTTGCCGCGTAAATTTAACTGACCTGCAAAATCACGCTCACTCTAAACGCTACCTTACTTTTATTAAAGGTCGACTTGGACATAAAGTAGGCGACTTTTTTATGGACTATTTAGGCGCAGAAGCAGGACTCAATCCTAAAGCCCAAAATCAAGTTTTAGTCCAAGCAATTGACGATTATTGTCATTCAGCCGATCTCGCGCAAGATGAAACATTAGACGCAAAAAATAAAGCATTTGATTATTGCAAAATTCAAATTAAAAATGGCGAAGACATTCAGCTAAATGAACTTTCTGAACAATTACCAACTCTAAACGAATGTACATTTAGCCATTTTACGCAAGAGAAAGACTATGCGTTAGAGGATACCATTCCACCTGTCCGTAATAGCTTAAAATCACTAACCAAATATTCTGGAAGTGGCAAAGGCGTCACTATCAGTTTTGATGCTAAATTATTAAACGACAGAATTGAGTGGGATGAAGAAAATGATCGCCTTACCATTAACGGTTTACCGCCAAATTTGCGTGATCAACTAAAACGTGCAAAATAAAATCTTCACGTAATAAACTTGGCATAGCGTAAAAGTTTCGGTATCATCCAGCGGAATATAAGTTTGTATTAAAATTACATCAAGGAATTGTCATGCTTGTGAAAAAAGTATTTTCCATTTTATTTATTATTTTGGGTTTAACAGCTTGTTCTACAATACAAAAAGTCGTGTATCGTATCGATGTTCCCCAGGGAAATTATTTAGAGCAAGTTCAGGTAGCTAAAATTAAAACCGGAATGACTAAAACACAAGTGCAATATTTATTGGGAACCCCTGCGCTTGAAGATCCATTTAGTGATAACCATTGGTATTATGTCTTCATTCAACGTAAAGCATATGAAGCACCACAACAACATACCTTGATCGTCAACTTTAATAACGCGGGTAAGGTCGTAAGTTTTGATTTAGACAAGCCTTTGCCAAAAGATCCCGAGGCTGCGGTTAATAACGTGATCGTTTCCACTAAAACAGTGGAGCCTAATACTGGCTGGTTCTCATGGCTATAACATCACGCTCGGCATGCCCGAGCGTTTTTTATATAGATAATATTTTGTTTTAAGAAGGAATTTCACTGCGTATAAGAATATCCATAACACACTAAAGAAGGAGGAACACTATGTTTCCAGAATATCATGATCTCATCATTCGTTTACGAAACGATAATCCCAAATTCAAACATGTGTATGATAAATACGAAGAACTTTACCACAAAATAGCGGCACTAAAACGCCATAAATCCACGACTTCTGATCAAGAATTACAAGAGTTGAAAAAAGAAAAACTTCTCTTAAAAGATCAGGTATACAGTATGCTTCAAAAAGCAAATAATGAAATTTAACCTTTCACTGACCTTAAAAGAAAACGAGTCCTCTCTCGTTTTCTTTTTTTATAAAATCTTTTCCTTAACGCGCTGTTTAAAGTAAAATCCCCCGCAGTCATTACTTAAATAAAGGTTTAAAACAAGAATGAAAAAGCCATTTAACGGTATTAGAAATTTTACAACTCGTTATATTGATTGGATTATTCACCTCGGTAGAGTCAAATTTTCTTTACTCGGTGTTGCAATTTTAGCTATTTTTGCACTTTTAACGCAAAGTATCCTTAGTCTAATATTTATTGATGAAATTTATTTGCCCGATATGATTCGTTCCATCGTATTCGGACTTTTTTCAGCACCATTCGTCGTCTACTTTTTTACGTTGCTTGTAGAACGCCTTGAACGTTCCCGCTTGCGATTAGCCGCTTCGGTAGATAACCTTCGCCATGAAATTTCGGATCGTATCAATGCAGAAAAACGCCTCTCTGAGGCTTTATCTAGCCTTGCACAAAACCATCGTGAAAAATCTGCACTTATGGCAACAATTAGTCACGAATTGCGGACTCCATTAAACGGAATCATTGGGCTGAGCCGAATTCTTTTAGATGATAACCTCACGGAACAACAGCGCAATTACTTACAAACCATCAATACTAGCGCGGTAGCTTTGGGCTATATTTTCAGTGATATCATTGACTTAGAAAAAATTGATGCTAATCGTATTGAGCTTTGTCGTAAAGAAACTGAACTTCCACGTTTCATTCATGATATTTCTAATTTTGCTACCCTCATGACGCGTCAACGCAATCTTAAATTTGTTTTAGATTGTCCAAAAGATTTACCACAATGCCTTTTATTAGATAGCCCACGCCTCAGCCAAGTACTCTGGAATCTTATCAATAATGCCGTAAAATTTACGCCTAAAGGTACTATAACTTTACATGTAGAACAACGTGCGGATAATGAATTTGCATTCATTCTTGAGGATACAGGGATTGGTATTCCTGAAGAAGATTTATCCCACATCTTTGATATGTATTATCAAGTTAAATCTAGCGGATATAAGCCCGCAGGGAGTGGTATTGGACTTGCTGTATCCAAAACTATTAGTAAATTAATGGGTGGCGATTTAACGGTTGAAAGTAAACTCAATGAAGGTTCAACCTTTACTGTAACTTTCCAGGCAGAAGTCACACAAAAATCATTTGGCGATATTGAACAACTCCCTACTGCCCTTCGTATTTTGTTAGTTGAAGATATTGAAGTTAATATTATTGTCGCGAAAGCTGTTTTAGAAAAACTAGGCTACGTTGTCGATGTCGCTATGACGGGGAAAGAAGCAATTCACAAATTCGAACGCAATGACTACGACTTGCTACTTCTTGATATCCAACTTCCTGATATTTCTGGTTTTGAAATCGCACAGCATTTACGCCACAAATATGAAAATGGGGTGTATGACTATCTTCCTCCAATCATTGCATTGACTGCAAATGTGATGCAAAACAAAGCGGATTATCAAAAATATGGTATGGATGATGTCTTGCGTAAACCACTGGAATTAGAAGCGCTTGTCGCGTGTCTTCGACATTTTTTTGCTGATGAGGTAAATACTGTTATTGCATCTCATAAATCGGAAAATCTTATTCCAACTCTTAGTGAAGAGCCAATTATGGAAGTAAAAACTCCTATAAAAAATACCCTTACTGATACGTCTACTTCAATAAACGTTCAAATGTTAAAAGAGCTTTTAGAAATCTTAGATATTGAATTATTGAAAAAGAATCTCCATCTATTTGAAGATACGATGCCAGTTTACTTAAAAGAGCTTGATGATATCTATGCGCAATACAGACTGGATTCGTCTTTAGCGCCACAGGTTGCTTCGGTAGCTCATAAAATAAAAGGCGCAGCAGCTTCTGTAGGATTATTAAAGATTCAAGAATTAATGCAAAATGCACAACAAGATGATAAACCTGAATGGCAAACGCATATCCAAACTTGGATTGAAGAACTCCATGAATCTTGGCAAGAAAATGTTGCTGAATTAGAGGAATGGTTAAAAAAACAAGCTCCTTAGATCATTCAACGAATTAATCTAAATAAAACCCTATCGTAATAGGAAAAACTCTGTATAATGTCTAGGCTTTATTTTCCCATTAGCGTGCGGCTAACAAAAATAATTTACTTAGAAGTATGAATGATATTCAAGATTATTTTTGCTAGTCGCAATTGGAAAATAATAGCCTGAGTAAATAATTTTCAATTAAAAGGATAATTTATGACGCCAATTGTAAAACAATTTAAATATGGTCAACATACCGTAACTTTAGAAACGGGCGCGATCGCACGTCAAGCTACAGCGGCTGTTATGGCAAGTATGGATGACACCTCTGTTCTTGTTACTGTTGTTGCGAAAAAAGACGTAAAAGAAGGTCAAGACTTCTTCCCATTAACAGTAAACTACCAAGAAAAAACTTACGCAGCGGGTAAAATCCCTGGTGGTTTCTTCAAACGTGAAGGTCGCCCAAGTGAAGGTGAAACCCTTATTGCACGTTTGATCGACCGTCCAATTCGCCCTTTATTCCCAGAAGGCTTCTTTAACGAAATCCAAATTATCGCGACTGTGGTTTCTGTAAATCCACAAGTAAGCCCGGATTTAGTTGCAATGATCGGTGCATCTGCTGCATTAACATTATCTGGTGTACCTTTCAATGGTCCTATCGGTGTCGCTCGTGTTGGTTTTATTAACAATCAATTTGTATTAAACCCAACAATGAACGAACAAAAAATTAGTGATCTTGATTTAGTTGTTGCAGGTACAGAAAAAGCGGTATTAATGGTTGAATCTGAAGCAAAAATTCTTTCTGAAGAACAAATGCTTGCAGCGGTTGTATTCGGTCACGAACAACAACAAGTTGTTATCCAAGCAATCAAAGAATTTGCCCAAGAAGCAGGTAAACCACGTTGGGATTGGGTTGCACCTCAACCAAATACAGATTTAATCAACAAAGTTAAAGCACTTGCTGAAACTCGTATTGGTGATGCATACCGTATTACCGAAAAACAAGCTCGCTACGCAGCAATTGATGAAATCAAAGCAGATGTTGTTGCACAATTACAAGCTGAAGACGAAACTATCGAAGAAAACAAAATTCTTGATATCATCACTGAATTAGAAAGTAATATCGTACGTAGCCGAATCCTAGCTGGCGAACCACGTATTGACGGTCGAACAAAAGATACTGTACGTGCATTAGATATTTGTACTGGCGTATTACCACGTACTCATGGTTCTGCATTATTTACGCGTGGCGAAACCCAAGCATTAGCCGTTGCAACTTTAGGTACAGAACGCGATGCACAAATCATTGATGAATTAACTGGCGAACGCAATGATCACTTCTTATTCCACTACAACTTCCCTCCATTCTCTGTGGGTGAAACTGGAATGATTGGCTCACCAAAACGTCGAGAAATTGGTCATGGTCGTCTTGCAAAACGTGGTGTAGCTGCGGTAATGCCAAGCATTACTGAATTCCCATACACTGTCCGTGTGGTTTCAGAAATCACTGAATCTAATGGTTCATCTTCTATGGCATCTGTATGTGGTGCATCTCTTGCATTAATGGATGCAGGTGTGCCAATTAAAGCTGCAGTAGCGGGTATTGCTATGGGTCTTGTAAAAGGTGATGAAAACTTTGTTGTATTAACCGATATCCTTGGTGATGAAGATCATCTTGGTGATATGGACTTCAAAGTAGCGGGTACACGTGAAGGGGTAACAGCATTACAAATGGATATCAAAATTGAAGGTATCACCCCAGAAATCATGCAAATCGCTTTAAACCAAGCGAAAAGTGCACGTATGCATATCTTAAGTGTAATGGAAAAAGCAATCCCTGCACCACGTGAAGAATTATCTGAGTTTGCTCCACGTATCTATACCATGAAAATTGATCCTAAAAAAATCAAAGATGTCATCGGTAAAGGTGGCGCGACTATTCGTTCTTTAACTGAAGAAACCAATACTTCTATTGATATTGATGACGATGGTACTGTAAAAATTGCAGCGACTGATGGCAACTCAGCAAAAGAAGTCATGCGTCGTATTGAAGACATCGTTGCAGAAGTTGAGGCAGGCAAAATCTACCAAGGTAAAGTGACTCGCCTTGCAGACTTCGGTGCATTCGTTTCAATTCTTGGCAACAAAGAAGGTCTTGTTCATATTTCACAAATTGCCGATGAACGTGTTGAACGCGTAAGCGACTACTTAAAAGTAGGTCAAGAAGTGACTGTCAAAGTCGTTGAAATTGATCGCCAAGGTCGAATTCGTTTAACCATGAAAGATATCGCACCTGTTGAAGCAGTAGTAGAAGAAACCGTTGTTGAACCAACAGCTACTGTTGAAGAATAGTATTTAACCTTACACTACAGAAAATTAAGTAGCGCGCCTGCGTTGCTTAATTTTCTGCTTTTTTTTATTTATAAAATAGACATAATCCTATTTGGCTTATCCGAAACGCCATAACCCTTCCGTTATCTCCGTTTCATCTATTTCATATCATTTCGAGAATATTTAATGACAGAACAACAATTAACTTTTAATGATTTAGGCTTACCTGAATACCTATTGGACGCGGTTGCCGATATGGGGTTCACCCAACCTTCCCCAATCCAAGAAAAATGTATCCCCGCATTATTAGCAGGTCAGGACGTGCTCGGCATGGCACAAACGGGAAGTGGTAAAACCGCAGCATTTTCTTTACCGTTACTTGCTCATTTAGATAGTAATCAAAAATATCCGCAAATGCTTGTTATGGCACCAACGCGTGAACTCGCTATTCAAGTGGCAGATGCATGCGAACAATTTACTAAACATGCAAAAGGTCTACGCGTTGTCACTTTATACGGTGGTCAACGTTACGACATCCAATTACGTGCACTTCGCCAAGGCGCACAAATTGTTGTAGGTACACCAGGTCGTATCCTGGATCACTTACGCCGTAACACCCTTGATCTTTCACACCTTAAATCTATCGTATTAGATGAGGCAGATGAAATGTTACGTATGGGTTTCATTGACGATGTGGAAACCGTGATGGCAGCATTGCCAGAAGATCACCAAACAGCGCTCTTCTCTGCTACTATGCCTGAACCGATTCGTCGTATTACCAAACGTTTTATGCGTGAACCTCAAGAAATTAAAATTAAAGCAAGTAAAACAACGGCACCAGATATTACACAAAGTTGCTGGTACGTGCGTGGGTTCCGTAAAAATGAAGCACTGTTACGCTTCCTTGAAGTAGAAGACTTTGATGCAGCGATCATTTTTACACGCACCAAATCTGGCACAATGGATATCACAGCATTACTTGAACGTAATGGTTTCCGTGCTGCTGCTTTAAATGGTGATATGACCCAACAAGCACGCGAACAAACCCTTGATCGCTTACGCAATGGTAGCCTCGATATTTTAGTGGCAACTGACGTAGCAGCGCGTGGGCTTGATGTGGAACGTATTAGCTTAGTAGTAAACTATGATATTCCACTGGATGCAGAAAGCTATGTACACCGTATCGGACGTACAGGTCGTGCTGGACGTGCAGGTCGCGCAATTTTATTCGTAGAACCTCGTGAAAATCGCTTATTGAAAAATATTGAGCGTTTAATGAATAAACCTATCGAAGAAGTGAGTGTACCAAATCACGAAGTTTTACAAGCAAGTCGCCGTAAAAAATTCGTAGAGAAAGTAACAAAACAACTTGAACATCATGATCTGGCTGAATACCGTAGTTTGCTCGAAGATCTCTTCACTGCAGACCAAGATCAAGAAGATATTGCAGCCGCGATGTTAATGTTACTTCAAGGGAAACAAAAACTGATCCTTCCACCAGATCCTGCTATCGAACCTCGCCGTGAACGTGGTGATCGTAGTCGTGGAGATCGTCGTGATCGTAGCGATCGTGAAAATCCTCGCTCTCGTGACCGTCGTGGTTATGGTACACCAATGGCAATGGATCTTTACCGTATTGAAGTAGGTCGTGCAGATGGTGTCGATGTTCGCCATATTGTTGGTGCAATCGCAAATGAAGGTGATATTAGTAGCCGTAATATCGGTCATATTAAACTTTATGATGACTACGCAACCGTTGAATTACCACAAGGTATGCCAAAAGCATTATTGAAACATTTCAATAAAGCACGCGTACTCAATAAACCAATGCAAATGTCTTTCTTAAATGAAGTAAAAGGTCAAAGCAGCGATCGTGGTGGTAAAGAACGTGGTCGTAAAAACTTTGGTGATTCACGCGGTGAACGTGGCGATCGTGATAGAAAATTCAATGAGAAAAAACGTTCATTTAAAGAACGCGGTCGTCGCTAATCGACACTAACACTTAAACCAAATAAAAAGAGTAGCCATTGCTACTCTTTTTTTAATGCATAATTTTAAAATCACGCCACTTTTTTCGTGAAAATTTATGCATTTTTCTCCATCTTTTGTACATCTTCCAGTGTATTAAAATTTTGAAATGCACTTTTTTGATCAGAAAAATCAACGTCTACGGCATGCTGTTGTTGCATAAATGCCAAAATACGGCGTTCCCCACTTGCCAAATATTTTTCTAATTCAGGAGCTAATTTACAAGACATCAAACAAAATGTGGGGTGATCTCGTTCCCCATCGTTTGCATAGGCAAGTTGCGCGTTATGCTCTCTAATGGCTCGAAGTAAGCGCTGACATAATTCCTCTGATAAAAACGGATTATCGCATGGAATAAATAAGACATAATCCGTTGTTGCTCGCTTAAGTGCGGTTAACATCCCACTTAGTGGTCCTTGAAAATCTGGAAGTTCATCTGCAAAAATAGGCACACCGTAGGTTGAATATTTTTCAAAATTTCGATTAGCATTAATACTGACACCTGAAACTTGCGGCGATAAGCGTGATAAACAATGTGCAATCATCGGTTTCCCACAAAAAGAAACGAGTCCCTTATCTTGTCCTTGCATTCGGCGTGCTTTTCCACCGGCTAAAATTACGCCACTAATTGTTATTGTCATATTTTATTCCGTCTTTAATTCAAGTATGATGTAAGTTCCGTTTTGATCATAAGGAAATCCAGATGAAATGTCATCGTTTAAATGAAGTATTAGAATTACTTCAACCTTATTGGGCTAAGAATCCAGAGCTCAATCTTATGCAAGTACTCGCAAAAATTGCTACTGAAGCAGGATTTGATCAACCAATCGATACATTATCTGATGAAGTGATCATCTACCATTTGAAAATGTTTGGAAAAGATAAAAATGCACCAATTCCAGGTCTTCAGAAAGATTATGAAGAAGACTTCAAGACTGCTTTATTAAAAGCACGTGGTGTTATTAAATAATCTCATAAGGGGAAAAAAATGAAAAAATTACTTTTAGCTTTTATTGCTTTATTTGGTATCGCTCAAGCAAATGCAGAACCCGCTTATACAGAACTTGATCGAACACCTTCACCGACACCAACCGTTATTGAATTTTTCTCTTTCTATTGCCCACACTGTTACAACTTCCAGTACGTTTACAAAATTCCACAAAAAGTAGAAGCCGCGTTACCCAAAGATGTAACATTTAAACAATACCATGTTGCATTCCTAGGAGCGCAAGGTGAAATGCTTACTCGTGCATGGTCACTTGCTATGCTATTAAACGTGCAAGACAAAGTTCGTGAGCCATTATTTAATGCAGTGCGTGCAGGTGAAGAAGCGGGCGATCCAAATGTACCAAACATGGATGCAATCCGTAAAATCTTCCTTGATGCAGGTGTAACTCCAGATGAATTCAATGCATTTAATAGTTTTGCTGTGACTGCATTAACCAAAAAACAAGAAAATCTAGCTCAATCACTTGATGTACGTGGTGTACCAGATTTTTA
>SAMEA104404098__coassemble_9_pt1 | contig 58942 bp, 50 predicted proteins | sample SAMEA104404098__metabat2_low_PE_002 | metagenome-assembled genome bin SAMEA104404098 (sample SAMEA104404098) | Balaenoptera acutorostrata | reverse complement strand
GGGTCGTTAGCTCAGTCGGTAGAGCAGTAGACTTTTAATCTATTGGTCGAAAGTTCGAATCTTTCACGACCCACCACTTATAGCCAAGTTTGAAACCTTTCATTGGGCCGTTAGCTCAGTTGGTAGAGCAGTAGACTCTTAATCTATTGGTCGAAGGTTCGAACCCTTCACGACCCACCAACTTATCTTAATTATTCCTTTGTCTGTAAATATCCTTTTATAGGATTTTTTTTATTTCTAAAATAATCACTTTTTAGCATTTTTTATCTTAATTTTGCGATCTTACACGCAAATTTAGTACAAATTTGATCTAGATTATCCCTTTTCCTTCTATTCTCTTCCTATGTTCGTTTTCTCAATTTAATTTTTTATATGCCTTTTTCAATTAAATCTGCATTCTCAACGTTAGAGTTATTAATTGTCCTTTCGCTAATGAGTGGATTAAGCTTTATCGGTCTTTCTATGTGGAAAAATTTTGATGACAACGCTCATCTCATGCGTGAAAGCCAACAAGTGAGCGCTTTTATTGCACAAATTAAACAGCGAGCTGTGGATTATCAAAATAAATGGGAACTCTGGGGATATAAAGGGCAATATGCCAAGGACTGGTGTCTGTTAGCGAAGCCTAGCCAATCTTCGTGGATACCTACGACTTGTCATTGTTCGGGAGCGGAGTGTAAAGATTTCCTGATCTATACGCCGTTTGAAAATGGCGAGTTAATTATTCCTAAAAATGATGCTTTTTATTTAATTACATTATTCAATGGGCTTCGTGGGCGCAGTAAGTCCAATCATTTTGCTCTCGCTTTGAAACAACAATGCCAGAAATTTATTTTTAATGATCGTTTAACGATGCGTGTTGAAAAAGGTAAATGTTGAGATGTTATATCGAGGACAAACCCTATTAAGTTTAATGGTCGCAATGGTGCTTTCTATTACGTTACTCTTTGTTTTAATTAAATTTTTTACGCAAATTCAATCTCAAAATACACAGCAAATCTCCTATCTGTATTTACAACAAACCCTTGAAAGTCGCTTAGACCAAATGGTAGGCGATATTCGCCGAACAGGATTTCATGCGCCTAATGATCGCGTGATGGCAAGCAATTTTAGCTATTTTCAGCAAGCAAATATTTGGAAAGCGTTGCGCATTAGTGCGGAATTAGGCGAGGTGGCTCAAAGTTGTATTTTATTTTTTTACGATTTGGATCAAAGTGGTTGTTTAGGCGGAAAGAATAATCGTGGCAATGCAGATGACAAAAAAACATATTGTGTGCGTAATGGGCATAATGTGATGGCGAATATTGAAAATGAATTATTTGGCTATCGTTTATATCAAGGGATGCTCCAAACTAGAAGCCTACAGAAGAAAGATGTAGATAGTTATTGTGAGGAGAAAACGTGTCGGAATTATATGTCTGCGGATCAATGTAATCAGGGGAAGTGGGAGAGCCTATTTGATAAAAATGCACTCCGTATTCTATCCCTACATTTTAAACCAATAGCAGATAATCGTGGGGTGCTTATTCAATTAAGTGGGCAACTTATCCATAAACCCAATATTCAATATCAAACTCAAGCCGTTGTCCCGCTAATTAACTTATGAAAGGATGAGAATGCAATTACGTCACGGTTTCATTAGCTTAACGATTTTATTTTTGTTACTCCCACTGGCTATCCTGACATTATGGGGAAGTCAGACGTTATTAACACGCTATGCTAAAATTCATTTTAACCATAAAAAGGCTCAGCAAAGCCACTGGAAGTTGGAACAGGAAAGTACTGATTTTCAAAAGCTGAAACAGCAATGTGCTGAGATAAAACGGGACGATCATCAGCCTTTTCGCATAAATTTTTCCGAAAATCTGGGCGTGGCAAAATTACAATTTGGGAGCTTTTGTCGTTATTTCCCTTTATTGGGAGCTGTCCCGAAGAAAAATCTTTTATTGGAGCAATGGCAGGACTACGTTCATGAAGATTTATTGACCGAGTTGCATATTTTCCCCTACGTACAACCACTAGTCTTAACGAAAAAGATGCCGTTGTCTGTTTATTATCTGGATAAAGCTGAAAATGAAATTGTGGTGCAAGGCACGGTGTATGCCCTTATCCTCGCTAAAGGGAATTTACATATTCGCGGAAAAGGGACTCTGCGAGGGATGATTATCACGCAAGGACAACTTTACGGCTTACAGCGCAATCGCTATGGGGCATGGGTAGAAGACACACAACGATGTACAACTAAAATCACCTCACGGTGTAAAGATAAAATCCGCTTGGTGTATGACAAAAACATACCGATTTTATTACATCAATTAGGTAAATGGGCGTGGCAGAAAGGGAGTTGGTATGATTATCAATACACCTATTAAAATATCGCGTGGGATTTCGCTTTTGGGCGTATTGGTGGCATTAATGAGTTTTAGCCTTGTATCTACTATTTTTTTCAAATGGCAAACTCAACAAGCTCGGCAAGCAAAAATGATTTTCCAACAGGTACAAATTCAGCGAATTGTTGAGAATCAACACCAGCGACAGTGGTTGCATTTAGAGTGTGAACAGGAAGTCTATCAAAATCAAAGACGTTTTTTTATTCAATGTGATAATGGGGACGTAAAGGTTCGTGCTAGAATAAGATGATCAACATTTTATGAGGGCTCGCGGGTGTTTTACATTTACTATTCCAACCTACTCGAAACGCAAAAAGATATTTTATTACATTTAATTCAATCTCGTCCTTTAACAAATCCGTTCCAAAAGGAAACGATTTTAGTACAAAGTCCAGGGATGGAGCAGTGGTTAAATTGGCAAATAGCGGAGAGTATGGGAATTGCGAGTAATATTGCTTACCCTATGCCTGCAAGTTTTATTTGGCAACTTTATGTTGATAACCTGCCGAATGTTGAGGAACAAAGCCTATTTAAGAAGGATAGTTTAGTATGGCGGTTAATGCGTTTGTTACCTCACTATTTAGATACGCCTGAATTTTCTCCGTTACGTTATTATCTCGCCACTTCGCAGGAAATGGCACAACAGAAATGTTATCAACTTTCTTATAAAATCGCCGATCTGTTCGACCAATATCTTGTGTATCGTCCTCATTGGATTAACGCTTGGGAAGAAAAACGAGATGACGAGATCTCACAAGAAATTCTACGTTATGCCCAAGAAAAAGCCCCGCATCTTGCTACCCAAATTCAACAGGATATTGCATGGCAAGGGATTTTGTGGCGAGCGATTGTGGATGATATTAAAGCTGAAACACAAAGTACCCAAGTACACCACCGTGCGAGTTTACATCATCAATTTCTCGAATTTTTAAGTCAGCAAGCGCCAAAAAATTTACCTGAGCGTTTATTTATCTTTGGGATCTCGGCATTACCGCGCACTCATTTAGAAACGTTACAGGCATTAAGTCAATATTGTGAGATCCATTTATTTTTTACCAATGGTTGTAAGGAATATTGGGGAGATGTATTAGATCCGAAGATCTGGAAAAAAGATCAATTACGACAACGTCTACATTATCTTCATCAACAGCCTTTAGAAAGTTATCCACAGGCACCTTGGATTTCAGAAACGCAACAACAAAATATCGCTCAGCAACCGCATATGACGACCAGTTATGCGGAAGAACTTGCAGTTGGGCATCCTTTGCTTGCAGCATGGGGAAAAATGGGGCGTGATTTTTTATATTTGCTTACTGAACTTGCTTCACAAGATACCGTTCCCGTCCACGAGATTGAGGCTTATGTAGAAAGCCACGGAGGCACGTTATTAAATCAAATCCAGCAACGTATTTTAGATTTTACCCCCTCTCAAAAGGGAAGTTTGCAATTTAACCAAGATGATCAATCTTTAACAATCCATTCATGCTATAGCCCAATGCGTGAAGTGGAAGTCTTACAAGATTATCTATTACACCTATTTAATACTCATCCTGATATTGAGCCTAAAGATGTGGTGGTGATGGTGGCGAATATTGATAGTTATACGCCGTATATTCAAGCGGTATTCGGGCAAAGCGAACCTTACATACCATTTGCCATTTCAGATAATAAATTGACAGAAAGTGATGTGCTAGTGGCAAGTTTCTTAAAATTACTCCAGTTGAAAAATAGTCAATTTAGTGCTGAAGATGTTCTGGAATTTTTAGATATTCCGATGATTCGCCAGCGGTTTGAGATTGAATTACAAGACTTAGAGCTTATCCGAAATTGGGTGAAAACGGCGGGTATTCGTTTTGGATTAGAAAAAGAACCCGTCACCAATCATGAAACGAGCGCAGAAACAGCCCTGAAGAATTACAATGCATGGCAAGCGGGCTTAGAGCGTATTTTATTGGGTTACAGTTTGCGTGAAGAAAATGGGATTTGGCAAGATAGTTTAGCTTTAGATGGAACCTCGGGCTTACAAGGACAACTCGCTGGGAAATTGGTTGAATTTATTGAGGCACTATGGGCATGGCAACGTATTCTCCGTGAGCCACAAATTATCAGCGTGTGGCATGAAAGCTTAACCGAATTAATTACTCGCTTTTTTGATGCGAATCAGCAGAACCAGATTTGGTGTTATCTCAAAGAGGCGATTGATAAATTACAGGAAAATGTCGAAAAAGGAGATTATCCTTTACCGATTGATAGCGAAGTGATTACGCAAAGTTTACAAGAACGTTTGCAAGAACATCAAAATAGTTATCGCTTTACACTCGGCAAAATGAATTTTTGTACTCTATTACCAATGCGATCGATCCCATTTAAAGTAGTCTGCTTACTCGGGATGAACGATAGCGATTACCCACGGATCCAAGATCCAAATAGTTTTGACTTAATGCAATTTCATCACCAAAAAGGTGATCGTTTCCGCCGCGATGATGATCGCTATTTATTCTTGGAAGCGTTGCTTTCCGCACAACAGTACTTTTATATCAGTTATGTTGGGCGATCAGTGAATGATGATACAGTAAAAGAACCATCGGTATTGGTAAACCAATTAATGGATTATCTTAAAGAAAATACTGATGGCGATGCAGATGAAATCCAACATTATCTTTGGAAGCAGCATGCATTAAATGCCTTTTCGGCTCAAAATTTTATGGGAAAATCGCCCTCGTTCGCGCGAAAATGGCTGCTTATGGCAAAGGGGGAATACGGCAGTGAAGGGCAACGTTTTATTGCACCACTTTCTTCAAAAAATGTTGTTGAAACGATAGAGATTGAGGATTTAATTAGTTTTATTGTCAATCCTGTACGCTATTGTTTTGAAAAACAACTTGGAGTTTATTTCCGTCAAGAGTTAGAAACCATTGAAGATCGAGAAAATTTTCAATTAGACAATTTACAAAGTTATCTTATCAATAACCAGCTTTTACAGCATACACCTGATGAATTTACTCAAGAATGGCAAAAATGGGAATTGAAGGGAATTCTCCCGCGTGCAAAATTTGCAGAGATTGAAGCGAGGAAATTTTTTGAAAAATTAGCCGAATTTCGTGAGCAATTAATGCAATATCTTCCTCATGAAAATGGTCAAATACCTCAAGAAGAAAGTGAGTGGCGTCAATGTGACTTTCCCGATATTGGGGTGAAACTCCAAGGTAATATTGGGCATTTATATCGAAATAAACAACAAATTATCCATTTTAGATTAGCAAAAGTTAATGAAAAAGATCTTATTAGCACATGGCTTTATACACTTTTTTTATGGGCAAGTGGTAGTGATAAAATGGCATATTTACCGAGTTACTATATTGGAAATGACAGTGCATGGGAGTTGGGTAAATATTTAACACGCGAAATGGCGCGAACACAATTACGCGGGTATATTGACGACTTTATCCTTGCACAAACGCAGATTTTTCTATTACCTTCAAAAGGGCTTTTGGATTTCCTTAAAGCGATATTTAAAAATGAAAATGTCGACCCAGAATTTATTCTTAATTTCATTAAAGATACGCTTGCACAAGATGAAAATTGGCGAGTAGACGCTTACTGGAAGCGCCTCGCCAGTCAACAAGATTTTGAGTCTTATTTAGAATCGAAAGCAGAAGAGATATTTTCGACTTATCAAAAATGGTTCTTGTTGCTTGCACAGAATGCAAAAAAATTGATAGAAAAATAAAAAAGACGCCTCAAAAATCGAAAAAATTTATGATTTTTGGGGCGTAAAATTTATAAAGAATTAACGAAAATATTATAACTATCCCCATTATTTTAAGATTTTTTATTTTAAGCTTCACCTATTATAGAAATTGTAGCTAATTTTTTTAAATGTGGTAGATTTTAACCAGTAAGGTAAAACTTAATGAACGAAATGTTCAAAAATTAAGGGGAGTCGTTATGTTAAAAACCAGATTTTATTTGCCTTTCATCGCACTTTTTCTAAGTGCCCATGCTTTTGCGGAAGCGCCCAAAATGGTGTCAAGCCCGTCTCACATTGCCAGTGTGTCCGAGCCGGCTAATTCTACTAATTTCTATGTTTCAAGCTTCAGTTCAAGTTATATTGAATCAGTCACTCAAGGCGATAAAGTCACCCAACAAGGTGAAGCCTCTGTGGCCAATATGCTTTGTAGCAAATATGACTTTAATACGACCATTACGCGCTTAGAGAAAGCCTTTGCCGAAAAACGGTTACCACTTTCTAAAAAAATTGAGAATCCGATAGATAAAAAAGAGAAAGGCATAGAGCGTTCAGTAACGTTAATGTTTGGACGGCTCCAATCCCAAATGGCACAAACCCCATTCTTCGCCTTAAAATTGCCACTAAAAGTGGTAGTGACGCAAACTGAATATGGCGTCAAGGTAAGTTTTAATAGCACCCAGTCGCTTGTGAAAGAGAGTAAATTAACTCAACAAGATGTGGTGAATAACCTCATTAAAGCAGAAATGCTCATCACGAAAACCATTGCTCAATAAGGAGATATTTATGTCTAATGTATGTACAACAAAATTAAACACTTATCTTGCTAACCTCATGGTATGGACCGTGAAATTACATAATTACCATTGGAATGTGCAAGGTTCTATGTTTGTGGCTTTACATCACCACACAGAAGAAGTGTACACTCAAGCATTTGAAAATTTTGATGAAGTGGCAGAAATTTTAAAAATGCGCGGTGAAATGCCATTAGCCACAATGAAAGAATATTTAGCCGTTGCTACGATGCAAGAAACGCCAACTAAAGCCTATAGTTGCTGTGAAGTTCTTTGTATGTTGGAAGCTGATGCGGAACTCATGTTGGCAGCTGCGACCGATATTCGTAATGATGCCTGTGCAAATGATGATTTCCAAGTTCAGGCACTATTTGAAGGCTATGTAAGTCATTTCCAAAAACAACTTTGGTTCTTAAAAGCGATGAAACAGCCAGATACCAAATGTTGCTAATCCGATATAAAAGAAATTAAGAGACGTACGGTACGCCCCGATTTTCAGGGCGTTACCATTTTAGAAATCATTTAAAATTAAAGCTACGTCTTGGCGACATTGTTTAAGCCATTGGCGTGCCGACGGTTTTAAATAAGATTTTTTTTCATGAAGAAAATCCTTCACTAATGGCAAATGTTGTGGATATTGTTTTAATAACCGTGTTAGTGCTGGCAAGCTCGTGATAAAAGGGCGATGTGCGTAAGCAAAATCAGCAAGGGCAGTTTTATCAATATCAGTTAACGCCATGTGTTTTTTTGAAAGCATTAAATCTTCAGATTGCCTCCGTCTAAGTTGATTTGCCAAAGGGTAATGCGATAAAGCAAAATTCCGCTGAAAATTATTGATAAGACTTTTACAAAATGCTTCCCCTGCGGGAGTAAGAGGCAACACCCCAACCGCGGAATAACAGCCACTGGATGCAGTTTGTTGGTGGCTGAGATAGACAAGCTGAAAGCCTGCTTTATGCCAGAAATACGCGAGCTTCTCATCATATCCAAAACTGACTGAAAGATAATCAATATTACCTTTTTCAAGTAATTGTTGCTGGAACGCTGTTAACAATTTTTGTCCAAGACCTTGATTCTGTAGCGCAGGATGGACTGCGATTCGCGAGATGCGTACAGAACGCAGTTGCCCCGCGCGTAAATCAAGATGATTTTGGAGCAGTAATTGGGCGACTAAATTTCCATTTGGACGACGTTCTCCACGGCGAATAGCGACTAGTAACGCTTCATCGTGCATATCACCTTCTTCCAAACCCCAAATACCACTTTGTAAACGGTTTCCTTCATCATAACCGGCAAAAAATTGCTGGCGTGGTGCGTCGAGTAAACGGCGTAAATCGAGGGGAGTGGTACGATAATGCGCTAATTTTAGTAATTGATAAAAATCAGTAAGATCAGTGTTTTTATCTAATTGCGCTTGGCTTAAAAAGCGGTAGGCACTATTGGAATTTTGCGGTTCATTAAGTGAATTTGGTGCGACAAGAAGTAAATCCTCAATAAATTTTTCAATAGGATCATTCTGTTGCCAACGCAGTGGCGTATCTAAACTAAGTGCATGAAAATTTTTTGCCGTACTCTGCATGAATTTTAGGCTAAAACCTTGCCCCGTCCCCTCGTAGCTTTCAATGGTCGTTGTGCATAATACTTTTTCAAATGCCGAGCAAAGGGTTTGCAACATAGGAAGCGGTAACATGGCGGCTTCATCAATAAAAAGCCATTTTCTTTGTTGGCGAATAGTAGCTAAATTTTCTAGTAAGGCATCTGGCGCACAAAAAGGGATCGGCAGATGGCAAAATTGTTGAAGTTTTTGGATTGCCTTTTTATTTGCTGCCGTAAGCAATAGTTGCTGTGGATCTTCTTTTAACAATAACTCTGCCAAAAATCCTGCTAGAGCCGATTTGCCACGTCCTCGTTTGGCGGTGAGGATAAAGCGTTGCATGGGATGCGTTTTAATTTTATTTAAAAGCCCTTCTTGTTCTACCGTTGGGCGAAGGGGAAGTGGTTTAATATCAGCAGTTTGCACAGGATAAAAGGGGATAGCCTGTGGCTGAGTGAACAGCGGGAAACCTGCATTTTTAACAGTATCTTGAAAAATTTTCCGAAAATGGGGGCATGATTGAATTATTCCGTCAGCCCAACGAAGACTATCGAGATCTCTTTCCGATTGAAAACTTTGCCAATCGTTGATCCAAAGATAAAGTGTTCCACCTGCGAGCACTGTGCCACTGGCAATAGCGAGTGCCTCTAAATGCAATGCCTTTCGGCAATCAAATAAGATCGTCTGCCATTCTTGACCAAGGGCATTTTTAGCTTTGGAAAATGGGAAGATATCCGCATTTAAATGGGGCAGACCAGCCTGCGTATCATGGCAAAAGATCGCTAAAGATTGGCTGAGGTTGGGAGTAAATTGGGTGCTGAATTGGGCATCGAGCCACTCTTCAGCACCCGCAACGAGGATTAATCGGCGTGATTGCATGTGTCTTCTTTTTCACAAGCATAAGGGTCGGCAAAGCCAAGATTTTGCATAATCTGCGTTTCCAAGCTTTCCATGATTTCAGCCTCATCATCTTCAATGTGGTCGTAGCCTTGTAAATGGAGGCAACCATGTACAATCATATGCGCCCAATGGGAATCTAAGGTAATTTGTTGTTCTTGCGCCTCGCGTTCTACAACTTGGCGGCAGATAATTAGATCACCGAGTAAAGGAATTTCCACTTCGGGTGGGCATTCGAATGGAAAAGAAAGCACATTAGTTGGGCGATCTTTACCACGATAAGTCAGGTTTAATTCATGACTTTCTGCTTCATCTACAATGCGGACAGTGATTTCATTTGCTGTGGTATTGGGTTGAATCGCAGCACTTGCCCAAGTTTGTAATTGTGCTTCTGTAGGTAAATTATCCGTATTTTCACACGCTAATTGAAGGTCAATAATTGCCTCAGTTGTTGTCATAGTTTTTCCTTAAAAATGATAATAAGTAAAGGTTGCCCATAAGGTTAGAGAGGCACTTAAAATAAGTAAAATTAATAAAATGAGATAATCCAATTTCTTTTCAAAGAAAAGAACTGCGCCAATAATAACCAGTAATAGAAGATGAATAGCAAAATAAAGAATCCATGCAATTTGGTTTGGAAATTCTACGCTATGGAGATAGCAATAACCTAATAACCCAAAAATAACGACCGCATTTATGAATAATGCAACGAGCATGGTCATAGGTAGTAATGCCATAAAGTTATGTAAACGATTTTTAGCAGAGATGAGCATGAGATTTAATAAAATCGTTCCCACCAACAACTGAGCAAATGGATTAAAAATTGGAAGATAAATGAATGGGGTATTCATAAACATCATTAAATAAACCAAAATTGCCACAGCACCAATACCGAGCCCCATGTAAATAAATGGAAGACGATCTTGATGTTTTTTAGGTTGGAGCCAAATCGCAACGGTCATGCCAATCCCACACATGCTGACTAAGTCTGTGATGAGATAGTTGTAATTAGAAAAACCACTCACACATAACCACACGATCCAGAAAAGTAATAACCCTTTATTCGCATTGATTAAGCGTCCGCGTTGACCGGGGCACATATCTGCCTTAAGGAAGAGCCATAAGCTTAACATTTGTGCTGTAACGACAGCCAAAGATAAATGCGAAATTGCATAGGATTGGGGCTGTAAATAGAGGGTAAATAAGTCTATTACAAGTAAAATAATCGATGGTAATAGCGCATATGTTACCTGACTAATTTTAGAATTTTCAGTAGACATATTCAGTAAATCCTTTAATGATAAAAAGTAATTTTATTATCCAATAATTTTATATTGGTGCAATGAATTTATAAGAAAGCTGATATTTTTTAGTGTTTTTAGGTAGTATTTTTATTCGCGCACTACTAGAATAGGGGATTAATTTTATTTTCTTAAAAATTAGGAAATGGAAAATGTAATAAATATGACTAATTTTCCATTAATGCATCATAACAAGAATTAAGGACAGAGATTATGCCCCTTCTTTCCGTAGCAAAATTTGGCGGAACAAGTGTCGCTGATTTTCCCTCTATGCAGGCTTGTGCAGACATTTTAGCTGCCGATCCCCATTCACGTGTTGTTGTTCTTTCTGCATCTGCTGGTGTGACTAACTTACTTGTTGCACTTGCAAATGGATGTGGGCAGGATAAGCGTGAGAAGTTGTTTGCGGAAGTGGTGCGTATTCAAGAAAATATTTTAACAGAATTATCGCATGCAGATACCATTCGACCTCATGTTGAAGAACACTTAACCAAAATTAAAGAACTGGCTGATGTCATTGCAGACAGTGCACCTTCGTTGATGCTGACCGATGAGCTTATCAGCCGGGGCGAGATGATGTCTTCTCTTATTTTTGTGCATTTATTACGTGAGCGTGGGGTAGATGCCGAATGGGTGGATGTACGCACAATTGTGAGAACAAATAACCATTTTGGAAAAGCTATTCCAGATGAAATTGTGACAAAAACAAATGTAGAAACCCATATTAATCCATTGCTTCAAGTTGGAAAAATTGTTGTTACACAAGGTTTTATTGGGCGAGATAAAGAAGGGCATACAACTACCTTAGGTCGTGGAGGGAGTGACTATTCCGCTGCCTTATTAGCTGGAGTATTAGGGGCGAAAGATGTACTGATTTGGACAGATGTGGCTGGTATCTACACCACAGATCCAAGAATTGTCCCCTTAGCTTACCGTATTGATAGCTTAACTTTCGAAGAAGCGGCAGAGATGGCAACATTTGGAGCAAAAGTGCTGCATCCAGCAACTTTACGCCCCGCTGTGCGTAGCAATATTCCCGTTTATGTTGGATCAAGTAAAGCACCCACTGCGGGTGGCACATGGGTAACGAAAGAAACGACACATACCCCCACTTTCCGAGCCATCGCTGTAAGACATGATCAAACGTTGTTGACGCTTTCCCGACTAAATATGTCACAAGAGGCAGGGTTTCTAAATAAAATATTATCGATTTTAGAAAAATATAATATCGTGGTAGACACGGTGAATGCCTCTGATTTAAGTGTGACTTTAGTATTAGATAAAATTGGTGCAGGTTGCAGTTGTTCTCAGCAAGCGACGTTTTCTGAAAAACTTCTTGCTGATTTAAACGCGATTGCCAACGTAAAAGTTGATACGGGGCTATCCCTCGTTGCGCTGGTGGGGAATAAACTTGATAACCATCCTGGTTTAGCGAAAGATATTTTCAATGTCCTTGCTGATTTTAATATTCGTATGATTAGCTATGGAACAAGTACGAATAATATTTGCTTATTAGTACAAACAGAGCAAGCAACGGATATCGTCCGTGCATTACATAAAAACTTATTTGAAAATTAAAAGGTTACTTTTTTTATTTATCATGCACCGATTATGAAGTTATTCACATCGGTGCTTTCTATTTTTATATGTGAAATAAAATGGGTGAAGACGTAGCCAAAGCACGCCGGCTTTTTCTTTAAATCTTTGTGCTTTTGTGCTTATAATACGGCTCATTTTTATTGACACAGATAATATGAATTGGAATTAACTCATGACAGATCAAACTACAGATTATAAAAACACGCTGAATCTGCCGCAAACAGATTTCCCAATGCGTGGTAATTTGGCACAGCGCGAGCCAAAAATGTTACAGAATTGGTATGATAAAAATCTTTACCAAAAAATTCGTCAATCTTCAAAAGGCAAAAAATCTTTCATTTTGCATGATGGTCCCCCATATGCAAACGGTAATATTCATATTGGTCATGCTGTTAATAAAATTTTAAAAGATATTATTATTAAATCAAAAACTGCATTCGGTTACGATTGCCCATACATCCCAGGTTGGGACTGTCATGGTCTTCCTATCGAATTGAAAGTAGAAGGTTTAGTTGGAAAACCAAACCAAAAAATTTCAGCGGCAGAATTCCGCGAAGAATGCCGTAAATATGCAAAAACGCAAGTTGAAGGTCAGAAAAAGGACTTCATTCGTCTTGGTGTGTTAGGGGACTGGGATCATCCATACCTTACTATGAATTTTGACACCGAAGCGAACATCATTCGTACATTTGCGAAAGTGATCAAAAATGGTCACCTTTATAAAGGTTACAAACCTGTTCATTGGTGTTTAGACTGTGCGTCTTCATTAGCGGAAGCGGAAGTAGAATATGAAGATAAAACTTCACCATCTATCTATGTTGCATTCAAAGCAGCGGATAACGCAGAAGTTGCAAAACGTTTTGGTTTAACTGATGCAGGTGAAATTGAAGCCGTTATTTGGACCACTACCCCTTGGACAATTCCATCAAACCGTGCAATCTCTTTACACGGCGATTTAGAATATCAAGTGGTAAAAGTTGGCGATCGCCAATTTATCCTTGCTGAAGCATTAGTTGAAAGCGTTGCGAAAACAATGGGCTGGGAAAACTATGAAATTCTTGGCACAACCAAAGGTGAAAACCTTAACGGCTTAATGTTCCATCACCCATTCTATGCGTATGATGTACCATTTATTCTTGGAGAACACGTCACAACTGAAGGTGGTACAGGTTTAGTACACACTGCACCAGACCACGGTTTAGATGACTTTAATGTTTCTCAAGCAAATGGCGTAACTTTAGTTGGTTTAATCAATAACGACGGTATTTTCACAGACAAAGCCGAATTTTTTGCAGGCAAAAAAGTCTTTGAAGCGAACCCACTTGTTATCGAAAAATTACAAGAAGTGGGCGCATTATTAAAAGTTGAAAAAATCCGTCATAGCTATCCACATTGCTGGCGCCATAAAACGCCAATTATCTTCCGTGCCACTCCACAATGGTTCATCGGTATGGATAACCACGGATTACGTGAAAAAGCATTAGGCGAAATCAAATCTGTACGTTGGATTCCAGATTGGGGTCAAGCGCGTATTGAAAAAATGGTTGAAAACCGCCCAGACTGGTGTATCTCTCGTCAACGTACTTGGGGCGTACCAGTAACATTATTCATTCATAAAGATACTGAAGAACTTCACCCACGCAGTGTTGAAATTGCAGAAGAAGTAGCAAAACTTGTTGAAAAACAAGGTATTCAAGCATGGTGGGATTTAGATCCTAAATCTGTATTAGGTGATGAAGCCGATCAATACCGCAAAGTAATGGATACCTTAGACGTATGGTTCGACTCAGGATCAACTTACGCATCAGTGGTACAAAGCCGTCCAGAATTTAACGGTGCGGACATTGATTTATACTTAGAAGGTTCAGATCAACATCGTGGTTGGTTCATGTCATCTTTAATGCTTTCAACCGCAACAGATAACAAAGCACCTTACAAACAAGTATTAACTCACGGTTTCACCGTAGATGGACAAGGACGTAAAATGTCTAAATCTATCGGTAACATCGTAACGCCTCAAGAAGTGATGGATAAATTCGGTGGTGATATCTTACGTTTATGGGTAGCATCAACAGACTATACGGGTGAAATGACCGTATCTGATGAAATCTTAAAACGTGCTGCAGATAGCTATCGTCGTATTCGTAATACCGCGCGTTTCTTGCTTGCTAACTTAAATGGTTTCAATCCAGAAACCGATCTTGTTGCACCGCAAGATATGTTACCACTTGATCGCTGGGCTGTAGATTGTGCGTTACAAGCGCAAAATGATATTGAAGCTGACTATGAAAATTACCAATTCCACTCAGTAGTACAACGTTTAATGCGTTTCTGCTCAGTAGAAATGGGATCATTCTATCTTGATATCATTAAAGACCGTCAATACACCACAAAAGCCGACAGCCTTGCACGTCGTAGTTGCCAAACTGCATTATGGCACATCGCTGAAGCATTAGTACGTTGGATTGCGCCAATCCTTTCATTCACAGCAGATGAAATCTGGCAAGCTCTTCCAGGTACGCGTAGTGAATTTGTCTTCACTGAAGAATTCTACAAAGATTTATTCGCATTAGACGATAACGAAAAAATGAGCGATGCATACTGGCAACAAATTCAAGTATTACGTAACGAAGTAAACCGTGTACTTGAACAAGCTCGTAACGATAAAGTTATCGGTGGTGGTTTAGAAGCAGAAGTAACGCTTTATGCAAATGAAGAATACTTACCGCTTTTAGAAGCCCTTGGCGATGAATTACGCTTCGTTTTAATTACCTCAAAAGCAACTGTGAAACCACTTGCTGACGCAGATGTTGCTGAAGGTGAAGTGAAAGGTCTTGCAGTGAAAGTAGAACGCTCACAAGCAGAAAAATGCCCACGTTGTTGGCATTATTCCGATACTATCGGTCAAAATGCGGAACATCCAACTCTTTGCGCACGTTGTGTTGAAAACGTGGCTGGCGAAGGTGAAGTGCGTCATTTTGCTTAATTGATAGTGTAATGAATCAAGCCTCTGAAGGTGATGAGCTTTCAGAGGCTTTTTATTAAAAGTAAGATAAGAAATGACAAAAATTTTGGCGAAAATCGGGGCGTATATTTTTTAAGAGTCGTGCAGAAAAATCGTGCTATACTGCACACTTTACATAAATGATTTAGGAAAGTAGCAAATGAAAAAATCTGGCATCGTTTTTACCTGGCTTATCATAGCGGTAATTTGTTTAGATATGTTTACTAAGTTTTTGATTGTAGAACATTTTTCATTGTATGAAAGTGTGAGTATTTTACCTATATTCAATCTCACTTACGTGAGAAATTTTGGCGCTGCCTTTAGTTTTCTTGCCGATCATTCTGGCTGGCAGAAATTTTTATTCGAGGGGTTAGCTGTCGTTATTTCACTTTTCCTATTCGTTTTAATGGTACGCAATAAACGGACCCAAATTTTACAAAACTCAGGCTACGCCTTAATTATTGGCGGAGCACTTTCCAATGCCTATGATCGTTTTACACGAGGTTATGTAGTCGATTTTTTCGACTTTCATTATCACCAATGGCATTACCCTGTATTTAATGTTGCAGATATTGCAATTTGTATCGGTGCGGGGTTATTGATTTTAGATACAGTGAGAAGAGATAAAAAAGCGAAAGCGGGGAATAAATGAGAATTATACTAGCAAATCCACGAGGCTTTTGTGCGGGGGTTGATCGCGCTATTAGTATCGTTGAATTAGCATTAGAACTGTATGGTAGTCCGATTTATGTACGCCATGAAGTGGTACATAATCGTTTTGTTGTAAATGGTTTACGCGAACGCGGTGCAATTTTTGTAGAAGAATTATCTGAGGTGCCAGATGGGGCAATCGTAATTTTCTCTGCACATGGGGTTTCGCAAGCTGTGCGTCAAGAAGCGAAAGATCGTGGTTTACGTGTTTTTGATGCAACCTGTCCACTAGTCACGAAAGTACATATGCAAGTAGCCCGTGCAAGTCGTCGCGGGACTAAAGCAATTTTAATTGGACACCAAGGGCATGCAGAAGTTGAAGGAACAATGGGGCAGTATGACAATGCAGAAGGTGGCATCTTCCTTATCGAAGATGTTGAAGACGTTGCTAACTTACCATTACGTGCTGATGAAGATTTAACTTTCATGACGCAAACGACACTTTCGATTGATGATACGCATGATGTTATTGAAGCGCTAAAAGCAAAATATCCAGCAATTCAGGGACCGCGTAAAAACGATATTTGTTATGCTACAACGAATCGTCAACAAGCAGTACGTGATTTAGCCACACAATCTGATTTTGTGGTAGTAGTGGGCTCAAAAAACTCATCAAATTCTAATCGCTTGGCAGAGCTTGCCGTGAGAATGGGAGTTCCCGCTAAACTTGTAGACGATGCCAATGATCTTGATCCAAGTTGGTTTGAAAACATCAAAACAATTGGGGTCACCGCTGGTGCATCTGCACCAGAAGTTCTTGTTCAATCAGTGATTGAACGCTTACAAACTTTCGGACCTAGAACTGTAGAAGAACTTCAAGGCTGCCAAGAAGATACTGTATTTGAAGTCCCACGTGAATTACGTGTAAATGTAAAAGAAGTAGAATAAAAAAATGCCGAAAGTCGAGTGCTTTCGGCATTTTAACCTTGTGAGTTAATGATTTACCAACCCACTTTGAATTCTAATTGATTAGGTTCAACTACAATTGCTTTGGCAAATTTTTTGATAACACGTTGCATGAATTTATCATCATTTAAACGATAAATCGGTGTGTCTTTTAATAAATCCGCCATGCTGTTGTTTAACCAAGGCAATACTTTTTCAACGTCATCCATATATTTTTGTGGGGTGACATCTGTTTTTATAATGTGGAAGTCTTTTAGATAAACTGCCCCTGTAGCTGGGTCGTAGTAAGGCAATGCACTAAATTCAATTTGGATTTGGGTTTGCAATTGGTCTTGCTTTAACAGTGAAAAATTTCCCGTTAATGTCGCTGACATATTAATACGGTTAGGTTCTTGTCCAATATTTGCTTTCATATTGGAAATATTATAATCAAAAGTAAAAAATCCTGGAAAACCAAAGGATTGGTTGAGTTTCACTTTTTGTAACAAATACTGATTTACGTCTTGATTATTGAGGCTATACGGAAATGTAAACTCAAAAGCCGAGGCTTGAGTTGAGCAAAAAATTGCCACAAAACTAATCAAAACAAGAAAGGGCTTTCTTAAAAACATAGGCTTTTCCTGTAAAAGAGAGTTTATAATAGGTAACCCATATAGAATACTCAATCTTTAGATGAGGCTCAAACGAGTTTTAAAATTTTAAACGAATAAAAAAACTAATATGGAAAAACAATTTCAACATTTTTTAAGCGCCGTTGCTAATGAGCTTGTTGCGCACAAAGGTACTCGCATTCACTCTTTTTACTTTCAAGATAAAAAATACTGGCTTAAACAACCAGAACAACTTGAAGGTATAGAACGTTTTTTGAAACCAAGTCCTAAAAGGGCATTTCAAAAAGAATTAGATAATCTACGTTTTTTAACAACCAATGGTGCGCCCGTTGCTAAACTAATGTGTTATGGTGATGACTATATGGTTTTAGAAGATGCAGGACGAAGCGCAAGTAGCTACATCGAAAGTCGAGAACAGGCGGATGATTTTATCAATCAAATGCTTGCAACTTGTGGTTCAACACTGGCTAATCTTCATCGTCAAAATTTAACTCATGGTCGTCCCGCGTTACGCGATATGGTTTACAAAGATGGGAAAGTCTGTTTCGTTGATTTTGAAAATGGTAAAATGGGAAAAAATATGATGCGCCAAAAAGTACGCGATAGTTTGCTGTACATACATAGTTTAGGGCGTGCTGAATTCTTAAAGCCTAATCAGATGGCGGCTGCCATTGCGCATTATCATAGTGTATGTGATAAAGATGAATGGCAGGCGATGGTAGATTTTCTTGATAAATATCGACCACTTTATCGTTTTTTATGTTTATTCAAAAAGGTAGCCCGTACGGATTTACAGGCAATTTACCGTTTGTTTGAACACATGGATGCGTTTCGAGCGAAACAAAATCAGCAATAAGTGATACGAAGATGAAAAAATATGTGCTCGTAATGATGATAATTTCGACTTTAAGTGCTTGCTCTTTAGGTTATGGGGGCGGAATTGGGGTAGCAGGCGGTTCAAATAGCACCCCCGCAGTAAATTTAGGGCTTAATTTTGGCACAAATTTTGATTTATAAATAATCAAAAGATAAAATACATTACCTTTTTAGTCAAAAATTATACAAAAACTGCTTGCAAAATTTTTCTAGAAAACTATAATACGGAACATATTTTTTCGGACGCGGGGTGGAGCAGCTTGGTAGCTCGTCGGGCTCATAACCCGAAGGTCGTTGGTTCAAATCCAGCCCCCGCAACCAATTACAAAGTTCAGTAAGAAGGACCCCTCAACGATGGGGTTTTTTTATACGAGAAATTCAGGATTTGTGCTGTTTTTTGTACAAATAAAAGTAAAACTGGGCGGGGTCGCCCTTTTTTTACGCCTTCAATTTAATGAGGAGTTGAAATGGCAACCTTAGAAGAAAAATTACAAAATTTATTACAGCCAGTCGTAGAAGATTTTGGTTGTGAACTATGGGGTATTGAAACCCAACGTGTTGGACGTTTCTTAACCTTACGTATTTTTATTGATAAACCAGAAACTGGTGTAACTATTGACGATTGTGCAGATGTGAGTCGTCAAGTGAGTGCATTATTAGATGTAGAAGATCCAATCGCGGATAAATATAATCTTGAAGTTTCTTCTCCAGGAATGGATCGCCCATTATTTACTTTGGCACAATTTAGTCGCTATATTGGTCAAGAAGTTGTCGTACATTTACGTATTCCGATGTTAAATCGTCGTAAATGGCAAGGTAAACTTGTTGATGTACAAAATGATATGATTTCTCTTGAAGTAGATGGGGAAGTACAACAATTTGCTTTTGGTAATATTCAAAAAGCTCATATCGTGCCACAATTTTAAGAAATATTAAGGATTTATAAAATGAGTAAAGAAATTCTACTAGCAGCTGAAGCTGTTTCAAATGAAAAATTATTGCCACGTGAAAAAATTTTTGAAGCTTTAGAAAGCGCTATCGCTCTTTCTACCAAAAAGAAATATGACCAAGACATCGATGTGCGTGTTGTTATCGATCCAAAAACAGGTGAGTTTGATACTTTCCGTCGTTGGATGGTGGTTGAACATGTTACTCACCCAACTAAAGAAATGACCCTTGAAGCGGCACGCTTAGATGATGAAAACATCCAAGTGGGTGATTTTGTTGAAGATCAAATTGAATCTATCGCATTTGACCGTATTGCAATGCAAACAGCACGTCAAGTGATTAGCACTAAAATCCGTGAAGCAGAACGTGCGAAAGTGGTTGAACAATTTGTTGATCACGAAGGTGAAATCGTTACTGGTACTGTTAAAAAAGTAAATCGTGATAGTGTAATTTTAGATTTAGGTAACAAAGCAGACGCCATTATTTTACGTGAAGATTTATTACCACGTGAAAATTTCCGTCCAGGTGACCGTGTACGTGGCGTATTATATAAAGTTGCGCCAGAAAGCAAAGGTGCTCAACTTTTTGTTACCCGTGCAAAACCGGAAATGCTCATCGAATTATTCCGTATTGAAGTGCCAGAAATTGGCGAAGAGATGATTGAAATTAAAGGCGCTTCTCGTGATCCAGGTTTACGTGCAAAAATCGCTGTAAAATCAAACGATAAACGTATTGATCCAGTGGGTGCATGTGTGGGTATGCGCGGTTCACGTGTTCAAGCAGTGATGAACGAATTAGGTGGTGAACGTGTTGATATCGTTCTTTGGGATGAAAACCCAGCACAATTCGTTATTAATGCAATGGCACCAGCGGAAGTGAGTGCGATTGTTGTAGATGAAGACAATCACTCAATGGATATCGCTGTTGATTCTGCAAACCTTGCGAAAGCGATTGGTCGTAATGGTCAAAATGCACGTTTAACTAACCAATTAACTGGTTGGGCAATTAACGTAATGACCAACGAAGAATTAAATGCAAAACACCAAGCGGAAGATAAAAAAATTATTCAACGTTTCATGGATGCATTAGACATTGATGAAGAATTTGCTCAACTTCTTGTAAATGAAGGATTTGAAAGTCTTGAAGAAGTTGCTTATATTGCGGTAAATGAATTAACTGCAATTGATGGGCTTGAAGACGAAGATCTCGTTGAAGAATTACAAGCAAAAGCAAAAGATGCGTTAACTAAAGCTGCATTAGCAGAAGAAGAAGCATTAAAACAAGCTGATATTGAAGATCGCTTGTTAGCATTAGAAGGCATGGATCGTCACATTGCTTTGAAATTAGCAGAAAAACATATCACTACCCTTGAAGAACTTGCAGAACAAGGTGTAGATGACTTAGCAGATATTGAAGAATTAGATCCGCAACTTGCGGCAGACTTAATCATGGCTGCACGTAATATTTGTTGGTTTAATGAGGCTTAATGCTTAAGGAGGAACAATGACCGATAAAAAAGTGGCAGCCGACAAAGCTGACATGCCGAAGAAAATGACGTTGAAGCGTCGTGTAGAAACGACCGTTACTGGTACGACTACCGCGGGTAAAGCGAAAGAAGTAAAGGTAGAGGTTCGTAAAAAACGTACAGTAGAAACTGATGCGGCTAAACAAGCAGCAAAAAAGGCAGCTGAAGAAGCAAAACAAGCTGCCTTAGCGAAAGCAAAAGCTGAAAAAGAAGCTGCAGAAAAAGCGGCAGCAGAAAAAGCTGCTGCAGAAGAAAAAGCGAAAAAAGAAGCGGAATTAAAAGCAAAACAAGCTGCAGAGGCGCAAGCTAAAAAAGATGCAGAAAAAGCGACAAAAAAAGTCGATGCTGAAAAAGCAAAACGTTTAGCGGAAGAAGAAGCTTTCCATCGTAAAGCAGATGAAATGGCAAAACAAAAAGCAGAAGAAGCAGCTCAAAAAGCAACCGAAGATGCGAAACGTTTTGCAGATTATGAAACGAAACAAGATATGAACGAAGATTATACGGATTATAATTTAACTTCTCGTTATGCACAGGATGCAGAAGATGAAGAAAGCCGTCGTAACGAAAATGGTCGTGGACGCGGCAAAAACAAAATTGCTAAAGTAAAAAAAGGTCGTGAAGAAATCGGTACTAAACGTGACCGTCAAGCCGATCGTCGTCAAAAAGATACTCGAGTGAAAGGGAAAGGTAAAAATGCAAAACGTGGTAGCGCATTGCAACAAGAATTTACCAAACCTGCAGCGCCAGTAAGTCGCGATGTTGTTATCGGTGAAACCATTACCGTAAAAGAACTTGCTGATAAAATGGCAGTTAAAGCGACTGAAATCATCAAAATTATGATGAAAATGGGCGAAATGGTAACGATTAACCAAGTATTAGACCAAGAAACTGCACAGCTTGTTGCGGAAGAAATGGGACACAAAGTTATCTTACGTAAAGAAAACGAATTAGAAGAAGCAATTCTTGGCGATCGTGATCTTGAAACCGAAAAAGTAACTCGTGCACCAGTTGTTACCATCATGGGTCACGTTGACCATGGTAAAACGTCATTGCTTGACTACATCCGTAAAGCAAAAGTTGCTGCAGGTGAAGCGGGCGGTATTACGCAGCACATCGGTGCTTACCACGTAGAAACGAATGGTAAAATGATTACCTTCTTGGATACTCCAGGACATGCTGCATTTACCTCAATGCGTGCACGTGGTGCGAAATCTACGGATATCGTTGTACTTGTTGTTGCAGCAGATGATGGTGTGATGCCACAAACTATCGAAGCGATTCAACACGCAAAAGCTGCGGGTGTACCATTAGTTGTTGCGGTAAACAAAATTGATAAACCAGAAGCGAATCCAGATCGCGTGGAACAAGAACTATTACAATATGATGTAATTAGTGAAAAATTTGGTGGTGAAGTGCAATTTGTACCAGTATCTGCAAAAGCGGGTATGGGTATTGATGACCTTCTTGATGCAATCTTATTACAATCAGAAGTTTTAGAACTTACTGCTGTAAAAGAAGGGATGGCAACAGGGGTTGTAATTGAATCTTACCTTGATAAAGGTCGTGGTCCTGTTGCAACTATTCTTGTTCAATCTGGTACTTTACGTAAAGGCGATATCGTACTTTGTGGTTTTGAATATGGTAAAGTTCGTGCAATGCGCGATGAAAATGGTAAAACCGTTGAAGAAGCGGGTCCATCAATTCCAGTAGAAGTTCTTGGACTTTCAGGTGTACCAGCAGCGGGTGATGAAGTAACCGTTGTACGTGATGAGAAAAAAGCACGTGAAGTTGCGCTTTATCGTCAAGGTAAATTCCGTGAAGTGAAACTTGCTCGTCAACAAAAAGCGAAACTTGAAAACATGTTTAGTAACATGGCAGAAGGCGATGTGGCTGAACTTAACGTTATTGTTAAAGCTGACGTACAAGGTTCTGTTGAAGCTATCGTTCAAGCATTACAAGAACTTTCAACTGATGAAGTGAAAGTGAAAGTAGTAGGTTCTGGTGTAGGTGGTATCACTGAAACTGACGCAACTTTAGCGGCAGCATCAAATGCGATTATCCTTGGATTCAACGTACGTGCCGATGCAACAGCACGCCGTGTTATTGAAACTGAAAATATTGATTTACGTTACTATTCAATCATTTATGAATTATTAAATGAAATCAAAGCAGCGATGAGCGGTATGCTTGCACCTGAATTCAAGCAAGAAATTATTGGTCTTGCAGAAGTACGTGATGTATTCCGTCACCCTAAATTTGGTGCAATCGCAGGCTGTATGGTAACCGAAGGCGTAGTTAAACGTAACAACCCAATCCGCGTTTTACGTGATAACGTAGTTATCTTTGAAGGCGAACTTGAATCTTTACGTCGTTTCAAAGATGACGTAAGCGAAGTTCGTAACGGTATGGAATGCGGTATCGGCGTTAAGAACTACAACGATGTGAAAGTGGGAGACCAAATCGAAGTATTTGAAGTTGTTGAAATTAAACGTTCAATCTAATTTCTTACTTTTCATCTAAATTTCACACGCCTCGATTTCCGTAAAAATTTTCACGAAAATCGGGGCGTGTTTACTCATAAGGAAAAATAAAATGGCAAGAGAATTTAAACGTGCAGACCGTGTCGCACAAGAATTACAAAAAGAAATCGCCGTTATCTTACAACGTGAAGTGAAAGATCCTCGCATTGGTATGGTAACGGTTTCTGACGTTGAAGTGACTCGTGATCTTGCTTATGCAAAAGTTTTCGTCACTTTCCTATTCGACAATGATCAGCAATATATTGATCAGGCGATGAAAGGGCTAGAAAAAGCTGCCCCTTATATTCGTACATTAGTTGGTAAAGCGATGCGTCTACGTATTGTCCCTGAATTACGTTTTGTCTATGACAACACCCTTATCGAAGGGATGCGTATGTCTAACCTTGTTTCTAGCGTTGTACGCGAAGACGAAAAACGTCACCAAGAAGACGACAAGGCAGAATAATGGCAAGAAAGAAAAAAGGACGCGATATTCATGGCGTTTTCCTTTTAGATAAAGATCAAGGCATGAGTTCAAATGGCATTATGCAACGCGTTAAGCGTTTGTTTAATGCCAATAAAGCAGGGCATACTGGTGCATTGGATCCCCTTGCAACAGGAATGTTACCAATTTGCTTAGGTGAGGCAACAAAGTTTTCACAATTTTTGCTGGATGCGGATAAACGCTATGTGGTTACCGCTAAATTAGGCGAGCGTACAGATAGTTCGGATGCAGATGGACAAATTGTTGAAACTCGTCCAATTACTTGTAGTCTGGATGATATTCTTGATGCATTGAATGATTTTCGTGGCGATATTCTTCAAATTCCTACGATGTTTTCAGCCTTAAAATATCAAGGAAAACCGCTTTACGAATATGCTCGCCAAGGCATTACGGTTGAACGTGAGGCTCGTCCAATTACAATTTTCGAGCTCAAATTTATTGAATGGCAACCGCCTTATTTAACCTTGGAAGTGCATTGTTCTAAAGGTACCTATATTCGTACTCTTGTAGACGATTTAGGCGAAAAATTAGGGTGTGGTGCGCATGTCACTATGCTAAGACGTTTGGCCGTTGCTGATTTTCCTGCAGAAAAAATGATGACATTATCTGATTTAGAGGTGTTATCGGAACAAGCAGCAGGCGATTTTTCTACGTTAGATGCACTGTTGTTGCCAATGGATAGTAGTGTATCACGCTTACCACGATTGGACCTTACCGCAGAACAGGCGGAGGGAGTACGTTTTGGGCGTCGCGTGCGTTTTGATAATCCTACTAAATTAAATGGTCAAGTAAGAATATTTGATGAAGCTGACCATTTTATGGGAATTGCTGAAATTGATGGGCAAATTATTCGCCCACAGAGATTAGTGGTTTATTAAGAAAAAGCATCACGAAAGTGATGCTTTTTTTATTATCTAAAAAAGATAAAAGTTATGGATAAAAATGATTTTTTTTATAGAAGTGAATAAAAAACATACATTTTTGTACTAAAAATAGCCATGAAAAACGTGATAAAGATCACAAAATTAAAATAAAAAATTTACCAAAATTGACCAAAAAATATAAAAAACCGTATTAAAAACAAGACAATTTAAATGGTAATGAGAATAATTAAAAATCCTTTAAAATCATATTGTTACACAAAAATAGAACAAAAAAGCCCTATTTTTGTAAAGGAATTGTTATCAAAATTTTAATGAAAATAGTAGCGTAACTTGTTGTTTTATAAGGGGTTTACGGGTTTACAAAAAAGTTCCCAGTATATTGACAAAACTTTTTATAGCAATATAGAATGCTGACTATAGAAATACAGGACAAGGTGTATTTCTTCAATTTTCTTACATGGTGTTTACATAAAGATTGAAGTCCTTTATGCAAACAAAAAATAAACCTTTTAAAGGGTATTAATTATGAAAAAAACTCTCGTCGCTTTAACTGTTGCTGCAATCGCTGCGTCTAGTGCAAATGCTGCAACTCTTTTCAATCAAAATGGTTCTAAATTAGATGTGACTGGTTCTGCACGTGTTATGTTAGTGAATACTACTGGTAGCCGTACAGATTTACAAAATGATGGTTCACGCATCAATTTTAAATTTACTCAAAAAATCAGCGATGATTTATCTGCATTAGGTCACATTGAAATTCGCCCAGGCGGTGATAATTTTAATGGTGATATCAAAACTAAATATGTTTATGCTGGATTAAAATCTCAAAGCGTTGGTGAATTAAGCTTTGGTAAACGTAAAACTGCAGGGGATAACTTCCTTTTAGCAGATCCATCTGAACAATTTACCAATGTTAAAGGCGGTTTAGATATCTTTGATAAAGGTAGTAAAGTAATTAACTTTGCTTCAGCAGATTTCCTTGGTTTTGGTCTACAAGGCAGCTACTTGTTTGAAGATAATGCATCTCGTGATGTAAATGGTACACGTAATGGTGATGCTAACGGCTGGCAAACCCTTTTAACTTATAATGCAGATATTAGCGATAATGTAAATATCCAAGCAAATACTTACTACTCAGTTAAAAAACAGAATAATACATTAGATAAATCAAACACTACATCTCACCAAGTATGGGGTGTGTCTGGTGCGATTAACTTCTTTGGTGCGGGTTTAGCAGTTGACTATGCGCAAGCACGTCAAAATGGTCACCGCCAATGGAGCTACGATAATAACCCTGCATATCCATCAACAGCAGGTAAAGCACACGGTATCCAAGTTGCAGCAACTTACCAACTTACTGATCCAATGGATATCTACACAGCCTACCACAGCTTTACTTATGGTGAAGCACAAGGTGCTGGTACAGGTTCTGCACACGTTCGTGGTGTGGTAGTAGGTTCACATTACCAAATCAATAAAAATGTATTAACTTACATTGAATACGATACAGATAAAGGTAATAACGGCGCACGTCGTAATAACTCATACTACGCAGGTTTACGCGTATTCTTCTAATGTTTAGTTAGAAAATATGGATAAAATCCCTACCATTATGGTGGGGATTTTTTATTTTATGATTTGACAAGATGCTCTAAAAACAGAGATCTTTTGTAGAAATATTTTACGATATCCACAGTTCTTATAAATAGAAAATAATAACGAATAGGTATAAATTTTATAAAAAATTCTACCAAAATAGAAAAAATAAAAGACGTGTATTTACAATAAATTAGATATAAAAAATATCGATAATAAATAAAAAATACTTATTTTTAGTTGCAATGCGATGACGATGTAATCAAATTAAGATTTGTTTTTGTGCACAGAGTTATCCACACCCTTATGCACAAAAATTTAGCGATTTTTTCGATGGGCACGTGGGTGTGCTTTATCGTAGGTTGCGGCGAGATGTTGGAAATCTAAATGGGTATAGATTTGTGTTGTGGAAAGATTACTATGCCCAAGTAATTCTTGTACGCCACGTAGATCTGCACTATTTTCCAATAAATGTGTAGCGAATGAGTGGCGGAGTTTATGTGGATTTAAGTGCGTGTCTAACCCTTGCTGAATTGCCCATTTTTCCATACGTTGTTCAATCGCACGTTGTGTAAGACGTGTTCCCATTTTATTGACAAAAACAGCATTATCTTTAGGCTCAAAACGGGGACGGATGTCTAACCATTTTAATAACGCCTCTTTCGCATAGTGTCCAAATGGCACAATGCGTTCTTTATTCCCTTTCCCTAAAATACGCAATTCCTGATCGTCCCATTGAATATCGGCAAGATTAAGATTACGAAGTTCAGATAAACGCAATCCAGAACTATACATTAATTCAATCATCGTACGATCACGGACGTCAAAGATATCATTACTATCATTAGCCAGTAGTTTTTGCACCTGTTCGTTATTTAAATGTTTGGGCAAATGTTTAGGTAATTTAGGAGGGGAGATGCCTAGAGCTGGATTAGCAGAAATGACACCTTGTTGAATAAGATAGGTAAAGAAACTGCGTAATGCCGATAGACGTAACGCAAGACTACGCGAGTGCAAACCTGCTTTTTTGCCCTCTGCGAGCATGAAGCGAATCAGACTTGGCGTGACGTCTTGCCAAGTTAAGATGCCATTTTGTGTAAAAAGTTTATGGATTTCATTAAGTTGGCGTTGATAATTTTGGCGAGTAACTGCGCTTAATTGACGCTCAATACGCAGATACGCATCATATTTTGCCATCCATTGCTGCATTTCAGTTATCTCGGTCATAGTCGAATTACTCCATCATAAACATGTGTTGCTTCGCCAGTCATATAAAGTGGACTATCGCCACCCTGCCATTCGATATCTAGGCTTCCACCGGGTAAATCAACGCGGACTTTAGACGCTAAAACACCTTGCATAATTCCCACTGCAACGGCACCACAAGCACCGCTCCCACACGCCTGAGTTTCGCCACAACCTCGTTCATAAACGCGTAATTTGATATGGTGCGGATTGAGGACTTGCATAAAGCCCACATTAGTTTTTTCAGGAAAACGCTCATGTTTTTCCAAAAGACGACCGAGTGGGGCGATATCCATATTATCTACATCATCCACTTGTACCACGCAATGTGGATTTCCCATAGATACCACGCCACAAATTACCGTTTTAATTTCAGTCATGAGAAGATAATTTTTCTCAAATTTTTTTGCCGTGAAAGGAATTTTATTGGGTTGCCAAATTGGTGTGCCCATGTTTACGCGTACTAAGTCTTTTTCTAAAAGCTGTAATTCAAGTTTTCCCTTAGCAGTGCTTACGAGAATATCTTTTTTATTGGTTAAATGTTTGAGATGAACAAAACGTGCAAAACACCGCGCGCCATTGCCACACATTGCAACTTCACTACCATCCGCATTAAAAATACGATAATGGAAATCTAATTCAGGATCGTAGGGCGGTTCAACAATTAATAATTGATCAAAACCAACACCTAAATGGCGTGAAGCAAGGCGTTGAATAGTTTCGGGTGTGAAATAGACGTTCTGGGTTACGCCATCCACGACCATAAAATCGTTGCCTAAACCATGCATTTTAGAAAAGTACATAATAATCACTAAGTTGCGTAAATGATGAATAACTTATTATAGTCAGGTGGCGAGGAATTCTCAAAGTACCATGGTGATTTTTTGTGAAAAATAAAAGTTTTGAATAAAAAACACGCCTCAATTTTCGTTAAAATTTATGCAAATTACATAATTTTTTGAGAAAAATGAGGCGTGTTTTATTAAGTGTTACGCTTTTTTACGGAGTGTCATTTTTTGCAGACCTAGCAGTAAAATCACGGTAGTGAAGTAGAACATATTGCCAATTCGGTGGCGCATTAAAACATCAGTTAATCCACATCCCATGACTGTAATGATGAATGAAATTCCCATAATGCCAAAGACTTGAGAAAGGGGATTATTTAGCGCTGCTTTGATATTTTTACCAAAAATCCACACAGGTACGAGGAATACACTGAGCAAAGAGAGAAGTCCTAAAATACCAAACTTACTCCCTTGTTCTAAGAAAATGTTATGCGCATGGGTGTAGGTTCCTGCTAAATGAGAAATAAACCCTTCTTTTGCTTGTTGTTGACGCATTACATTAGTGCCACCTACGCCCCAACCAAGAATTGGTTTTTCTTCCATTCCGCGTAACGCACTTTTATAAAGTTGTAAGCGGATACCGATACTTGTATCGCAGTGTGAACTATCTACGCATTGTGCAATTTCGCCATCGACGAGATTCCAACGACTTTGCGCAACTTTATAGGCGACGCCCCCCGATGCGATAGCAACAATGACGAAAAAGGCGATAAGCTTTTTAGAGAGTAAATCGCGGTTTAACCAAAGTACGGCAACGAAACCTAAAGCAAATCCAACAAGTGCACCGCGGTTCATGCAAAGTAAACTTGCCATAAATGCAGAAATGAAAGCAAGAGAACTAATTAAAGTTAGACCTTTTTGTTTTATGCGATAGTAATAAATTGCCAAACTGAAAGCTAAAATCGCGATACCCATTGCCACATTACCTGCAGTAATGCGGTTATATTTCATAAAAGGATCAGCCCAATGTAAATAGAATTTTTCGATAACTGCGCCTGTACCAATACTAAAACAGGCAACGAAAAGTAATCCAATAAAGTAATGGATATTAAGTTTTACACGGGTAAAGATAGCGAGGATAGGGAGTAATAGGAATGCTTTCGAAGGAATATCAAGAAAGGATAGACGACCATGATATTCAAACATGGAGAGCATTGGCACAATCAAATAGCTAGCAAAAGCCAGTATTAATATTTTAGTTGAGGCATCCATCTGCGTGCGATGTTGCTTGATATTAAGCCCCATATAATACAGACCAAAAAGAAGCAAAATGCCTGGAATGATGTAATAACTTGTTTGTGAGAAAAGCGGGAAAATGAAGAACATTCCCATTAAACAGGACAATAAGATTGCCATTTTAGACGACTTTAGCGTTTCCATGCGACCTCAAAATTGCTAAATAGCGTAGTTATGAAAAAGGCATATCTCCGCGTGGAAATATGCCTATGGAAAGATAAATTAAATATCTAAGTTTGCACGTAATGCGTTGCTTTCAATGAAGTCGCGACGTGGCTCAACATCATCACCCATTAATGTGGTAAAGAGTTGATCCGCTTCTACGGCATCTTTAATAGATACTTTAAGCATTGTACGAGAATTTGGATCCATGGTAGTTTCCCAAAGTTGTTTTGGATTCATTTCACCTAATCCTTTATAACGTTGGATTGTCAAACCACGACGAGATTCTTTGATTAACCAGGATACGGCATGATCGAAAGAATCCACTGCTTGACGACGTTCTCCACGTTCAACATACGCCCCAACTTCAAGTAAGCCTTGAAGCTGTTCGCCTAAATGAGTAATTTGTGCGTATTCGTGCCCTGATACAAATTCAGTATTTAAAACATAATCCTGCTCAATACCGTGTTGGCGAACGGCAATAAGGATGTCATAAACGCCACGTTCTGCATTGAATTCGACTTTAGCACGGTAGCTACTACCATTGGTTTCAATGTTATTTAAGCGCGCAATAAAACTTTCTGCCCAATCAGTAGTGAGCGTTTCGTTACTTAGCATGTCGATAGTGAGTTTTGGTTGATACACTAAGCTATCTAATAAATGCATTGGATAGTAACGACTATAACGTTGGATCATACGGCGAACTTGGTGATATTCGCTAAGAAGTTTTTCTAAGCTATCGCCACGCATTGCAGGCGCATTTTCGTTTACATATAAACTTGCTTCTTCAAGCGCAAGATTTAATTCGTATTGCGCCATAGCCTCATCATCTTTGATGTAAAGCTCATTTTTCCCTTTTTTCACTTTATAAAGTGGTGGTTGAGCAATATATACATACCCACGTTCAATGAGTTCTGGCATTTGACGATAGAAGAAAGTCAGTAACAACGTACGGATGTGTGAACCATCTACGTCCGCATCGGTCATGATAACGATGCTGTGATAACGGAGTTTATCTGGATTGTATTCATCACGACCAATACCGCAACCAAGTGCAGTAATAAGCGTACCGACTTCTTGAGAAGATAACATTTTATCGAAACGTGCTTTTTCAACGTTAAGAATTTTTCCTTTTAACGGTAGAATTGCTTGGTTTTTACGGTTACGACCTTGTTTCGCACTACCACCCGCAGAGTCCCCTTCCACGAGGTAAAGTTCTGAAAGAGCTGGATCGCGTTCTTGACAGTCAGCGAGTTTTCCAGGAAGCCCTGCAATGTCTAACGCGCCTTTACGGCGAGTCATTTCACGCGCCTTACGCGCAGCTTCACGTGCGCGTGCTGCTTCTAAGATTTTAGACACGATAATTTTTGCATCCGTTGGATTTTCGTCTAAATATTCTTGAAGGCGTTCGTTCATCACAGATTCAACGGCACTTTTCACTTCAGATGAAACGAGTTTATCTTTCGTTTGAGAAGAGAATTTTGGATCAGGCACTTTTACAGAAATAACTGCGACTAAGCCTTCACGTGCATCATCACCTTGCGTATTGATGGCTTTTTTATCTTTTTTGTTTGCGTTTTCTTCTGCATATTTATTTAAAACACGCGTCAATGCACCGCGGAAGCCTGAAAGGTGAGTACCACCGTCACGTTGTGGAATATTATTGGTAAAGCAATAAACATTTTCTTGGTAGCCATCATTCCACTGTAAAGCCACTTCAATACCAATACCGTCTTTTTCAGTAGCAATATAAAACGGTTTAGTATGAATTGGATTTTTATTATGGTTTAAATATTCAACGAATGCTTGAATCCCACCTTCGTAGTGGAAATGTTCTTCTAGACCATCACGTTGATCAATTAAACGAATTGATACACCGGAGTTTAAGAATGAAAGTTCACGTAAACGTTTTTTCAAAATATTGTATTCAAACACAGTGTTCGCAAAAATTGATGGACTAGGCCAGAAACGAACTTCTGTTCCTGTTTTATCCGTTTCACCAATAACTTTTAATGGTGCTTCAGGTTCACCTAGATGATAAATTTGTTCGTGAACATGACCTTGACGGCGAATAGTCAGCTGTAGTTTATCGGAAAGTGCGTTTACAACCGAAACCCCCACGCCGTGCAGCCCACCTGATACTTTATAAGAGTTGGCGTCAAATTTTCCCCCAGCATGAAGAACGGTCATAATCACTTCTGCCGCAGAAATACCTTCTTCTGGGTGAATATCAACAGGGATACCACGACCGTTATCACGAACGGAAACAGAGTTATCAGAATGAATGGTAACGACGATATCTGTACAATAGCCTGCAAGTGCTTCATCAATTGCATTATCTACAACCTCGAACACCATGTGATGTAAGCCTGTGCCGTCATCAGTATCACCAATATACATCCCTGGGCGAGTACGTACAGCTTCTAAACCTTTTAATACGCGAATACTCTCCGCACCATAACTTTCTTTAGCATTATCTGACATAAAAATTTCTCTTTTTTTCATTCAAAAATTGTTACGGATTATAGCAAAATTTTGCTCAAAACGCCCGATATTTAACAGGAAATTTACCAAGAATAAAGTAAATTTATCACGCCCACATTTTCGAAAAAAATTATGCGGATTCCGATGTCATTTTCTGGCAATTTGGGCAGAAAAAACTATTGCGTTGACCAATAACGAGGCTCTCAATAGGAGTACGACATTCAGGACATGCTTGACCTTTTTTCCCATAAATTAGTAACTCTTGAGCAAAATAACCAGGTTTACCATCTGGTTGCTGGAAGTCCTTTAAGGTTGTACCGCCTTGTTGGATAGATTTTTCTAACACGGCCTTAATGGTTCTGGCTAAAGTATGGCATTCGGCTAAACTTAATTGATTTGCTGGGCGTTGAGGATGGATATGGCAAAGAAAAAGTGTTTCATTGGCATAGATATTACCAACGCCCACGACAACGGCATTATGCATGAGAAAACTTTTTACAGGCATTTTGCGTCGACGGCTTTGTTCAAATAGGTAATGACCATTAAAACTATCCTCTAAAGGTTCAGGACCAAGGTTTTTGAAAACAGAAAGGGTTTCAGTTTTTTCAGCCCATAACCATGCGCCAAAACGACGAGGATCGTTGTAGCGTAAAATTTTACCGTTGCTTAATAGAAAATCTACGTGATCATGTTTGCTAGGCGGTAATTCTTTATCCACCACTCGGAGGGAACCAGACATGCCGAGATGCCCAATGATATCGCCATTCTCAGTGTGAATAATGAGATATTTTGCACGACGGGAAAGCCCTTTTACTTTGATGTTATGAAAATTTTTTAGAATTTCAGGAACCATCCAACGTAGTTTTGGTTGTCTTATAATAATTTGTTGAATTGTCTGATTAAGAAGATAGGGGGTAATACCACGCTTAGTGGTTTCGACTTCTGGTAATTCTGGCATAATTGTTCCTTAAAAAATAAAGCTACTAAGAATCATCTTAATAGCTTTATAAAATATGAAAATAAACTTATTGGATTATTTAAAAAGCCCTGAATGAGCTTTGATTTCTGCTTCGCCGACTTTCTCTTTCAGTGCTTTATTGCCTTGCGCTTCTAAACGATTCGCATCTGCTTCGGATTGAACTTTATCAATTTTAGCTTTCTCGTGAGCAAGCTCGGCATCAACAAATTCATCAGCACGATTAGCGCGTGCCTCTTTCATTTTAATATCAAGTTCTTTATCTTTCAGTTGTAAAGCACGAAGTTTATCTTCGTAATCTTGATCACGTTTTTTATCTGCCATTTGGATGGCCACTTGGCGATTGCGTTCTGCACGGATAGCCGCTGCACGGGCTGCGGCTCTCGCTCTTGCTTTCGCCGCATTCTGAGCTTTAGCATTTTCCTGTGCTTGATAAGCGACAGAAACATTGCTGATATCGGTAGTTAAATCTGCAAAAGCCAAGGGAGCAGTCAGTAAAGTTGTTAAAGTAATAACTGCGACAGACGTTGTTTTAAGTAAGCGCATAGACATTTCCTTTAATTATTTTTTCGGACACACCGCATTTGGTTGGATACGTGTTTCGTTAGAGTTGCCTATACCTGTAATCATCAATGCTTGTCCACGATGGAATTGGCATGGTTGACCAGCTTGAGTTGAATTATACACGTGGTTAGTGCCTTGAACGCGATAAGAAATACTTACGCCAGGCACGAGGGTAGTACCTTTAACCATAGAGCCTGCAAGTGCCCCCGTTGTACCGCCTGCTACTGCGCCAGCAGCTGCACCAGCACCACTATATTGATAACCAACTATTCCCCCCACAACAGCACCTAATAAAGTACCAGCAGTTTGAGCAAGTTGTCTTTCATCACTATTATTTATACGCACTTTTGCGGGCAAAACTGCCAGAATAGTGACAGGTTTTACTTCTTGTTGAGTGTTTAATTGATTAGCACCAAAAACGTTAGCTTCGAGGTCTTGTCCAGTAGGTGCGCACCCTGCAAGTGCAATGCCTGACATGAGGACTGCAACAAGTGTCTTTTTCATATGGATCATCCTTTGTTAATTTTGTGGCGATACATTAAGTCGGAATAATGTTATGTTATTCCGCTAATAAATTAGGGTTATTCTAAATGTTGTTAAAAAAATGAGCAACTATTAAATAACGATTTAGCGGAGAGGAATTATAGCAAAGATAGGAAAATCTAGAGATAAAAAAACCCGAATTAAATTCGGGTTTTCTTGAACATAAAAGCAAATTATTTGATTTTTGCTTCTTTGTAGATAACGTGTTGGCGGATAGTTGGATCAAATTTTTTGATTTCCATTTTGCCAGGCATGTTACGTTTGTTTTTAGTTGTAGTATAGAAGTGACCAGTGTTTGCACTTGATACTAAACGGATTTTATCACGAGCACCTTTAGCTGCCATTTTTTAGCTCCTTAGATTTTCTCGCCACGGGCACGCATGTCAGCTAATACTGCATCGATACCTTTTTTGTCAATAATACGCATACCTTTCGCTGTTAAGCGTAAAGTAACGAAACGTTTTTCACTTTCAACCCAGAAACGGTGAGTGTGAAGGTTTGGTAGGAAGCGACGACGAGTCGCGTTCAAAGCGTGTGAACGGTTGTTACCAGTCACTGGACGCTTGCCTGTTACTTGACAGACTCTAGACATATTCTTCTCCGATAAATATATAAGCTCGAGCTTGGGTTCGATTGACACGGTTTACACGGCGTGAAACCCTGTACTAAACCTTGCCGGCCTCGTCAGGCCGTATACCGACCCATCCAATATTAAAGGTCGGCAATTATACGAGTTTTATGTCGTTTTATCAAGCATAAAACTCAGTGACTTAGCATAAAATGACGCTTGCTTAATCCTTTACACTCAATTTGTTTAAAAAAAGAACGTTGATTTTTAGGGCATAAATTTCTAGATTTTTTTAAAGACAACCATTCTCCGCAAAGGAAAAATAACAGCCCTTTCCAATGATAAAATGATCTAATACACGAATATTCATAAATTTTGCCACTTTTTGAATATCTTGAGTAATACTTCGATCGGCATTACTCGGCTCAGCCAACCCAGAGGGATGATTATGAGCAAGAATAAGTGCGGCTGCATTACAATAGAGAGCCGTTTTAATAATTTCTCGCGGGTAGACCATGGCGCAATTTACGGTACCTAAAAACATTTCTTCGCTTTTAATCAGGCGGTGTTGATTATCTAAAAATAGGACAAAAAAGACTTCGCGTTCGCGATGAGAAAGTTCGCTTTGGAGGTAAAGTCTAGCGACTTTGGCTTCGGTAAATACCTGCTGAGCACGCATCTCTTGCTCAAGATAACGCTTGGTCATTTCAGTTGTTGCTTGGAGTTGGATAAACTGGGTAATACCTAGCCCTTTTAAACTGCAGAAGGTTTTTTTATCTGCACAGATAAGTTCACGTAAAGAGCCAAATTCAGCCAGCACATTATGCGCAAGTTGTAGAACAGGACAATTTTTGGTGCCAGTGCGTAGGAAAATAGCCAGTAATTCCTCGTCAGTCAAAGCACTAGCACCAAAGGTTAAGAGTTTTTCACGGGGCATTAATGATGAACACATAACAGATTTCCTTTTTTGGGCAATAGAGTAAGCAATTTCGGAGATCTAGATAGTATTGTGTGGAGATTTTTCGATATCGATCGCAAAAGAACAGTTTTTATCTGCCATATTTTCAGTAAAATAGTGAAAGTATGAATTAAATCTAATGAGCGGATGAAATGGAAAACTTGCAAAATAAAAATATTGTTATTGGGATTACAGGTGGCATTGCTGCATATAAAACAATTGAATTAATTAGACTTTTAAAAAAAGCGCAAGCGAATGTACGCGTTGTTTTAACGCCTGCAGCAAAAGCGTTTGTTACGCCACTTACATTGCAGGCTATTTCAGGTAATCACGTTTCAGAAAGCTTGTTAGATCCCAGTGCTGAATTGGCAATGGGGCATATTGAATTAGCAAAATGGGCCGATTTAGTGGTGATTGCGCCAGCGTCGGCAGATTTTATTGCCCGTTTGCGCGTAGGTATGGCAAATGATTTACTTTCGACACTTTGTTTAGCTACCAGCGCACCGATTTTATTGGCACCAGCGATGAATCAACAAATGTATCATCAAGCGATTACCCAAGAGAATTTAGCTACACTACAAACCCGTGGCGTACGTTGTATTGGACCTAATGCGGGAGAGCAAGCGTGTGGTGATGTCGGGAAAGGCCGGATGAGCGAACCGGTAGAAATTTATCAGGCGATTCAACAGTCTTTTGTTAAACCTGATTGTGAGGGATTATCGGTAGTCATCACGGCGGGGGCAACGCGTGAGGCACTCGATCCTGTTCGGTTTTTAAGTAATCATAGTTCAGGCAAAATGGGTTTTGCATTAGCGGAAGATTTTGCGAAACGTGGTGCAAAAGTAACGGTCATTGCAGGATCGGTGAATTTACCGACTCCACAAGGCGTAGAACGCATTAATATTGTGAGTGCCGAAGATATGCTTGAGGCTGCGAAAAAAATTGCTCCTTGTCATGATATTTTCATTGCGTGTGCAGCGGTTGCGGATTTTAGACCTGCCGAAGTGTGTACGCAGAAAATGAAAAAAGATCCTAAACTGGAAACAGAAACCATGACATTAACATTGGTTAAAAATCCTGACATTGTTGCTACGATTGCATCTATGCAAGAGAATCGTCCATTTGTGGTAGGGTTTGCAGCAGAAACACAAAATGTTGAGGAGTATGCGAAAGATAAGCTTGTACGTAAAAACCTAGATATGATTTGTGCAAATGATGTTTCAGAGGGTAAAGGGTTCAATCAAGAACAAAATGCGATTCAATTATTTTGGAAAGCAGGCAAGACCATTCAAGAAAAAGCTTTACCACTTGCAAGCAAGTTACAGCTTGGTAACGAGATTATTGATACCATTTTGACGCAATTTAAAAAATAAGAAGATAAAATCACGCCCCGATTTTCGTATAAATTTTTATGAAAATCGGGGCGTCTTTTTATTTATTATGTGTCGCTATTTTTTAGTTGAAGCGGGGTTTTTTCACCCGGATAAGGATCGTTAAGCAATGTATCGTAAGGTACATTTTTTTCAAGATTAAATACTTCAATATTTTTATCAGGAATATCACTCCAGAAATGATAGTTTTGATCTAAATCTGGGGTAGAAATGCCAAGCCATTCGGCAAACCCTTGAATAAAATGATGTGCGCTACGTGGAACATGTACCATTGTGTGAGCGGTGTCATCACTTGATAATTTAATAAAGGGTACTTGGTAGTCTTGTTTAAATTTACCATTATGTACCATTGAGGAATCTTTTTGTTGTGAAGCACTAAGCGACACGTAGTGTGGTAACGAAACCGTCGCTACGTTATCAACATCTGCCACGGCGTTTGCTGAATAAGAGTTTGCTAGACCATGATCGCTAAAATAAATAAGCGAATAGGATTGATGTTGCGCTTTGAGTAAATCTACCACTTGTTCAATAAAATGATCAGTCAAGTGAATCGTGTCTACATAGCAAGAGAGATTACGATTTTTAAAATGGAAAATTTTCTCTTTATCACTATTCAAACGTGAGCAAAAGTCTGGGTGGGAACCCATTAAATGGAAAATAAAGAGGCGAGGTTTGCTGTCTTTTGTGTGTTTTTCTAAAGCATTTTTGAAATATGGAAGTAATTGTAAATCACTAATATTTTCAGTGTTATAGCCGCCTTTGTGTGTAAAGTATTTTTGATTAGCCATTGCACCAAGACGGGAGGCGACAGTATCAAAGCGTCCGATTGAGCCTTGGTTAGACATCCAAATTGTTTTATAGCCTGCAGCTTTTGCTAGGGTAATGATATTGTAAGCGTAGCTTAAATGCCCGTTAATTGCTCTTTCTTGATAAAGCGTTTTAATCAAAGAATGGTAAGTAGCAGGGGCAGCAGAAATATAAGCCGAGTTAAAATAACCCTTAGTTTTATCTAGGAATGGCGTATCGTCCAGCGGGAAACCGAAGACATGATGATAGTCACGACGAGCAGATTCCCCGATGATTAAGACATAATTGTGATACTTAGGTTTTACGGAAGTAATAACCCATGGATCTTTAATTTTAGAGGCCTCTTCTAGTGCTTTTTTATCTGAAAAGTAGTTTTTAGTGCTATCAACAAGGTTCGCATAGAAACGCAGGATATTATTATTAGAATAAGTTAAAGACCATGCGGGTGCGAGTGTTTGCACGTCAAGCGGATCATTTTTATGTTCAAAATAATATTTAATCGGTAAAGCAATCGAACCCAGTACGCCACCTAATAGCAAAATACCCATTAAAATTTTGCGATTTTTGGTTTCTTTTGGTGATGTATCTTGTGGTTTTGGTTGCGCATAGGCTAAGCGCAATGTGAAGTACAAGCAAATTGCGTAAAAAATTGGGAAATAGAAATCCTCTAAAGAGAAATTCTTTAAAAAGGCGAAGGATTCTTCAACATTGGTTTCAAAAAAAGCGGCTACGACCCCTGAATTTAAATCTGAATAATGGAGACTTACTGGATAGTACAATAAGGGGAATAAGCTTACAAAGAAAAGTGTATAGGCAAAGAATCTACGGTTAAGTAAAAATAGACCACAGTAGAAGAAATAAATCGTGAAAAGTCCTATCGCATTGGCTCTATCTGGTACGATAAGCATGGAAAGGAAACTAAAAAAGAAAAGCCAAATATAAAAAAAACGGGATTTAAAGTACGAAAAAATTCTTTTTAGCATTTGGCGCTTCCTTTTATTTCAATGAGTTAGTTCAAATTTGTTGCTTCCTATCTTGCGCCGCGTACAACAATGGTTTTCCCATGGGCTGATATAAGGTTATCATTTTCCAACATTTTTAGGATTCTGCCAACTGTTTCTCGAGAACAACCCACCATCTGACCGATTTCTTGACGTGTAATTTTAATTTGCATACCGTCGGGATGCGTAAGGGCATCTGGCATTTTGGCGAGGTTCATCAAGGTTTGGGCAATACGACCTGTAACATCTAGGAATGCAAGATTACTTGCTTGTTTTGATGTGTTATGAAGGCGATGGGAAAGTTGACCCGCAAGATACATTAAAATTTGCGGATTAATATTCACAAGTTGTAAGAATTTACGATAAGAAATTTCAGCAATTTGGCAAGAGGTTCGGGTTTTTACCCAAGCATTACGTACTGAATTTTTATCAAAAAGCCCTGATTCTCCAAAAAATTCGTTATCGCTAAGATAGGTGAGGATCATTTCTTTTCCTTCTTCATCTTTTACCATAACGACAACGGTTCCGCGGATAACATAATAAAGCGTATCCGCTTTTTCACCAGCATGAATGAGAGTACTTTTTTCTGGATATTTACGAATATGGCAATGTGAAAGAAACCAATCTAAAGTTGGGTCGATTTGTTTCATTTTTTCTTTTACGTCAGATTGTTGTGTTTGTTCGGCATTTGGAAATGCTGATTTTACATAGAGATTCGACATAAGATTTCCTATTTATCAATGTAAGTATGAGGTTTTATATCAAAGGTTTCATGTAATTCAGACCAGAAAATGACAGCCTTCCCTTGCTTTATCTGCTGTAATAAATTTTCTCTTTTTTCACTGAGTGAGAGTTCTTCCGCTCCGTAATCTGTTCCTTCCCGAAGGATAAAACTTTCAATTAAATTAATGAGGGTTTCCTCTTTTAAACTTTGCCAAGGAATGATCATATCATTTGCTCCGCATTACGCTTTACCTGAATGACCAAAACCTCCAGTACCGCGTTCACTTTCCTCAAAGTGATCTACTACGTTAAAGGTTGCTTGAACAACAGGTAAAAAAACGAGTTGCGCCACACGATCTCCTACAGAAATTTTAAACGGTTCATTGCTACGATTCCAAAGTGGCATCATAAGTGGACCTTGGTAGTCAGAGTCAATCAAACCCACTAAGTTGCCGAGTACAATACCATGTTTAGATCCTAAGCCTGAACGTGGTAAAATCGTGGCACAAAGCGATGGATCACGAATATAAATCGCAATTCCAGCAGGGATAAGTCGAGTTTCTTGTGGCTGTAAGATGATATCCTCTTCAATCATCGCTCGAAGATCTAAGCCTGCAGAACCAGGAGTTGCGTATGCTGGTAATGGAAATTCTGTCCCCAAACGTTTATCTAAAATTTTAATATCAATACTTTTCATTATCATACTGCCTTTTGATTTAGTGAGAATTTTACTTTTTATATGGTAAAAACTGACTGATTCTAGCATACGAGAAAAGGGGATAATAGGGGGGACTACTTTTTCTTTAGGGAATTACGTAGTCCATTATGAGTTTACATTTTTAATTTATTGGCTAACTTTTTGATTTCATTTAGTGAAAGTTCTTGATATTTACCCGTGGTTATATTGTCTAAGGTCATACCTCCTATGCTATAACGAATCAAACGTAATGTTGGATTTCCAACATGTGCCGTCATTCTTCTAACTTGTCGATTACGACCTTCTGTAATTTCTAAACGCAACCAAGTTGTTGGAATATTTTTACGTTCTCGAATTGGCGGAATACGTTCCCACAGAAGGAAGGGAGGTGCCATACGATCTGCCTTAGCGGGAAGGGTTTTGCCGTCTTTTAATATAACACCGTGACGCAGGGCGTGCAGAGCTTCTTCCGATACCTCTCCTTCAACTTGCACAAAATACACTTTAGGTAATTTAAATTTAGGGTTAGCAAGATGATGTTGAATTTCTCCGTTGTTGGTTAACAATAAAAGTCCCTCGCTATCGCGATCAAGACGACCTGCAGCATAAACTTCAGGAATCGGAATAAAGTCTTTTAGTGTTTTTCGACCACTCTCATCGGTAAATTGGGTTAATACATCAAAAGGTTTATTAAAAAGGACGACTTTGGTTTCTTCTAGTGTTTTCTTTGCAGGAGATTTCTTGGCTGTGGATATTTTCCTGGATTTTTGGGGACTTTTATGAAAACGGGTGGTATGTGTGTGGAATGTTCTTTTTTGCATACGTTGAGATTGAGTTAAATTGAAATGCTACGAAGTGTAGCATTTTTTATGTTATTTTCCTTTTAAAAGTAGCGAAAAATCGCCTTCTAATGTAAAGACTGTAAAAGCAACTGAAATATCGCTAAAATACATCTTCTAACCTGTTTATAAACCCATATCAAAAAGGATCTAAAAATATGGCTGCTCCCCGTTTTGTTCATTTACGAGTACATAGTGATTTCTCCATGATCGATGGTTTACCTAAAGTAAAACCATTGGTAAAACAAGCAGCGAAACAAGAAATGGTTGCGTTGGGTTTAACCGATTTTATGAATTTCTGTGGACTCGTAAAGTTTTACGGGGAATGTTTAGCCTCAGGAATTAAACCGATTATTGGTGCAGACTTTAAAGTAAAAAGTGATCTATTAGGTGAAGACTTTTTTGATTTAACGCTTTATGCAAATAACAATGCAGGTTATCAAAATATTACGTTATTACTTTCCAAAGCGTATCAGCGTGGTTATATGGATTTTCCATATATCGACCAAGAATGGCTTATTGAACATGCAGAAGGGGTGATTATCCTATCTGGTGGGAAAGGGGGTGATATTGGACAATTATTATTACGTGCTCGTCCTGAACCTGAATTACTTGAGCAGGCTGTCAGTTTCTATCAAACGCACTTTGCAGATCGTTTTTATTTAAGTTTAAGTCGAACCGGTAAAAATGATGAGGAACGTTATATTCAAGCAGCCGTTGCGCTGGCGAAAGAGCAAAACTTACCCGTGGTGGCAGTGAATGATGTTTGTTTTTTAGAGGCAAATGATTTTGAAGCGCATGAAATTCGTGTGGCCATTCATGATGGTTACACCTTAGATGATTCAAGACGCCCTAAAAATTATACTCGTCAACAATATTTCCGTACTGAAGCTGAAATGTGCGAGCTTTTTGCCGATATCCCAAGTGCTTTGGAAAATAGCGTTAAAATCGCAGAGCGTTGTACAGCAACGTTGCACCTTGGTGAATATTTTCTCCCGCAATTCCCTACAGGGGAGATGAGTACAGAAGATTTCTTAGTCCAAAAAGCACATAGTGGCTTAGAAGAGCGTCTAAAAGTTTTATTTCCTGATGAAGAAGTTAGAGCAAAGGAACGTGGAAAATATGATGAACGCTTAGAGGTTGAACTAGGTGTTATTAACCAAATGGGATTCCCTGGCTATTTCCTTATCGTGATGGAATTTATCCAGTGGTCTAAAGATAACGATATTCCTGTGGGGCCTGGACGTGGATCTGGCGCAGGATCGCTTGTTGCTTATGCGTTAAAGATTACTGATCTAGATCCGTTAGAATTTGATCTGCTTTTTGAACGGTTCTTAAATCCTGAACGTGTATCTATGCCCGATTTTGATGTGGATTTCTGTATGGATGGACGCGATCGTGTTATTGAACACGTTGCGGAAACTTATGGACGTGGCGCGGTTTCACAGATTATTACCTTTGGTACGATGGCAGCCAAAGCAGTTATCCGTGATGTGGGGCGTGTACTTGGACATCCGTATAATTTTGTGGACAAAATTTCTAAGTTAATCCCAACAGAGCCTGGTATGACTTTAGAAAAGGCTTTCGCTGCCGAACCTGCGTTGACCGAGTACTATGAACGTGATGAGGAAGTGAAAGCGCTCATCGATATGGCTCGTCGCCTAGAAGGGGTAACGCGTAATGCGGGAAAACATGCGGGGGGCGTGGTTATTGCACCACACCTAATTACTGATTTTGCGCCACTTTATTGCGACAGTGAAGGGAAACACCCTGTTACCCATTTTGATAAAAGTGACGTGGAATATGCAGGATTAGTGAAATTTGACTTCTTAGGATTGCGTACGTTAACCATTATTAAATGGGCATTAGATATGATTAATCCTCGTCTGATTGCGCAAGGCAAACCGCCTATTGATATTAACCATATCCCACTTGATGATCCGAAAGCATTTGAGCTTCTTCTCAAAGCCGAAACCACCGCCGTATTCCAGTTAGAATCACGCGGAATGAAGGATCTGATTAAACGCCTACGTCCAGACTGTTTTGAAGATATCATCGCGTTGGTGGCACTATTCCGACCTGGTCCGTTGCAATCAGGGATGGTGGATAACTTTATTCGTCGGAAACACGGTGAGGAAGAAATTTCTTACCCCGATGCGGAATATCAACACATTTCCTTAAAACCAATTCTTGAGCCAACCTACGGCATCATCTTATATCAAGAACAAGTGATGCAAATTGCTCAGGTTTTAGCAGGTTACACCTTGGGTGGGGCGGATTTATTGCGCCGTGCGATGGGTAAGAAAAAACCTGAAGAAATGGCAAAACAACGTAGCGTCTTTAAAGCGGGAGCAGAGAAAAATAATATTGATGGCGAACTTGCCATGAAGATTTTCGACTTGGTAGAAAAATTTGCGGGCTATGGTTTCAATAAATCTCACTCTGCCGCGTATGCCTTAGTTTCTTACCAAACCCTTTGGCTAAAAGCCCATTATCCGGCGGAATTTATGGCAGCCGTAATGACATCAGAAATGGATAATACCGATAAGATTGTTGGGCTTTATGATGAATGTCTGCGTATGGGATTAACCGTGGTTCCCCCAGATATCAATACCGGGAAACATCAATTTACCGTTAATGATAAAGGGGAAATTGTATACGGCATTGGGGCAATTAAAGGCGTTGGTGAAGCGCCAATTGGTGCAATTGTAGAAGCACGAAAAGAAGGTGGTTTCTTTAAAGATTTATTTGATTTGTGTGCTCGCGTTGATTTAAAACGCGTAAACCGTCGTACTTTTGAAAGCCTGATTAAATCAGGGGCTTTTGATAAACTCGGACCTCATCGTGCAGCCCTTGCAAAAAACCTTGAAGATGCGCTAAAAGCCGCAGATCAACATGCGAAAGATGAGGATATTGGGCAAGGGGATATGTTTGGCGTACTCACTGATCGTCCGGAAGATGTAGAAACGAAATATGCGAATACACCAAGATGGACGGAACATCAAATTTTGGAAGGTGAGCGTGAAACATTAGGGCTTTATTTAAGCGGACATCCGATTAGCCGTTATCTACCCGAATTAGAGCATTATGCAAGTACCCGTTTAAAAGACTTAACCCCAAGTCGTCGTGGGCAGATGAGTGTTGCTTGCGGGTTGGTGGTCAATTTCCGAGTTGCAACGACGAAAAAAGGAAACCGCATAGGTATTGCAACGTTAGACGATCGTTCCGGGCGACTAGATGTGACTTTATTTGGTGAGGCGTTAGATAAGAATATCGATAAAATTGCAAAAGATAATATTATCGTGTGTAGCGGGCAGATCAGTTTTGATGACTTTAGCCAAGGATTAAGAATGAATGTGCGCGATGTGATGTCATTGGAGGAAGCGCGTGTGCATCGCGCTAACCATCTTGCGATTAGCCTTGCACAAGATAAGATTACGCCTACATTATTGCGTCGCTTAAAAGAGATTATTGAGCCCTATAGTGGCGGTGCATTACCAATCCAGCTTTACTATCAAAGTCCGCAGGGGAATGCACTAGTACGATTTGGCGCACAGTGGGCGGTCAATCCGCAGGATACACTTTTAAATAATTTAATGGAATTTTTAGGCAGCGATGCGGTCGAACTAGTTTTTAGAAATTAGACACGCCTCATTTTTCGATAAAATTTATGGGATTTAACGAGTTTGTTAGATAACAGAATGGACAATTGGCAGCGAGCATTTGTGCTTCATCGTAAACCGTATGGTGAAAGTAGCTTGCTTGTGGATATTTTCACTGAAGAATCAGGGCGTCTTACCTTATTAGCGAAAGGCGCTCGTGGAAAACGCTCACCTTGGAAAAGCGTTTTACAGCCTTTTACGCCATTATTAGTGCGCTGGTCAGGAAAGGGTGCTCTAAAAATTTTAACACGAGCTGAGGCAGCTTCTATTTCGTTACCTTTGCAAAATGCTGCTTTGTATAGTGGCTTTTATGTGAATGAAATCATGATTCGGCTTTTAGAAAAAGAGACAGCCTATCCAGCACTTTTTCAAGATTATTTAATGTGTTTAACGGGGCTTACTCAATATCCAGACAACTTAGAAGCCACATTGCGGACTTTTGAATTTAAGTTACTAGATTATATTGGCTATGGTATAGATTTTTGCCATTGTATCGGGACTGGGAAACCAGTCGATGAAAATATGACATATCAATATCGTGCAGAACGTGGTTTTATTGCATCAATTGCTAAAGATAATATGACATTTTATGGAAAAGAATTATTGGCTTTTGCTGTACGAGATTTTTCCGATCCGCAAGTAAAGGCTGCTGCAAAACGTTTTATGCGCGTAGTGTTAAAAAATTATCTAGGAGACAAACCGCTCAAAAGTCGCGAACTTTTTGCGCAGGTTTATTTAGGGAAAAATAATCTAAAACTTTACTAGGAGTGGTAGAGTTTGTTATATAACACTATGTATTTTGAAGAAAAATTATTAAGAAAAGATACAATAAATATGCATTTATTGTGAAATATTTCCCCAAAGTTGGCAAAAAGGGGGTAGAATACTTCCGCCTTTTTACCGTAGATAGGAAAAAAATATGGTTGCAATTCGAGGAACTCATTTATTAAATCCAGATAGTTTTGATTTAAAAAAATGGAGCACGACCCTAAACGTCCCTGCTGAGGTTGAAGCAGATTTGGAACAAGCCTGGAATTTTGCTTGTGAAAAAGTGATGGCGAGGGAGCTCGATAAAGCACCTATTTATTACCTTCTAGCAGGTCCAGAAATGGTAGAAATTCTGCACAGCTTAAATATGGATGCAGAAAGCCTTATCACTGCTATGTTATTTCCTGTCCTTACTAAAGGTGGGGACGATCCTGTCCTTGATGAAATTGAAGAAGTCTTTGGTGTAAAAATCCGTAAGTTGCTAAAAGGCGTTGCGGATATGGACAACCTCCGTCAAATTAACACCGCGAATTCAAGCAATACCACACAAATTGATAACGTGCGGCGCATGCTTTTAGCAATGGTAGAAGATTTCCGTTGTGTGATTATTAAGCTTGCTGAACGGATCATTTTCTTACGCGATGATGCACACAACCACACACAAGAAGAACGTGAACTTGCCGCAAAAGAATGCAGCAATATTTATGCCCCGCTTGCCAATCGCTTAGGTATTGGGCAATTAAAATGGGAATTAGAAGACTATTGCTTTCGCGTTTTACATCCCGAGAATTACCGAATTATTGCGAAACTTCTGGGCGAACGTCGTTTAGACCGTGAACAATATCTTGACGATTTTGTCCGTGAATTGCGCCAATATCTCAAAGATAATTTATACGCAGTTGAAGTTTATGGTCGCCCCAAACACATTTATAGCATTTGGAAAAAAATGCAGAAAAAGCATTTAGAATTTGATCAGCTTTATGATGTGCGCGCGGTGCGAATCATTGTTAAAGAGTTACAGGATTGCTATGCCGTTTTGGGGCTAGTGCATACTCATTTTAAACATTTACCTGATCAATTTGATGATTACGTTGCTAACCCAAAACCTAATGGGTATCAGTCAATTCATACTGTTGTGCTCGGTAAAGGAAATAAGCCAGTTGAAATCCAAATTCGTACTCAAGAGATGCATGATAATGCCGAGTTAGGCGTCGCAGCTCATTGGAAATATAAAGAAGGGATTGTTGGTGGGAAAACTGACTATGAAGAAAAAATTGCATGGCTTAGAAAACTTTTAGCGTGGCAAGCAGATATTGTGGATTCTGGTGATATTCTCGCAGAAATACGTTCACAAGTATTTGATGATCGCGTTTATGTTTTTACTCCGCGTGGCGAAGTGGTAGATTTACCAACGGGTTCAACCCCCTTGGATTTTGCGTATGCGATTCATAGCCAAATTGGTCACCGTTGTATTGGTGCAAAAGTAGGGGGGCGTATTGTACCTTTTACTTACCAATTACAGATGGGGGATCAAGTTGATATTCTGACTCAGAAGAATCCAAATCCGAGTCGGGATTGGGTTAATCCAAGTTTAGGATTCACCCGCACACCAAAAGCACGTAGCCGAATTAACGCTTTTTTCAAAAAACTTGATCGTGAAAAAGATATCCCTCTAGGCAAGGAACAATTTGAACATGAAGTTAACGCATTAGGATTGAATTTAAAGCAAGCCGAAAAAAATGCCTTAACACGTTATAATTTAAAGCATCTTGATGACTTGTATGCGGGTATTGGTTCTGGCGATATTCGTTTACAACATCTTATGAATTATCTGCAAAATAAAAAGGGCAAAGCTACAGCAGAGCAGGCTGATGCAGATATTTTACGTCAGGTCGCAAACCGTACGCCAGCTATTAATAAAGACGAGAGAAACCAACTGGTTACTGTTGATGGTGTCGGGAACTTATTACATTATATGGCAGGATGTTGCCAGCCAATCTATGGCGATGAGATTGCAGGCTATATTACTCTTGGACGTGGAATTTCTATTCACCGTGTGGATTGCGAGCAGTTTATTGAGATGCAAAATAGTCATCCCGAGCGAGTAGTTGGCGCCCACTGGGGACAAAAACATTCGCAAGACTTTCGGATTAGCATTCAGATTGTGGCGGGTGATCGCCATGGATTATTGCGTGATATCACGACTGTTTTAGCCAATCATAAAGTAGATGTCTTGTCGGTATCTACCCATACGGAAAGCAAAAAACAATTAGCGATTATTCAGATGGATATTAAATTAAGTGGAGTTGACAGCCTAAGTAAAGTCTTACTCGGATTGGCTCAAATTCCAGATATTATTGAAGCAAAACGTTTATAACTAAGAGAAAATTATGCAACAAACGAAAGGATTAACGCATCTTATCAATTCAACGCGTTATTCAATTAAAGGACTTAAAGCCGCGCTAACGGAAACTGCATTTCGTCAGGAATTAATTCTTACTGCAATTTTGGTACCTCTCGCTTTATGGCTTGGAAAAAATAAAATCGAATGTATCTTATTAATTTGTTCGGTATTGTTAGTGCTTGTAGTTGAACTCTTAAATACAGGCATCGAAGCGGTTGTGAATCGAATAGGTACGGAATATCATGAATTATCAGGTCGTGCTAAAGATCTTGGCTCTGCGGCAGTATTTGTGGCGTTGGTGATTTTATTTGTGACTTGGATAGGAATTTTATTATTCTAAAAGTAGAAACACGCCCCCATTTTCATGAAAATTTATGGGGTAAACGAGATTCGTAAAGGAATATTGTTTTATTAAAGGGCACATTGAATTTAAAGTATCGCGAACACTAATAAGATAAGAAAAATCTTGATATGGTTGCTTTATTGCAATCCTGTGAACTGGTAAACTAGCGCTACTTTTTTATATCGAATTAAGGAATTAAATATAATGCGAGCAAGTAAATATCTTTTTTCAACATTGAAAGAAACACCAAATGATGCTCAGGTTGTGAGTCACCAACTTATGTTACGTGCAGGGATGGTACGTCCTCTAGCATCAGGGCTTTATACATGGTTACCAACCGGCTTGCGTGTACTTAAAAAAGTTGAAAACATCGTTCGTGATGAAATGTCTAGAACCAGCGCATTAGAAATTGAAATGCCAGTTGTTCAACCAGCAGAATTATGGCAAGAATCTAAACGTTGGGAACAATATGGTCCTGAATTACTGCGTTTTGTTGATCGTGGTAATCGTGATTTTGTACTTGGACCAACTCATGAAGAAGTTGTTACTGATTTAGTTCGTCGTGAAATTACCTCATACCGTCAATTACCGCTTGCATTATATCAAATTCAAACTAAATTCCGTGATGAAGTACGTCCGCGTTTTGGGATTATGCGTAGCCGTGAATTTTTAATGCAAGATGGTTATTCTTTCCATTTAAGTCATGAGTCTCTCCAAGAAACTTATGAAGAAATGTATCGTGCTTATAGTAATATTTTCTTACGTTTAGGCTTAGATTTCCGTGCGGTACATGCAGATACAGGCTCTATTGGTGGTAATGCTTCTCATGAATTCCAAGTCTTAGCAGACAGTGGGGAAGACGATATCGTATTCTCAACTGAATCTGATTATGCGGCAAATATTGAGCTTGCAGAGGCGATTGCAGTGGGTGAACGTCAAGCCCCAACAGCAGAAATGGTTTTGGTTGATACGCCAAATGCAAAAACCATTGATGAGTTAGTACGCGAGCACGGATTAAAAGCAGAACAAATTGCGAAAACCCTTATCGTAAAAGGGGCAACTGAAGATGCACCTTTAGTTGCATTAATGGTACGTGGTGATCATGAATTAAATGAAATCAAAGCACAAAAACATCCACTTGTTGCTGATCCACTTGAATTTGCAACCGATGAAGAAATTCGTGCCGTAGTCGGTGCGGGTACAGGTTCGCTTGGTGCATTAGAATTAAATATGCCAATTATCGTTGACCGTAGCGTTGCGATTATGAGTGATTTTGCGATGGGTGCAAACCAAGATGGTAAACATTATTTCAATGTAAACTGGGAACGTGATTTACCAATGGCAGAAGTTGCAGATATCCGTAATGTTGTAGCAGGTGATGTAAGTCCAGATGGTAAAGGTACACTTCATATCAAACGTGGTATTGAAGTTGCACATATTTTCCAACTTGGTAAAAAATACTCTGAAGCGATGAATGCAACTGTTCAAGGTGAAGATGGTCGCCCACAAGTGATGACAATGGGTTGCTATGGTATTGGTGTAAGTCGTGTTGTGGCTGCTGCGATTGAACAAAGCCATGACGATCGCGGTATCATTTGGCCAACTGATGAAATTGCACCATTCAAAATGGCGATCGTTCCAATGAATATGCATAAGTCAGAAGTGGTGAAAGAATTTGCAGAGCAACTTTACGATGATTTACGCTTCAAAGGTGTAGAAGTTATTCTTGATGACCGTAATGAACGTCCAGGTGTAATGTTTGCCGATATGGAATTAATCGGTGTACCTCATATGATTGTGATTGGTGAGAAAAACCTTAACAATGGTCAAATTGAATATAAAAACCGTAAAACAGGTGAGAAATTATTAATTTCTAAAGATGAGTTAATGACTTTCTTGTCTTCTCTTTAATTCATTTTTCATAAAAGAAAATGCCTGCAGTTGCAGGCATTTTTTATATATTATTGTTTTTTATTTTTCGTTAAAACTTTTCCTTGATACTCCCCAGTTAAAGATTCTAAGAAAGCTTTTATATCAGCAATTTGCTCGGGTGTGAGATCGGTTCCGCTTTGGTAATGCGCCATAATTTTAATTGCTTCTCCTAGATCTGCTACACTACCATCATGGAAATAAGGTGCGGTTAGAGCAACATTCCGGAGCGTTGGAACTTTAAATCTATGTAGATCGGCTGAGTTTTGGGTTTGCGAGAAACGACCTTTATCCGCATCGGTTTGTGGCTGTTTACGATTAGCAAAATAATTATCGTGTATACCGAATAATTCATAAGATTGTCCACCAAGTGCTACACCCACATGGCAAGTGCTACATTTATTTTCGATAAATAATTGATATCCCTTAACGGCACTTGGACTAAGAGCTTTTTTATCACCCTTGAGATATTTATCGAATGCGCTGTTTGGTGTAATTAATGTTTTTTCAAATTCAGCAATGGCGTTTGTAATGTTTTCTGGCGTAATCGCTGGATAAAGTGCGAGAAATTGTTTTTTGAGAGCCTCATCCTGAGAAAGTTTATGGATAATCTCATTCCAGTTTTTTGAGCCCATTTCAACAGGATTGAGCGGTGGCCCCCCCCGCTTGTGTGGCAAGATCTTTAGCCCGTCCATCCCAGAATTGAGCTTTATTAAAGGCGGCATTAAATACTGTCGGTGCATTGATCCCTCCTTTTTGTCCTTTGATACCTGTTGAAGTAACAAGACCGTCTACACCACCATTATTCAACTGGTGGCAAGTGTGGCAGGATACGCTATTATCACCAGAAAGACGAACATCGTGGTATAAAATATTCCCAAGGGCAGCCTTTTGAGCATTAATAGGAAGGGTATTAGGAATAGGCTGGACACTACGTTTTGCATCAGTGCCTTGTGTATCCTGTGGTAAAAATTTTTGTCGGCGCTGTTCATAAATCCAATCGAGTAACAGGTTATTTTCTTTTTGTGTTAAACCGCTTCCCCAGTGGATCATTTTAAAACGTAGCGGAGGCATGCTGTTATCTTTTAAGACATGTTCTAGTTTAGCGAGATCAACTTCCGAAATTTTATTTGGATCTTTTAATCCCTCTAAAAAATTATTCAAATTAAATAATTGATTACCTCGCATAATATCTAGCTCAACAAGTTTATTTAAACCAGGAAGATGTGCATAGAAAGGGGGAGTAGGATTGGAAGTGTGGCAACTTTGACACCCACTTTCGTGCAAAATATTCGCAATTTGTTGGTTTTTACCAGGATAATGCTGTTTTAATAAAATCTCATTTTGAGATTTATCGAATAGATAAATATACCCTACTGTCCCAAGATAGGCCGCCAGCCCTAGACATCCACACCCTAAAATAAATTTTTTCATAAAAACTCCAAGAGATAAGTATAGTGAATAGAATTGATGAAAAATTATTATATTTGGGAAAGGATGAATATAAATTGCGCTCGATCAAAAGATAAAATCGAACAATACCTATAAATTTAATAGATAAAAAATATTAAAAGGCGTAATTAAATGTACTTACGCCTTATAAAAAATTATTCGGCTTTTAATAGCGCCAAATAGTCATCTGGCGTGTCAATATCCTTAAAGATTCCGGTTGATTCTGGAAGATTCAAATAGTGGTAGCAGAATGTGCCTAAGATTGATTTCATTTTACTATTTCGCTTTGGGGCTTGGCGAATCAATGGAATCGCAGCCTTGGGTAAAAGGACAGGGTGGCCAGTATGTTCTTTATTCCCTGGGAAAACGATCGTATTTTTTTCAACTGGATGATGGATCAATGTTTCAAAGACATTTGGATCGATACAGGGCATATCGCCATGTGTAATAAAAAAACGATCGCCTTTTACATATTCCACGCCATGTTGGATCGATGAAAACATTCCTTGTTGGAAATCAGGATTGTAAACAGTAATGACATTGGGATTATTTGCATATTTTTGTTGCAATATTTCATGACGAAATCCAGTCACTAAGATAATTTTTTTGCAGACCTTTAATGCATTTTGAATAGCATGATCGAGGATCGTTTTGCCTTTATAAGGAAGATCTTGTTTCCAATCATTCATACGGCTTGATAAACCGGCACTAAGAATAATACATTCCATATTTTAGATTCTCTTTAAAATAATTTTATTTTTAGTTGCAATTAAATCGGCCATAATCGCAATCGCAATCTCAAATGGAGTTCGACTACCAATATCTAAGCCAATTGGTCCGTGCAAGCGAGAAATCGTTGCATCATCATACTCTCCAATTCGTTTTAAGCGTTCTAAACGTTTAGCATTTGTTCGTGTTGAGCCGAGTGCACCAACATAAAATGCGTCTGATTCTAATCCAGCCATCATCGCTAAATCATCAACGCGTGGATCGTGTGCAAGCGCAAGGACGGCAGTTTTAGGTGTTACATTTTTTTCTACAAAATTATCTGGCGACTGCCATTCTACTTCAATGCCACCTTTATCAATGCCCCAATGCCAACTGTTACGGTATTCTTCGCGAGTATCGCAAATACGGACAGTGAAATTACCTTTATGTGCAAGGCGAGCTAATTCTTCACTGACTTGACTTATTCCGATAAGAAGAAGCTGATATTTTTGTTGATAATTTTGAATCACCCAATCATCCGTTCTATTTTTAGGTGCAGAGGAAAAAATTTCTCTTTCACCAGTTTTTAAATTGAGAAGGCGCGCAAAGTCCTGATCTGCTTTTGCATATTCAAGCCAAAGTTGAATATTAGCGAGATGGATAGGACGCAATTTTTCAATCAGAAGTTGGATGTGTCCTCCACAAGGTAGCTCATAATTACCTGGTTCAGTGGCAATATGGGAACCATAATCGAAGGTTCGCTGGCTATTCGTTAATTTATCTTCCTTTATTAATTTAACAAAGGCGTCTTCAACACAGCCACCTGAAATTGACCCAAAACGAACATCTCCATCAGTCGCAAAAAGTGAACCCACGGGACGAGGGGCAGACCCATAAGTGGATAAAACACTGCATAAATAAATTGATTTTCCGCTTTCTAGCCATTTACAAACTTGAGCAAGAACGTCTTGGTCTAATGCATTCATAACGTCTCCTAATAACACATCATCATAAATAGGCTCCTCATAAGAGGAGCCCAAATTAACAGCAATTATAATTAATTATTAATTTTATTGATAACTGTTTGTACATCATTTGTAGTGGTCGCTGGCGTATTTGAGGTTGCAAGCGATTTATGCAAGAAATTAATCAAATCAGTCATTTGTTGTGCGTTAATTCTGCCTTTATAACTTGGCATTGCATAATAAGATTTGAGATGGTTATAAGTTTCTACTGGAATACCATTCATGATTACTTCAACAGTATTGTAGATATTCGGATTACTAATGGTTGCGTTATGGAAAAGCGGTGGCGCAACATTTGGTGTACCTTCTCCATGATTACCATGACACCCCGCACAACGTGCCATATAAATTCCATACCCTGGCATTGCCATGTCTTCTTTTGTAAATGTCGTTAAGGTGTTGACAGATTTTACCTGATTATCGCCATCAAGTAAGTAAGTAACAATTGCATCAACATCCGCTTGTTTAGCATGAGTGAGGCTATGTTTTTCAACAATAAACATTTCATCAAAAGAGGTACCAGCGGGAGAAACACCATCTTTTAGGAATTTAGCAAGATTATCTTTATTCCAACCCTCTTGTTTTAAACGAGCGGTAGTGAGATCTGGCGCATTTACGCCATCAACGACAGCACCTTGCAATGCTTTGTTATTTTCACTACCCATAATGAAATTACGTGGAGTATGACATTCTCCACAGTGCCCCAAACCTTCCACAAGATAACGACCACGATTCCAAGTTGCTGATTTTTTAGGATCATTTTGGAATGGTTGATCTTTAAATTCCAACATATTCCAGAATTTTAATCCGAAACGAATATCTGCTGGGAAGGTAAGATCATTTTCACGATTGGCTTGATCGACTGGTTTTGTATGCATGAAGTAGGCATACAAAGCTTTCATGTCTTCTGGCGTGAGTTTGGAATAGGATACATAAGGCATTGCAGGATAAAGATTACCAATTGGTGCAACCCCTTTTTGTACGGCATTAACAAAGTCCTCATACGTATAATTACCGATACCATGCTTTTTACTACTACTAATATTCGTAGAGTAGATGGTACCCATTGGTGTTTTAAATGCACGTCCGCCACCATATACTTGTCCATTCGCTACTGTATGGCAACCTTCACAATCGCCTAAGTCAGCTAGATAAGCACCACGCTGAATAAGTTTTAGGTTATTCATATCGGTATTTGAATTGTCTGTTGCAAAAGTGGTTTGAGATAAACCTGCTAATCCAAGAGCGATTAGCGTTAATGCTGATTTTTTCATTTGATAAGCCCCCCTTGCGATAAGATAAGATCGCGTAGACCGACATAATATTTACGGTAGCCTGTACAGCGACAAATATGGGTTTTTAAAGTGTCTTCAATCACTTGCTCGACATCTTCTTTTGCGATTGGATTTTTCTTTAATTTTTCAACGAGTACAGTAGACTCATTCACGAATCCAGATGTACACCAACCACATTGGAAAGAAAAATGATCAACAAAGGTTTGTTGGACAGGGCTTAAAGAAACAATTTGTCCCATTGGATTGCGTTTTGCATGACCTTCTACAGTACGTAATGTTTTTCCATTAAACGCTCCCACACCATTGATACATGTACGTTCAGTATGAGAAGTTCCATCAGGTTCATCGACAATGATAACGCAGGCGTGACAAACCCCAATGCCACAACCAAATTTTGTACCTGTAAGATTTACGTATTCATGTAGAAAGTCGATCATTTTCAATGATTCATCGACTTCAAAAGGACCTACTTTTTTATTATTAATAGTCATCTGTACAGTAATCATAGGAAAGTCTCCTTAATATCTTGTGGCGTTACAGGTAAATGATAGAAACGTTTATTTGTAATTTGGTAAAGGGCTTCCATAATTGCAGGAACAATTGGAATCATTACAACTTCAGCAATACCTTTACGTTGATCATGATTACCTGTTGGTGGAAGAATAGTGTGTTCCATATTCCACACCCCAACTTGGTTCGCGAGAGGCACGTGGTAGCGGTTTAAATTCCATGTTCCATTACCTGGACCTTCGGTTCCACCTGGTAAATATTCATGGAGAGCGTAACCAATACCCATAACAAGACCACCTTCAATTTGACCTTCTACGAGCTCTTTAACGATAACTTTACCCGCATCTAACCAGGTATGAGTGCGGATAATTTCTACGGTACCTGAACCAGGCTCTACAGCAAGATCTACAACGGTTGCACAAGGTGCATAGTACACCACCATAGCATTATTTAGATCAGTACTTGGATAACGGACATTTTGACGATCTAAGAGTTGCCAACCATCATTAGTCATGAGCGCTTTTTTATTCGCATTTGCACCCTTACCATATTTGATCGCAAGCGCATCAATTTGATAACGTTTGGTTTCACCATCAATCGTAAAATCTGCCTCAACCCATGCCCAACGGTTAAAGGAGTGAACCATTGCAGAAGTTACAAAACCATGTTGGTGGGCATACTCGGCAAGTGTTGGTAAATCAAGTGGAATGAAGCCTTTAGTAGTGAGCTTGCCCTCTACCCAAGTTGCATCTTCTGGCGCACCAAAATCAATATCGGCATATTTAGTGCCGTCTGAATAATATAGTTTTGCCCAAATCGCTTTAGCAGCTGGCCATAAACCGTAATTAAAAATAATTTGGGCAGCATTTTCAGTAGCCTTACTTTGGAAATAAGCAGAGTTTGAAGCAGAGGATGCCATTTCAATGGTTGGAGTCCAGCGAGGGTCTTGAGCCATTTTGGTTTGATAATCTTCAGACATGAGGAATGAAGATTGAGTTTCAACTAATTTTAATGGATCCCAGACATTTACACCGGCAAGGTTGACGGTATCAGCAGCACGTCCAAAGAATGGTGCAATAACGGCGCCTTGAGAAGTTTGAGAACCCGTACCAATCTCAACAGCTGCAACGCCCATGACAATATTACCTTTTTCATCTAATTCAATATAAGAGGCAGGGGAGTCATTACCAGTACCGTAGTCTTTAGTACAAATTGCAAAACCAGTAGCAAATTTTTTATTTGGATTTTTTGCTTCAAATTCTTTTTTACGTTTTAGACGATCGGTCCAAATTTCGTGATGTTGTACTTGATCAAGAATTTCTTGATAGTGTTCGGTACTAGATGGGATCGCACCTTGAGTATTTGCTTGCCCGATCTTGATCGCATTTTTTTTGCGGATCTCAATTGGATCCATGTTAAGAATTTGAGCGACTTCGTTGACCATCATTTCCATAGCAGACATACTTTGCAAAGTCCCAAAACCACGCATAGAACCTGCAGTTACATTGTCAGAAACATAAGCATTCGCCATTAAGTCGTTCTTCGGTAGATAATAGATAGATTGGATAGCACTTGCACCCACGGAGGCTACGGCTGAACTAAAGTTAGCGCGACCACCACCATCGAGTTCCATAGTGCTGATTAATCCTTTGAATAATCCTGTTTTTTTGTCAACTGCAAGTTGATTATGCATATCAAATGGGTGACGTTTCATACCTGATTGGAATTGTTGGAAACGGTCATTCGCCATACGAACAGGTTTATCGCAATACATAGCTGCAAGTAAACCATAATATGGGAGGATAGAGTGATCTTTACCACCGAAACCACCCCCGATGTAAGGCGAATGAATTACAAGATTCTTAATTTTTCCAGCAAGAGGACCAGTTGCTAACATTTCACTTGCATTTTTATGAATATCAGCGGGCGACTGAGAAGTCGGAATTGCATGCATAGTTTGTGTTTTTGCATCATACCAACCATTGAAACATTCAGGCTCCATAAACATAGGATCAATAAATTGGGTTTGGTAATGGCGATCTAATACAAAATAATCAGGATTTTTGAAATCTTCGGCAATTTCAGCAGCGATTGCCATTTGTTTTTCAAGTGGCGTACCAGCTGCATTTGGCGCAGGCCATGATGGTTTGTGATCAACATACGGAGGAAAATTAACGCCATTTTGTAAAGCACTATACTTATCAGGAAGTACGCCTTGTGGATTACCTTCGACACGGGTAATACGCCATGTTCCCCAAGGATTCTGACTGTCTGCCCAAAGTGGTGCGGTTTCACCAAGTTTTATGACATCTTTATTAAATTGAATCATGTTTTTAGCACGATCAAATTTAGAGAATGTATCGAAAATTAATAAAGCGACGGTTTGACCAATATAATCTGGAACACGACCTTTAGAAACTAACATATCTACGCCATAAAAGGTTGGAAGATGCACATTATCCGCTTTTAAATTTTCTGCAGTAATGACTTTAACAGGTTTAATATTGTCAGGAAGAAAGTCTAAATTAATTCCTTCGAAAATACGATCAGCGCGATCAACACGAATGTAGTAGGCCCAATATTGTTCGTTTGGCCAACCATCAATATCAATAGCACGAAGATCACGACCATAAATTTTTTCACCTGTTACTTTAGCAACAGCATCGACACGGTGATTAACATGTCCATCATTTTGCCAACTTTCGGCAAGCTCAGGAGAAATGAGAGAACTTGAACCATTCAGATTCAGTTTAAAGCGAGCCAATACAGGAACTGTATATAACGTAATACCTGCAAGGACACCTTGTTTAATGAAATGACGTCTGGAAAGATCGTAAGGCATATGACCCCCTGTATAAGGATTAATGTCGTTATAAATAAAAAATTGATAAAGCATTTAAAATGCTCATCATTGCGTATTTTACACTTAAATAGAGTTATGTAAATATTATTTTTTTGTTAAAAATTATACAAATAAATACTAAGATATTGTTATCGGTTTCAAAAAGGTTAAAGTATATAAAGGCGATAATTTCACGTTACTTTTTGCAACAATAGATAAAAGAATGAGTATTTCAGGGTATAGTGAACACTTCTTTATTGGAAGAATGAATAAATGAACAAAATATATACTATTATTTTTTATTTCTTATGTGTTTGCGTTAGTAGTCAAACATTTTCAGCACAGGATTCCACAATTAAATTTGCCAACCTTACTTGGGAAAGTGGACAGTTCACAACCGCAGTATTAAGACAGCTGATTGAAAAGGGGTATGGCTATCCTACAGCATTAGTATCTGGCGCAGATGTTGCGTTAGAAAGTGGTCTTATTCAAAATGATCTCCAGGTTATTGGTGAGGTTTGGATGGGGCGATCGCCTGTTCTTGCTAAGGGAATTGC